>VFSW01013124.1_pt1 | contig 11530 bp, 10 predicted proteins | sample 5358111 | NCBI WGS metagenome assembly VFSW01 (sample SAMN11554181, study PRJNA540505) | mine drainage metagenome | isolation source: sediment from site ElyBrook_90M | place: USA: Ely Copper Mine, Vershire, VT | collected 2017 | reverse complement strand
CCGTGCTCAGGAGCTGCACCCGGGCGAGATCGCGCAGGAACGCGCGATCGGCCGGATGCAGGCGCAACGCGACTTCAGTACCGGCGAGGCGCAGCAGGGTGCGGGTCTTCGGGTTGCGGGGCGCGGTCATACGGGGTGCGGCGTGTGACTGCGGGACCGCGCGGGGGAGCGCGGCGCCGGATTCCTGGCGGCGCCCTGCCCGCTTCGGGTTTGGGTTCTGGTGCTTTTTCTCATCGCTGTTCCTTCAGCTCTTCCTTCCTTTGAAGCGCAGCGGAACGAGGGCCGCGACCGGCTGGCTTAGCGAGCGCCGCAGGCGAGCTAAGCAGCCCGGTCGAGGCGATGGCAATAGGCGCGAAGCGCGCGGCGCAGCCGCTTATTGACATCCCGAGTTCCGCTGTCGAACTCGGTTCTTGTCCCGGGGACAGTACACGGGATATCAAGCGTTTGCAACGGAGTTGAGGTAAACACGACGGTAAACACACCTATATATAGGTACGCCGGCTGTCCCGGCGGGACAGAAGGCCCGGAACCGGCGCATTGCGCGCCGCCGCCGGCGGCTGGTTCGGGCGTGTGGGGGATGGAAATGACGGGATCCATTTTGAGCAGGGTCAGGCGGAATCAGGGGTCCGGATCAGCCGCGACCGGTACGAGCGCCGCAGGTTTGTCCACAGAAGCGGTTGATAAACCTGTGCACACTTCTGTCATCGCATCGCCCAAAGCCGACAAAATGCCATCCCCGCATTCACTTGCCTAAAAACTCATCAACATCGCGAGGCCGCGTACATGACGCGCGGCCGTGCTTTTCAAGAATGGCTGACTATGTCGCGAACTGCAGGTGAGGTAAAATCCCGCGTCCCGAGGGCCACGTCGGAGCCGCCAAGCGGGTTCATGGTTCTGACCACCGAACTCGAGCAATGTGGATCTCGTGATCGTTATACGCAGTGACTGTCGCGGCGACGAACTTGCCCCGCGAGGAATAGCTCACCCGCAACGAGTTGACCACATACTGGTCATCGCGGCCGAGCTGCCTTGGTTCGGGCGTGTGGGCTATGGAGTGAGTGCCAGGATTGCCGGAATCGATGACGATCCGCCGGCGCTAGCAAGAGAAGCGGCCTGGCCCGGCAATCGAGGCCCCGGGGTGCAGACATCGGAAATAGCCCCAACAACGTGTGCCGTAGGGATGGCGCTGACGGTACCTGGTTAGCGTGACATTCCCATTCGATCAACAGTTTGAGTCTGATTTTCATTCAAGAATAGCCGGAGTTGAAGTCACTTAGATTCAATTAGTTGAGGTTGTGTTGGATGGCGATCTGCTCGGCGTCCATCTGGAGGTTCGTCTGTTATCCAAATTCTCAGATTTCCGATTATTGCCTAAGCACATCCTAAAAAGCGTTACCTGACCGCTATCGGCCATAGCGGGAAGAGTGTTCAGGCAAGGCCACCGTTTCAGAATAGCTAACTTTGACATAAATATGTAAGGCTTGCTTGCCACCGGCGGCGGCTTGCGGTTCACTAGCCCCATAACAAAGCAGGGAGGCGGAGAATGGATCGCACAGAGCGCTTCTATAAAATGGAGCGAATGCTACGCAACCGGGGGGTGGTGCCGATCCGGGATTTCCTGGGTAAACTCGGCGTCTCTCCCGCCACCTTCAAGCGCGATACCGAATATCTGCGCGAGCGGCTGAACGCTCCGATCCCCTGGGACCGGGAGAAGCGCGGCTACCGACTCCACGATCCCAACCCGGACAATCCGCAGCACGAGTTGCCCGGCCTGTGGTTCAACAGCTCCGAAATCCACGCCCTGCCCGGCTTTCACCACCTCCTCGACCGTCTTCAGTCAGGCCTGCTCACCCCACACATCGCGCCCCTCAAGAAACGTATCCAGGCACTCATCGAAAAAGACGATCGTTCTTTCGCCGAAGTCGCGCGGCGCATCCGCGTGCTGCCGCTGGCGGCACGACATACCGAGCCGCCCTGCTTCCAATCCATCGCGCGTGCGCTGCTGGCACGCCGTCGTTTGCGTCTGGTCCATTTGCGTCGGGCACGGAATGAAGAAACTGCGCGCGAGGTCTCGCCGCAGCGCTTGGTCCATTACCGGGATAACTGGTACTTCGATGCCTGGGATCATGGCAAGCAGGCGCTGCGCACCTTCGCCGTGGATTCCATCCGCCGCGACGCGCCGCTCAACAACAAAGCGCGCAACGTTCCGGACAAAACGCTCGATACCGAACTCGGCAACGGCTACGGCTTCTTCGCCGGCCGCAAGACCCAGACTGCCGTGCTGCGCTTCACCCCCGAGCGCGCCCGTTGGATCACAAGCGAACAGTGGCACCCAAAGCAACGCGGGTGGTTCAAGGACAGCGACTACCTGCTGGAGATTCCTTACTCCGATGACAGAGAATTGCTCATGGACATCCTTAAATATGGGCCGGATGTCGAGGTGCTGGCGCCGAAAAATCTGCGCAACAAGGCACGGGAACAACTTCTGCATGCGATGCGTTTATACACAGAGTAAGCCGGGGTGTATCGTTTGGTGAGATACACACTCAATTAAACTTCCAACTTGGTGAAAGCCCATCCGAGGATCAACGTTGGCAACCCATGTCGCCACCACTGCTGATACAGTACCGGCAAACCGGTATTTAGCGCATGTGCGCCAGGACAAGGATGGATCATATGTTATCCATGACCTGGAGGAACATTTGCGCGCGGTGGCCAGGCTTGCTGCCAACCATGCTTCGGCAATGGGCAGCACCGACTGGGCGCACCTTGCTGGGCTGTGGCATGACCTCGGCAAGTATGCAAATGAATTCCAACGGCGAATCAAATCCGTATCCGGTTACGATCCCGACGCGCACCTCGAAGGTCCGGTCGGCCGCGTGGACCACTCCACCGCCGGGGCCCTGCATGCTGTGGAGCAGTTCGGTGTGCATGGCCGAATTTTGGCTTACCTCATCGCCGGGCATCATACGGGGTTACCGGACTGGCATTCTGGTGAAACCGGCGGTGCGGCCTTAAATGCGCGGCTGGGCGATAAAAGTCACTTGGTGCGCGCGCTCAGTCAGCCCATCACACCGGCGATTCTCTCGCAAATCAAGCCGGCCAGCTCGCCTGTGGGCAAATCCGATGGGTTCGCCCTGTGGGTGCGGATGCTGTTTTCCTGTTTGGTCGATGCCGATTTTCTCGACACTGAAGCGTTCATGGATGGGGGCAAAGCAGCGCAACGCGTCGGGCATCAAGTGGTTGAAGAGCTGTTGCGGCGGTTCAATTCTCATATGAACGAGAATTTTTCCGGCGCCGCACCTACGCGCGTGAACCGCATCCGCGCCGAGGTTTTGCGCCAGTGCCGCGAGAAAGCGAACAACACGCCGGGCATGTTTTCGTTGACTGTCCCCACCGGCGGAGGCAAGACACTTTCGAGCCTTGCCTTCGCATTGCAACACGCCGTTAAAAACGGCAAGCGCCGCGTCATCTACGTCATTCCCTACACCAGCATCATCGAGCAAACTGCGAACATCTTTCGTGACATCTTTCCCGACGCGGTGGTGGAGCACCACAGCAATCTCGATCCAGACAAAGAAACGGTCAGGAGCCGCCTTGCGGCCGAGAACTGGGACGCGCCCATCATCGTTACTACCAACGTGCAGTTCTTCGAGTCCTTGTTCGCGGCCAGAACCAGCCGTTGCCGAAAGCTGCACAACATCGTCAACAGCGTGGTGGTTCTGGACGAGGCGCAATTATTACCACCCGAATTCTTGCAACCCATTCTGACGGCGATGAATCTGCTTGCACAGCATTATGGCGTGACGTTCGTTCTTTCCACGGCGACGCAGCCCGCCCTGAACAGCCGCAGCGGTTTCGGCTGGACCTTTAAGGGGCTGAATGGCGTGAACGAGATCGTCAGCGACCCCAAGTCGCTCTATCGCGATTTGGAGCGCGTGACTGTCGAGCTGCCCGAAGATCTGCATCAGACACAGAGTTGGGATGAGATTGCAGAGCGTATGCAACGACACGAATCCGTGTTGGCAGTCGTTAACTCCCGTGCTGACGCGCGTGAACTGCATCGCCGCATGCCCAAAGGAACCCTCCATTTGTCGGCGCTAATGTGCGGCGAACATCGCTCGCACGTCATCGCCGACATCAAACGGCGACTTAAGGACGGCGAAGCCGTGCGTGTGGTGAGCACGCAGCTTGTTGAGGCGGGCGTGGATGTGGATTTCCCCGTCGTCTATCGCGCTTTAGCCGGTCTCGACTCCATCGCGCAGGCGGCGGGTCGGTGCAACCGCGAAGGCAAACTAGAACGCGGCCAGGTATTCGTGTTCGTGCCGCCCAAACCCGCACCACCAGGCCATTTGCGCCGCGCCGCGGAGACAACAGTGTCTTTGTTGTTTGAATCACGTGACAATCCGCTGCGTCGGGAATTATTTCAAAGCTATTTCGAGCAGCTCTATTGGAAAGCACCATCACTGGATAGGCAGGGTATCGAAGGCCTGTTGAAGGCTAACGGGCAGGGCGAAGTTCAATTTCGCACCGCCGCGCAACGCTTCCAGTTGATCGATGAGTCCGGCTACCGCAGCGTTATCGTGCGCTACAGCGACAGTCCCGTGCTGATCGGCAGGTTACAGAAAGAAGGCCCGGAACGTTGGCTGATGCGCAAGCTCCAGCGTTTCACGGTGTCGCTGCCCGATTACCAATTCGAAAAGCTGCTGGGCAACGGCGACGTACGCGAAGTGTATCCGGACATGTTCGCACAGACTTCGGATGCGCTTTATCATGCGGATTTGGGTGTGCTGGTGGATGATACGAATCCCGATCCAAGTGCCTTGGTCGGGTAGGGAGGAACGATGAAAAACTATTGTTTAGAAATCAGCGGCGATTTCGCCTGCTTCACACGACCGGAAATGAAAGTAGAGCGCGTCAGTTATGACGTGATAACACCTTCGGCCGCGCGCGCGGTGTTCGAGGCTATCCTGTGGAAGCCCGCCATCCGCTGGCAGGTGAGCAAGATCGAGGTACTACATCCCATCAAGTGGATCAACCTGCGGCGTAACGAAGTCGGCTGCGTGGCTTCGACGCGCAACATTGAAACCGCGATGAAGTCGCGTGCGGGGCAGCTCGGAATATTTGTCGAGGATGAGCGACAGCAACGGGCTGGGTTGTTTTTACGCGATGTGAAGTACCGCATTCACGCGCATTTTGAATTGCGCGATCCAGGTTTCCACAAGCGCAACTATCCCCACTTGAGCAGGCGGAAGAGTGAAGACGAAGGCGATCTGGTAAACGAGCCGAACGCTGCGGTGAAGTTCATGAGCATGTTCGAGCGCCGCGCCGCGAAAGGACAGTGCATCAATCAGCCCTATCTCGGATGCCGCGAGTTCGCGGCGCATTTTAGTCTGGTGGATACGAACGCAGCATCGCCGGAAGCGGTTCTCGAAACCCGCGACTTGGGCTACATGCTCTACGATCTGGACTATAGCGATGCCGCTGACCCAAAGCCACGCTTTTTCCGCGCGTATCTTGTGAACGGTGTGTTGAATATACCGGCATGGGACAGCGAGGAGGTGCACGGATGATATTACAGGCACTTTACGACTATTACCAACGCAAGAGCGCCGACCCCGACGCGCACATGGCGCCGCTGGGCTTCGAGTGGAAGGAGATTCCTTTCATCCTGGAAATCGACACACAGGGAACCCCGATACAAATTGAAGATACGCGCGAGAACGACGGCAAGAAAAAACGCGCGCACGCCTACTTGGTTCCACAAGGCGCGAAGAAAACCTCCGGCGTCGCTTCGAATCTTTTCTGGGATAACGCGGAATACGTGCTGGGTGTCGATACGAAAGGAAAACCGAAACGTGCAGCGGAACAGCACCAAGCATTCGCGGCCAGAATCGAATCGCTCCCTGAAGCCGCGCAAACCGATGAAGGCGTACAAGCCGTTTTGCTGTTTTTGAAACACGTCGATGTGAATGCGCTATCGCAATATGCCACGTGGCCGGAAATTGTAGAGACGAATCCGAGTCTCACTTTTCGGTTGCGTGGGAATATGGATTTGGTGTGCCAGCGTCCCGCAGTCGTGGAAGCCATTAAGGCGGAAGGCGGCGCGGTGACTAATGACGGTTTTTGTTTGGTGACTGGAGCGAATGACGAGATCGAGCGGCTGCACACGGCGATCAAGGGTGTGTGGGATGCCCAGACATCGGGGGCTAATATCGTCTCGTTCAATCTCGACGCGTTTAACTCTTACGGGAAAGCGCAAGGCATGAATGCGCCGGTCGGCAAACACGCCGCATTCGGTTACACAACGGCGCTCAACCACCTGCTCCGGAAAGATTCGACGCAACGCTTGCAGGTAGGCGACTCCAGTACGGTGTTTTGGGCCGACCAGCCCACCGAACTGGAAACAGGCATCGTGGACATTTTCGGCGACTCGCCGAAGGACGACCCCGACCGTCACGTGCGCGCGGTCGCGAGCCTCTACAAGTCCATCGACAATGGATTGATCGAGAAAGACGAAGGTAAGACCCGTTTCTTCGTGCTAGGCCTTGCGCCTAATGCCGCGCGCATCGCCATACGCTTTTGGCACAACGCGACGGTTGCGGAAATGGCGGCGCGAATCCGGCAGCATTTCGATGACCTTGCGATTATGCGTGCGGAGTTCGACCCGCCATATCCGACTTTGTTTCGCTTGCTGGTCTCTGTAGCCACGCAAAGTAAGGCGGAAAACATCCCACCGAATCTCGGCGGCGAGTTGATGCGCAGCGTTCTCGCGGGCTTACCTTATCCGCAAACGTTACTGGCTGCCGCCGTGCGGCGCATTCGTGCCGAGCATGAAGTGACGTATATACGTGCCGCTCTGATTAAGGCCTGTATCAACCGCGCCACGCGCTATTCCAATTCCAATATGAAGGAGGAACTTAAAGTGTCCCTAGACGAACGCAACACCAATGCCGGTTACCGGCTCGGGCGTTTGTTCGCCGTGCTGGAAAAAATTCAAGAAGAAGCCAATCCCGGCATCAACGCCACGATTCGTGATCGGTTTTACGGTGCGGCGTCCAGCACGCCAGTAACTGTGTTCTCGACGCTGCTGAAATTGAAAAACCATCACCTCTCCAAGCTGGAGAATCGTGGCCGCGCGGTGAATCTGGAAAAACGCGTCGGTGAGATCATGGATGGCATCGGTGATTTCCCGGCGCAATTGCCGTTGGCGGATCAAGGCCGCTTCGCCATCGGTTACTACCACCAGCGGCAGGATTTCTTCAAAAAACATGACGCATCAATCGAGGGAGCATGACCATGACGATGCAAAACCGGTACGACTTTGTGTTGTTGTTCGACGTAAAAGACGGCAACCCTAACGGCGACCCAGACGCGGGTAATTTGCCGCGTGTGGATGCGGAGACCGCCCGTGGGTTGGTCACGGATGTGTGTTTGAAACGTAAAGTACGCAACTACGTTGGCATGGTGAGAAAGGAACAGCCGCCCGATGAGATTTACGTCAAGGAGAAAGCAATCCTCAATAAGCAACACGAGCGCGCCTATGTAGCCATTGGTGCAGGAGAATTGCTCAAGGGTGAGGATAAGAAGCGGAAAGGTGGCGACAAGGTGGATGAAGCACGCGCGTGGATGTGTAAAAACTTTTACGACGTGCGGACCTTCGGCGCGGTCATGTCTACCGGCGTGAACTGCGGCCAAGTGCGCGGCCCCGTGCAACTGACGTTTGCGCGCTCGGTCGATCCCATCGTGGCGCAAGAACATTCCATCACGCGCATGGCGGTAGCTACCGAAGCGGAAGCCGAGAAACAAGGCGGCGACAACCGCACCATGGGCCGCAAACATACCGTGCCTTATGGGCTGTATGTAGCACACGGTTTTGTTTCCTCTCACCTCGCCGCGCAGACAGGTTTCTCCGACAACGATCTCAAACTGCTATGGGAGTCGCTCACCAATATGTTCGAGCACGACCGTTCCGCCGCGCGGGGCGAGATGACGACCCGTGGTCTGTATGTATTCAAGCATGAATCCGAGCTTGGTAACGCCCACGCTCACGACCTGTTTGCGCGCATTCAGCCCAAGCTCAAGAACGGCGTCTCCGTACCGCGCGATTTCAGCGATTACGTGATCATGGTGAACGACACAGATATGCCCACAGGCGTTACGCTGAACAGACCGGTTGGCTAAGTCATGGCGACGACGGAGGCGGACAATCCCGTTATGATCTCCGCCTTGCAGCATTACAGTTACTGTCCGCGCCAGTGCGCTCTGATCCACATGGAGCAGACGTTCGATGAGAACGTCTTCACGCTACGGGGACGTGCCGTCCACGCGCGCGTGGACGAACCGACCTCCGATCAAGCGGCAGGGGTTCGTGTAGAACGTGCTCTGCCGCTCTACTCGGAGCGACTTGGACTTGTTGGTAAGGCAGATACAGTGGAGTTCCATGCCGGCGGTATTCCCTACCCTATCGAATACAAGCACGGACCGAAACGGGTGCGAGAACACGACGACTTGCAGTTAGCCGCCCAGGCGCTGTGTCTGGAGGAAATGACCGGAAAAGAGGTGCGTTACGGAGCCATTTATCATCACAGTTCCCGGCGTCGCCGCGAAGTCGAAATCTCGGAAAATCTGAGGCAAGGCGTGATGGAAACGACCGCCGCCGTTCGTGCCATGCTCAAAGCGGGTGTCTTGCCTCCACCTGTCAACGATGACCGCTGTCATCATTGTTCGCTGGTGCAGATATGCCAACCCGAAGCCCTGGCCGCCAAACGCAGGCTGCACGGCCTGCGCGAAACATTATTCGATCCGGAGGCCGACTGATGCATCAATTCTTGAACACCCTCTTCGTCATGACTCCCAATGCCTACATCCACCTGGAAAGCGAGACCTTGCGCATCGAGGTCGAACGCGAAAAAAAGATGCAGGTGCCAATTCATCATATCGGATCGGTTGTGTGCTTTGGGGATGTGATGCTGTCACCGGCCGTTATGCACCGTTGCGCGGATGACGGCCGCAGCGTGGTGCTGCTGGACCGGAACGGCCGCTTCAAGGCGCGGTTGGAGGGACCCGTGAGCGGCAATATCCTGCTGCGGCAGGCGCAGTTTAAGATGGCGGACAATGTCGGCTTCGCGCTCGATACCGCCAAAGCCGTCATCGCCGGGAAGCTGCGCAACGCGCGGCAGGTGCTGTTGCGCGGTGCGCGCGAGGCGGCGGACGAAAAAGACATAGACCCCTTAGGCCGCGCGGCGGATTCGCTGGCGGTTTCCATCAGGAATATACCTACCGCCGACAATCTCGATACTCTGCGTGGCATCGAAGGCGATGCCGCCAAGACCTATTTCTCCGCGCTCAATCATATGATCCGTTGGGAAGCACGCGAGGTGTTTGTGATGGATGGGCGCACGCGCAGACCGCCACGGGATCGTTTCAATGCCCTGCTATCGTTTATTTATTCCATGGTCATGAACGATTGTCGCTCTGCGCTGGAAAGTGTGGGGCTGGATCCGCAACTCGGATTTCTCCATGCGATACGTCCCGGGCGTGCCGCGCTGGCACTGGATTTAATGGAAGAGTTCCGCGCGATTCTGGCGGATCGTCTGGTGCTTACCCTTATTAACCGTGGACAAGTGAGTGAAAAGGATTTTCTCGATCGTCCAGGCGGTGCCGTTCATTTGCAGGATGACGCCAGAAAAACAGTAGTGGTGGCCTATCAAGAACGCAAGCAAGAAGAAGTTACTCATCCCTTACTAGATACCAAAGCACCTATCGGTCTGCTGCCTCATCTTCAAGCGCGCTTTCTCGCACGCACTATCCGCGGCGAGATGGAAGGTTACCTCCCCTTCCTGATCAAATAACGATGCTCATACTTGTCACCTATGATGTTTCCACCGAAACACGGGCTGGCAGAAAACGATTACGCCGCGTGGCCAAGGTCTGTCAGGGTCACGGTCAACGGGTCCAGAAATCAGTCTTTGAATGCCAGGTGAATCAAGCGCAGTACGAGGAACTAGAGCGACAGCTGGTAGCCGAAATTAATGAGGAAGAGGACAATCTCCGGCTTTATCGGCTAACGGAACCTGTCGATCGTCACGTCAAGGAATTCGGGAAATTCCGGGCCATAGATTTTGAAGGGCCCTTAGTGATATGAGTAGCGCGAACCTAAAGCGATGGGGAGTCTCCGGGGATTTCCGCGCGACGCCTAACTATATGAACATAATGAACATGTCTGAAAATAACGACCAATTCTTATGTACTTGTCGCTATCGCATGCACAAGTTCGCGCAGATATTGCTGAAAAGCATGATGTATCATCATCTTGCAGTTAGACGGTAGCGCCCGCTCCTCGGAGCGGGCGAGGATTGAAACTTTGTCAGCCCCACTGCCTACTGCATCGGCGCGCGTAGCGCCCGCTCCTCGGAGCGGGCGAGGATTGAAACATGGTATCGAACGCGTCGTTGCCAATGTCTGGCGGTAGCGCCCGCTCCTCGGAGCGGGCGAGGATTGAAACTTGCTATTGTGGACAAAGGAACGCAATACAAGACGTAGCGCCCGCTCCTCGGAGCGGGCGAGGATTGAAACTGACTGGCTAGCCCTGCGGCCTCGATCATGCCGGGTAGCGCCCGCTCCTCGGAGCGGGCGAGGATTGAAACAATAACACCACGCTGAACGCGCAGGGAACCGGAGTAGCGCCCGCTCCTCGGAGCGGGCGAGGATTGAAACACGCAGGCCTGCTTGCGCAGCAATCCGACATCGAGTAGCGCCCGCTCCTCGGAGCGGGCGAGGATTGAAACTTCTCGCCAATACGATAAACGCCATGTGACGGAGGTAGCGCCCGCTCCTCGGAGCGGGCGAGGATTGAAACCAGCGCACGCTGATAGTCGCCGTAGGTTTCGCCGGTAGCGCCCGCTCCTCGGAGCGGGCGAGGATTGAAACCTTGTTAGCGTGAACAGGTGGCACCTTTGCAGCTGTAGCGCCCGCTCCTCGGAGCGGGCGAGGATTGAAACATTCTGTTTCGGGATCACGACCGTACCGGCAAATGTAGCGCCCGCTCCTCGGAGCGGGCGAGGATTGAAACACGGTACAGGTCATGTCTGATGATTTGATCGCCAGGTAGGGGTAGGCTTGATTTCCGTGCCAAAAGTGCCGGTAGGATTCCTCGGTAATTCCAGTACTCCCCGCGCGTAACTCACCGTAACGCAACGAGTTTGTGATCCCCTGGCAACGTTAAGTTTTTCGGCGCCGCAAGGGCAAAATTACGGTGCCAATCTGACTTGCTTTCCGGGAATTGACGAGGGCAGCAATCGCGCCGTGTATTGTTCGATCGGAAAGCGGAACACGCCGCGCAGGTTGATGCCCTCAAGATGCGTGGGGGCGATGCGTCCGATCAGGGTGGACGGTATGGCACTTCCGCGGCGCTGCCCCCAACCGTCGAAGACCGTCTGCATCTTCGCTGTGTTCCAGGCCATCACCATGTTGGCCAGCAGACTCAAGGCATCGGCCACGGCCTGCATCTCGTCTTCATGTTTGGCCT
>VFSW01013123.1_pt1 | contig 11531 bp, 7 predicted proteins | sample 5358111 | NCBI WGS metagenome assembly VFSW01 (sample SAMN11554181, study PRJNA540505) | mine drainage metagenome | isolation source: sediment from site ElyBrook_90M | place: USA: Ely Copper Mine, Vershire, VT | collected 2017 | reverse complement strand
CGCCCCCGCGGTCAAACTGCCGGGGGCGCGGCCCCCCCTGGCCGCACCCCCCCCCACAGCCGGCGTGGTTGAGCAATACGATCTGCGCATGGCGGAAAGAGGCGCATCGGGAGGATGACGGCAGTTACCTTGCCGCCACCGCACGCGCCACATCGGAATCGTGGCACTCGACGCCGGCGGAGGAAGTACGCTCCGCCAGCGTTTTCTTTTCAGTTGAGTTGGCAGCTTTGGGCGCCTGCTGAACGTCCTTTAGCAACTTCACGAGACGGGTCATGCCCTGTTCCCTGGCAGCCTTGTTTCCTGGCACGGTGTTGGTTGGATCTTCGCCGGCGCGCATGAATCCGTGGCCGGCATCAGGATAGATGACCGGATCGTAGCGTTTTCCGGCAGCCTTCATCGCGGCAGTCGTATCAGGGATCGTGGCGCCGATGCGAGCGTCATTACCGGCATAAAAGCCGTACACCGGAGCATTGATCGAGCTGACGTTGGCCGGCCCGGGTCCGTAAAAGACAAAGGAAGCGGACAGGTCTTTGCGGTGGGTGGCAAAGGAGAACGACTTGCCTCCTCCCCAGCAGAACCCGACGGTAGCGATCTTGCCGTTGGCCGCGGGCAGATGTTTGCCATAATCGGCGGCCGCATCCAGATCGGCGTTAACAGTGTCGGGGTCGAGGCCGGAGACAGCTTTCACGGTGGCGTCCTGACTGGGAAATTCGCTCGAGCCGCCTCCGTTAGGCCCGAAGCCGGTCAGCAGATCGGGCGCAACCACGATGAATCCCTGCGCGGCCAGTTCGTCGGCCATTTCCTTGGCCCAGTCGCTGAGGCCGAATATCTCGTGAATCAGGATGACGACCGTGGCTTTGTCTTTGACCTCGGGATACACGACAAAAGCCTGCACGGTGCGGCTGCCGTGTTTCAGCGCGACATATTCGTGATGGCGAGGAGAGGCTTCAAGGCGCGCCTTGGCCCAGTCCTGCGCATGGCTTGTGAAGGCGACAAGACACAACATAAGCATCGCAGCGAATTTGGGGAGTTGGGACACTCGAGTCGTCATGGCGAGAAGTCTAGCGAGTTGACTTGTGAATCGCAAGCACATCGCGTTACCGGCGAAAAGCATAAGGAGGACGAGGTTCGCGGTGATTCCAATTTCAAGGCTTGAACACGACGAGAATGAGAACCGAGCCATACAGCCGGGGGGATAGGGCGCCTGGAGCAGTGTGTCCGCGGGGTACTTCGCAGCCGGCCGGGAAGCAAGTTGTCTCCGCCGGGCGCCAAGGCTTTATTATCGCTACCGTGCAAGCGAAACAATCGATCATTGGCCTGGACATCGGCGGCACCAAGACAGCCTGCGTGGAATCCACATTCGACGCTACGATCTTGCAGCGCTTCGAGATGCCGACAAATGCCCGGCTGCCATTCCAGGTCACATTCCCCAAGATCACGAGTTGCGTCGAGTCCCTGATGGCCAACGCAAACAGGGCCGGCCGCAAGATTGCAGCCATCAGCGTATCCATCGGCGGCCCTCTCAAAATCGGTGAGGGCATCCTCATCGATCCACCGCATCTGCCCGGCTGGCATCACGTTCCCTTAAAGCAGCACCTAGAACAGTCGTTTCCTGGTTTGCCCGTCCGCATCGAACACGACGGCAACGCTGGAGCGCTTGCCGAATTCCACTTCGGGGTGGGCAAGAAGCGGTCCGACTTGCAACATCTCATTTTCCTCACGTTCGGTACGGGGATTGGGGCGGGCTTCATCGTCAATGGACGCATCCTGCGCGGAGCCACCGACACGGCCGGTGAAATCGGACATTGGCGTCTCGCCGAAGACGGGCCGCTCGCCTTTGGAAAGCGAGGCTGCTGGGAGTCATTCGCATCCGGCGCCGGACTAATTCATTTAGCCGGGCAGATGCATCCTAACCGCTGGAATTCCAATAGCCCGATACGAGACCTGGTCGAGGCCATACTCCGCGACGATCCGCAGGCACTTGAGGTGGCCGCGCAGGCGGGACACTGGATGGGCCGGGGCCTCTCTCTCCTCATCGACGCGCTCAACCCGCAAGGCGTTGTATTCGGATCGCTGGGGGTGGTCCTTGGAGAGCGTATCTTCGCCCCGGCTCGCAAGGTCATTGAGGAAGAAGCTCTGCCCCAGGCCGCTGCGGCGTGCGAACTGATCCCGTCAGTCCTGGGAAGCAGTATAGGAGACATTGCGGCGCTCATGGCTGCACTGACTGATCCCGGCATAACGGAAAAAAGAGTTCCAGGAGGAACAAAGGGTGACGAGGAAATGGAATGAATTCTCACGGCGCGATTTTTTAGTTGGCAGCGCAGCCACGCTGGGCGCCGCAGCCGCCAAGTCCGCCACAGGGTCTACTTCGGATGACACGCGGCGCCGGGTCCTGCACATTATTGGCCACTCGCACATTGACGCAGCCTGGCTCTGGCCATGGCGCGATGGTGAAGATGCAGTGCTCACAACCTTTCGGAGCGCTCTCAATCGCATGAATGAAACTCCTGGTTTCTGCTATACCCATTCTTCCTCGGCCCACTATCGCTGGGTGGAGCGCGCCGATCCCATCCTCTTCGCCGAGATCCGGCAGCGCATCCGTGAGGGCCGCTGGGAGGTTGTCGGGGGTTGGCCGGGCGAGCCCGACTGCAATATTCCAGCGACCGAGAGCTTCGTCCGCCATAGCCTCTATGGCAAGCAATATTGCCGACGCGCCCTCGGTGTGGATGTCAAGATCGGCTTCAATCCCGACTCGTTTGGCCATGCCGCGGGGCTGCCGACCATCCTCAAACGCGCCGGCTACGGGTATTACGTCTTCATGCGACCACAAGAGCACGAGAAGAAGCTGCCGCTTCTCTTCTGGTGGGAGGGCCCCGACGGCTCACGCGTACTTGTGTCCCGCATCTGGCACGATTACGACTCCGATGCCAGCCAGATCCGACCCGCCGCCAGCGCAGCCTTTGCGCCCGGCTTTAGCCACGCTCCGTTCTATCTGGGCGTGGGTGATCACGGCGGGGCGATTACCAAGGAGCAGCTTCGCCAGGTGCTCGAACTGCGCAACGATAAGACCCTCCCTGAACTCCGCTTCAGCACCCTTTCCGCTTTCTTCTCTGAGTTGGAGTCCGACCCGGCTTTTGCGTCTCTTCCTGTCGTCAAGGGAGAGTTGCAGCACCATGCCCGCGGATGCTATTCAGCCAACGGCGAAGGGAAGTACCTCAACCGCCGAGCCGAGCGAACACTGATCCAGGCCGAAACGATCGCCCTCGCAGCGAGTCTCAGCGCCGGTCGCGCCTATCCTGGCGAGGCCTTCGCTGAAGCATGGTGGAAGGTCCTGTTCTGCCAGTTTCACGACATGATGGCGGGGACTTCGCTTTATTCCGACTACCAGGACGTACGCGACAGCGTCGGCTACGCCTGCGAGGTGGGACAAACCGCCAGGATCGAGGCCCTCGAAGCCATGGCCAAACGAGTCGATCTCACGCGGGTAGAAGAAGGCGCCGTGTTTCTTTTCAATCCCCTCCCCTGGCGCCGCAAAGCATTGGTTGAGTTCTACACGGGGAGTAACCCGTCCGGGCAGGCGCGAATCACCCACCTTACATCGAAAGACGGTATCAAAACGCCGGTTCAGTGGCGCACCTCGGCCAGTATGACGCCCTCCTGGTTTCCACGCATCCACGCATGGGTGGAACTGCCGCCCTGCGGCTACAAGGTATTTGAGCTGGCGCATGGAGACGCGCCCGAAGCCCCGCGTTATAAGGATTTTGTCACCGTTTCCCAGACCGGCTTCGGCATCTCGTCTCTCAAGGCGGAAGACGGCACAGAACTGCTCGCCGCACCGATTGGCCTGGTCGCCATCGCCGACAGCAGCGACACCTGGGCCCACGGCATCAGCCAATTCAGGCAGGAGATGGGACGGCCTACACTGGTATCTTCCGCCGTAGTTGAAGACGGCCCGGTCACGCGTGTCACGCGCCACCGCGCGCGCTGGCGAGAGTCTGACATTCTTCTCGACATTGCCCAGTTCGCCGGCATGGACTTCGTCGAACTCCGCTTCGTTATTGACTGGCGCGAGCACGAGCAGATCCTCAAGCTCGAGATCCCCACCGCTCTTGCCGGCCCTCGCGTCGTTGCCAGAGTGCCCGGCGAGGCGCTCGAACGGGGTGTCAACGGCGAAGAAGAGCCTTGCCAGGATTGGGTAGCCATTCAAGGCAAAGTCAACAATGGCCTCTATACGGTGGGCGTGGTCAATAATTCGACATATAGCTGCGACTGCCTTGACGGGCTGTTCCGTACGGTCTTGATACGATCCGCTCCCTTCGCTCGACACAATCCCAACCAGGTGACTTATAACGACAACAATGCATGGCAGGACCAGGGACGCCAGGAACGCAAATTCTGGCTCATGGCGGGACGCGGGAGCTATCAGGACCTTGCCATGGACCGCCGGGCTGAGGAACTGCAAACCCCGGCAGAGTATGTGATGGATTCCGCCCACCCGGGCAGCGAAAGCTGGGAACAATCTTTCCTGGAAGTGATGCCCGACAACATTTGGGTATTGTCCGTAAAACCAGCCGAGAAAATAGCCTTACCGCAGGATGTTCACGGGGCGGAAGGGAACATTTTGCGTATTCAGGAAAGGTCAGGAGCGGCGACCAAAGCCACCGTCAGGAGTGCGGTGCTGGGTCTTGACCAAATGATCGAGTTGGCCCCCTGGGAATTGAAAACCCTGCTTATCCAAACATCCCGAAGCGGTAGTGCCGAAGTTCGGGAAGTGTCTCTGCTGGAAACTTAGGGCGTGGAAACACTAATCAAGCTCACTTCCTTTTTGGGAGCGACACTGCCTAACGAAGAAATCGCCTAGATCGTTGACTATAAGGGATCCATGCTTTTTCATTTGGAAGAGTTGCCGCCCATGTGGATAGGTTGCGGTCTCAGGGTCGGCTCTCTGTTCAAGTCCGCGCGGTTAAGAGTACGATCGTTGGCTGAGAAGCCAGACAAGCGCTGAGCGTTTCCTGCTCTCTTGAGCGCTGGAGACGTGTTTGAATCAATTACATTCGTGGATCCAACATGGCACGCTCATCATCCTGAGTCAAAAGTTCGTTGCACAACAACTGCAAATCCCCGCCGCGGCCAAGCTTTCGACTCCGCAAGCCGCAAAAACGAGACCTACTACGCTCAGGATGGCAGTTCAACTATTCACCGAATTTCAGACTCAGGAAGCCTAGTTAGATCGTTCTGCTAAGTCCACTCGCCGGGAGTGACCTCGCGCAAAGACATCATCAACTTGTCGTCAATTCCTTCAGATCGGCGCGCGTGCTTTCATACGTCGTGTTGTAAGCGAGCAATTCCGGATCCGGCTCGATTCCCCAATGCTTGCAGGCAGCGCGATAAACATCCGGCCACCAGTTACGATGGGCTGTAAGTCCTTCTTCTTTCCACTTATTCCAGTCCACGAGTGTGCGCGACCAAGCCTGATCGCCGTAAGCCATAGCCTCGACCTGAGAACCTATCTCAGGAACGATCCATTCCCGGCCGATTCGCGCATGGAGGATTTCATCGGCCCAATCGTAATCCTGGATCATGGCTGTGAGTGGATCGGCGGTGGCCAGGCCCACTTCCCACTCGTATTCCTTGCCCGTTCTTTTGGGCATCAGGCCTTGCTCGATAGCAAACAGGACGGCATGACGCTCCTTGGCGGAAAGCATCGTATTGAGCCCGAGCGACCAGGTAAAGTTGAATGGAATTGTTGTCCAGTCCACTTCGATGGAAACAAAGCCCACTTCGCCCATCATGGCGTGTCGCGCTTCGTCCCATAGCTGGCGGGTCATGTCGCGATTGTATTCAGCCGACTTGCCTTTTGCTTCGACCAGAATGCTCGACATCATCTCCGGAACGTCAATCTCGCGCATGCGCTTGAAGTAAAGCATGATGGTTTTGGGGAGGGCGCTGATCTTCGCATCGAAGAGCATGGCCTCGGCGTTGACTCCCATGTTGTAGGGATCCGTGAAACGCTCATCGCGTCGGGGAACAGGATCGTATCGGTAGGGGGTGGCGGAAAACTGGCGTTCGACGCTTTCCCCGCTCCTGGGATCCCTGCCGTCCAGATCGCCTGCGGCTGCCAGCAGCCGGTCAAGGGTAGCCAGCCACGGGTCGAGTTCAACACGGTCGGCATCTTTGACCAGGCAGCGTATCGCTTCAGTCCCGTAGTGCTGGGCATCCTGCATTTCAAGAAGGGTGAAGCGGCAGATGCGATATGTCGGATGATCGAAGAGTTTGTTGGTGTCGGCGATCAGGTGTTCAAGCGCTCGAATAAGAGCCGGAAGCGCGCGTTCGTAGAGACCCAGCAAAAGAGACTCCGTAGAAGGAGCCGCAAGAACCTCATCGAAGAACAAATCCAGCATGGGATCGGGAGCAACTTCCAATCCATAGGGAGGCTGGCGCATTTCCCGCACGCGTCCGGCGAATTCGCCAATATGCTCGGCGCAAAAATGCGCATGCAGGCTGAACGCCATCTTCAACTCATAGACAGGCATGCTGGGGATTCGAGCGACGAAAAGGAAATTGAGTCGCTTCAAAGTCCAATGAATGCGCTTGAGCCGGTCAACCGATTCAGCGACCGTCAAGCCCACGGTGATGGCATCGCGCATGGTATGAAGTCCGACCAATGGAGGCAGCCCGGCATAGCCTCGATACGACTCCCCGGGAAGACTTTCTCTTTGCGGTGAATGCTCAGCCTCAGTCATTTTGTCGCTTCCTCCTGCCAAAAAAGAATGTTTATCCCCAATCTTTGGGGGAGAGAACCGATCTTGTGGATTCAAGGTAGCAAGTGAGTCGGGGGGTGTCCACTGATCGGTTTACAACTACCTGTACGCGTTTGACGAGGCAGGTGGTGGGGATGACCGTTGCCTGCGCAAGCGAACTGGTCGACCTGGGAAGATGGCGCGGCGGGACACGGACGGGCCTGCTCTGGGTCGCACTTCCAGAGGAAATATCACCCTCATTGATCATGCCGAAGGTTTTCTAGCCTAAAAAGTGTTAATCGTAATACTATTCTGCTGATGCTTGCCAGATTTGAAAAAGTCAGAGAGGCATTCGGATCCTTTACCGCATATGAGCGGATTGAGCGGAGTTTTCCGTTTGATTGGCACTACCACCCCGAGTTCGAACTCACTCTTATCAGCGACAGCGAAGGCCAGCGCATTGTCGCCGACAGCTTTTGCGAATACAAGCCCGGCGACCTGGTGTTGCTCGGCCCCAACCTGCCTCACGCTTATCGTTCCTGCCCGCCGGACTCTCGATCTCCCAGGGATCATCGGGCCATCGTCATCCAATTCAACAAAGATAGTTTCGGCGATCGTTTCTTCGATATCCCTGAGATGAAGGCAGTTGCCTCAATGCTGCAACGCAGCAGCATGGGCCTGGCGTTCGCAGATACCAATGCGGGCAAAAGAGTAGCTGATCGCATTCTAGAGATACCTTCACTGCCGCCGGCCCAGCGAGTTATCTCGCTCTTGTCGGCGCTGGTAGAGCTTGCAGAGGAACCGGATGCGCAGGTTATCTCGACAGAGACTTTGCGGCCACTCTGCCGGGTTGAAAACCGCCACCGCATCGACCTGATCTGTTCCTACCTTCATAAAAGCTATGATGGCGAAATCGATTTCACAGAACTGGCTGCCAAGGTGCATATGAGCCAAGCCTGTCTCTGCCGGTTCTTCAGGCGCGCTACGGGAAGAACGATGACAACCTATATCAACCAGCTTCGGATCGGGGCAGCGGCGCAGCTTCTTGTGAACAGCGATCTGAGCGTCCTGGAGATTGCGTTTCGCGTGGGCTTTGGCAACTACTCCAATTTCAGCCGTCAATTCAAGCGGATGAAAGGAGCGACGCCCCTGGCGTTGCGCCGCGAGCTTTCGGATGAAAGAAAGACTCTTCCAAAATAGAACAGTTTTTTCGCAGCACGGTTCGGCTGAAAAGTGGGGCATTGGTCCCTCAACCGACGCCGGTTAAAGGCCCGCGATCAGAAGAGGTACGGCACCAGGGCGGCGGTGTTATGGGCATAGGTAGCATAGGTCTCCCCAAACGGGGAAAGCATCCACTGCTCCTCCAGACGGAGCTTGAGCCAGAAAACGAAGAGAATAAGGATGAAAACGATGCAACCCCGCACCTGGGAGGTAGCAATCGCCGTGCCAAGGAACCCAGTCAGTATCCCGGTGTAGATGGGATGGCGGACCACGGCATAAGGACCCGTGGTGATCAGTTCGTGGTCCTGCTTAATGGTGACGGAGCGGCTCCAGTTACTGCCGAGGTGCTCGCGCGCCCACACGGCGAAGAGAAGGCCGGCGATGAAGACGGCTGCTCCCAGCCAGAAAGGCCAGAAACCACCTGGCCAGAGGTGGACGTATAGCCACGAGAGGGGGATGCCAGGTATCGAAAGTAAAGCGATCGCAATTAGAAAGATGACGACGCGGAGGATACGCGAGCCTGGGGGCTCAAGGCGCTGGGTAGATTTGGTGTTCACCGACTTGATTTGCCAATACGCTAAAAACACGAGCCAGACGACGGGAAAGAAATAACCGTAAAACCAGGGCATGCAGCACCTCCGGGAACTGGAAGTGTTTACGCAGCCGTCCCGGGATGAGTTCCAGGGCCAGCGGTCGTGTGATATCAAGCCGGCATCTTCCCTGCCCTCTAACGCAGAGTTTCTGCCGCCTGCTTATGCATCTTTTCGAAGATGGAGAGTTCCCTAAGGAAGGCATCCTTGTCACCGATCCGCTTGAATGCCATGGCGAGGTTATACCGATATTGCTCGTTGCGCGGATCAAGTTCTACGGCATGCCGAAGTACCGCAACTTCCTCGGAGTACTTCTTCTGCTCATCGTAAACCACGCTCATCTGGAAATATGCCTCGGGAAGCTGCGGAGTGAGCCGAATCGCTTCTTTCAATGTGGGGATAAAGTCCTCCGGCACCCGCGCGTCTTTGCTATAGCGATTGGAAACGACCATCTCATAGTCGAAAAGGATGAGTCCGTCCTGCGGGTAGCGGTCGCGGAGTTGCCGCAGGCCGTCGACAACCTGCTGGTACAAGGACGCCGGTATATGTCCCGTGGAGGCAAGAAACTCGAGCGGGTGCGGATCGTCGGGAGCAATCTTTGCCGCCCGGCAGAGTTCGGCTGCTCCTTCGTCGCGCTTGAGTTGCGCCCATAACGCGCTGGCCAACCCTGCATGCAGCCGCACCGAATCGGGGTATTTAGCGACCGCATAGCGGTAGATCGATTCGGCGGCCGGGTAATTCACTTTCATCAGGCTGGAAGCATAGGCAAAGAGGTTCTCTTCAGTGGGATTCGCCTCTGCCTTGCGCTGCGCCTGCAGTGCGGCCCCCTTGGGGCTGTCCGGTTTGGGCGGCGTCGCTGCGGGCGAGGTCGGCGCATCATTTTGCAGGAAGAGCACAACGGCGCAGGAGGCCTTTTGTGCTGCGGCAACTGCCAGAAGTAAGACGGCGATCCAGGCCAAAGACATGCGCAATCACCATCCCGCAGGGATCAAGTCGGCTTTCGATAAGAGCATACCAAACAAAGATTGGCTGGCGCCCTCTGAGACGCCAGCCAGTTCATTGCCATCGGGCCACCTTCAGTAGTAGAGCTTCAAGGCGAACTGAAGAAGCCGCTGTGCTCCGCGGTCATTGGTGATTTCACCAAAGTTACTGGCACTCAGGTAATTCAAAGTGCTCGAACCCGGATTATCGAACTGCGGATGATTGGCCAGGTTGAAGGCCTCTGCGCGGAACTGCAGCCTGGTCGACTCATTGAAGCGGAAGTCTTTGAAGATGGAGGCGTCGAGGTTGATGTACGTCGGGCCGCGCGCCTGTCCGCCGGTGCGGCCGAGGGAGGCGATCGTGGCAGAGGTATCAGTGGCCACCGGGGGCGTAGTAAATGCTGACGGATTGAGCCAGTGGGCCTGCGAATGGGCGTTGGCGAACATATCCTTTCCGGGAACGAGGTTGGCATTGCAGCCGAAGAAGGCGGTGGTTGAAACGGCGCAGGGGATGGTGAAGGGTTGACCGCCCTGGTCGGTGAATATGTAGTTGAATGCCCAGCCGCCGAGAATCAGGTCGACAGCCGTGTTTCCGTTAGCAAGGAATTGGCGTCCTCGCCCCACCGGCACCTGGTAGGTGCCCGATAGATGGACCACATTTTTTGCGTCTGTATCGCAGCGCTGGTAGTCACCCTTAGGCCCAAACCCCGGGAGCCATTCGGCGCGATAGCTCGAGAGGCCCTGGCCGAGGCCTAGCTGGTCCTGCTCGCAATCGCTGTAGGTGTAGTTGGCAAGTACGCTGAGGCCGTTGCTCATTTGATGGGTGTAGACAACCTGCATGGAGTGGTAACTACTGGCGCCGTTGGTGGTCTCGTATTCTGAGTTTGGCGAGAAGTCAGGGTCGGGGATGTTGGCGTAGATGCTCGCACCATTGGGCGGCAGTAGTACGCTCGGTGAGTTATGCGTTCCCAGGACGTCGAGGTGGCGTCCCAGCGCTCCGACGTAGCCAATCTGGAGGGCGTCGGCATGCGTCAACTCATACTGGACTGCCAGATTCAAAGTCTGCGTGTAGGGCGTCTGGAAGTTATATTGCCTTCCGTACAGTGCAATGCCGGCGGTGTTGACCAGGGCGGGATCCTGAATATTGAGATTCGCCATGGCATTCTCGATGGTTGCGGTAGACCCGCCGCTTCCCTCCGCAACCAGCGGTGCATAAGGCGAGGGCGCGTATTGGAACACGTTGTACGAGTAAGGGTAGTTTGTGGCCAGCGTGCCTCCGAAGCCGATATTGCCGAGCGCGCCATAAGCGATCCCATATCCGCCACGCACCACCGCCCGCGGAATCACATGATAGGCAAATCCCACGCGGGGAGCGAAGTTGGAATACTGCACGTTTCCGGTATCGAGGCCTCCGACACATTTAATGGCAATGCCGTCCGTCGCCAACTGCGCGTTGAATTGTGCAGACCGGGTACCGTTGCAGGTTTTCTGGGGGATATAGAGGTTGCCTCCGGGGCCGTTACCGTTTCCCCCGGCAATGAAGTTCGACTGCAATCCATCGTTATCCGCATAGGGCGTAAAGAGATCCCAGCGAACGCCCAGGTTGAGAGTGAGTTGGGGAGTAACCTTCCAGTCATCCTGAATGTAGGCTCCCATATAGTCGCGGTGTTCGTTCGCCGGCGCGTAGTTTGATGCGTTCAGGTTGTACAAACCGCCCACGCCATTGGGGCCGCCGACAGTCGAATTCTGTGGGACGAGCACTGCATCCGCGAGGCTGGTGAGGGGGTTTCCTATTGCTGGGATGGTCGAGAACTGGCCGTTGTAATAAAACCCGCCTCTTCCCCAACCAGGCTGAACGAGATTGCCCTTGAGTAGATCGAGTTGGTAGCCGGTCTTCAGAGTCTGGCTTCCATACGTCTTGGTCACGTTGTCAGCCAGCTCGGTAGCGATAACGGTCTCCAGCGTGGGAGTCCAACCGCCCACGCCGAGTTCCGTCAGAG
>VFSW01013122.1_pt1 | contig 11531 bp, 8 predicted proteins | sample 5358111 | NCBI WGS metagenome assembly VFSW01 (sample SAMN11554181, study PRJNA540505) | mine drainage metagenome | isolation source: sediment from site ElyBrook_90M | place: USA: Ely Copper Mine, Vershire, VT | collected 2017 | reverse complement strand
GAGCTCCTGCTGCTGCTTGAAGCGCGAGAGCAGGAAGAAGAGCTGGGTCTGGAAGGCGTACTTGCCGCGGTCGGTGTAGAAGCTCGCGAGGAAGGGGTTCTCCTCGACGATCTCGAACACCGCCCGAGCCGAGAGGCGCCTGGCCAGCATCGTGGTGAGCGTGGTCTTGCCCACGCCGATGGGCCCCTCGACGACGATGTAGGGCGTTGGGTTCAACCGGACTCAACCTTAGCGACAACCGCCGCCGGCTGGAATCACTTTGTGGAGGTTCTTGCGTCCAGCGCCATGGGTTCTGTTCCTTGCGACGCCTTGCGGGGTGGTGCTAGAGATCGCGCTCGACGCCCCACCGTGACGAGCCTCCTGCTATCGCTCTCGCTGTCCGCCGCCGCCGGGCAGCGGCAGATCGCTGTCCTCGACGTCGAGGCGCGCCCGGGAGTCAGCGCCTCGGTGGCGAGCTCGCTGACCGATGCGCTCGTGATCGAGGCGCGCCGGGCCTTCGGTTCCGGCGCGGTGATCGGGACCGACGACGTTCGACAGCTGCTCCACTTCACGGAGGAGAAGCGGAAGCTCGGGTGCCTCGAGGTCGAGTGTCTCGCGGAGCTCGGCGGCGCGCTGGGGGTCCCGAAGCTGCTGGTGGCGACGCTGGGCCGGCTCGGGGAGCAGTACCTGCTCAGCGTGCGCCTCGTCGATGCGCGGCGCGCCCAGGTGATCGCCCAGGGCGCGGCGACGGCCCTCGACGACGAAGAGCTGCTGGCGGCCGCCAGGCGGTCGGTCGCGCAGGTGGCCGGCGCGCTCATCGACGCGGCGAAGCCGCGCGCGGTCCCCGAAGTGGCGACGGCCGCGCCCCCGGCGAAGGCCGCGCCCGCGCCTCACTCCCATGCGCTCGCCTACGTGCTCGGCGGGCTCGCGGCGGGGGCGCTGGTGGCCGGGATCGTCGGGACGCTGCAGGTCACGAGCTTCTGGTCGCTGCGCGGCCAGAGCGCGAGTCCCGGGGCGTCCATCCCCATCAGCCAGGGGGAGAGCGCCCAGGCCAGCGCGCAGTGGGGGGCCCCGCTCTCGGTGGCCGGGTACTGCGCGGCCGCAGCGCTGGCGGGGAGCGCGGTGCTGACGTGGTGAGGGCCGCCGTCTCGGCCTTCGCGTGCGTCGTCCTCGCGGGCTGCGACCTGTCGTTGGGCTCGAGCTTCACCTGTGGGCCCGACGCGGGCACCTGCCCCGCGGGCGATAGCTGCCAGAGCGGCCGCTGCGCGCCGCTTGGGAGCGCGGTCTCCACGGGCGCGTCGGCGTCGACGAGCGCGAGCGGGACGTCGGTCGGCACGAGCGCCTCGACCTCGAGCACGACCTCGAGCTCGTCCGGTGGCTCCTGCGAGGCCAATGGGGTTACCTGCACCGCTCCAGGCCAGTGTTGCTCGGGCGTTTGCACTGGCTCTCCCCTGAAGTGCCTCCCCTGAAGCGTGCGCTGGCTGCGCCCCCCTCCGTGACCTGCGCGACGGCGCCCGCTGCCGCGCCCCGGCCTCGCCCGCGTGCGCGGCGAAACCCCAGTGGTGTCAGAGGGGTTCATTAGATTTCCACAGGTCGATTCCGGGTGCGCCACCGGGGCGTCGAAGGCCCGAGTGGGGCGTCTCCCGGTCTCTCGGTGTGGAGGTGACATGGGGAGTCGAGGGCGGATGTCGCGGACCGCGGTGGCGGAGGTTCTCCAGCGTGAATACGAGGCCGAGGCCGAGGTCCCCCACGCCCGCAGGCCGCGGGCACTCCCGGAGGCCGGCCAGCTGACGCCGCTCTACGCGGCGGCAATCCTCAAGATCTCGCTCGCGCTGCGCCAGCTCCAGCCGGAGCAATCGCCGGAACAATCGATTGACCAGCTGCTCGACCAGGTCCTCGAGGGGTTGCCGGTGGATCGCCAGGCGTTTCACCGGTACTTGAAGGCGAACTTCGCGCTGGTGAAGCGCGCCGCGAGCCCCTAAGAGATTGGGGCGCGCTCGGCGGCGAAGGCCGCGGCGAGCTCCCGCAGGTCCAGGCCGAGCTCGCCCGCGCGGGCGAAGGCCGCCAGCACCGCGGGCCGGACCTGTCGCGGCGCGAGGCCCAGGGCGTCGGCCGCGGCGTAGACCACCGCGTCGGCGTGCTCGGGGCGGAGCTTCGGCGGGACGGGGGCCTGCCCCTCGAGCCCGAGCGTCACGAGGTCGTGGCCCGTCGCCGCGGCGAGCTTCGCGGCCAGCGCGCGGTCCTTCGGGTACACCGCGCGGATGATCGGCTCGTACCGGAAGGGACTGGCCACGCCGCCCTCGCGCTGATGCCGGATGACGGTGCGGATGGAGACGCCCTGGAGCTCCGCGAACTCGCGGTTGGTGTACGCGATGAGCCGCCGGGCCTGGAAGACGAGCGCGGGGAGCGACTCAGAGCCAGCCATTGAGGGATCTCCAGGGTGACCGAACGACAGACAGGGGTGTGGGTGCGATCGATGTCACTGTTTGTTTTTCTGATGGCGCTGTCTGCGCTTCCGGTGACGCTGATCGTCAACAGAGCGTCACTGTTCATCGATCGATCAGGGCTGCATGTCAAGCTCATGTCGCTGAGCGCTCTTCGTGCGTCGCTGATCGATTGCAAGTCGGCACTGAATGCTCTGTCGATGGCACCAATCGAAGCTCGTGCGGCGCTGTAAGCTGCGTATGCGGCACTGTCGGCTGCGCGATCACCGCTGTCGGCTGAGCGGATGGCACCATCGGCCGCGCGCTCGTCACTGTCTGCGGCGACATGAGCCCTGTATGAGGCGATGGTGTCGCTGTTTTTGGGTCGAATGTCACTGTCGGCGGCTCGCGCAGCCCTGTCGGAAGCTCGGCTGTCGCTGTCGGAGGCTCGCGCAGCCCTGTCGGAGGCTCGCGCAGCCCTGTCGGAGGCTCGCGCAGCCCTGTCGGGCGCTCGGCTGTCGCTGTCGGAAGCTCGCGCAGCCCTGTCGGCGGCGGCGTCACCCCTGCCTCCGTTTCCCGCAGTCCCGCGCGAAGGCCCGTGCTACCTTTTGGCCCAATGGCCCTGCGCATCTTCAACACGCTCACCGGTGAGAAGGCGGTCTTCACCCCGTTGCACCCGCCCAAGGTGGGGCTCTACGTCTGCGGCCCGACGGTCTACGACTTCTCCCACGTGGGCCACGCGCGGGTGTACGTCGCCTTCGACGTGGTGGTGCGCGTCCTGCGCCGCCGCGGCTACGAGGTGACCTACGTCCGCAACTACACCGACGTCGACGACAAGATCATCAAGCGCGCGGCCGAGCTCGGCGAGAAGCCCGAGGTGCTCAGCGAGCGCTTCATCCAGGCCTACGACGAGGACATGGCCGCGCTCTCGGTGCTGCCCCCCGACGTCGCCCCGCGGGTGACCCGGCACCTCCCGGAGATCGTCGCGCTCATCGAGCAGCTCGTCGCGAAGGGGCGCGCCTACGCGAGCGCGGGCGACGTCTACTTCGCGGTGCGCGAGTACCCGGGCTACGGGAAGCTCTCGAAGCGCAACCTCGACGATCTCAAGTCCGGCGCGCGGGTCGAGCCCGGCGATCAGAAGCGCGACCCGCTCGACTTCGCGCTCTGGAAGGCGGCGAAGCCCGGCGAGCCCGCGTGGGAGTCGCCCTGGGGCAAGGGGCGCCCGGGCTGGCACATCGAGTGCTCGGCGATGAGCGAGAAGTACCTGGGGGAGACCTTCGACCTCCACGCGGGCGGCAAGGACCTGGTCTTCCCGCACCACGAGAACGAGATCGCCCAGAGCGAGGGGGCGAGCGGCAAGCCCTTCTGTAACGTGTGGATGCACAACGGCTTCGTGACCCTGGACAGCGAGAAGATGTCCAAGTCGCTGGGCAACTTCTTCACCATCCGCGACGTGCTGAAGCGGTTCGAGCCCGAGGCGCTGCGGCTGTTCCTGCTCGGCACCCACTACCGCAGCCCGATCAACTTCTCGGACGTGGGGCTCGCCGAGGCCGAGCGCCGGCTCGACTACTTCTACGAGGCGCTCCAGAAGGCGGACGAGACCGCCGCGGGGGTCGCCGCGCCCGGGGAGAGCTTCCCGTTCCTCGACGCGCTCGACCGGGCGCTCGACGACGACTTCAACACCCCCGAGGCGCTCGCCGCGCTGTCGGCGCCGTTCACGAAGCTCAACGAGCTCTGCGCGAAGCCCAAGGGGCACGCGCCGGAGATCGCCGCCCTCCGGCTGGCGCTGCGCTCGGGGATGAGTCTCCTCGGGCTCGGGCAGGAGCCGCCGGCGCAGTACCTGCACCGGCGGTACGCGCGGGTGATCGCCGAGCGCGGCCTGGACGTGGCGAAGATCGACGCGCTCGTGAAGGCGCGCGGCGAGGCCCGCCAGGCGAAGGACTACGCGCGCGGGGACGCGCTGAGAAAGGAGCTCGCCGAGCTGGGCATCGACGTGAAGGACGGCCCGGCGGGCAGCACCTGGAAGCCGCTGACCTGAGCGCCGGGTTGAATCGCGGCGCGGGACGCTTAGAGTAGCGCGATGCCCTTCGAGCTCACGTCCGACTACGCGCCCGCGGGGGACCAGCCCGAGGCCATCCGCCAGCTCGTCGAGGGCTTGCGCCGCGGGGACCGGGCGCAGACGCTGCTCGGGGTCACCGGCTCGGGCAAGACCTTCACCGTCGCGAGCGTGATCCAGCAGCTCCAGAAGCCCACGCTGCTCATCGCCCACAACAAGACGCTGGCGGCGCAGCTCTACGGTGAGCTGAAGAGCTTCTTCCCGAAGAACGCGGTCGAGTACTTCGTGAGCTACTACGACTACTACCAGCCCGAGGCCTACGTCCCGTCGAGCGACACGTACATCGAGAAGGACTCGACCATCAACGACGAGATCGATCGGCTGCGCCACGCCGCGACCCACTCGCTGATGACCCGCGACGACGTGATCCTCGTGGCCTCGGTCTCGTGCATCTACGGCCTCGGGACGGCCGAGGCCTACCACGAGCTGGTGGTGAAGGTGGCGCGCGGCCAGAATTACCCGCGCGAGCAGCTGATGAAGGATCTCGTCGAGCTGCAGTACGAGCGCAACGACGTCGACTTCCACCGCGGGACCTTCCGCGCCCGCGGGGACACGGTGGAGATCTTCCCGCCGTACGAAGACGCGCGCGCGTTCCGGCTCTCGTACTTCGGCGACGAGGTGGAGCGCATCACCGAGGTCGATCCGCTGCGCGGCGCGACGCTCGCCGAGATCGACAAGATCGGGGTCTTCCCGTCGAGCCACTACGTGACCGGCCCCGAGCGCCGGGGCGTGGCGATGGAGTCGATCCGCGTCGAGCTGCGCGAGCGGCTCACCGAGCTGCGCGCGCAGGGGAAGCTCCTCGAGGCCCAGCGGCTCGAGCAGCGCACGATGTTCGACCTCGAGGGGATCGAGCAGATGGGGTTCTGTCCGGGGATCGAGAACTACTCGCGCCACCTCTCGGGCCGCGCCGCGGGCGATCCCCCCCCGTGCCTGCTCGACTACTTCCCGAAGGACTTCCTCCTGGTCATCGACGAGAGCCACCAGACCGTGCCCCAGCTCGGCTCGATGTACCGCGGCGACCGCGCGCGCAAGGAGACCCTGGTCAACTACGGCTTTCGGCTCCCGTCGGCGCTCGACAACCGGCCGCTCAAGTTCGAGGAGTTTCAGAGGCTCGTGGGCCAGGCGGTCTACGTGTCGGCGACGCCCTCGGAGTTCGAGCTGCGCGAGAGCGAGGGGGTGGTGGTCGAGCAGATCCTGCGCCCCACCGGGCTGATCGATCCGCAGATCGAGGTGCGGCCGGTGCTCACCCAGGTCGACGACCTGCTGCACGAGATCCGCGCGCGGGTGCAGAAGAAGGAGCGGGTGCTGGTGACCACGCTCACGAAGCGCATGGCCGAGGACCTCACCGAGCACTACGCCGACGTCGGGGTCAAGGTGCGCTACCTGCACGCGGACATCGACACCCTCGAGCGCTCGGCGATCCTGCGCGACCTGCGGCTCGGGGCCTTCGACGTGCTCGTGGGGATCAACCTCCTGCGGGAGGGGCTCGACCTGCCCGAGGTGTCGCTGGTGGCGATCCTCGACGCCGACAAGGAGGGCTTCTTGCGCTCCTCGGTGTCGCTGATCCAGACCATCGGGCGGGCCGCGCGCAACGTGGAGGGGCGGGTGCTGATGTACGCCGACGTGGTGACGGATTCGATGAAGAAGGCCATCGAGGAGACCGACCGGCGCCGGGCGAAGCAGGTGGCGTACAACGCCGAGCACGGGATCACCCCCCGGACGATCCAGAAGAAGGTGGCCGAGCTCATGTCGAGCCCCGTCGACACCAGCCCCGACTACAGCCTCGCCGCCGAGGAGCTCCGCGCGTACGGCGACGAGGATCTCGGGAAGCTGATCGCGCGGCTGCGCAAGGAGATGGCCGCGGCGGCGGAGGCGCTGGACTTCGAGGCGGCGGCGGCGCTGCGCGATCGGATCCAGCAGCTGCAGGGGATGGAGCTCGGGATCCGGCCGGTGTCGACCAATGGGGCTGGCCCCGCGGCGAAGGCCGCGCGGGGGCGTTACGGCGCCAAGGGGAAGAAGAGCGGCGGGGTGCGGCGGAGCTAGCGCGGGCAGCCCGTCACCCCGAGCGCATCGGCTGGTACCGGTGGATCGGCGAGGGCGGCGCCGGCGTCCGCGCGCGTGGGGGCCGCCGCGTCGGGCGCGCATCTCTGAGCGTTGGGAGGCAGAGCGGCCGCCAATGGGCTGGTCTTCAAGCGGTTCCGCTCGACGTTCGTCCCGCGGGCTGCGAAGGGCTAGGGCCTCTGCGTCTGGGTGTTCTGGATGACCTTGCACGGTCCGACGTCACAGAGCAGAACGTAGCTCGCCTGGTGGTCGCAGCCCCGAGCGCCGAACGTATCGGCGCCCAGGAACTGAATCGCGACCTTGGCTTCGTCGCATCGCAGGTCGAACGCGGCTTGCTTCTTGATCATCGCCGACGCCGGCTGGCCCTGCACGGTGGGGCAGTAGCCATTGACGTTGCACGCAGCGACGTACCGCCTCGTCTCACCGCACCCATCGACATAGAAGAGGTTGACGCCAGCGGTCGGCTGCGTGATCGCGAGCTTGCTACCCTCGCAGTTCATGTCGGTGATCGCCTGTTGACGAACAGCGGCCATCGGACCGGCGCCGCAGCCCGCGAGTCCCACCAGACACATCCACAACGTCTTCCTCATCGGGTCCTCTCGGCGTGTAGGCCAACGTTCGGTGCGACGGTGCGTGACGCGCCGGGCGCTGTATGGCGAGCCTGCTGGCCGAAAGGGCGTGTCATCGGAGAAGGGGGCGGCTCGGCATTCGACACGTGACCCTCAAGCCTCGAGCGAGTCCACGGCGCGCCGGACCTTGGCTCTCCCGGCTCTCGAGGATGCGTCCTCACCGGTGCTCGCAAAATGCGGGGCCGAGCTCGCTACCTCACCGCGTACAGGTTCCCCTCGTCGCTCACGAAGTACACCGTCCCGTCCGGGCCGATCGCCGGGGCGGTGCTCACCCGGGCGCCGGTGACGATCTTGAAGCGCTCGGTCCCGTCGGGGTGCAGCGCGTAGAACGTGCCGTCGGCGCAGCCGAAGAAGACCGTGCCGTCGCCGCCGATCGCCGGCGCGGTGTCGACGTCGTAGGCCTTGAACGGGAAGCCCGCCTTGAGCGCGCCCATGGTGGCGTCGCCGGTGCCGGTGAAGGTGAAGGCGTAGAGGCCGTCGCCGTTGCCCACGTAGACCGTGCCGTCGTCGGCGACCGCGGGGGGGGCGTTGCCGAAGTCGGCGCTGAAGATCCCGCCGAGGATGCCCGGCGGGGTCGGGGTCTGGAAGCTGGGCATGGGGTACGACCAGGAGACGTTGCCGCTCGCGGGGTTCATGGTCACGAGGGTGGTCGAGGCGCTGGAGGTGATGGTGTTCAGCGGCGCGACGACCACCATGAGCATGCCGGTGTGGTCGCGATCCCAGGCGAGGTCGGAGTTGTCGAAGTCGAACGCGCCCACGCTGCTGCTGATGGTCGTGCCGTTCCCGCCGCCCCAGAGCGGCTGGAAGCCCGCGTCGACCGAGCTGACCGCGTAGCAGGCGTTGGCGCTGCACCAGTAGCTGTTGTCGTTGGTGTCCAGGGCCACCGCGACCCGCTCGCCGGTGTAGTTGAGGACCAGCCCCGCCCCCTGGTGGATCTTGCCGCTCGTGTCCACCGAGTAGGTGACCGTCGCGCCGAAGTCGTCGCCGTCGTAGAGCAGCCCGTCGTTGCCGATGCTGGGGCAGACGTCGAAGCCGTCGGGGCAGCCGCTGGTGCCGTTCGCGGTGGTGGCCGCGTTCGAGTTGCAGAGGTTGCTGGGCGGGGCGACCGCGTCGAGCTGCGTGCCGTCGGCGGCGAAGTGGTAGAGCCGGCCCCCCGCGGCGTCGGTGCCGGACTCGAGGAAGAGCGTGCCGTCCGCGGCGATGATCGGCGTGGCGGGGTGGGGATCCTGCGCGGGCGACGCGATGGCCACCGACCACTTCAGCGTGCCGTCGGGGTTGAGCGCGAGGAGCTTCGCGTCGAGCGTGGTCTGGTAGATGGTGCCGTCGGCCGCGACCACTGGCGAGTTCATGTACGTGGGGCCGGTGCCGCCGATGCCGGGGATCAGGCCCGTCGCCTGGCTGGGGGTGGCCACCGGGTACTTCCAGATCACCTGCCCCTGGAGGCCCGAGGTGTCGGCCTCGGACTGGCCGCGGTTGGTGTTGTCGTAGTGGTACTTGGGCCAGCCCGCCGAGTAGGGCGAGGTGCCCTGCAGGAACGCGGTGAGCGGGATCTGGCCCGTCGCGTGGTTGGTGTCGTTGGAGGCGTAGTCGAGCTCGCCGTGGCGGGAGAGCGGGTTGCCCGGGTTCTGCAGCGTGAAGTCGACCTCGATCTGCGCGGTGGCGCTGGGCTGGATGGTCAGCATGCCCGGGTTCGCCGGCAGCACGAACGACGAGTCGCTCGTGTGATCGAGCTGGATGCCGGTGAGGGAGCACGCCTCCTGCCCGACGTTGCCGAGGGTCAGGAACTTCTTGAGCGTGCTGCCCGCGCTCGCGTTGCCGAAGTTGACCCCCGGCGGCGAGAAGGTCAGCGAGCAGGGGTTGAGCGTCTGGTTGCCATAGATGGCGTCGGTGGCGGTCTCCGGGACTCCGCCGACGTTCTCGAAGGGGGCCTCGATCGTGCCCTGGTCGCCGGTCGTCGCGGCGGGCTTGTACCCCACGGCGAAGGTGAAGCTCTGCGGGCCGGCGTCGGGGAGCGCGCCCGCGGGCGCGAGGGTGATCGGGAAGCTCGCCGGGCCGCCGTCGAGCCAGTAGGCGGGCGACGAGCCGGCCTGGAGGTCGAGGCCCGCCACGGTGATCGGCCAGGTGCCGGTGTTGGTCGCGGTCACCGCCTGGCTGACGGTGTTGCCCACGGGCACCACCGGGAAGCTCACCGGGTTCGCGACGTAGGTCAGCTCGCCATGCACCCCCTGGCCCACGAGGGTGAGCGGGCTGGGCGTGCAGCCGCCGCAGAAGGTGATCGGCTGGTTGGCGCTCGCGGCGCCGATCGCCTGCGGGGTGAAGGTCACCTGGATCACCAGCGTGCCGCCCGCCGGGATCGCGGCCGGGGTGGAGGTCTGGCTGAACCAGGAGGCCTGGGCCCCCGCGATGGCCCCGATCTGGATGGGGGCCGACGGGGTGCTCCCCTGGTTGGTGAGCGTGAGCGGCAGGGTGACGCTGCGGTTCACGAGCACGTCGCCGAAGTCGAGGGGCTGCGGCGTGGCGACGATGGCGACGTCGCCGCCCACGCCGGTGAGGGGGACGTCGAGGACCGGGGTCCCGCTGCTGTTGCTGGGGATCTTGAGCGTGGCGTTGCGCACCCCCGCGGCGGTGGGCTGGAAGCCCACGTGGATCGCCGCCGAGTTGTTCGCGCCGATGCTCGCGGGGAGCGCGTCGAGGAGCCGGAAGTCGCCCGCGTTGGGGCCGGTGAGGGTGAGGGTGCCGGGCACCAGGGTCAGCGTGCCCGTGTCCGCGACGGTCAGCGGCAGGTTGGTGGGGTGGTTGACCGGGATCGCGCCGAAGTCGAGCGGGCTGGGCGTGGCGACCGGGGTGGCGTCGACGCTCTGGAACTTCGACCCGTGGCCGCAGTTGCAGCCGCCGGCGGCGAAGGCGGCGAGGGTGGCGGCCAGGGTGGCGGAACGAGCGACGGAGCGAGCCGGGCGAAGCATGCGAACCTCCAGCGGTGAAAAGCGGTAGGCGAGGTTCTCCGCCCGGGATGTTGAAGTCAAGCGCGCGAGTCCCTAAATGAAGCCCGAGTCAGCCGCCGAGGTAAGGAGAAAGGCTACAGTGGAGCCATGAACGCCCAGCTGAGCGAGAAGCTCGAGCGCCTCCCGGCGACGCCGGGCTGCTACGTCTTCAAGGACGCGGCGGGGGCGGTGCTCTACGTGGGGAAGGCGCTGAGCCTGCGCGCCCGCGTCCGGAGCTACTTCCACCGCTCGGGGGATTCGCGCGCGTTCATCCCGCTGCTCGACGAGCTGCTCGCCGACGTCGAGGTGGTGCTCACCTCGAACGAGAAGGAGGCGCTGATCCTCGAGAACACGCTGATCAAGCGGCACCGGCCGCGGTTCAACGTCCTGCTCCGGGACGACAAGAACTTCATCTCGCTGCGGCTGGACCCGCGGCTGGACTATCCCCGGCTGGAGGTGGTGCGGCGGGCGCGCGACGACGGGGCGGCGTACTTCGGCCCGTACAGCTCGGCGGCGTCGATCCGCGAGACGCTGCGGGTGGTGAACCGCCACTTCCAGCTGCGCACGTGCTCGGACGCGGAGCTGCGCAACCGGGTGCGCCCGTGCCTCGAGCACATGATCGGCCGCTGCCCCGCCCCGTGCGTCTACGCGGTGCCCGTCGCGCAGTACGCGCAGAGTGTGCGCGAGGTGCAGCTCTTCCTCGGGGGCAAGGGGGCCGAGCTCGTGGAGAAGCTGGAGCGGCGCATGCGCGACGCCGCCGCGGGCGAGCGCTTCGAGGAGGCCGCGCGGCTGCGCGATCAGCTGCGCGCGGTGGAGCGCAGCCTCGAGCGGCAGCGGGTGGTGCAGGCGGATTCGGTCGAGCGGGACGTCTTCGGCGTGCACCGGGCCGGGCCGCACCTGGCGGTCGCGATCCTGACGGTGCGCCAGGGGAGGCTCACCGACGCGCGGACCTTCCACTTCAAGCGCCAGGAGTTCCCGACCGAGGAGCTGCTCGGCAACTTCCTGGGGCTCTACTACGACGGCCGCGCCGCCCCGCCGCGCGAGATCCTGCTGCCGGTCGAGGTCGAGGGGCGGGAGGCGCTCGCCGACTGGCTCGGCGAGAAGGCCGGTCGCGGCGTGCGGGTGGCGGTGCCCCGGCGCGGCGAGAAGCGGCGCGTGGTGGAGATGGCCAACGCCAACGCGGCGCAGGCGGCGAAGGACGAGCTCTCGCGGGCGGAGGACGTCGAGGACACGCTCGCCCGGCTCGAGCGCAAGCTGTCGCTGACGCGGTCGCCACGGGTGGTCGAGTGCTACGACATCTCGAGCTTTCAGGGGACGGAGGCGGTGGGCTAGGGGGTGTGCT
>VFSW01013121.1_pt1 | contig 11532 bp, 13 predicted proteins | sample 5358111 | NCBI WGS metagenome assembly VFSW01 (sample SAMN11554181, study PRJNA540505) | mine drainage metagenome | isolation source: sediment from site ElyBrook_90M | place: USA: Ely Copper Mine, Vershire, VT | collected 2017 | reverse complement strand
GGGTCAAGTAGCAAGGGGCAAGTAGCAAGGGTCATGGGTCAGGGGGCAGGGGTTATGGAACAAGAGGCGGGAGGATTCAGGCAACTGACCGCGTGGCCCATCACCCAATAGTCATATTTTGGAGAAAAAGGAGATTACCTTGAACAAACTTCAGGAAGTCCTAAAAAAGATTCAACCCGTAGACGCATCCCGCACCAACGCTATCCAGGTGCAGCTCGATAGTCTGACGAAGCCGCAGGGGAGCCTGGGCCGGCTCGAAGAGCTTGCGAAGAAGTACTGCCTTATCACGGGCAGGGACAAGCCGGTGATCAAGAACAAGATCATTTTCACCTTTGCCGGCGACCACGGCGTGACGGAAGAGAGCGTGAGCTTGTACCCGAAAGCGGTGACGCCCCAGATGGTATTGAACTTCCTTCGCGGCGGGGCGGGCGTGAACGTGCTTGCCAGGCATGTGGGAGCGCGGGTGGTCGTGGTGGACATGGGCGTGGACTACGATTTCGAGCCGACGCCGGGCCTGGAAATCCGGAAGATCGGCCGCGGGACAAAGAACATGGCCAAAGGGCCGGCCATGACGCGCGAAGAGGCCGAGCGCGCAGTGCTTGCAGGCATTGAGCTGGTGGAAAAGTACAAGGAAGGACTCGACCTGCTCGGGACCGGGGACATGGGCATCGGGAATACGACGCCCTCATCGGCAATCGTCTCCGTCATCACCGGCGCTGACCCGGAAAAAGTGACGGGCCGGGGCACGGGCATCGACGATCAATCGCTCCGGAACAAGGTGGCGATCATAAAAAAGTCGATCGCCGTGAACAACCCCGATCCCAAGGACGCCCTGGATGTGCTGGCCAAGGTCGGGGGCTATGAGATCGCGGGCATTGCCGGTCTCGTGCTCGGCGCGGCATTGTATAAGATCCCTGTGGTCGTCGACGGGTTCATATCGACCGCGGGGGCGCTCATCGCGGCGGAGTTGAATCCGCTGGTCAAAGGGTATATCATCGCCGCCCACCAGTCCGTGGAGATCGGTCACCGCAAGATGCTGGAGCATTTGGAACAGGTGCCGCTCCTCGATCTGAACCTGAGGCTCGGCGAAGGTACCGGCGCGGCCCTCGGCATGTCGCTCGTCGAAGCGGGCGTAAAGATCCTCGGCGAAATGGCGACCTTTGCGGCTGCAGGCGTGGCTGACAAGAAAGAGGAAACAGTAAAAAAATAACAACGATGCCCGCAATCACTGAGGCGCCGTGAAAATGCCTTCTGTCCGGGTTCGGCCCAACAACAAACTATGATTAAAAATTTTATAACAGCGCTGCAGTTCCTGACGATCTTTACGGTGAAGAAAAATCACATTGTCGAAGAGGGAGACCTGGCCAAATCCATGGTCTATTTCCCGGTAATCGGTTTTTTGATCGGCCTTCTGCTGGTCTATGCCGACAAGGTGTTTGAACTGATCGTGCTTCCCCAGACGATCGCCACGTTCCTGGTCATCATACTTTCGGTCCTGATCACCCGTGCGCTCCATGTCGACGGTTTGGCCGACACGCTCGACGGCCTGATGGGCGGCCGCGATCATCAGTCCCGGCTTGCCATCATGAAGGACAGCAGGATCGGCACCGCTGGCGTCATCGGCATTCTCGGGACCCTCTTCATGAAATATCTTTGTCTTAATAATCTGTTTGCAATCGACCGGGTTGGCGCCTTGCTGATCGCGCCGATGCTGGGCCGCTGGTCGCAGGCGTTCATGGTGTACCAGGCGAACTACGGCCGCGAAGAGGGCATGGGCAGGGCGTTCGTGGGCCATCTCAGGTCCGGCAGCATGCTGGCGGTCTCCCTGATAGCGGTGTGCCTTTCGGCTTTTGTGGTCCTGCGGCTGGACCTGCGCTCGGTGTTCCTTTTTTTCAGTCTCATCACCGGTGTTTTGCTGCTGACCTTCCTGGGGAAGCGGTATCTCGTTCACAAACTCGGCGGCGTCACCGGCGACGCAATCGGCGCAATCAGTGAACTGAATGAAGTGCTCGTGTTTCTCATATTCATCGTCTTTTCGAGCGAAAGTTAGGCCATGCCCACGACGGTTTATCTCATGCGCCACGGCGAGGTGGCGAACGGCGGAGAAAAACGGTACAACGGCCACATGGACGTGGACATTACCGATAAGGGCGTCCAACAGATGCACCGGCTTGCGGAACTGCTTGCGGGAAAGAGCATCCAGGCCGTGTATTCGAGCGATCTTATCCGCTCGCGAAAAGGAGCGGAGATCATCTCCCAACGCGTCGGCATCGCTTCCACGCCGCTCTCCGAGCTGCGGGAACGGAGCGTCGGCGCCTGGGAAGGCTTCACCGTCGAAGAGATTAAAGCCCGCTTCCCCGACGAATACGTCCTGTGGCGCGCCGACCTCCTGAACTATCGGCCGCCGGGAGGCGAATGCCTGCTTGATGTCCGGGACCGGATTTTACCGGTGTTTAAAAAACTGGTGTCCGCCCATCCCGGCCGGGAGATTGCCATGCTGCTTCACGGCGGCGTGAACCGCGTCATCCTGGCCGATGCCCTCGGCCTGGATATGATGCATTTGTTCCGGATGGACCAGACGTACGGCGCGCTGAACATCATTGATTACCACGAAGATGGAATAGCCGTGGTCAGGCTTTTGAACGGCTGAACGGGCCGGGAAAGCTGTTGACTTTGATTCTTTCTTGCCGTATTGTTAAGCTGTAGAGCAGCTGGGGGAGCCGAATATGGCTGAGAGTCCTTTCCAGGACGACCCTTAGAACCTGATCCGGGTAGTGCCGGCGTAGGGAAGGCGATGAGAACATCGAAAACGACCTTTCGTGCCGTATCCTTCCGGATACGGTTTTTTTTGGCGAGTTTGCTGTTTCAGGACGTAAGGTGTTTTTCCCTGCGCACAGAAGGAGTAGCGAGTGAATATCACGTTGAACGGTGAGATAAAGACCGTGCACGACAACATCACCGTCCTCGGGCTGCTCGAATTGCTCCAGATACAACACCAGCGAGTGGCTGTTGAACTGAATGAGTCTATTGTGAAAAAGGACAATTACGGCTCAACAGCGATCAAGAACGGCGACATCCTGGAGGTTGTCAGTTTCATGGGTGGCGGAACAGTATAGTTCGTAGTTCAAGGTTCAGAGTTCAAGGTTCAGAGTTCGTACAAACAAGGAGTGCAAAAATGATCGACGACAAGCTTGTTATCGCGGGCATCGAATTTCAGTCCAGGCTCTGGGTCGGGACCGGCAAGTACAAGGATTTTGCGGAAACGAAAAAGGCCATCGAGGCCTCGGGCACCGATGTGGTGACCGTCTCGGTCCGGCGCGTGAACATCATCGACAAGAGCAAGGAGAACCTGCTCGATTACATCGATCCGAAGAAGTACAAGATCCTTCCCAATACCGCGGGCTGCTACACGGCCAAAGACGCCATCCGTACGGCCATGCTTGCCGCCGAGGCGGGGATCACGAAGCTCGTAAAGCTTGAGGTCATCGGCGACGACAAGACCCTTTTCCCGGACAATGAAGCAACGCTTGAAGCCGCGAAGGTGCTGGTGAAAGAGGGGCTGATCGTGCTGCCGTATATGAGCGACGACCCGATCATGGCAAAGAAGCTTGTCGATCTCGGCTGCCCGGCGGTCATGCCGCTTGCCGCGCCCATCGGTTCCGGTCTCGGCATCAGGAACCCCTATAACATCCGCATCATTATGGAAACCGTCAAGGCGCCGATTATCGTCGATGCCGGCGTGGGCACTGCCTCCGATGTCGCATTCGCCATGGAACTCGGCTGCGATGCGGTGCTCCTCAATACGGCGATTGCAGGCGCAAAGGACCCGATCGCCATGGCCGAGGCCATGAAGTATGGAGTGCTCGGCGGCAGGCTTGCGTATAAGGCGGGGCGGATCCCGAGGAAACTCTATGCCACGGCGAGCAGCCCGATCGAAGGGATGATCGGAAGCTGATTGTCGGCAGGGTGCATAGGGCATAGCGCCGGCCTTCGGTTTACACTTTGCTCTCTGCTCCATGCACTATGCGCTGCGCGGAGGTCTCATTGCCCGTAGATTTCAAGCTCTATCTGATCACCGACCGGAAACAGACAAGGATCCCGCTTTCTGCTGCAGTGCGGCTGGCGCTCGAAGGCGGCGTCCGGGCCATTCAGCTCAGGGAAAAGGACCTGCCCATACGGGAGTTGCTCGCCCTGTCGCAGGAGCTACGGGCGATGACAAAGGAGTTCGGCGCAAAGCTTTTTATTAACGACCAGGTGGACGTAGCCGTGGCTGTTGAGGCGGACGGAGTGCACCTCGGGCACGCGAGCATGCCCGCGGCAGCGGTCAGGAAAATCGTGGGCAACAAGCTGATGATCGGCGTCTCAACACATAATGTCGAAGAGGCCCGGCTGGCCGAGTCGGCTGGCGCTGATTTTGTGACCTTCGGTCCCATTTACGAAACGCCGTCAAAGGCGCACCTGGGAGCGCCCGCAGGCCTCGATGCCCTGAAAAATGTAAAAAGAGCCGTCGATATCCCGATTTTTGCCCTGGGCGGCATAAAAGGGGGTAACATCGGCCATGTTTTATGGGCCGGCGCGTACGGCGTTTCGATGATATCGGCGATCTTTGGAGCCGATGATATCCGGAAAAAAGCAAAGAACATATCTGAACTGGTTAGAATCGTTGACCGGTCTATCTGCGTTCAGTGCGGCCGCAGATAATGGAACTCGGGAAATCAACGGGGAAGCGGAAACTCAGCGAGGTGCGGAATGACTCAGATACTGGAAGCAAGAAAAGGGAACATCACCCCTGAGATGGAGGCCGTGGCCAGGGCCGAGAGTGTGAGTATTGCCCATGTTCTTGAAGGTGTGGCCAAGGGTACGATCGTCATCACGAGGAACAGCAGGCACACCTCCATCACGCCGCTCGGCGTCGGGAAGGGCTTGCGTACCAAGATCAATGCCAATATCGGGACCTCCAAGGACCGGATGTCCATTGAAGACGAGATCGAGAAGCTCAAAGTGGCCGTTGCCGCAGGAGCAGACGCGGTCATGGACCTTTCCACAGGCGGACCGATCGTCGGGATCCGCAAGGAGATCCTGAAGCAGTCCACGGTCTCCATCGGCACCGTGCCGATCTACCAGGCAGCAGTTGAGACCGTAGAACAGGGGAAACCCATCGTCCAGATGGACCCCGACCTCCTGTTCCGGGTGATCGAGCAGCAGGCCGAGGAGGGTGTGGACTTCGTGACCGTGCATTGCGGCGTGACCAGATCGAGCCTGGAGCGGCTGAAGAAACAGGGCAGGATCATGGATGTCGTCTCCCGGGGCGGCGCTTTCCATATCGAGTGGATCATCTACAACGATGCCGAGAACCCGCTCTACACGCAGTATGACCGGCTTATCGAGATCGCAAAAAAATACGACGTGACCCTTTCGCTGGGTGACGGCATGCGTCCGGGCTGTCTGGCCGACGCCACGGACCGGGCCCAGATCGAAGAACTGATCACCCTGGGCGAACTGCGGGACATCGCCCACGAGGCAGGGGTCCAGGTCATGATCGAGGGGCCGGGCCACGTGCCGATCAACCAGGTCGAGACGAACATGAAGATCCAGAAGGAACTCTGCAAAGGCGCTCCGTTCTACGTGCTCGGTCCGCTCGTGACCGACGTTGCTCCGGGCTATGACCACATCACCTCCGCTATCGGCGGCGCAATTGCCGGTGCGGCAGGCGCCGATTTCCTCTGCTATGTGACGCCTTCCGAGCACCTCCGCTTGCCGGACCTCGACGATGTTCGCGAGGGGGTCATCGCCTCCCGGATCGCGGCACATGCCGCGGACATCGCGAAAGGCGTTCCCGGCGCAATGGACTGGGACAAGGAAATGGCGCGGCGGCGCAAGGCGCTCGACTGGAAAGGGCAGATCGAGCTTTCGATGAACCCCGAGCGGGCGCGCAAACTGCGTGAGTCGAGCATGCCGAAGGAAACGGACGTCTGCACCATGTGCGGCGAGTTCTGCTCCATGAAGGGCATGAGCAAATATCTCAAGAAAGAAGACAGCACGAGCCGTCCCGCAAAGCGGGGCGTGTAATTACGGAAAGGGACTGCGAAATGAAGAAAACACTGAAAAAAATAAGCGTGATACTGCTTTTCCTGGTCCTATCGCGCCATGCTTTCGGCGGGACAGCAGCAAAACCCGAGATCCTTCTTGAACCGGCGACGCCGGGGCCGGGCGATGTTATGGTCGTCACCGTCAAGAACGCCGCAGGCGGGACCGAGGGGACGTTTAACGGCAAAAAAATCTATTTCAACCCCTTTAAGGCGTCGATGAAAGCAATCGTGGCTATTGACTACTTTACTCAACCGGGAAAGTACGATCTGGACGTTTCCATAAATGGATCGGTCTTCAAGGAGACGGTGGAAGTCATCAAGAAAGAATACAAGGTCGAAACGCTTACCCTTCCGAAAAGGATGGTGGAACTCTCTCCCAAAGACGAGGCGCGAGCGGAGCGGGAACAGCGCAGGATGGATGCAATCTGGCCTAACGAGTCAAGCCGTTCCTGGACGGGTGACTTCATCAATCCTTTGCCGGGAGAGATCATCGACCCCTTCGGAGTACGGAGGATCATCAATAACATTCCGAAGAGCCCGCATACCGGGGTTGACGTGAGAGGGCACAAAGGCGACAAAATAATAGCCCCGAACGATGCTGTCGTGGCCCTCGTCGGAAAACAGTTTTTCGGCGGCAATGCGCTGGTGCTGAACCACGGCCAGGGCATCTACACCATGTTCTTCCACCTCTCGAAAATTCTCGTAAAGCCGGGCCAGTCAGTCAAAAAGGGGGAGGTCATCGCGCTTGTCGGAGCCACGGGCCGCGCCACGGGGCCGCACCTGCATTGGGGAGTGCGCGTGCAGGGAGCTCGCGTCGATCCTTTGGAACTGATACATCTAAAATTAGAGTAAAGAATTCAGGAGCCAGGAGTCAGGAGGGAAAAAGAATCCCAACCTTATTACTGCAATCATCATGATCAAAGTCCTCTCCATAGCCGGCTCCGATCCTTCCTCGGGCGCAGGCATCCAGGTAGATCTCAAGACCTTTCAGGCGCTCGGCGCCTTCGGCATGGCAGTGCCTGCGGCGCTCACGGTTCAGAACAGCAATGGTGTTTCCGGCGTTGAGGCAGTATCAACAGAAATGTTTTCAAAACAGCTTCAGAGCCTTCTTTCCGACATCATGCCTCGTGCAACCAAAACAGGAATGCTCCTGACCAAACAGAACGTAGAAACAACAGCGGCATTGCTTGGGAAATTCAGAATAAAGAATCTCGTTATCGATCCTGTGCTCAGATCGACTTCCGGCAGGGTGCTGCTTCAGCCCGCTGCAATCAAGGCCCTTACGAAAAAGTTGTTTCCTCTTGCAACGATCGTGACGCCGAATCTTCCTGAAACAGAACTCCTGTCGGGCATGATTATCAAATCCGAGAAGGACATGGACTATGCAGCGGGAAAAATACTCGATATGGGGGCGTCCTATGTTCTCGTAAAAGGCGGCCACCGAAGCGGCCCTGCAGCGGACACGCTGTATGGAGGCAAAACCGTAATCGCGTTTTCCACATTGCGGAGAAAAGGCGAGTTTCACGGCACCGGGTGCGTACTTTCGTCGGCAATCACGGTGTTCATAGCCCGGGGATTACCTGTGGAAAAGGCTGTGGAAAAAGCAAAACAGTTTGTGGACAGGATGTTGATAAAAGCGAAGCCGGTGGGAAAAGGAAAGACCAAATATTTTCAGTTCTGAAGTGCGTCTCTCGCGGGGGCGCGGAGAACGCGGAGAAACCAAAAGAAGGAAAAAACCAATTGATTATTTTTTACCTCTCGGAATATCGTTAAGCTGTTTTGTTTTTCTCTGCGCACACTGCGTCTCTGCGAGACAAAAAGGTTTGGCTTAAACCGTGTTCATCTGTGGTTAAATAAATACAGGGGGGCGCTATGCGCGTTGACGGCAGAAAGGCGGATGAACTCCGCAGACTCAAGATCACCAAGAACTACATCCGGGCCGCCGAAGGCTCGGTCCTGATCGAGATGGGCGACACAAAGGTCATCTGCACGGCAACGGTGGACAATTCCGTTCCTCCCTTCCTTCGGGGGAAAGGCACGGGCTGGGTGACTGCTGAATACGCCATGCTTCCCCGGTCCTCCTCGCAGAGGATCCAGCGGGAACGGAGCAAAGTGGGCGGCCGCACGCACGAGATCCAGCGGTTGATCGGGAGGTCGCTCCGGTCCGTCGTGGACATGCACGCGCTCGGAGAGCGCACGGTGCTGATCGACTGCGACGTGGTCCAGGCGGACGGGGGGACGAGGACCGCGTCGATCACCGGCGCCTATGTCGCGCTTGTGGAAGCGCTCCGTCATATCAAGAAACAGGGCCTGATCGAGACGATCCCAATCAGGGACTTCCTGGCCGCGATCAGCGTCGGGATCGTCGGCGGTAAACCCATGCTCGATCTTTGCTATGTTGAGGACTCGGGCGCCGAGGTTGATATGAACCTGGTGATGACCGGCACGGGCAAGATCGTGGAGGTGCAGGGCACCGCCGAGGGCGAGCCTTTTTCGCGGACCGAGCTTGGGAAGCTCATTGCCCTGGGCGAGAAAGGCATCAGAGCACTGGTAAAAAAACAAAGAGAACTGCTTAAGTGACGGCGTTCCTCACGTCGCTGGCGATCGTCTTCCTTGCGGAAATGGGAGACAAAACCCAGCTTTTGGCCATGGCGTTTGCCGCGAGGTTTCGCTGGCAGACCGTTCTGCTCGGTGTGTTCGTTGCTACTGCGGCAAATCATCTGTTCGCCGTTTACGTGGGCGCCTATCTCACGAGCATCATCCCGCTTCAGTACATCAAGGTCGCTGCGTCGGCATCGTTCATTCTTTTCGGTCTTTGGACCATCCGGGGCGATGAGCTTGACAAAGAGGACAAGAGGTTTAATTTTAATCCCTTCTGGACCGTGACGCTGGCATTCTTCCTTGCCGAGATGGGAGACAAAACCCAGCTTGCGACAGTAGCGCTTGCTGCCGAGTTCAATACCATCGTACCCGTATGGTTCGGCACTACAACGGGGATGATGATCGCTGATGCCGTGGGCATCCTCGCAGGTATTGTTCTGCACAAAAAAATCCCTGAAAAGCAGATCAAGTGGACTGCAGCGCTTATTTTCATAGGTTTTGGCCTGTGGGGATTGTACAATTCGTTGATTTTGTAACACAGGAGCGACACTCCTGCTGTCATTCCGGACAAAAGAGACCCCTCCAACCGTCCATTCCATAATAAAATAAGCATTTTGTTTTTTCTTGACAAAAGAGGAAGCGGGAATTACTATTAAACAACTGTTTTAAAATGAAAGGAGATTGTTCCCCTATGGGTAGAGTAAGAATTATACTGTTTTTATTCGTATTTTTTTCGCTTATTGTAACTTCTGCCATGGCTCAATATCCGGTCATAAACGCTGAAGAGACAAGATCCTGGATGACGGGACCTAAGAAAGCAGTGCTGATCGACACGAGAACTCATGAGGAATACCAGCAGGCGCACCTTCCCGGGGCCATCAGCATTCCGGCTGAAAGAATAAAGGCGGAGGCGGCAAAGCTTCCCAGGAACAAGACTACTCCGCTTATCTTTTACTGCCGCGGCCTGGGCTGTTCACTAAGCCGCACGGCAGCAGGTGGGGCTGTCGAGATGGGGTATACCCACCTCATGATTTACCAGGCCGGCATGCCGGACTGGCTATTAAAGGGCTATCCCGTTCAAAAAGGGGACAAGCCCGGGAAGCTCAAGCAGGTCAAATAAAACCCGCAGGGGATGCTTACCATGAAAAGAGAAAAAGTCAATTATACGATCCAATCCGTGTCTCATGCCTTCGATATTCTCGAATCATTCACCAGGACCGAAGATGAATTGGGGGTGACAGAATTATCGAAGCGGCTGGGGTTGCATAAAAATAACGTGTTCAGGCTGCTGGCCACCCTGGAACACCGGGGTTATATCGAGCAGAACGGCGCAACGGAAAATTACCGCCTTGGCGCCAAGACGCTCCAGATCGGGTCGATCTTTATCGAGCAGCGTGAATGCCGCCGCCAGGCGCGGCCCATCCTTGAGGGGCTCATGGCCGCTTCCGGTGAAACGACGATTGTGGCTGTCCTGCGCGGGACCAAGGTGATTTACATGGACAGCGTGGAAACAGACAAGACGGTTCGTGCGGTGTCGCGGGTCGGCGCGCTGCTACCGGCGCACTGTACCGCCGTGGGCAAGGTCCAACTGGCCCAGCTGCCTTTCGCCGAAATCGAGCGGCTTTACCCCGAGCAGTCGCTGGCAACGCTTACCGATTACAGCATCAAAACGCGCGGTGACCTTTTAGCCGAATTGAAGAAGATCGCAGCCAAAGGGTACGCCATCGAAAATGAGGAAGCAGAAACCGATGTGCGGGGCGTCTCCGTCGCGGTGAAGGATTATTCAAAGAACGTTATCGCCGCGATCGGCATTACGGCGCCGGTCAGCCGCCTGACCGATGAGCGGCTCGAAAAGGGCGGCATCACGAACCTCCTTCAGGAAGCGGGACAGGCGCTTTCGATGAAACTGGGATTCGCGGGGGCCGTGGGGAAAAAGTAGTCTTTCCCGTGGCGGTCTGCTTGTGCCCGAAGCCGAGAATGGTTGACACCCCTGTTTGTGCTATGTTATTATCCGCCAGATGGTGATTGAACAAAAATGGGATCGTCTTAAAGCGCTGCTCCAGGAGATGAAGCTGGCAGTGCTTGCCTATTCCGGCGGTGTTGACAGCTCGCTCTTGCTTAAGGCCGCAGCGGAGGTCATGGGCGCCGACGTTATTGCGGTGACTGCCGTTTCCGGGACCTATCCCGCTGCCGAACTGTTATCCGCAAAGGAGTTCGCACGCTCGCTCGGCGTGACGCACAAGATTTTGCCTACGCGGGAACTTGCGTCGGAAGACTTTGTGCGCAACACGCCTGAACGGTGCTACCATTGCAAGAAAGAACTTTTTGCGAAACTCAGAGAGATCGCTGAAACAGAAGGGATCTCCGCTGTCATCGATGGGTCGAACATCGACGACCTCAAGGACTATCGTCCCGGCAGAAAAGCCGCCGAGGAATTCAGCGTGCGGAGCCCGCTGGTCGAAGCCGACCTCTCGAAAACGGACATCAGAGAACTTGCACGCCTGTTGAATCTCCCCGTATGGGATAAGCCGTCCCTCGCCTGCCTCTCCTCCCGCATCCCCTATGGAACAAGGATCACCCCGGAAATACTCCAGACCGTGGAAGCAGCTGAAAACGAGCTGCGGGTCCATGGGTTCAGGCAGGTCCGCGTGCGGCACCACGGAGCGATTGCGCGGATCGAGGTGACGGGAGAGGATTTCACAAAGATTACTTCGAGCGATATCAGGGAGAACATCATTGCCGCATTCAAGGGACTTGGTTATACCTATGTTTGCCTGGACCTCGAGGGGTACCGGACGGGCAGCATGAATGAGGGGCTTCAGCGAATGCGGAATGGGGAATG
>VFSW01013120.1_pt1 | contig 11533 bp, 9 predicted proteins | sample 5358111 | NCBI WGS metagenome assembly VFSW01 (sample SAMN11554181, study PRJNA540505) | mine drainage metagenome | isolation source: sediment from site ElyBrook_90M | place: USA: Ely Copper Mine, Vershire, VT | collected 2017 | reverse complement strand
GGTCGCACGCGACGCCGCCCTTGGCGCCGCCGTAGGGCAGGCCGGCGAGGGCGCATTTCCAACTCATCCACATCGCCAGCGCGGCGACCTCGCCGCGCGCCACGTCCGGGTGGTAGCGCAAGCCGCCTTTCGTTGGACCGAGCGCGAGGTGGTGCTGCACGCGGTGGCCGGTGAAGACCTTGGTGCAGCCGTCGTCCGTATGCACCGGGATGGCGACGGTCATCGAGCGCTTGGGATACTTCATCCGGTCGCGGTCGCAGGCGGGGATTTCCAGTCGCTCGGCGACGAGATCGAACTGTTGGCAAGCCATCCGCCACGTCGGGTGGTCGTAGATTTCCATGCGCGGCAACGTAGCGCGGAACGCAAGAGCGGGCGAGGGAATTGGCCGGCGGTCCCAGCGTTCGCGGCGCTTCCCATTTACCCGCCGGCCGCTAGACTGCGGCCGTCATGTCCGACACGCTGGTCGTCAACGAAATCTATTTGAGCCTCCAAGGCGAAAGCACCTTCGCCGGGCTGCCGTGCGTCTTCGTGCGGCTCACGGCGTGCGACCTGCGCTGTTCCTATTGCGACACGGCGTATGCCTTCACGGAGGGCAAGAAGCGGTCCCTGGAGGACACGCGGGCGGAGGTGCATCGGCTGGCGGCGCCGTTTGAAGTCCGAAGTCCGAAGTCCGAAGTCCGAAGCGGGGCCAGGCTGCCGCTGGTGGAACTGACCGGTGGCGAGCCGTTACTCCAACGCAATTCGCTCCCGCTGATGCAACGGCTCTGCGACGACGGCTTCACCGTGCTGCTCGAAACCAGCGGCGCGCACGACATCGCGCCCGTGGATCCGCGGGTCCGCCGGATCGTGGACCTCAAATGCCCGAGCAGCGGCGAGTCCGCGCGCAACCGCTGGGCGAACCTGCCGCACCTTCGCGCCACCGACGAAATCATGTTCGCCATCGGCGCACGGGAGGATTACGAGTGGGCGAAACAGCAGATGGCGGAGCACAAACTGGCGACGCTCTGCCCGCTGCTGTTCTCCTGGGTCCATCCGCTGGCGCCGGAGCAGCGGCACAAATCCCTCAACCCCGTGCCGCCGGGGCTGACGCCGATTTCACGCCGGGAGTTGGCCGAGCGCATCAGCGCCGACGCGCTGCCGGTCCGGTTCCAGGCGCAGTTGCACAAGATCATCTGGCCGCCCGAGCAGCGCGGCGTGTGAGGGGATGAAATCCGAAATCCGATACCCGAAGCCCGAAAGAAATCCGAAGCCCGAAACCCGAAACGGGCGTGGAAACACTTCACGTTTCGGATTTCGGGTTTCGGATTTCTCCCCGGTGAGCGGTACCGCCGACATCCTGCGCCTGCTGCGCACTTACGAGTCGCGCAACGTCACCTTCCTCGACCCGGACGGCTCGTGGCCCATCGTCTGGGAACGGGCGCGGGGCGTTCACGTCTGGGACGCCGATGGGCGGAAATATCTCGACCTGACCGCCGCCTTCGGCGTGGCCGCGGCGGGCCATGCGAATCCGCGCGTCGTCCAAGCGGGCCAGCGGCAAATGGCCAGGTTGCTACACGCGATGGGCGACGTGCATCCGCACGCACTGAAAGCGAAGCTGGCCAGAGAATTGAGCCGGATCACGTTTGAACGGTGGACGCGGGTGAAGTCTGAAGTCCGAAGTCCGAAGTCCGAAGTAGTGTCGGCTACTACCGGGAAGACCATCTTCTGCAACTCCGGCTTCGAAGCGGTCGAGGCGGCGCTCAAGACGGCGCTGCTGGCCACGGGCCGGCGCGGTGTCATCGCCTTCGAGGGCGCGTATCACGGCCTGGGTTACGGCGCGCTCAACGCCACGCACCGGGCGCATTTCCGCGCGCCGTTCCGGTCGCAACTTGGCCGGTTCGGACAGTTTGTCCCGTTTCCAGGCGCGAGCGCCGAGCTGGCCCAGCTCCACAAACGGATCGGACGACGGATGAAATCGAGCGGCATCGGGGCAGTGCGCGTCGAGCCGGTCCAGGCCCGCGGCGGCATCAACATCCCGCCGCCGGAGTTCCTGCCGTTGCTGCGCCGGCTCTGCGTCGAGCACGGAGCGCTGCTGATCCTCGACGAGATTTACACCGGCTTCGGCCGGACGGGGGAATGGTTCGCCTGCGAGCACAGTGGCGTCGTGCCGGACCTGATCTGTCTCGGCAAGGCGCTGACGGGCGGTTTCCCGCTCTCGGCCTGCGTGGGCCGCGCCGACGTGATGGATGCGGCGTGGCCGCCGTCCAATGGCGAGGCGATTCACACCAGCACCTTCCTCGGCCACCCGGTCGGCTGCGCGATGGCGCTGGCGCAGATCGCGGAGATCCGGCGGGAGCGGTTGGTCGGGCGCAGCGCGCGGTTGGGGCGCGTGCTGCTGGCGGAGTTGTCCCTAGTCCAAACTCCAAAGTCCAAGGCGGTCTGCGAAGCGCGCGGGGCGGGCTTGATGGCGGGGCTGGAACTGCGCAACGCCGATGGTACTCCGGCAACGGACCTCGCCCTTGGCGTCATCAAGCAGATGCTTCGGCGCGGTTTCATTCTTCTGCCGGAAGGCGAGCACGCCAACGTCATCAGCTTCACGCCGCCGCTCACGATCACCGAGGCGCAGCTTCGCCGGACGGTGGCGACTCTGGGAGAAGTGCTCGAAGAATGCGCACTGACTTGCCCATGACGCTCTCCGAAATGCGACGGCTCCTCGCGGAGAACGGCGTGCAGCTCACCAAGTCACTCGGACAGAACTTCCTGCACGACGGCAACCAACTGCGGCGCATCGTCGCGGCGGCAGACTTGCGGCCCGGCGACAAAGTGCTCGAGATCGGGCCGGGCCTGGGACCGCTCACCGAGTTGCTTCTCGCTACCGGCGGCGAAGTGCTCGCCATTGAAAAGGACGCGCGGCTGGTGGAGCTCTTGCGCCGTCGCTTCACCGCCGAGCCGCAGTTGAAACTCGTCCATGACGACGCCCTGGAGTTCCTGCGGCGCGAACCGCGCGACTGGAGCCAGTGGAAACTCGTGTCCAACCTGCCGTATTCTGTGGCGTCTGCGATTCTCGTTGAGTTGGCGCAAAGCGAGCGTGGACCGGAGCGGATGGTGGCGACGCTCCAGCTTGAGGTGGCGCGGCGGCTCGTCGCGCAGCCCGGCACCGCCGATTACGGCGTGCTGACGCTGCTGGTGCAACTGACCTCCGTCCCCCAAGGAACCTTCAAGATTCCGGCGGGTTGCTTCTTCCCGGAGCCGGACGTGGACTCGGCGTGTGTGACGCTGGTGCGGCGGCCAGAACCGTTGCTCCCGGAGGCGGAAGCCACTACGTTCGCCAAGTTGGTGAAGCAGGCGTTCTCGCAGCGACGGAAGATGATGCTCAAACTGCTGAAGCAGGAATGGCCCGGGACGGATTTTCCGGACCTCTTCGCGCGGCTCCAGCTTGCCCCGCAAGTCCGCGCCGAGGAAGTCAGCTTGGAAACCTTCGTCTGCTTGACCCGGCTTCTTGCGCCGCCGCAAACCACGCCCAGGCGATGACCGAAGAAATCTTCGATGTGGTCAACGAGCGGGACGAGGTCATCGGCCGGCGCGCGCGCAGCGAGGTGCATCGGCTTGGGTTGCTCCACCGCGCGGTCCACGTGCTGGTGTTCAACGCGCGCGGCGACATCTTCCTCCAGAAGCGCTCGCTGAACAAGGACCGCCAACCCGGCGTGTGGGATTCGTCGGCGTCCGGGCATCTCGACACGGGCGAGAGCTACGACGCCGGCGCGGTGCGGGAGTAGCGCGAGGAGCTGGGCTGTGTGAGTGCGCGCCCGCTGGAGCGACTCTTCAAGCTGGACGCCGGCGCGGAGACGGACCGGGAATTCGTGTGGGTCTATCGCGGCGAGGCGGACGGGCCGTTCACGCTGCACCCGGACGAAATCGAGCGCGGCGGCTGGTTTGCGCCGGCGGTGGTCACCGGCTGGATCACGGCGCAGCCGCAGGACTTCGCGAGCGCGTTTCCCCTGATCTGGAAGCGGTGGAATGGGGGCGCGGCCCCGCACGCTTGACGCTCCCGGACCGCTCCGTTACGTTGCCGCAGCAGTACGGCAAAAATCTCGCTATGAACGACTTTCTTGTCCCGATGGTGGTCGAGCAAACCGGCCGCGGCGAACGCGGCTACGACATTTACTCGCGCCTCCTGGTGGACCGCATTGTTTTCCTCGGGACACCCGTCGATGACATGGTGTCGAACCTGATCATCGCCCAGCTTCTGTTCCTCCAGATGACGGACCCGAAGAAGGACATCCATCTTTACATCAACTCCCCCGGCGGCAGCGTCACCGCGGGTCTCGCGATCTACGACACGCTGCAGTTCCTGACCTGCGACGTGAACACCTACTGCATCGGCCAGGCGGCGAGCATGGGCGCGGTGCTGCTGGCGGCGGGCACCAAGGGCAAACGCTACGCCCTGCCGAATGCGCGGATCATGATCCACCAGCCTTGGGGCGGCGTGCAGGGCCAGGCCACCGACATCAGCATCCAGGCCAAGGAAATCCTGCGCCTCAAGGACCGGCTCAACGAAATCCTCGCCAAGCACACCGGCAAGACCTTCGAGGACATCGGCAAGGACACCGACCGCGACCGCTTCATGTCCGCCGACGAGGCGAAGAGCTACGGCCTCGTGGACCAAGTGGTGCAGTCGCGCAAGGAAATCCCCGCGCTGGCGGAGCAGAGTCCGGCGGCGGCGTGAGGGGTTTCGTCCATCGGGTTTTCCTGAACGCGCCGTTCGCCACGTAACATGGCCCGCCCCACCAACCTCACGCTCTGCAGTTTCTGCGGCAAGTCGCACGCGGAGGTCCGGAAGCTCATCGCCGGGCCGGGCGTTTATATCTGCGACAACTGCGTGGTGCTCTGCAAGAACGTGCTGGACGCCGAGGCGGCCATTCAGTCGCGCAAGCCCAAGCCCATCACCGCCATTCCCAAGCCGGCGGAGATCAGGCGGCTGCTGGACCTGCATTGCATCGGTCAGGACCACGCGAAGAAGACCCTCGCCGTCGCGGTCCACAATCACTACAAACGCCTGCTCCACCGGCCCGCGGCGGCGGCGGAGGAGGCGAAGGCGCGGCCGGCCACCGGCGACCGCCGCCACGCCGAGGTCGAGATCGAAAAGAGCAACATCCTGATGATCGGCCCGACCGGCTCCGGCAAGACGTTGCTGGCCCGGACGCTGGCCAAAGTGCTCGACGTGCCGTTCGCCATTGCCGACGCCACCTCCCTCACCGAAGCCGGCTACGTGGGCGAAGACGTGGAAAACATCATCCTGCGCCTGCTCCAGAACTCGGACTACGACGTCGAGCGCGCCCAACGCGGCATCGTCTATATCGACGAGATCGACAAGATCGCCCGCAAGACCGAGAACGTCTCCATCACCCGCGACGTCTCCGGCGAAGGGGTGCAGCAGGCGCTGCTCAAGATTTTGGAAGGCACCGTGTGCAACGTGCCGCCACAGGGCGGGCGCAAACATCCCCAGCAGGAATACATCCGCGTGGACACGACCGACATCCTGTTCATTTGCGGGGGCGCCTTCGGCGGCTTGGAGAAGATCATCCAGCGCCGGTTGGGGCATCACGTCATGGGCTTCGGCGCCATCGGGCAGCAGGAGAAGATCGCCCCCGCCGAGCGGGCGCGCACCCTGGAGCACGTCGAACCGGAAGACCTGCTCCGCTACGGCTTCATCCCCGAATTCGTCGGCCGCCTGCCGATGGTCACCGTGTTGACGGAACTGACCGAGGACCAACTGGTCTCCATCCTGGCCGACACGAAAAACGCGCTCACCAAGCAGTTTTCCAAGTTGATGTGGCTGGACGGCGTGCAGCTCGAATTCACGCCGAACGCGCTGCGCGAATTGTCCGCCCAGGCGATCAAGAAAGGCACCGGCGCCCGCGCCCTGCGCAGCCTGCTGGAGAAACTGATGCTCGACGTGATGTACGACGTGCCCGGCAGCGACGACATCGCCGGCATCACCGTCAACCGCGCCGTGGTGCTGGGCGAAAGCAAGCCGCTCCTCCGCCGCAAGGAAACCAAGGCCGCCGCGTAGCGCGCCCCCTGCCTTCGCCCGATCACGGCGGGATCCAACCGGCAGCAGGGGCCGCGCCGGTCTTGGCGCGGCCCGGTGACGCGCGCGCTCCGGGGTGCCCTTTCCTGTGTCCCTTTTCGCCAGTCGCGGGCATATCTTGATGAACGATCACTGCCATGACCGACTGGCAACTGCTCCAGGATTACGCGCACCACGGTTCGGAAACCGCGTTTGAGACACTGGTTCAACGCCACGTGAACATGATCCACGCGGCGGCGCTGCGGCAGGTGCGCGACCCGGACCTGGCCCAGGACTTGACCCAGGCCGTGTTCCTCCTGCTGGCGCGGAAGGCCGCCGGCTTGCGGCAGTCGGTCATTGTCGGCGGCTGGCTTTACCGCACCGCCATCCTGGTGGCGCGCCGGGCCGTGCGCACCCGGCGGCGCCAGCAGCAACGAGAACGGGAGGCCATTGCCATGCTGCCAGAACCGTCCACCGACGAATTGTGGGAACTCCTGTCGCCCCATCTCGACGCCGCCATGCAGGAACTCGGCGCGAGGGACCGCGATGCGGTCGTGCTCCGCTATCTCCAGCAACGCAGCTTTCGCGAAGTGGCCGTGGCGTTGGGCGTCTCCGAGGACGCGGCCAAAAAGCGCGTCGCCCGCGCGCTGGAAAAACTGCGGACCCGGCTGGTTCGTCGCGGTGCGACGGTAACGGCGTTGACGCTCGGTACGGTGCTGACCGCGAAGGCCAGTCCCTCCGCACCGGCGGCGGTCGTCATTACTGCGATCAAAAGCGGAGTAGCCGCCGGAGCCGGTGCGCTGGCTTCCACGACGGCGCTCCACCTGGCCGGCGGCGTGGCGCGCGAATGGTTTCTCACGAAATTGAAATGGAGTCTGGCGGCCTTGGCCAGCGCTTCGATGGTCCTCCTGTTCCAAGCGCGCGTTCTCGGCACGAAGGCGAAACCGAGTTCAGCGCCCACGGGCACGGTCGTTGGAGCCGCTGGTCCCGCAGATTCACCGGCCGGGCTGGGCGCACCCACAAACGCGGTCGCCGCGTCGAAGCGGCGAGGCATGACCCTCTGGATCGTCGAAGCCGAGACTGGCATGCCGCTGGCCGGCGCAGCCGTGCATGCCATCTTTTACCGCACCAAGGCCGTGACGAGGGAACTCGTAGCCGACGCCCAAGGCGCGGTGTCGATCCTTCCACCTGACCGGCGCTTCGGAGGCCTGGGGCTGTGGATCGGGGCGCGGGGGCACGTGCCGAAGTGCTCGATCTGGAAAGCCGAGGAGGCGCAGTTGCCGGAGAACTACACTGTGAAGCTCAACCGTGGCGCCTGGGCTGCGGGCCGGGTCGTCAATGAAGCCGGCCAGCCGGTGGCCGGAGTGAAAATCGGCTTTACTGGAGGAGGCAACAAGTGGAACTCGCGCGAGTGTGTGGATTACTCGCGGTGGCTGCTCACCACCGGCCCGCAGGGCGAATGGACCGCCGACTGCCTTGCTCCGGACGAGCGGGGCGGGGTGTCCGGCAGCCTGTCGCATCCGGATTATGCGCCCACGGCGTTTCACGTCACGTTGGATCCGGCGGAACCACCGACCCTCACGCTCACGATTCTTCGCGGTGTGCGTGTGACGGGCTTGGTAAAGGATTCGGCCGGTCAACCCATCGCCGGCGCCCGGGTAAGCGACAGCTTGTCGCAATCGGAGACGCACAGCGACGCTCAAGGCCGCTTCGTGTTTCCGCATGTGGCGCCCGGCCGGTTCCTGCTCGATGTTTCCGCAGACCGCCACGTCTCCTTCGCAAAGCTGTTCGATGTGCCAGCCGCCGGCCTCAAAGTGCCGGTGACGTTGGCCCCGACGCGGATCGCCGGGCACAGTACACTGTGCGGCCGCGTGGTGGACGAAGCGGGTAAACCCTTTCCGGGGATTCGGGTCGAACCCAGTCCGGGACAGCCCCCCCTCGCGGGAGTGGACTGGCACGCCACCACGGATGACGCTGGACGATTTGCCTGGACCGAGGCGCCCGAGGGGGCGGTGGCTTTGGATTTCAGTGCGTCGTGGTACGAGGACGCTCATGCGACGCTTCCCAACGTCGAGTTGGCTGCCGACGGCACCGAACACGTCGTGACGATGCCGATCAAAACCGTCGAGGTCTGCTGCCACGTCACGGACAAAAGCACCGGGAGCGAGCTCGAGAGGTTCAAGGTGATGGGAGGCCAGGGGACGTTTACCTTCCTGGGGGAAGGCAACGACGGGCGGTGCGTCCTCAAAATTCCAGCGGGCGAGTTGTCGCGCTTTGGGGAGCCCCTGAGAATCCAGGCCGACGGGTATCTGGAGCAGGTGGCCGAGCTGCCGGCCGGCGCGAGCAATCGGCTGGACCTCGAAATTGCGCTGGAGCCGGCCCGCGACTACCTCAGCACCGTGCTGTTGCCGGACGGGACGCCGGCGGCGGGCGCTCAAGTTGCGCTCGGTGGGACGGGGTTGCGTGCGGTGATGGACCAACCCGCGCGATTGTCCGCGTTCAACGCCCCCGACATCCACATGACCAGCACGCTCTCGGACGGCACGTTCCGCCTCGCCCCCAGGCGCGGAGGCGAACGCCTGTTGATCGTCCACGACCAAGGTTGGGCCGTCGTGCCCGTGGCGAACCTTTCGACTGCGCCGGTTGTTCTGATGCCATGGGGCCGAATCGAAGGCGTGCTGCGAATCGGCGCCGGCGTCGGCGCGGGGCAGCAGATCGAGACGTGTTCCACGGGCGCCCGGTTCAATCCCGGTACGGGCGAAGGGGCCGACCCCGGCGTAGTCCCATTTAACTACCAGACTCAAACCGACGGCAACGGTCAGTTCCTCTTGGACAAGGTGCCGCCCGGGCGCGTGAGCGTTCATCGGTTGCTGAAATCAAACCTGGGCGCGGGCGGGGCGGAATTCCTTGCGCTGAGTCAAAACACCGACATCGAGGTTCGCCCGGGCGAGACGGCCCGAGTGGTTTTGGGCGGACAGGGCGTCACGGTTAAAGGCCGTCTGCGCGCGCAACCGGCGCGCAGCGACGTTACCTGGCAGGTCTGGCCCCAGAACCTGCGTCCGGTGAGCGTGAAAGCCGATCCGAATCAGCCCCCTCCCGGCTACGGCTTCTTCTGCCGTCCGGACGGCTCCTTCACGGTCGAAGACGTAGCGCCCGACGCCTATGTGCTCGATGTCTGCGCCGCCATCGTCTCTGACCAGAACACCAATTCGCCGATTTTCTTGCTGACCGGCAATTTGGTGAGCGCCCCCGTGGGCCGCCGGAAGCTGGACTTCGTGATCCCCGACGGAACTGAAAAGGAATTCGACTTGGGCGAGGTGGTCGTGCCCGTGCAGAGCAAATAGCCCGCCCTTGCCCAGGGAAGGCAAGACGGAGGTATCCGTCGCGGCGGCCGAGTGTGCCTTCGTCGCTGCGGTTCGCATAGTTTAGCGCAAAAATTGCAGCCCTCGCGGCGGGGCGTTGGTGCGCCCCCCCCCACTGGGCGAAGCAATCAAGAAGCGGTTGCGCGACGGCGCAGGCTAAATCTGCGAGTAGCCCGTCGGCCTCAGGAACAGGTTGCTGATGTTGCAGACGATTTCCGGGTCGGTGTAGCCAGGCATGGTGCTCAGCTTGTGCCACTCCGGATCGGAGCCGAACCGGCCCCAGCTCGCGTCGTGCGCCGCCATGCTCTCGTACGCCAGCATGTAGGTCAGGTTCGGCAACTTGGGGCCGATGAGCGTCTCGCCGAAAAACACCGGCACCAAGCCGGCCCGCCGGAAGATGGCGATCTCGCCGACGTTGAACATCTCAATCTTTTTCTTGTTCGCCTTTTTGCTGTGGCTCTCGTAGGTGCGCAGCTCGAACAGGCGCGGCTTCTTCTCCGCCGTCCAGGGCGGCGCCTCCAGCTTCGGCATGCCGTCGAAGGCGACCATCAGCGAGCTTTCCACTCGCACATAGGACGGATCGGTGGCGGGCGCGTTCACAAACTCCGCCCCCGCCTTCTTGTACTCGGGATCGGCATGGACACGGTCATTGGCGGTGGCGAACGACTCCAGCGATTGGTGCGGGATGAGCACGTACATCGTTGGACTCTCCGGGCCGGTCGCGACGTTGAAAACGCCAATCGGCGCCATCCCGGCGCGGTTCATGGCTGGGATGGCGGCTTCGCGGTAGAAATCGTCGAAGAGCTGCTGTTTCGGCCCGCGGCGCAGGTGGTAGAGCCGCAGTTCGTAAAACTCGCGCCCGGCCGTCGCGCCGGTTTCCGCCGCCGGGGCGCGGAGCAGGGTGGAGACTCCGGCCGCGCCAGCGGCGGCCCGCGAGGTGGTGAGAAAGTCGCGTCGGTTCATAGTGTCTGGTGGGGGCGGAGTTCGCGGAAGAATGCAACGGAATCGGTTCGGATGCTACCAAATTTCGAGGGTCTTACGCAGGTACTTTCCCCCCACCGGAGCCGCGGCTTGACAACGTTTTGAATCAGTCCGACGCTTGCGGGCAGAACGGTAGGGCGACAAGGGACGGTCGCTTAGTTGATTTTCAGGCCCGATTTCGCACTATGCCGATCACCGCGCAATTCTCTGCGAGTTCACGCGACAATGCTGAGCAAATCAGTCAGCGAGGATCGCGTTGGAATGCTCGCGTTCGGTGGATTGGTGTTCTCCCCGCCGCATTGGCTGGCTCGTACGGTGTCGCTGTCTGCCTGAATGTTCTGACCAAACTTCTCATTTTCCTCGACCGGACGCACTTATTGACCGGCACTTCGCTGTTCGTGATTGGCCGTGCGTGCTTCACTGGAGTCGTCGTAGGAGCAGTAGCTATTCTTTGCGGAAGTTACACCGCACCGCGTGCCAGAACCGCCGTTGCCCTCACTTTAGCCGCAATCCAGCTAGCCATGCCACTTCTCTTGCTTCTGCTTCCTCGAGTCACGATGACATGGATGCTCGTGCTGAGTGCCGTCAGCGTAAACGTCGGCGGCATTACTTCGGCACTGTTCATAGCTGTTGCCCAGAGACGGGCAGAAGCGCGACAGAAATGGATCGCCTAGCGGCGGCGCTGCGCTGGCCTTGCCGCCCGTGAATAACTTCGGATGACCACTACCTGTGGCTACGCTCCGAGGTGAATCTCATCCGGGCGCTGTTCCATCCCCCAGAGTTCTTGTGGTTGAACTGACGTTCCCTCTCTACTGCGCCTTCACCCTCAGCACGGTGACCGAATTGCCGGGGAAGACGTGACGGAGGTTGGGGCCGCTGACCTCGATCGTCTTGGTCGCCGGCGCGACTTTCGTCGGTTCGTCCAGCGTGTTCTCGTCGTTGGCTTTAGCCGAGGTGAGCACGATGGCTTGGGCCGGGCCTCTGACGTTGCCGGTGCCGTTGAGCTTGATGTCGGCGGGTTGCTCGTCGGCGGAAACGTTCACGACTTTCAGAATCACTTCCCCGGTTTTTTGCGCTCGTGTCGCGGAGGCGTAGAGCGACTGGAGCGGCGTGTTTTTCACGTCGTGGATGAGCTGGCCAT
>VFSW01013119.1_pt1 | contig 11534 bp, 13 predicted proteins | sample 5358111 | NCBI WGS metagenome assembly VFSW01 (sample SAMN11554181, study PRJNA540505) | mine drainage metagenome | isolation source: sediment from site ElyBrook_90M | place: USA: Ely Copper Mine, Vershire, VT | collected 2017 | reverse complement strand
CGCAGAAAGGCCGCTATCGCGCCGAGCAGCGGCAATTCGCGTTCCTCATCCATTCGTCACCCAGCCCTTCCCATGAAGAAGGGGTAGACCCTGGTGAGCCTACCCCCGGTTGTGTCATGCCGCTGCTAAGCGGACTGTTGGTTGGGCGTCGCCTGGGCGGCTTGCGCGGCCTGTTTGTCGGCTTGGCGCTGAGCGCGGCGAGCCTTGGCCTGCTGCTTCTGCTGCTTGCGCGCCGCCTGCAAGGTGCGGCGCTCATCGGCGGTGACTTCGCGGGCCTCAACGCCTTGGAAGACCACCAGCGCCCCCACCGCGCGCTCACCAGCGCGGGCGTTGCTCCGGGCGAAGCCGAGCGCCCGCAGCCCATCCGCGCCGATCACCACCCAGGTTTCGTCGAGTTCCCACTTGTCGAGCACTGCATCCGCAGGCGCGGTAGGGAGCGGGAACTCCACCAACACACGGTCTTGCATGCCGGGGACGACCAACGACAACTGGCGTTTCTCGATCACTTCGCCGGTCTTCTGGTTGGTGAACGACGAGTCATCCCACTGTTCGACTTTGCCGGTCACTTGGAAATACTGCATACCGATTGTTCCTCTTTCTGTGCGGCGTCGTTCTGAAGACGCCAACGAGACGATCACGCGCGTGAGATGAGCGCCGCCGCCGACGCCTTCACGCGGAGACGAGGGCGGCATGGGCGCACCGATGTGTCGAGAGGTATCGAGACGACATCCCAGGCTGCCTGCGCGGTGTGGGTGGGTCATGGGACACGTCACGCGCAGCGCGGGGACACGTCACCCGCCTGCGACACCATGCCCACCGCCGTGTTGCCCGGAGGATGAGGACATCGCCGATTCAGTTGTGAAGGAGCGCGATGCAAGCGGCGTCCGAGGAGCGCCACAGGTGAGTGGGAACGCGCTACAAAACAGTGCCTGGGAATAGTGTGCGGGACAAAGCATGTCGTGGCGTGTCGCTGCATGTCACTTTTGTGACACTTTGCTGAGGTGGAAGAAGAAGGATGATTTGACACTGATCGAGCAGGCAGGTATGCTGTAGAGCGACACCCAGGAGGGATGATCAGGTAGCGAACATCTGAGGGAGGCGTCCTGATGGTAAGCACTGAGGAGCCGAGAAATTATCTGTTGTACTGGCGCAAGCAGCGCCGACTGAGCCTCGAAAAGCTATCGGGAAGACTAAGCGCGACCGGCAGTGAGTACGTCAGCCCAAAGACGCTAAATCGCTGGGAGAAGGGCGAAAACCCGCTACCAACATGGGCGGCGGCGGCGCTGGCAACAGCCTTGCGAGTTCCAGAGGACGAGGTACTCTACGGCCCACGCGAGCCGGTCCCAGCACTGCCTATCAACGTATCAGCCGCGTATACCGGCCTCGATATGGAGATTGCCGAGTCAGTGATCAGTATGGGCTACACCAGTTGGATTGCGTCGCGGCCCGACGAGGCGCGCCAAGCCATCCAGCGGATCATGCCCTGGCTGGAGGTTGCGCAACGACGGGGAGCGCGCACAGCGCAGACGCGCCAGGGCCAACATATCCTGGCGCGTGGTCACGAGCTGCTGGGCGCGCTGGCGCTTGACCAACTTGATAACGACGGCGCTATCGCCCACTTTCGGCAGGCGCTAACGGTGAGCGAAGAAATCGGCGACACCGACCTAATCGCCGCACACATGACGCAGCTTGGCGACGGCTACCGGCGCAAGGGTGAGAAAGAGACGGCGCTAGCATTGATGCGCGCCGCACTAGAACGCTCAACAGGCGTCCGCAGGGCGACACGCGGCTATACCTTGCAAATGATCGCCTACACGGCGGCTGACACCGGCGACGAGCAGGCATTTAACCGCTACATCGGCGAGGCGATAGACCTGCTGGGCCATAGCGGCGAGGCCGAGGGCGTCGCCCAGCGAGACTACATCCCCTTCGAGGTGCTTGAAATCACCGGGAAGGCCACCCGCGACTTTGGGCGACCTGCCGAGGCGCTGGACTACCTACACCGCGCCGAGGTCGCACTGATGGATCGCCCCAACGTCCCCCGCTGGCAGGCCGTCTTGACCATCAGCAAGGCACAGGCGCTCTGCGACGCTGGCGAACTAGACGAAGGCGTGAGACTGGCTATCCGAGGCTTGACGCTAGCGCATACTTGCCAATCGCCCCGCCAGATGAACCGTGTGCGGAAACTGATGCGCAAGCTTGACGAGGGTGAACACTCTCAAGCCCCAGCGCTGCGACCTTTGCGCGAGGTAGTCTACGACACCTATGCGAATGGCCGTAGCCCGTTGGAGTGGCGACCACAACACGCTATCACCTAACCCACAGCAGGGAGGGTGATGTACACATAGAACGGTGGCCGGTTCGGCTTGCGCTTCCACAGATTGAGGATACGCCGATCTACCGGGTGAATCTGCTTGGAGCGCAACGTCGAGAGGTCAACATATTCTGCCCGGCGGATGGGTTCCCCATCCCCAGGTGTCGGAGTGACATCATTGAGTGGGGTAGCGAAGAAGTAGGCGTTGATACCCCGATACGTCTCGTCAGGAACATCCATAACAGCGGTGCAGAGCAGCCGATCTACGGTGACAGGCACACCAACTTCTTCCAGTGTCTCGCGGATCGCTGTCTGTTCTAGTGACTCGCCGTGTTCAGTCAGGCCGGATGGCAACTCCCAGCGTGTCTGGCCCGACCGCTCACGGAGGATCATCAAGACGCAATTATTCCTAACGACAAGCGTCCCCGCACCCACCATTGATTGCCACATAGAAGCCGTTCCAAATCTACTTAGATGCTGTTCAGAGCAGGTGTCTTGACCATAGAATATAACGGTCAAATTGACCAACGAAAGGCAAGTGGTACCGTGCTTTCAGACATCACTACTTTGATTGCCGCAGTGGGAAGCGTTATCGCTGCAATCAGCGGCATTATAATCATCTTTATCACAAGAAGGCAGCTAGCTCTAGCACAGAAGGCCGCACTCGACGTCTTTCGCCCCGTTATCTACCCAACTGTATTAGAGCATGAGCCCAGTCCGCTCACTATCACTTTTCGCAATGTCGGGCTCGGCCTAGCAAGCAACATACGAGGCACTATATTTGCTTGGCGGACAACCTCTCCACATGAGGAGAGCTTATACCGCTTGTCGTTTCGAATAGACATGCCCATTCCAAAAGATGAAGAGCGCAAAACGACAGTCGTAGAGAACGAAACCAACCTTGATGGGATGGCTCATGTCGGCGATACTAACCATAGCTACTCGCTAACACCAAAACGCGGAGCCATTGATGTAGTCTGGCGAGTAACAATAACGTACCATGACATCTTTGGTCGCAAGCATGGGGGCGTCTTTGATTACCTGATGAGAAACCCTGTCGGTAACAGTGACTGGCGGACAGTTGCATTCTTAACGGAGCTATCTGCAGACATTGATGATATGGAAGGTGGTGCTGCACGGACATAGGTACAAGGTATAAGCGCCACCTAAATCAAGGTCTAGACCTTGGTTATAAGCGAAGCGATAGTTGAACGAAGAGGCAAAAATGCCGTGATATAATGTATTGAAGTGGTATGCAGGGTTCTCAGACAAGGTGGATGAAATGAGCAGCACTCAATCCCAACAAAGTGACCTCTGGGCAACACGGAAACAGGCAGAGAAAGCTGTAGTCGGTAGTCTTAAGCACGGAGCAGATTGCATACAGAAGGCGTTTACCTTACTTAATGAGTGTTTGGAGCAGTTGGGTACTGTCGACACGGCCTACACGAGGATATGCAGTATTGCGTGTAAAAAGGGGCGGCGTGAAGCATTGGGATGCTACAGCCTTGTCTTAGACGGGCTAGCACAGGAAGCGGGGGCTTTGCTGCGAGTACTGATTGAGACGACGGAGCAGCTCAGATATTTTCGAGAAGATCCCACCCGTGTCAGCCAAGCCGAGTCAGGAAAAATGCCGCCAGCTGGAGAAATCGCTCAGAAGATCCAAGGGGATTTCAAGGCACTCCGAGATGCGCTAAATGAAGACGCATCGCATTTCGGATTCAGTGAGGAGTCCACACGGCATATCAAGGATTTTCAGGATCACTCCCTCACTACCTACGAGGGGGAAGCCCCGTTGCAAAAGAACCTGCGGATGCTCTTCATCTTCATGATGTTCCTTACGAAAGAAACAGCGCAGTGCTTGGAGAAAGCGAATATACCCCCTAATCAACTTCTAGAGCAGATTGATGACTGCGCTTTGATGGGTGTCGAAGCGTTTGGCATCCAGGTACCGTAACGAGCGAATGTGGACATGCAGGGAATTTGTAAACAGCAGGTCTCGACATCCACCGTCAGTATGTGATACAAGGGATTTGACACCAACGCTGACACCAACCCGGACGACTTTGAGCGAACAACTGCGAACAATCCAGTGCCACAAAGCCAGAAATCATGCGGGTTGGTGGACAACGACGGATGGGTATGAACAGGCTGCCTCGTTCTTAAAATCCGTTGCGGGTAATCCCCGCGTGTGGGTTCGAGTCCCACCTGCCCTACCCGTGAGGCCTGATAATTTCAGGCTGCGTGCCGTGTACAAAGCACTCATCTCCGCGCGTGTTGTTGGCCGTTCATCCTCCCATGACCGCAAAACACTAGAATATCGATCCGTTAGGCCCAACCCATCGCGTGGGCCATCGCTTGAGCTGCGTCCTGTTGCATGTCTGGCAGGATATGACTGTAGATGTCAATCGTGGTGACGATAATGGCCCACCGTAATCTATCAGGCCTGCGTTCGTGTTACCTCTTGGCCCGGCGGCAGGATTGTCTGTGCGGATGGTGGAGATGCCTCGTTGACTGAAATCTTTGGCATAATTCACTCATCAATATGGGCCACAAACGAGGGCGCCTAGAGCGCCGGTAGAGTAATCGGAAATGCTGCTTGTAAGCTGCGCCGGCAAGGGCGTTGAATCCAGCGAACTCGGTCGCCAGGAAACTCCGCTCGCTAGCGCCTTTTGGTATTACTCTACCGACGCTCTAGAACTGCTGCGTATGTGGCCATAGGTTTCTGTGCGCCTTTTCGTGCAACCTTTTCATACGTGGAGGGCATATACCAGATACAGTGTAGCGCGTTGGTGTGCCTAACAGAGACACACCCTACACCGCAGATGATGACCAGAATAACGCCAGATGGCTTTCACGCCTGTGGGCCTTCACGCCTGCGGCAAGGAGTGACAAGAGCTATGAGCAAACAACAGCTTCTGCTATTGAGTGGCGCCTCGCTCGTGTTCGTTGTGCTCGGCATTCTTGTGCCGACCATCTCGTTGGCGCTCACCGCGAACATCCCCCAGGCCGTTTTAGCGGTCGGCGCCGCCCTCTTCCTGCTGGGCGGTCTTGGGAGCCTAGTGGCGTGGGTCAGCGGACTCATCAAGACGGCCGCCAGTGGTCAGTGGGGATGGTTCGTCGCCATTGTCATCTTCAACGTGCTCGGCGCGTTGCTCTATGCCTTTCGCGGATCAGACTATGCTCTTCGCGGATCGGAAAACGTCCAGCTTGGCTATCAAACTGGGCGCCCTGAATGAGCGTGTGACAGCGATGCTGCGCGCCTGGTAATTAAGAATGCCTTGGCATTGCGTTCGACGAAATCGGATCCGTGGTCTTCCTCTGGCCTGCGGCGCGGACCCCTGAGCGCCACAGCCCCACCATCGGGCATGCTACTTGCCATTCGTTGGCTGGTGTCGTATAGTGAAGGTGACGCAAAACGCGGGCAACTGTGTTCATTTGTGCGTCTGCGCATCTCGGCGGCGTGTATGCGCGAGACCTTCGGGCGTGGCCAAGCGGTAAGGCAGTGGACTTTGGATCCACCATCCCAGGTTCGAATCCTGGCGCCCGAGCCTGTATGGATTGATACAATGGCGCCCCGTCAGGGTAGCGGGGTGATGAGCGCGGCGTACACTAGACGCCGCGTATGGTAGTCCAGGCGGCGGTTGGCTGGCCGGGATGAGAGGGAGTTGGGATCATCGCTATGAGACCTGTTGGGGTCGTCGTTCTGGCTGCAGGCAAAGGCACACGCATGCGCTCACAGCGCCCCAAGGTGGCTCACACCGTCGCCGGGCGCGCCATGTTGGAACACGTATTGCGTGCCGCCGCCGAGGCTATCGCTCCCGCGTTGGCGACCGCAGATCAATCCACCACCAGCGATCAGAGGACGCCGGGCGAGCGTGACGAAGCCCACCCTCCGCAACCGCCGCGAGCCGACTCCGCGACGACAGACCCATCCGCGCTAGCCGCCCAGCAGGCGCGCTACATTGTCGTGGTGGGCCATGGGCAAGAGGCCGTGCGCGCCAGCCTGCATTGGGAGCCGCCACAGGGCGCGCTCACCTTCGTCACCCAGCCGATCCAGCTTGGCACCGGCGACGCCGTCCGTGTCGCCCGGCAAGCCGCCACCGCGCCGACGCCCGCAGCGCAGGCGACGCCCGCAGCCGATGCGCCCACCAGCCCCGCCACCAATGTTCCCGCGACCATCCTCGTCATGTATGGCGACACGCCGCTGATGCGCGCCGCGACGCTGCGGGCGCTGCTCGATGCGCACCTGGCCGCCGACGCCACGCTGACCTTCCTCACCGGATTGACTACCCAGCCGACCGACTATGGCCGCGTCGTGCGCGACGCCGCCGGGCGCGTGTGTGGCATTGTGGAGCAGCGCCACGCCACGCCGGAGCAACTGGCGATCCCAGAGGTCAACTCTGGGGTCTACGTCTTCGCCGCCGACTGGCTCTGGTCGCGGCTCGATCAGTTGACGACCCACCCCAACGGCGAATATTACCTGACCGATCTGGTCGAACTGGCCGTCGCCGAGGCGCGGACTATCGCCACCGTCACCGCGCCACTCGAAGAGACGATGGGCGTCAACGACCGCCTGCAACTTGCCGAGGCCGAGGGCATCCTGCGCGCTCGCGTCCTGCGCGAGCATATGCTGAACGGCGTCACCATCGAAGACCCCGGCGCCACCTACATCGAGTGTGACGTGCGGATCGGGCAGGATACCGTGATACGTCCGGGGACGGCGTTGCGCGGCGCCACAGTGATCGGCGCACGCTGCGAGATTGGCCCGCAGAGTGTCATCCGCGATAGCCAGATCGGCGATGAGTGCCGGGTGGTGGCCTCCTGGGTGGAAGACGCCAGTATGGAGCGTGGCGCGCGGATCGGCCCGATGAGCCACCTGCGCGCGGGCGCGCGACTGGCGGCGGGCGCCTACCTGGGCAACTTCGCCGAGGTCAAGAACTCCACCATCGGCGCGGAGACCCAGATGCACCACTTCAGCTACATCGGCGACGCCACCGTCGGCCCAGCGACCAACATCGGCGCTGGAACGATCACCATGAACTATGATGGGCGCGAGAAGCACCATACCGAGATCGGCGCAGGCGTCTTCCTGGGTTGCGATACGCTGCTGCGGGCGCCCGTCACCATCGGCGATGGCGCCTCCACTGGCGGTGGCGCCGTCGTCACCCGCGACGTGCCGCCGGGGCAGCTTGCCGTCGGCATGCCTGCGCGAGTCGTCCGCCGCGTGCGTAGCGCCGCTCCCGTCGTTGCGCAGACGCCCGCCGACGAGAAGACCGACGACACTAGCGATCCGTCAGGCGAATGGCAGCCCCCAAGCTGACGACCGACGCTAGCAACTCTATGCTAGGCCATTCGTAGATATAACCGTAGAGAAAACCACCGTAGCCATGGGCGCAGAGAACGGTAGCGCGACCGTAGAATATGGTGTGGAAGTGTGTAACGAGAACCCGCGAGCGACATCCTTCGTCAACGACGGAGGGGCTGTGGTGGATGATGAGCCTTTGGCTACATCACTGCAACCGACTGAATGTTGTTCGTTGCGGTGAAGATGCGCTGACACAAGGCTGTCGCTCGTCATAGAATAGGATGGGCGCATGAAGCGCGCACAGAGCGCGCCTTGGTGTTGGTGGAAAGGTAGTCAAGAGAATCGGTGGACGGTGACAGTACACGCGCGCTTGGGAGTCAGTTGGCTCACCTTGGCCTGATGGCGGGGCGGGTCTCCCAGGCGCACAACGTTTTCCCTGGCCTGCGGGCGTGGGCGACCTTCGGGGCCGTCGCAATGGCGCAGGCGTCAGCCCATGCGCTGGTGGCCGGGTTCGCGCAGGCGTCGCACGCCCTACGCGCGGCGTCGGCGGCGCTACCCGCCTTGCCGCAGAGCTTCCCTGGCTTTGATTGGTGGCTGCTGTTTGCGCTGCTCGTTGCGCTGCTGATGGCGGCGGCGGCCTCGGCGGCGGAGACCGCGCTCACCTCGGTCAGCCATATCAAGATACGCAATCTCGCCGAAGAAGGTGACGCGACCGCGCAGCGCATCCGGCGCATCTTAGAGCATCCCGATGTCTTCCTCTCGACGATCCTGGTGGTCAGCAACGTCGCCGTCATCACCGCTTCGACACTGGCGACCATCATCGCCGTCAGCCTCGATTTCACCGGCGCCGAGGTACTCTCGACCGTCTTACTCTCGCTGCTGGTGCTGATCTTCTGCGAGATCACCCCCAAGACCGCCGCCGTGCAGGCGCCGGAACTCTGGGCGCGTTGGTTGATCGCCCCCGTCGAGGGTCTCTCGTATGCGCTGCGTCCGCTGGTGGTCACGCTGACGTGGATCACCGCTGGTATTCTGCGCATCTTTGGCGGCGAGCCGAAAAAACGTGGCCCGTTCGTGACGGAGGATGAACTGCGGCTGCTGGTCGAGGTCGGTGAGGAAGAGGGCGTGCTCGAAGTAGAAGAGCGCGAGATGATCCACAACGTCTTCGATCTCGCCGACACTTCCGTGCGCGAGATCATGGTGCCGCGCATAGACATGGTGACGGCGAAGATCAACGACACCGTGGAGGCTGCAACCCAGCTGATCATCCAGGGTGGCCAGTCGCGCATCCCGATCTACGACGAATCGGGCGCCGACATCGTCGGTGTACTCTACGCCAAGGACCTGTTGCGCGTGCTGGCCACTCAGGCGGCGGACGCCACGACCGTCGAGCAGGCGCGACCCCAGACGGTGCGCGGCCTGCCGCTCCGTGAACCCTATTTCGTGCCGGAGTCGAAGCGGCTGGATGACCTGCTGCATGAGATGCAACGCCAGCAAGTGCATATCGCCATGGTGGTGGATGAGTATGGCGCGGTGGCCGGGTTGGTGACGATTGAGGATCTCGTCGAAGAGATCATCGGCGACATCAAAGATGAGTATGACAAAGAAGAGCAGCTCTTCGAGCAGATCAGTCCCAACGAGTACCTCGTGGACGCCAAACTCAGCCTGGACGAGTTCAACGAACTGGCCAAGGAGGAGTTGAGTAGCGACGAGTATGACACACTGGGTGGCTTCGTCTATGCCCAACTCGATAAGATACCCACTGTGGGCGATACCGTCACTTACGCCGACCTCACCCTGACGGTGCTTGGCGCCAAGGGCCGCCGCATCACCAAAGTCAAGGTGGTGCGTGCCTCGGCGGACGGCCAATCGCCTGCTCCGACGACCAGTGGGCGCACAGAGCGCAATGACCGCAATGACCGCAATGACCGCAATGACCGGAACGACAGTGACACCCGCCGGAACGACAGCGACACCCGCAATGGTCGCTCTGCCCGTGATGGCGGCGCCGACTATCGTGGTGGCTTCACCGATCATCAGGAGCGCGGCGTCGAGGTGGATCGTGGCCCAGTGGTTGCGGCGGCGCCGATCAGCGTACCAATTGTCACCAGCGCCGACTTCGCGCCCAGCGCAGCGCCCACTAGCGCGCCGCTGGCGCCGACGGGCGCCGCCGCCAGCGGGCAGCGCGCCGCCGTCGCCACGTTGCCCGCGCCAACGAGCGGGCGCACCGGGCCAACGGGGAGCGACGCGCCCGCTGGGACGGGCGCGCCGCCGACGACCCCCGCCGCGCCGCAGCTGGTGGCGCCCACCGCGCCAGCCCTGGCGCCCACCAACGCCCATCAGCGTAACGTGAACGGCGCGCCAGCGGGGCGGCCAGTCAATCGCTCGACGCCCCGCTCTGGCGCTGGTTCCGGCAAGGGACAGCCAAACAGTCCCAACAGTGGGGCGCCACGCCGCGCGGGGGAACGCCCCGCTGGCGCGTACACTCAACCACGACGCGGGCAGTTTGGGCAGACGCCAACGCCCAATCGGCCCCCGCCGCCGAAGACTGGCGCCGCGTCCGTTGGCGCCCAGCCGCATCGGCCCAACGCCAATCGCCCACCGCCGCTACCAGCCGCCCCCGGCGCAGGCAGCGGCGTCCCTGGCGTCGTGGACGCGCCGCCTGCCCAAAACGGCCAATCCGCTGGTCGGCCACCACGCGCCAGAACCCCATCATCGCGCTCATGATGGTGCCTGAGGACTCCCGAAAGCGCCCCTCCTCGCGCGTTCGGCGGGGCGATGGAGGCAGCGACAGGCGCCCGGCGCGACCGGGCGCTAGTATTTTTGGGTGAGGCCTAGTAGCACATTTGACGCCAAATGTCACACTTTGCAACAATATGACCCAAAATGATTGACATTTCGCGGGAAAGACAGTATTCTCTAACAGAAGACTATCGTATGTTCCCACACATACCATGCAGGTGTTCGCCCGCTGGATACCTTTTAGTTACCCTCAGGCGAATGAGGCGTGCGGGACGCCGCATCACTTCAGGCTTTGGAGATTGTCTGTAGTGATCAGCTTCCCTATGGCATGGTTGCGCATGTTACGTGTCGAGATAGCTACCAGAGCAGTCTTATTCGTCTCACCCACGCATGACTTCCCTGTATTTCTCATTGGCTCGCGCTGTGTACGTTGTGTGTACATTGTTCGATAGACTCTCTCGTCGAGCGGAGGCGCCGCGACGCGAGCTGCATTGGCTCGCATGGCTGGCGCGCCCACCGCGCAAGGAGGATGTCCCTGCTACGCTTGCCTGGCTTACCGCCCAGAGCACACGCGATCGTGCAGATCCCTGCTTGGGCTGATTCTAGACCGCCGGGAATATATTCCCTGTGAACAGGGAAGTCAGGAGGACAAACTCGCGGTACCCTTTGCCAGTTTCTGCGTTGTATCCAATACCACCGTCTTGTGTTGATCCGCCATGTGTTTACATGCTGGTCGGCGCTGGTCAGGGAAGCGCGCAGATGCGGCGCAAGGGAAAGGTAAAGTAACCAGGTATCGTTGTACGCATCGTGTTCGTGATAGTCGTGTCTACGTCGGCGGTGTTGCGCTGGTCGGCTCCAGCGGATCGCCAGGTATCACCAACACACCAGGGCGCCATTGTCATGCGGCGTCGCGGCGTGACGTTCCGCTCCGAGGAGACTGGGGTGGCGCGTCGCAGGGATTGCCGTCCGGGAAGGAAAGAGCGGCGATGGGGTCGTTCTGCTTTCCCGTGAGGAGGGGTATCAGCATGCTTGTACTGCGCAGGAAGGCCGGAGAGGCTATCGTCCTCAATGGCTCTATCACCATCCATGTGCTCGCGGTTGAGGGCGAGCGTGTCAAATTGGGCATCAGCGCCCCGCCGGAGGTCGTCATCGTGCGCTCCGAGTTGCTCGATAACC
>VFSW01013118.1_pt1 | contig 11535 bp, 10 predicted proteins | sample 5358111 | NCBI WGS metagenome assembly VFSW01 (sample SAMN11554181, study PRJNA540505) | mine drainage metagenome | isolation source: sediment from site ElyBrook_90M | place: USA: Ely Copper Mine, Vershire, VT | collected 2017 | reverse complement strand
GGCCCCGCCCGCAAGTTCCGCCGCACCGCGCCCGCCGCCCGCCGCGAGGAGCTCGTCGCGGCGACGCTGATCTGTCTGCGCCGGCACGGACACGCCGGCGTCTCCATACGCCATATCAGCGCGCAGGCCGGGGTCTCCGTCGGTCTGATCAATCACCACTTCCCGAGCAAGAGCGATCTGATCGCCGCCGCCTATGAGAGCCTGGCGGTAACGCTGCAGGAATCGATCGGTCGCCACACCGAACAGGCCGCAGACTCGCCGCGCGATCGACTGAGCCGGTTCTTCGCCGCTTCTTTCGCACCGGAAATAGTCGACCCGCGACTGTTCGAAGTATGGCTGGTGTTCTGGAGCATGGCGGCACATTCGCCGCAGATACGCGCCGTGCACGATCGCACCTACGCCCGCTACCGCGCGACTCTCGAGTCTCTGCTCGGCGGCCTCGCGCGCGCAGGCGTCGCACCGCCCTTCAGGAAGCGGCCGGCGGCGATCGCGCTCTGCGCTCTGCTCGACGGGCTGTGGGTGGAGCTCAGCCTCAATCCCACCACCTTCGAGCCGCGCGAGGCCGTGGCCCTGTGCGAGGACTGGACAAACGCGCTGTGCGGCGGCGCCTTCCCGCGACTGCTGACCGGCGCGGCGCGGCGGCGTCCGGCGCGGCCGCCCGGGCGATGAACGCGCCGTTCCGTGCGGTCGCCGCATCCTTGTTATACTATCGTTCAACAAGGATGGGAGCGCCACGAGATGGCCGACACCACAAGCTCGAAGATTCCGCGCCCGTCGCCGGCGCCGCCGGGGAATCTCGACGACTTCAGCCTTCCGGGCTGGATTTATCACGACCCCGAGTTCCTCGAGGCGGAGCGGGAGCGCATCTTCACCACCTCCTGGCAAATCGTCTGCCATCTCAGTGACATCCCCTTCGCGGGCGACTACCACACGCTGCAATTCCTCGGCGAGCCGCTGGTCGCACTGCGGGCGGCGGACGGCGGCGTGCGCGCCTTTTACAATGTTTGCCGCCACCGCGCGGCACGCATCCTCGACGGCGCGTCCGGACATTGCGCGGGCCGGATCGTCTGCCCCTACCACGCCTGGACCTACGATTTGCACGGGCGGCTGACGGCCGTTCCGCTGCGCCGCGAGTTCGCGGATTTCAAGCTCGAGGACCACGGTCTGGTGCCGCTCGAGACCGAGGTGTACCGGGGCTTCGTCTTCGTGCGCCTGCAACCCGGCTTGCCGAGCGTCGCGCAGATGTTCGCCCCTTACGACGACGAGCTCGCCGCATACCGGATGGAGGAATTGCAGCCGCTGGGCCGCGTGACTTTTCGCACCCGACTGGTGAACTGGAAAAACGTCACCGACAACTATTCGGACGGCATGCACATCACGGTGGCTCACCCGGGCCTCACCCGCCTGTTCGGCCGGAGCTACGGTGTCGAGGCGCGCCCATGGGTGGACAAGATGTGGGGTCGGTTGCGCGACGAGCCGTCCGCCCAGCTGTCGGAGCGACTGTACCAGTCCCTGCTGCCGAGATCCGCGCATCTGCCCGATGACCGGCAGCGCCTGTGGCTGTATTTCAAGCTCTGGCCGAACCTGGCCTTCGACATCTACCCCGATCAGATCGATTTCATGCAAATGATCCCGGTGTCCCCCACCGAGACGTTGATCCGCGAAATCGCCTATGCCCACCCGGACTCTCGCCGGGAAATGCGCGCCGCGCGCTACCTCAATTGGCGCGTCAACCGGCGCGTCAGCCTCGAGGACAAGAATTTGATCGAGCGGGTACAGGCCGGCATGGGGTCGCGCGGTTGCACACCGGGCCCCCTCGGCCGCAATGAGGTGGCGCTGCGCAGCTTCGCGCGCCGGCTGCGCGAACTGATCCCGGAAAGCCGCCTCGACCGCCGGCCCGGCCAGGGCTGGCGGCGGCGCGGCGACGCATCATGAGCGATGCGCGGATACGCGACGCGGTGATCGTCGGCGGCGGGCACAACGGCCTGGTCTGCGCAGCCTATCTCGCCGCCGCCAACCTGAAGGTGACGGTGCTCGAACGGCGCCCCGTGGTCGGCGGCGCCGCGGTAACGGAGGAGTTTCATCCCGGTTTTCGCAACTCCGTGGCCTCCTACACGGTCTCCTTGCTGAATCCGAAGGTGATACGCGATCTACGGCTGGAGAGCCACGGGCTGCGCGTGCTCGAGCGCCCGTTGTCGAACTTCCTGCCCTTGGAAGGGGCGGGCTATCTCAAGATCGGCGCCGGCGGCACCCACGAGGAGGTGGCGAAGTTTTCCCGGCGCGACGCCGAGCGGCTCGACGCCTACGCGGCACGCCTCGAAGTCATCGCCGACGTGCTGCGCGACGTCGCGTTGCAAACCCCGCCGAACGTCACCGCAGGCGGCTGGCTCGAGGCCCTGCCGCAGCTGCTGCGCGGCGCCTCGCTCGGCCGGCGGCTCGCAAAGCTCGACCTGCCGATGCGACGCGAGTTGCTGGAACTGTTCTCCAAGTCGGCGGGCGATTACCTCGACGGCTGGTTCGAGAGCGCGCCGATCAAGGCGGCGTACGGGTTCGACGGCATCGTCGGCAACTTCGCGAGTCCTTACTCGGCGGGCTCCGCCTATGTGCTGCTGCACCACGTGTTCGGCGAGGTCAACGGCAAAAAAGGCGCTTGGGGACATGCGGTCGGCGGTATGGGCGCCATCACCCAGGCGATGGCCAGGGCGGCCGTGGAGCGCGGCGTCGAGATCCGCATTGCGAGTCCGGTGCGCGAGATCCTGATCGAGCGGGGCCGCGCCGTGGGTGTGGTGACGGAGGCCGGGGAGACCGTGCGTGCGCGCTGCGTGGTGTCGAATCTCAACCCCAAGCTGCTGTACGAACGGCTGATCGATCCGGCGGCGCTCGACCCGGATTTTCGCGAGCGGATAGCGCGCTGGCGCTGCGGTTCGGGCACTTTCCGGATGAACGTCGCCTTGGCCGAACTGCCGGACTTTACCGTCCTGCCGGGCCGGCGCCTCGCACCGCATCACACCTCGGGCATCATCATGGCGCCGAGCCTGGACTACATGGACCGGGCGTATCTCGACGCCAAGACGCACGGTTGGTCGCGGCGCCCGATCGTCGAGATGCTCATCCCTTCCACCATCGACGGCGGCCTCGCGCCTCCGGGCATGCACGTCGCCAGCCTTTTTTGCCAGCACGTGGCCCCCGTTCTACCCGACGGCGCCTCCTGGGACGATCGCCGGGAGGAAGTCGCAGACCTGATGATCGATCTGGTGAACAGCCATGCGCCGAACTTCAAGGCGGCAGTGCTCGGCCGCCAGGTCATGAGTCCGCTCGACCTGGAGCGGACGTTCGGCCTGATCGGCGGCGATATTTTCCACGGCGCGCTGAGTCTCGATCAGTTGTTCTCGGCCCGGCCCATGCTCGGCCACGGCGACTATCGCGGCCCGCTGCCCCGGCTCTACATGTGCGGATCGGGCACCCATCCGGGCGGCGGAGTGACCGGCGCGCCGGGGCACAATGCGGCGCGGGAGATCCTGCGCGATTTCCGGCGAGGGCGGCTGCGCTGAGCCGCGACTAGCCCATGGGGGCGACCCCGATGAATGCACGGTGGGCCCAGCCGACGACGATCGCGTACAGCGCAAGTCCCGCGATCACCGCGACGGCGTCGTTCCAGGGCCGCGCGGGCGCGGCGTGCGGCGCCCGCGGCGGGCGGCGCTTCAATGAAATCCGATCGGCAACCGCCCACGCCAAGAAGCCTCCGAACAACACCACGTCCGGCGCAAGGCCGTTCGCGAGCAGATGCGCGAACGCCCAGGTCTTCACGGCCAGCAGCATCGGATGCTTGGTCGCGGTCTTGATCCGACCCGGCAGATAAGCCGCGAGCAGCAGCGGAAACACCGGCAGCATGAGCAGCATCGTCAGGTGCCGCAATGCGTGCGGCGGCACGTACACGATCGCGGGGTCGCGACGCGCCAAGGCGAACCCGTGCACGATCAGCACGAATCCGATCAGTGCGAGCGCGCCGTACGCCGCCTTGTAGGCACCGGCACCGATCCTTCCGATGGCCAGATCGCGGGCGCCGGGGGCCACGATGAGGAGCGAATGCACGCCGAGGAATACCGCCATGCCGATGATGAGTACGGTCACTTTTTACTCCTGGCCACGCGCGAGATCCGTGGCGATTTTCGCTTCGCTTTGGCGGCGACGCGCTTTTTTGCCTTGGCGACGCGCTTGTGCGGACTTGCGCGTTTGACCGGCCTTTTCTTCACCGGCCTTTTCTTCACCGGCCCTTTCTTCACCGCCTTTCTCTTGACGGCATTGCGGACCGGCTTCGCGGCCGCGGGCGTCGCGCCCAGCTGCTCGAGTATCGCCGGGTTCTCGAGCGTCGAGATGTCCTGAGTGATCTGCTCGCCGCGCGCCAGCGCGCGCAGCAGCCTGCGCATGATCTTGCCCGAGCGGGTTTTCGGCAGATTGTCGGTGAGACGAATCTCCTCCGGCTTTGCGATCGGACTGAGCTGCTCGCCCACCCATTCGCGCAATTCGCCGATCAACCGCAAGGCGCCGGGGCCCTGGGGGCGCTCGCCCCGCAGCACCACATACGCGAAAACCGCCTCGCCCTTGATTTCGTGCGGTTTGCCGACCACGGCGGCTTCCGCGACCCGCGGATGCGCCACCAGCGCCGACTCGATCTCCATGGTGCCGAGACGGTGGCCCGCGACGTTGAGAACATCGTCGATACGGCCCATGATCCAGTAATACCCGTCTGCATCGCGATGCGCGGAATCCCCCGCAACGTAGTAGCGGTTTTGGAATTTCTCGAAGTACGTGCGCAGGTACCTCTCGTTGTCTCCCCAGATCGTGCGCAGCATCGACGGCCACGGCCGCTTGATGACAAGATAGCCGCCGGCATCGACCCCCTTAACCGAACGGCCGACATCATCGACGATGTCGGCGAAGATACCCGGCAGAGGCTTCGCGCACGAGCCCGGCTTGGTCGGCGTCACCCCGGGCATCGGCGCTATCATGGTTGCGCCGGTCTCCGTCTGCCACCAGGTATCGACGATCGGACAGCGGCTGCGGCCGATCACCCGGTAATACCACATCCATGCCTCGGGATTGATCGGCTCGCCCACGCTGCCCAGCAGCCGCAGTTTGCCGAGATCGTAGGCCGCGGGAACATCGTCGCCGAGCCGCATCAACGCGCGGATCGCGGTCGGCGCCGTATACAAGATCGTCACCGCATGGTTCTGGCAGATGCGCCAGAACCGCCCGGCATCCGGAAAAGTCGGTGCACCCTCGTACATCACGAGCGTCGCCCCGGCCGCCAAGGGCCCGTAAGCGACATACGTGTGTCCGGTGACCCAGCCGATATCGGCGGTACACCAGAATACGTCTCGATCGTTCAGGTCGAAGGTCCACCGGGTGGTCAATTTCGCGTTAAGGAGATAGCCCGCGCTCGAATGCTGGATGCCCTTCGGCTTGCCGGTGGAGCCCGACGTGTACAGCAGGAACAGCGGATGCTCGGCGGACACCCATTCCGGCTCGCACTGCTCGGCGCGCCCTGCCGTGACTTCGTGCCACCACAGGTCGCGACCCGCGCGCATGGGGCAGGCGCGCCCGGTGCGGGCGTAGACGATGACATGGCGCACGCTCGCGCAGCCCTCGAGCAGAGCCTTGTCGACCGCGGTCTTCAGTTCGACGACGTGACCGCCGCGCCAACCGCCGTCGGCGGTGATCACCACGGCGGCGCCGGCGTCCTCGATCCGATCCTTGACCGCGTTCGCCGAAAAGCCGCCGAAAACCACCGAATGGACGGCGCCGATGCGCGCGCAGGCATGCATGGCGATCACCGCCTCGGGAATCAGCGGCATATAGATCACCACCCGATCGCCTTTGCGGCCGCCGGGTTCCTTCAGGGCGTTCGCGAATCGGCAGACTTCGCGGTGCAGCTGCGCGTAGCTGAGCTTGCGCACCTCGCCCGCCTCGCCTTCGAAGATGATCGCCGTCTTGTCGCCCCGACTCGCCAGATTCACGTCCAGGCAGTTGTACGAGACGTTGAGCTCGCCGTCCGTGAACCAGCGGTAGTTGGGCGCTCGGCTGTCGTCGAGCGGCACGGTGAACGGGCGGTGCCATGCGAGTTCGCCGGCCGCGAGATCGGCCCAAAACCCCACGTAGTCCCGCTCCGCCTTCGAGTACATCTCGCGCAGTTCCGCCGCCTTGAGCGCCGCATGCGCGACAAACTCGGCCGATGGGGGGAACACGCGCTCTTCGTGCAGCACCGACTGGATGTCTTTCTTGGCCACCGCTTTGAACTCCCCGGCTTTCGGAAAATCGGCTTTGCTCGAGTATACGACTACGGGCTGCGCACCGCGTCGGCGATGCGCGCCGCCTGGCGTCTCAACAACGACCCGAAGCCGTGCAGATCGAAGAACATCTCGAGCCGGTCGAGGTGCGGACGCCCGGGTTTCAAGTCCTCGGGCGACGCCGCGAGCGGTACGTCGCAGACGATGCCCGTGAGACGCCGGGCCAGGTACGCGGCGTCCTTGTGCTCGCGCAGCCTGGCGGCCACGGCCGCCGCGCCGCGCAGCCTCAAGCCCGGCACGCGGTCCAGATTCGCGTACAACTCGTCGAGCGAGCGGAACGTCGAAAACAATTCCGCCGCGGTCTTCCTGCCGATCCCAGGCACGCCCGGGATATTGTCGACCGGGTCGCCGGTGAGGGCGAGAAAGTCGGCGATTCTCTCCGGCTCCGCGCCGAAGCGCGGCTCGATGTCCGCATACGCGTAGCGCACGTTCGCGGGATAGTCCCAGAACACGTCTCCCGCGCGGATCAGCTGTGAAAGATCCTTATCGCGGGTGACCAGGACGTTGCGCAAGCCCGCTTCGCGCGAACGCCGCGCCAGTGTGCCGATCAGATCGTCCGCCTCGTAGGCCGGGCTCGCGAACTCGGCCACGCCGAGATGGCGGCAGAATTCCCGGCAGAGCGCGAACTGCCGCTCGAGATCGGCCGGAGCCGGTTCGCGATTTGCTTTGTACGCCGGATAAATCGCGTTGCGGTACGAATGCTCGCCGCGCAAGGCCGTGTCGAAGGCGACGCTGATGCGCTGCGGACGCACCGTTTCCAACAAATCCGACAGGAAGCGGGCGAATCCGTACAGCGCGTGGGTCGCGTTGCCCGCGCCATCGACCATGTCGGGTGGCATCGAGTGGTAGGCGCGAAAAATGAAATAACTGGCGTCGACGTGGTAGACCTCGTCCCGCTGCGCGGCGCCGCTCACATGGGGAAACGCAGCATCCGCTCGTGCAGCGGGCTCGAACGCGGGAAATGCGCGATCAGGTACTCCATTTGATCCGCCAGCACCCGCCGTCCCTTCAGAAAGATGTATTCCGCGTAGGTGGGCGTGAAAGGCACGGCCAGCAACTGCATGCCGGCCTGCTCGGGAGTGCGCGACGCCTTGGCGTTGTTGCAGCGGCGACACGCCGAAACGACGTTACTCCAGGTATCCTGGCCGCCGCGGCTGAAAGGCGTGACGTGATCGCGCGACAGCAGCGTGTAGGGAAAGCGCGCACCGCAGTACAGACAAAGGTAGGCGTCGCGGCGGAACAAGGTCTGGTTGTTGAGCGGCGGCGTGTACGCGCTGCCGCGCAGATTCCCGGGATTGCCGGTGACGCCGAGCGTGGCGATGATCGAGTTCACGTCGACGACGGTGCGCATCCCGGTCCGCGCGCAGGTTCCACCGTACAATCGATACAATGAGGTGCCGCAAGTGTAGGCCACCTGCGCGGTGTGATAGAGCCGCGCCGCCTCCTTGTAATCTATCCATTCGAGCGGCATTCCCGCCACGTCGGTACGCAGAATTTGCTGCGACAGCGGATGCCGCCTGGCCACGGCGCGGACTCCGCCGTGCCAATGCTCTCGGGTAAGCTCGTCTTGACTCATCGGTCGCATATCGGTAGTTAAGATAGTCGACTCCTGTGCAATAATTCAATGATCTAGAGGGAGATACCCGTCATGCCCGTCGTCGTCGGTGTCCTTCGGGAGACCGAATCCCGAGAAACTCGTGTCGCTGTGGTTCCCGAAATCGCGACCAAACTGAAGGCGCTCGGCGCGCGCGTGCTCGTGGAACATGGTGCGGGCGTCGCGGCGCATTTCCCCGACGAATCCTACAAGGATGCGCAATTCGCCGATGCCGCGACCGTCTTGGCGAGCGCCGACGTGCTCTTGAAGGTGCAGCCGCCGACGCTCGCGGAGGTCGGCGCACTCAAGCGAGGGGCGGTGGTCATCGGCTTCATGCAGGCCTACGCGCGACCGGAGCTGGTGCAGGCCCTGAAGCAAGGCGGGGTCACCAGTTTCGCCATGGAGCTCGTGCCGCGAATCTCCCGCGCCCAGTCCATGGACGCCCTGTCGTCGCAGGCCGCCGTGGCGGGCTACAAGGCGGTGCTCATCGCGGCCAATACCCTGGAGAAGTTTCTGCCCATGCTGACCACCGCGGCCGGCACCATCCGCCCCGCCGCGGTGCTGGTGATCGGCGCCGGCGTGGCGGGTCTGCAGGCCATCGCCACCGCCAAGCGCCTGGGTGCGGTCGTGGAAGCCTACGACGTGCGCGGCGCGACCAAGGATCAGGTCAAATCGCTCGGCGCCAAGTTCGTCGAAACCGGTGTTACCGCGGAAGGCGCCGGCGGCTACGCCCGTGAACTCACGGCGGAGGAGAGGAGCAAGCAGCAGGAAGTGCTCGACGCGCGCATCGCCGCAAGCGACGCGGTCATCAGTACCGCCTCGGTGCCCGGGCGCGCGGCGCCGCGCATCATCGGCGCGGCGGCCGTCGGCCGCATGCGGGCCGGCTCGGTGATCGTGGACATCGCGGCCGAGCAGGGCGGCAACTGCGAACTGACCAAGGCCGGCGAGACCGTCGAGGTCGGCGGCGTCAAGATCGTCGGGCCGATCAATTTGCCGGCCTCGCTCCCCTATCATGCGAGCGAGATGTACGCTCGCAACCTGTTCAACCTGTTGAAGCCCGCCCTGCCCAAGGGCGAGCTGCTCATCGACTGGCAGGACGAGGTTTTCGCAGGCGCCGTGCTCACGCACGGCGGCGAGATCAAGCACGAAGCCACGCGCAAGGCGCTGGAAGGACCGCAATCATGATCGACGGCGTGATAGCCCTGTACATCTTCATGCTGGCTGCGTTCACCGGCTACGAGGTGATCTCCCGCGTGCCGGTGATCCTGCATACCCCGCTGATGTCGGGTTCGAATTTCGTGCACGGCATCGTGCTGGTGGGCGCGATGGTGGCGCTCGCCTCGGCCGATGGCGACCTGCTGCGCGTCATCGGCTTCATCGGCGTGATACTCGCCGCCGGCAACGCCGTCGGCGGCTATGTCGTGACCGAGCGCATGCTGAAGATGTTCGTTACCGCCCAAAAGAAGAAAGGACCGGGATGATGCCTGCCTCGTCGACCATTCAAACCCTCACCCAGCTGTCCTACCTGGTGGCGGCGGCTTTGTTCATCCTGGGCTTGAAGCGCATGAGCTCGCCCGTGACGGCCGTCAGCGGCGTGCGCTGGGCCGGCGCCGGCATGCTGCTCGCCACCCTGGTGACGCTCGCGTTCATGAGCACCTCGCCCACCAACCTCGTGCTGGTGATCACCGCCATCGCGATCGGCTCGGTGGTTGCGTGGGTCAGCGGCAAGCGTGTCGCGATGACCGACATGCCGCAGATGATCGCGTTGTACAACGGCATGGGAGGCGGCGCGGCGGCGGCGATCTCGGCGGTGGAGCTTTACAGCGGACACGAGCATAGCCTGACCCACCTTGCCATCGGCGCGATCGGCGGCTTCATCGGCTCCGTGTCCTTCAGCGGCAGCTTGATCGCGTTCGCGAAATTGCAGGGGCTGATCAAGAAATCGCTGCGGTTCGGCGGCCAGAAGGCGCTGAATCTCGCGATTCTGGTCGCCACGCTGGGGTGCGGCGCGATGCTGGTGGGCGGCATGCATGCGGGACCGGCGGTGGTGACCTTGTTCTTCGCCTTCGCGCTCGCCCTCGGCATCGCGATGACCGTGCCGATCGGCGGCGCGGACATGCCGGTGGTGATCTCCCTGTACAACGCGCTCACCGGCCTCGCGGTGGGCTTCGAGGGATTCGTCCTCGATAACGCGGCGATGATCATCGCCGGCACGGGGGTCGGCGCGGCGGGCACCTTGCTGACGCAGCTGATGGCGAAGGCCATGAACCGCTCGCTGGGCAACGTGCTGTTCGCGAACTTCGGCGAGGGCACTTCGACCGGGAGCACCGTCACCGGGGTCCAGAAGCCGATGGAGGCGTCGGATGCCGGCGTGATGATGGCCTATTCGCAGAAAATCATCGTCGTGCCGGGCTACGGGCTCGCCGTGGCGCAGGCGCAGCACAAGGTGTGGGAATTGTGCCAGCTGCTGATCGAACACGGCGTGCAGGTGCGCTTCGCGATCCATCCCGTCGCGGGCCGCATGCCCGGACACATGAACGTGCTGCTCGCCGAGGCGGGTGTGCCCTACGATCTGATCTCCGACCTCGACGAGATCAACGCGGAGTTCGAGACGGCGGACGTTGCGCTGGTGATCGGCGCCAATGACGTGGTCAACCCGGATGCCCGCACCAACAAGAGCAGCCCGATCTACGGCATGCCGATCTTGAACGCCGACAAGGCGAAGAACGTCATCGTCATCAAGCGCGGGCAAGGCCAGGGGTTCTCCGGCATCGACAATGCCCTGTTCGTGATCGACCAGACCCGCATGTTGTACGGAGACGCTCAGGCCGCCGTGAGTCAATTGATCCAGGCGGTCAAAGCCGCCGGGTGAGGCTTCCGGCACGCTTCATCGCAGCACCGGGTCACGGTGGCCTGCGATGGCTTTTTGATCTATAATATTCAATATATCAATGGTTCGATCATGGGTCATGTTGCCTGGCCGATGGGTCCATTTCGCTTCAATTCCTGCTCAGTAAAGAGTTCCGCATGAGTACTGCGAGTTCCGGTGGAGAGTCATTGCGTGCGAAGGCGGGAGCGCAAGAGCTGACGGCGGGCGAGCGTGCGGCGGTTGAGGAGGTGTGCGAGGAGCTGAAGGAGGTACCCGGGGGGTTGCTGGAGGTGCTGCACGGGGTGCAAAGGCGCCTGGGGTGGATTCCTGCGGGCAGTGTGGCGCGGATCGCGCATGCGCTTAACCTGTCGATTGCCGAGGTGCACGGGGTGGTGAGTTTTTACCATTATTTTCGCACCGAGCGGCCTGGGCGCCATGTGCTGCATGTGTGCCGGGCGGAGGCGTGTCAGGCGGTCGGAGCGGTGGCCCTTGAGGGGCATGCGAAGCGTCGGCTGGGGATCGATTTTCATGCCACCAGCGCCGATGGGTCGGTGAGCCTTGAGCCGGTGTACTGCCTGGGCAACTGTGCGCTGGGGCCCTCGATCATGATTGATGGGCAGTTGCACGGGCGCGTCGATGCGCAGCGCCTGGATGAGCTTTTGGAGCCGCTGCGCTCGGCGGGGCCTGGCCGATGAGCGCGGTGCGGTCGGTCAAGATATACGTGC
>VFSW01013117.1_pt1 | contig 11535 bp, 7 predicted proteins | sample 5358111 | NCBI WGS metagenome assembly VFSW01 (sample SAMN11554181, study PRJNA540505) | mine drainage metagenome | isolation source: sediment from site ElyBrook_90M | place: USA: Ely Copper Mine, Vershire, VT | collected 2017 | reverse complement strand
CGACACGGAGTCTTCGCCGCGGCCCGCCGCAGCGCACGCCGCGCCGTACCTCGCGCTCGCGCGGCGCGTCCTCGAGCGCACGCCGCACGAGGGCGCCTTGCCGACGCTCCCGGCCCAAGCCCCGCCGGCGCGACGGGTGTTTCTCCTCTTCTTTCCGCCGCAGGGCAGGGGGACGGAGCCGGTGGCGGCAACGGCGATCGGGGCGACCCTCGAGGAAGGAGTGAAGAAGGCGGCCCTCGCCATGGCGCCTCGGATTGCGCCCGCGCTCGCGGCGACGGGAAGGCTCGAGCTCGATGTGCCCAAGGCTCTGGAAGGGGAAGACATCGAGGAAGACATGACCGAGCCCCTCGCGTCGATCGGTCTCGGCGGCGTCTTCGTCACCGACGGCTTGGAGCGGAGCGCGTTCGTCCTCCCGGGCGAGATCGTGGAGCGGGGGCTTTTTCATGGCGCCGGCAAGGGCGGCGCTCCTCCCGGCCTCGACCGCGACAAGATCGTGCGGATCCTCGCGGAGCGTGCCGGAGTGACGGAAGACGGCGTCCGGGCCATGCGCGCGTACCGCTTCGAGACCGACGCCTACGTCGAGACGCCTCGCCGCGATAGCGCGGTCGCGCTCGCCGTCTTCCGAGGGATGGTCGCTCGTCCCGCGTTGGTGACGCCCGAACTTCTCCTCGCCGCCGTGAAGCGCGGGGCCGACTACATCGTTCGCGTCATGAGCCCTGCCGGACGATTCGTCTACATGTACCGGGCCGGCGAGGACCGCGACGACAATTCGTACGGGTGGCTCCGCCACGCCGGCACGACCTACGCGCTCTTCGAGGCGTACGGCGAGCTACGCGTGAGCACCTACGCCGAGAAAGGCGAGCTCGCGCTCTCGTACCTCGACGCGCATGTCGCGAACGACGCGGACAGCCAGGGCAAGTACATCGTCGACACGAACGACGAGGAGCAGCAGAAGACGGGGGGCGCCGGCCTCGCGCTCCTCGCCTTCGCCGAGGAAGCCACCGTCACCGGAAACCGCGCCGAGCTCGAGACGATGCGGGCGCTTGCGCGCTTCATCATGAGGCAGCAGTACGCCGACGGGCACTTCCGCGCCAACGCCGATCTCGACGACGAGCGCCGGCGGAGCAAGCGCGAGCCCATCTACTACCCCGGAGAGGCCATGCTCGGTCTCGTTCGCCTCTACGCGATCGACCCCCAACCTTCGTACCTGGACGCGGTGCGAAAAGGCGCCGATTTCATCGTGCACGTGCGCGACGCGAACGTCTCTGTCGACCACCAGGAGCACGACCACTGGATGGAGTACGTGCTCAACGAGCTCTACCGAGTCACCCGTGACGAGGCCTACCTCGGCTTCGCCGACAAGATCGCCCAGGCGATTCGCCGCAAACAGCACCCCGCTCACGAGGTGGGGACGGCCGCGTATCCCCCGGACTGGGCGGGCACGTTCTACGAGGGGCAGACGACGCTCGCCGCTACTCGCGTCGAAGCGTTCGATTCCGACATCGTCCTCGCTCGGTTCGCCGGAAAGCCGGACGAGTGGGCGATCGACGCGGCGCGGGAGGCTGCGGGGGCCATGCTGGGGCAGCAGTATGGAGAGGACAACGCGTATTGGTTGAAGAACCCGGCGAAAGCCGAGGGGGGTGTGCGCGAGAGCCTGTATGTGAACGATGTGCGCATCGATTACGTGCAGCACGCGATGAGCGCGTGGCTGCACCTGGCGCGGATCCTGCGCGATGCATCCTATGGCAAGACGGGCGTCCCGTCGCAGGACCCGGTCATCGGCCGGGAATAGGTGGCGCCGCGCCCGCTCATGCGTCCCTGAGCCCGCCTCACCCGTAGTCAGCCTTCACGGTCACGTGGAGGACGCGGGCGCGGCGAGCGACGTGCATGGCCGAGGGGCGGCGCGCCCTCTCGTGCCGCGTCACGCAGATGTTCGATGATGAGGTGCTGATCGTCCAGCGGCGGCCGGTCGTGCTCGCCGTATCCGCGCTGCCCGTGCTCGTCGGAGCAGCGTTCGCGGCGCTTGGGCAACCGTCGGCGCTCGGGCTCGGCGTCGCGCTCGCGTGGCTCGGCTCGGGGTTGCTGCTTTACATCTGGGGGCGGGGCATCGGTGCCGCGGAGCGTCCCGCTCGCGTTCGGGCAGAAGCCACGGGGCTCTTCGTCGACAGCCGCCTCGCTCTGTCTTCCGAGCAAATCTGTGGCGGATGGGTCCAGCCGCGCGCGGGAGGGGCGCCCATGGCGTTCGTCTCGGCTCGTCGCAGGGGATCGCTGGCGCTGGTGGTGCGCGACCTCGAGCAGGGGCGGCTCCTCTTGTCTGCTCTCGGTGTGGACCCGACGTGTGTGTCGGCCCATTTCTATACGCTCGCACGCCCGCTGAGCGAGCCGCGGGCCTTCGCTCGAGCGGCCACGCTGGTGGCGCTCGTCATGGCGCTCGGCGTCGTCGCCGGGCAGACGGCCGCGGCGGCGCTGGCGCTGGCCGTGGTGACGGTCCTGGTGGTCTTCGTGGGCGCGACGGTGCCGACGCGTGTCACGGTGGGGGCCGACGGCGTGCTGCTGCGGTGGCTTGGGACGCTGCGGTTCGTGCCGTGGACGAGCGTGCTCTCCATCGACGCGGTCGACGGCGTCGTGGTGCTTGCGATCGATGGCGGCACGTGGCTCACGCTGCGCACCCCGGCCAACCACGAGCGCTACCAGCCCGAGCGCGCCGCCATGGTGGAGCGAATGCGCGCGGCGTCGCGTGCCCACGTCCTGGCGCGGCCCGACGAGGAGACCGCGCGCCTCGTGCGGCGCTCGGGCGGGCGCACGCAGGAGTGGGTGCGCGCGATGCGCGCGATGGTACGCGGCGAGGACGAGGAGCGCTATCGAGCGGGCTCGATACCTCCCGAACGGCTCTGGCGCGTCGTCGAAGATCCCCGTGCCGATCGGGTCGCGCGCACCGGCGCGGCGCTTGCGCTCGCCCCTTCGCTCGACGAATCGGGACGCGAGCGTCTTCGCGCCGCGGCGTCCTCCTGCGCAGAGCCGCGGCTGCGCGTCGCCCTCGTGACGGCGGCGACGGATGCGGGCGCGCGCGGGCGCGAGGACGACCTCGCCGCGACGCTGGACTCGCTCGAGAGCGAAGGCGGTGACGACGCCCGGCTTACCTCGTCTTCCCGAGCAGCGCCGCCCTCGTGAGCACCCTCTCGTCGCCGAAGCGGTCCGCCAGCTTTGCGGCCAGGTCCTCCACCGTCCGCCGCTGGGCGGCCCGAGGGTCACCGAAGAGTGTCGGCTGGGGCGACCCCTCCTCCATGCGTCCCGCGCTCACCCCCGTCAACCTCACCCGCCTGCCCTCGAGGGGGATGCGCGCCAGAGCCGCGAGGGCCGCGTCGTGGATGGCGTCGGTATCCTGCGCGGCCTCGGAAAGCGTGACGTGGCGGGAGACGAGGGTGAAATCGGCGTACTTCACCTTGACCGTCACCGTGCGCGCCGAGGTGTCCGCCCGCACCAGGCGGCGCGCCACGCGCGAAGCGTGCTCGAGGAGCGTCGCGGCAACGGCCTCGTAGCCGACGAGGTCCTCCTCGTAGGTTTGCTCGGCGCCGATCGACTTGGCCCGACGGTCTGGGATCACCGCGCGGTCGTCCTCCCCCCGCGCGAGGCGCGCCATCTCGGGACCCCAGCGGCCGAAGGCATGGCGGAGCGCCTCCTCGTCCGCGCGCGCGAGGTCGCCCAGGGTGCCGTAGCCGAGCGCCCTCACCTTCGGCGACGTCTTCGGACCGACGCCCCACATGCGTTCGACCGGCAGCGGCGCGAGGAACGTACGCTCTTCTCCCGGCGCCACGACGACGAGGCCGTTGGGTTTCCTCAGGTCGCTGGCCACCTTCGCCACGAACTTGCACGGCGCGACTCCCGCGGAGGCGGGCAGCTCGAGCCTCTCGAGGATCTCGCTCTTGATGGCGCGCGCGATCGCCTCGCCTTCGCCGAACAGCGACGTGCTGTTCGTGACGTCGAGGAACGCCTCGTCGAGCGAGAGCGGCTCGACGAGGGGCGTGTACCTGCGAAAGACCGCGAATGCGCCGTCGCTCGCCTGGGCGTACCGGTCCATGCGCGGCGCGACCACGACGGCATCGGGGCAGCGCCGCAGCGCTTCTCCCATCGGCATCGCGGAGCGCGCTCCGAACGCCCGCGCTTCGTACGACGCGGCCGCGACGACGCTTCGCCTCGACCGCCCGCCCACGAGGACCGGTTTGCCCCGCAGGCCGGGATCGTCGCGTTGCTCGACCGACGCATAGAAGGCGTCCATGTCGACGTGAAGGATGCAGCGGCTCTGGCCTTCTGGGGACGGCATGGGTAGTGCCATTCTTACTCTGCGGGGTGGCCCTCGCACGCCGCCGCCGACACCTCCTCTTGCTCTTGCCTCGTCGCCGCCGGTCTCGGTCTCGGTCTCGGTTGCGCAACCCGATCCCGCACCCAGAACGCCAGCGCGAAGGCGGCGATCGTCGCCACCTGTACCGCGTGGTGAACGACGCCGATCGCGAGCGCCTGCGGAGCCGTGGCTCCGAACGGGACGAGCCCGACCACCGTCGCCGCCTCGTATGCCCCGAGGTTCGCCACGGACACGGGCACGGCGATGCCGACGTTGAGCACGAGGAGCCCGGCCATCGCTTGGGGGATCGTGAGCGCCACGCCGAACGGGGCCGAGAGGACCTTCATCGACGCGGCCTCCGCCAGCCACGCGCAAACGCCCAGCCCCAGCGCCGAGAGCAGCCGCTTCGGCGTCATGAGCGCGCGCACCGTCTTATACGTCACGACCACGGCGTGACGCACTTTGAGTACCGCGACGGGCTTCCAGCGTCGCAGCCCGAGCGCGGCCGCCCCGGCGAGCGCGAGCGCCACGACCCCGACCCACGTCATGTGCAGCGCCCCCGCGGCGATGCCCGCCAGCAGCGCGGGCGCGAACGCCGTCACGAGCATCGTAAGCGTCGCGACATCGACCGCCTTGTCCGCCAGGACGACGCCCATCGCGTCTGCCGTGTCCGGTCGCGAAGCCTGCACGGGCTCGCCCGCCCGCCGCGACATCGCCACGACCTTGATGACGTCCCCGGCCCGCCCGGGCAGGCACGCGTTGGCGAGCTGACCGAACCCGAACGCGCGGGCCACGCTGGCCCAGTCCGGCCGCGCGCCGGGCGGGAAGACGGACCACAACCGCGTCGCCATCGCTAGCGCCTGTGCGAATGACAGCAGGGCCGCAAAAAGTAGAGTCGTGCGCGGCAGGGAGCCGAGCTGCGCGCCGATGTGGCGCACGTCCACCTGGCGCATGGCGAGCCCGGTCAGCGCTAGCAGGCCGAGCGGCAAAGCGACGGGTGTCACGCGAACCATGCGAGAAGCGGCGGCGCGAATGCGCATGGGCATCGGTGTCCCTTGCATGGACCGGACTTCCGGCCGCGCGCTCCAGCCATCGGGCGGCCGATCCGCCCCGCATCGCTTCGCCGCGGTACGACGCGCTGAAGCCGTCGTCCCGGCGCGCTATGCTTCGCATGTGCTCAAGGCGGTCCGCCTTTCTTTCGAGGTCATCGCTACGGAGATCGGGGTGCTCGGGCTGGGGCGCGGCCGACGCTGCCTGCACGCTCGCGGGGTCGGTGCGGGCAAGCTCGACGCTGGCCCCGCGGCATGCTGAAAGGGGCGCTCGCGCGCGCGACGGACGCACGGCTCGCGCTCCTCCTGGCCGCGGCCCTCTTCGTCGTCGCGGCGTGGCCCCTGGCGCTGGTGCCGGTCCCGCCGCTCCAGGCCCTCCCGAATCACATGGCGACCGCGGCCGTGCTGGCGCATCCGCGCGAGTACCCGGAGCTCGTCTTCAACGGCTACTTCAAGACGAACTCGGCGCTCTTTGTCTGGCTCTCCTTCGTGGGGCGCGCAGTGGGCCTCACCGCGGCGGCGCGCCTCTTCACGCTCCTCGTCCTCGCTCTCGGCGCCGTCGCGTACCCGACGTTCGTGCGTTCCTTCGGAGGGCGGGCTCGCATGCTCGTCGCTTCGGCGTTCGTCTGGCCGCTCGTGCACAACTGGTTCGTCTGCGCGGGCATGCTCGACTTCGCGCTCGGCTTCGTGCTGTCGATGCTCCTGCTCGTCCTCTTGAACGAGCTCCGGCGGAGGCCGAGTCCCCACGCGGCCCTCGGAGCCGCGCTTCTCGGGGGCCTCGTCTGGTACGCGCACGTCTTTCCGCTGCTGGTGGTCCTGATGCTCGTGACGATCCACCTGCTCGCATCACGCGCGTGGCGGAGGCCCCGGGAGCTGCTCGCGCTCGTCGGGCCGCTCGGGCCGTCGGGCGTCCTCGTCGTGCTGTCGCTCTGGGCCCAGATCGCCGAGCCCTCGGGGGCGATGACCGGTTACGTGTCGCTCGGGCGCTTCGTCCCGCCCTGGGAGCTCTTCTACAACCTCTGGGCGGAGTGGTTCTGGGGCTTCACCTGGCGCGAGATCGCGACGCTGGTCCCGTGCGTGCTCCTCGGGCTCTGGGCCATCCTCCGCGCGCGCGACGACGTCCCTTTCTTCGGGCCGTGCGCCTTCGCCGCCCTGGCTGCGCTCTACGTCTTCACGCCGTACGTGTCCGGCAACTGGTTCCACGTGAACTCGCGCTTCATCCCGTTCCTCTGGCTCGCGGCCCTCGTGCGCCTCCCCGAGCGCATCCCCCCCAGTCTCGCCGCGGTCCTAGGCGTGTGCGCGGCCACGTACGTCGCGGGGATGGGGGTCGACTACGTGCGCCTCTCGGACGACTGGTCACGGTTCACGGCTGGGATGAACGCGGTGCCCGAGGGGGCGCGCCTCCTTCCGCTCATCTTCCGGAGCAAAGGCCGGAGCGAGAACACTCGAAGCATGCTGCACCCCTGGGGCTTTTACGTCGTCGAGCGGCACACGAGCGCGCCGCTGCTCTTCGCCCACTCGCGGAGCTTCCCGGTCACGTACCGCGACCCGCCGCCGGTGCAATTCAATCACCTGGTGCTCGAGGCGTTCGCGCCGTCCATGCGGACGCCCGAGTGGCTCTGCGGCACGCTTCGCTCGGGCGGCGTCTCGGTCGACGACGACTGCGTCGGAGCGTGGAAGAGTCGGTGGGCCGTCTTCTGGCGTGACGCGGAGCCGCGCTTCGACCACGTGCTCATGTGGGACGCCCCCGAGGACGTGATGAGCCTCGTTCCGGCGGCGTACCGGATCGTCTGGCGGAGCGAGGCCCTCGTCGTGCTCGAGCGGAAGGAGGGCGCGGGCGCCGCCGGATCCGGCACGCGACCGTGAGACGTAGGACGACCAGCCCGGCGAGATCTTCGGCAACGTGAGCGAACTGAAGGGGTCAGTGCCCACCGGTGTGGTCGATGGTCCGCCAGCAGAGCATTACCGCGCGTCCCCATCGGATCATCGCGCGTGGTCGTAACTCACCGTACCCAGCGAGCGATCCCTTCGAGCGGATGGTCGTAAGGCAAGTACGAGACGATCGAATTGTCCGACTTGGCGGTGACCCACACTCCGCTCCTCTCGTCGTGCATGAGGAGCACACGCTCGATGCCGCCCAGCGCGCCTTCGCCGTAGTTTCCCCACGAGCTGTCGACCTCGTACGTGGTCACGTTGCCGATCGGATGGGGGAAATCCTGGACGGAGTGGGGGTCCTGGTTGTGAAGCGCGATTTCGCGGTTGAACCTCGCGAGGTCGGTGCCCGTGGCAGGATGGACGGCGTAGAGGATGGCTCTGTGGCCCACGGTTCCGCGAGGGGGAGGCCCGAAACAGAGGATGTCGCCTGGCCGGGTGCCGGCGAGCCGCACGCGCACGAAGTGGGGGGGCCTCAGCGCGCCGAGGGTCTCGTCGACGGGGGCCACCAGGCCCGCCTGCGCTCGCGTGAGGCCCATCGTCGTGAGGAAGGCCGGCGCGACATAGCCGGTGCAGTCCAGGCCGATGTTGAAGGCGAACATCATGTTGCGCAGCTTCTGCGCGTCGGTCGCGCCGGGCGCGCGGGAAAGCTCGCCCATGTCGACGAGCGCCTGGACCACTGCTTGGATCTGGGCGACTTGGCCGCGTCCGCTCAGAATCTGTCCCCCGAAGGCGGTGAGGCCCGCGGATCGAAGTGCTGCCTCGACGACCTGCTTGCGCGGCGGGGGAGGTTCGATGATGCGGTCGCGTTGCACCATGCGAAAGCCGATGGGGACGGATATCGTGCCGCTGGGTGTGGTGACGGTCACTCTCGCCGACGCCAGGAAGGCTTGGAGTCCAGCCTGGATGCGAGCGGAGGCGAGTACGGTGCTCGCTGCGGTCGCCGCCGCGCTGCCGCCCGAGGTAGCGCGCTGGATGAGCGCAGAACGCAAGGACGACGGAGCGAGCGTGGGCGGCGGGCGCGGTGGCGGAGCCGGCGACGGCGCGGGAGGTAGCGCGGGGGCCAGCGGCACTGGAGCACCGCGCAGCGGAGGGATCGGGTCTGCCATGGGAGTGCACTCCTATCGGCCGGGCGCGATTCACGGTTGCGGCAACTCTTTGGAGGCGTGCGCCGATGGGGTGGACGATGAAAGCCACAATGTCCGTTTTCGCCCTGTTTGCAGTCGCTTGTGCGAACGAAAAAGAACCGCCTCGGATCCCGTCGACCGCGACGCCGAGCGCGACGGTACCTGCCCGCTCGCCGCCGACGTCGACCTCGGTCAACGAGCCAGCGACGCCGCTGCCAAAGGTACGCAAGGCGCGGTCACCTCGAGACGATTCGTGCCCCGTGTACTTCTCGGCGGAGGCCCGCCCACTCCCGCCGCGCAAGCCCGGTGAGTGGACCGGCACCCGCGTGGAAGTCGCCGGGCTCGAGCTCGGCGAATTCGTAGTCGTGTCTCCGCCCAGCGCAGACCACGTGGACGGGATCGTCGCGGCGCTCGCCTACCCCTGCGACTGGACGAAACACGCGGCGTACTTCGTCCGTGTCGACGTTGCGACGGGCAAGGAGCTCTCGCGGACGCCCATACCGTACGCCGAGAGCATACGGATTGCGGCCACGAAGAACGCCATCGTCGTGGCGACAAAGGAGGAGCCCGCAGGGCTCCGGCTTCAGTGGTTCGATGTCGAGGGACGGCCTGCGGGGGGGGACCGGCTGCTCCGGGGCGCCGGCCTGCCGCCGAACGACGAGGTGCGAGCCTTCGAAGGGTTCGACGATCGTCTCGTGCGCGTCACGCGAGGCAGGGAGTCATGGGCTGCCGACAAGGCCCAGTGGGTGGGGCCCCCTTTGACCATCGTGCGCCTGCTCGACGCCGACGGCCGCGAGCTCTCGTCCCATTCATGCTACGGCGGCCTTTTTGCCCCCGGGGATGCGCTCCTCACTCGAAGAGGCGACCAGATTGTACTGACCAATCTCCTCATAGAAAGCATCGATCAGCCCGTGTGCGCCTTCCACCTGCACGACGCGCCTCGCTGGCGGGGGACGGTCCTACGAGACGCTCGGCTGGTCAGGCATGCCGGTGACCTCTACAGCGGGGGTTACGATCGGCGCGGCGACCCGGTCACCCGCGTCCTCACCGAGGACCTTCGACTAGGCCCGATCGCGGCGGCGGAGGAAGACGAGCCACCGCCCTGCTGGGGACTGACGGGCACCACATCCTGGGAGTCGGCCTCTTCGGGAGAGGCGCGCATCGTGCGCACGGTCTCGTGCTGCGGCGATGGGTCGCCGGACGGGCTCTTCATCTGCCGCCCTCCCCGAGACGACCCCTGAGCCTGGCTCTCCCTGGAGCCAATCGGGGTCGCGGAGCTCTTGTCGCGGGGTCCGCCCTGTGGTTGCATTGCATCGCGTCAGGCAAGCACCCACCGATCGAAAAGGGGGTTACGATGATCAAGGGTTCCTATCGTCCGACAGCGAGCAAGGCACGTTTCGGGGAACCGAGCGTACTCGGACCGGATTTCCCGGCGCCCCACCCGACCACCGCGTATCACGAGAAATGGGCATACGTTCTCTCCGTGATCTCGGGCTGGGCCTACGCCGAAGGGCAGGTTCTGGCCGACGAGCTGTTTTTCCATGGCCTTCCTGGCTGCACGGTCCACGAAATCTCGGTAGAGAACAAGGCTCTCCTCATCGTCGCCACGGCGTACGTCGTCGTCGACGAGGAGCACAAGGTCGCGATCATTGCGTTTCGCGGTACCGAACCGGACAGCCTCATCAACTGGCTGACGGACGCCGAGTCCGCCAAATACGCCTTCGGGAGCGGCTACGTTCACTCCGGCTTCTACGCGAACGTCGAAGCCGTCTGGGCGAACATCGTCGATCTCGTGGACCCGCTGGTCGAAGGCGAGAAGATCCAAGAGATCTATGTCACAGGGCACAGCCTCGGTGCGGCCATGGCGATCGTGGCGGCAGCGCAGATCTTCAAAGATCTGACGAGAAAGAGCCCATACGCAAAGTGGCGGGATTGCATACGAGGAGTCTATTCCTTCGCGTCGCCGATGGTTGGAGACCGCCAGTTCGCTCGAGAATTCGAGGGGCGGTTCGGCAGCTTCCTCTACCGGTACACGTACGACCAAGACGTCGTGCCGTGCCTTCCTCCGACTTCGGTGGATACCGATTTCGAACACTTCGGCATACGGCGCTTCGCGCACACGTGCGAGGAGACGTGGACCGTCGGCGGCGACGATCGCCGCGCGGAGTTGGCCGATCTGGCGGCGGTCGTCGGCAGCTTTTTCACCCGCCGGATCGACGCTCTCAGACCCCTCGGCATGCGGGTCTGCAAGTACTCGCTGGACGACCACTCGCCGCGCGGTTACATCGAAGTGACGCGGAACGCGCTCTTGCCGCAGAAGGGCCGCGCGAAGTCGGTCGGCTCGCCTCCGACGTTGCTCGGGGCGTTCGGTCAGGCGGTGGAGCACGCGATGTCGATCCCGAAGGAGGTGCTCGAGACGTTGCTCTCGGTGCGCCGCCGGCCGACGACGAAAGACGGAGGCGGCGGGCCTCACCCCGCCTTGAGCTCGGTCCAATCGTAGTCCTCGGGCGAGGACGAGCCGCCTGCCGGTCTACGGCACGACTCGCAGCTCCACGTCGATGCGCCGGCCGACGCCGCCGACGCTGCCCGGAAGCGCGAAGAACGCGTTTCCGACGGCGCCCGTGAAGCTGCCGCCGCTGAGGGCGAAGACGTCACCGTGCAAGCCATCGTGCACGTCGTCGCGCTCCACGCGCGCGCCGACGCGCAGCCGGGTCACGGCGGTGCGCGCCGTGAACGTGCGGGCATGGATCGCGGCGAGGGTCCGGTCGATGCCCTGGCGCAGGGCGCGCGACGGTGCTCCGGCGACCGCCTGTCCGACGAGGCGGCCGCCGTCGTCGAGCACGAGCGTCACGTCGGCGCTTCCGGCGGACCCGAACGGCGCTTCGTTCCATGCCGGGTCGGCGCTCGCGGCTTGAGGGAACATGCGCGTGAAGGACGTCGGTAGATCGACGGCGAAGCGGAGCCCCACGGCGCCGAAGACGCTTGGGGAAGCGGCCGTCCGCAGTTCTCCTTCGGTGGGCCCGGCGGCGCGGGTCGTCGCGCGCGTCGAGAGCATCGGGAGCATGCCGGGTTCCGTCGAGCTCGGCGG
>VFSW01013116.1_pt1 | contig 11536 bp, 7 predicted proteins | sample 5358111 | NCBI WGS metagenome assembly VFSW01 (sample SAMN11554181, study PRJNA540505) | mine drainage metagenome | isolation source: sediment from site ElyBrook_90M | place: USA: Ely Copper Mine, Vershire, VT | collected 2017 | reverse complement strand
GTACGCCATCATCATTTTGTCGGGATGCGCGAGGGCCTGCTGGTGGACGGCGTCAATCAACTCAAGGGTCCGGCGGGCGTAGTGGCCTTCGTAGAGTTTGGGCTCGACCCAGATGGAGAAGAACTCGGCGCCGAGGTTGCCTTGTTTGGCGGAGGCGAAGTTGAGGTAGCCGCCATCGAGAGGCTGGGTGAGGTCGTAGTGGTCGTCGAGCATGCGCTGGGTCGTGTCGGCGTGAGTGTCGATCACGATGGTGGAGCGATGGACGGCTTCGGGAGAGGGAGTGGCTTTGTGGGTCACGGTTTTGAGGTGATGCCGGGGAGTGGGTTGGGCGAGGAGGGAAAGGGAGACGGGAAGAACGGCGGCAAGCCGCAGGAGTTTCATGGTGGGTGATCCGGTATGGGGATTGTAACAATGGGGAGCAGGTTCATGTCCGCAGCCATAGGGACATGGGGGCACCCTGAGTGAGGGGAGCGGTCAGATTGTGGGTATCTGGAAATTCGCATAGGATCTGGCGATGACTCGTGGCCTGGTGAGATTTCAGGAGAATGGTAGCCTGCACTTCGTCACGTTTTCCTGCTTCGGTCGACGGCAATACCTGTGCACGGCGGAGGCGCGTGACGTCTTCGAACGATCGTTCGAGTCGATGCGGTGCAGATACCACTTCTTTGTGGCCGGCTATGTGATCATGCCGGAGCACGTCCACTTACTCATCTACGAGACACAGAATTCATCTCTGGCGGTGATCGTCAAGGCTCTGAAGTTATCGGTTGCAGCGCAGAGGACGGAGCGGCCATTTTGGCTGGCGAAATATTACGACTTCAATGTCCTCAGCGATAAGAAGCGGGTCGAGAAGCTTCGATACCTGCATCGCAATCCAGTTTCCCGAGGTTTAGTGGATAAGCCGGAAGAATGGAAATGGTCGAGCTTTCGGTATTACCAGACCGGTGTGGCCGGAGTTGTGAAGATTGGATGGTAGGCCACGAGAGGAATGCGTCGCGCTTTGCGCGATCCCCACATCCCCAACGGCAGGGAAGTGGGGCACCCAATCTGAAAGGCCATCCTCAATGGCAGGGAGCCGGGGTACCCGGATGACTCTTACTTCTCCAGCTCCCAGCTCGTTACCGGTGCGATAGCGGTCACCGTCTGTTTCCTCTCGCGCCAGGCTCCGCAGAGATAGTCGCGATTCATCTTCGCGATCACCTCGAGCTGGATTTCTTTGGGGCAGACGCCGGTGCATTCGCCGATGTTGGTGCAGCTGCCGAAGCCTTCGACGTTCATCTGCGAGACCATGCGGACGGCTCGGCGGTCTTCCTCTGGCTGCCCCTGAGGCAGGACGCCGAGGTGCGCGATCTTGGCGCCGGTAAAGAGTGCGGCGGAGCCGTTGGGACAGGCCGCGACGCAGGCGCCGCAACCAATGCAGGCCGCGGCATCCATGGCGAGGTCGGCGATCTCTTTGCCAACGGGAATAGCATTGCCGTCGGGCGCGTTGCCGGTGGAGACGGAGACATAACCGCCGGACTGGATGATGCGGTCGAAGGCGCGGCGGTCAACGACCAGATCCTTCACGAAGGGAAAGGCGGCGGAGCGCCAGGGCTCGAGGACCAGCTCGTCACCATCCTTGAAGTGACGCATGGTGAGCTGGCAGACGGTGGTGGCGGGCTGCGGCCCGTGGGCGATGCCGCTGATCATGAAGCCGCAAGATCCGCAGATGCCTTCGCGGCAGTCGTGCTCGAAGGCGACCGGCTCTTCGCCGCGTTCGATCAGGGTTTCGTTGAGCACGTCGAGGCACTCGAGCATCGACATCTCCGGATTGACGTCGTTCATCGGATACTTCACGAACCGGCCTTTGTCCCCGGGGTTCTTCTGCCGCCAGATGGTCAATGTCAGTTTCATTACTTGTAGCTCCTCTGGCTCGGGTGGACGTAAGCAAATTCCAGCGGCTCTTTGTTGAGCTCAGGTTGGTTGCCGGGGCCGGTGTAGCCCCACGCGGCGACGTAGCTGTAGTGCTCGTCGTCGCGCTGCGCTTCGCCCTCCGGCGCCTGGTACTCCTCGCGGAAGTGGCCGCCGCAGGACTCATTGCGCTCGAGCGCGTCGAGGCACATCAGCTCGCCGAGTTCGAAGAAGTCGGCTACGCGTCCGGCTTTTTCGAGGCTTTGGTTCAGGTCCTCGCCCGAGCCGGGGACGTTGACGTTTTGCCAGTATTCTTCGCGGAGGGCGCGGATTTTTCCGATGGCTTCCTGCAGGTCCTTGGCGTTGCGCGACATGCCGCAGTCGTCCCACATGATCTTGCCCAGTTCGCGGTGGAAGGAGTCGACGGTGCGCTTGCCTTTGATGGAGAGCAGCTTTGCGATGCCTTGTTCGGTGGTGGCGAGGGCTTCCTGCACGGCGGGATCGTTGGGCTTGATCGGCTTCGGCTTCACGCTCGCGAGGTAGTTGCCGACCGTGTAAGGAATGATGAAGTAGCCGTCGGACAGCCCCTGCATGAGCGCGCTGGCGCCGAGGCGGTTGGCGCCGTGGTCGGAGAAATTGGCTTCGCCGAGGACGAAGAGGCCGGGGATGGTGCTCTGCAGCTGATAGTCGACCCACAGCCCGCCCATCGTGTAGTGGATGGCGGGGTAGATGCGCATCGGGACTTTGTAGGGGTCTTCGTCGGTGATGCGCTGGTACATGTCGAAGAGGTTGCCGTAACGCTCGCGAATGATCTCGACGCCGAGACGGCTGATCGCGTCGCTGAAATCGAGATAGACGCCGAGGCCGGTTTCGCCGACGCCGCGGCCCTCGTCGCATACGGCCTTAGAGTTGCGCGAAGCGACGTCACGGGGGACGAGGTTGCCGAAGGCGGGATATTTGCGCTCGAGGTAGTAGTCGCGCTCGTCTTCGGGGATCTGGTCGGGTTTCCGCTTGTCGCCTTTCTGCTTTGGCACCCAGATGCGTCCGTCGTTGCGCAGAGACTCGGACATGAGGGTGAGTTTGGACTGGTAGTCGCCGGAGACGGGGATGCAGGTGGGATGAATCTGCGTGAAGCAGGGATTGGCGAAGAGGGCGCCGCGGCGGTGCGCGCGCCAGATGGCGGTTGCGTTCGAGCCCTTGGCGTTGGTCGAGAGGTAGTAGACGTTGCCGTAGCCGCCGGTCGCGAGGATGACCGCATCGGCGAGAAACACGCCAAGCTTGCCGGTGATGAGGTTGCGCGTCACGATGCCGCGGGCCTGGCCGTCGATGACGACGAGGTCGAGCATCTCGGTACGGGGATACATCTTCACCTGGCCGGTATCGACCTGGCGCTCGAGGGCCTGATACGCGCCGAGGAGGAGTTGCTGGCCGGTTTGTCCGCGCGCGTAGAAGGTGCGCGAGACCTGGGCGCCGCCGAAGGAGCGGTTCTCGAGCGAGCCGCCGTATTCACGGGCGAAGGGCACGCCCTGGGCCACGCATTGATCGATGATGTGCACGCTGTTTTGTGCGAGGCGGTAGACGTTGCCTTCGCGGGCGCGGAAGTCGCCGCCCTTCACCGTGTCGTAGAAGAGGCGGTAGATGCTGTCGCCGTCGTTCTGGTAATTCTTGGCGGCGTTGATGCCTCCCTGCGCGGCGATGGAGTGCGCGCGGCGGGGCGAATCCTGAAAGCAGAAGCACTGGACGTTGTAGCCCAGCTCGCCGAGGGTTGCGGAGGCGGAGGCGCCGGCCAGGCCCGAGCCCACGACGCTGCTGTTGTGGCGGCGCTTGTTGGCCGGGTTGACCAGCTTCATCGCGAAACGTGCGGTGTCCCCGGCCCATCCTGCTAAACCGCTGATCGGAATCGAAATGTAGCCGGGGACGATCAGGATGGCGATCCAAAGCGCTGCCTGTTTGAGCACCGGCGTGTGGCGGGGATGATTGGCGCCGAGAGACTGGAAGGCGCTCCAGATGCAATGGCGCAGATGGAAGCCGAGCAGGATCATCGAGAAGATGTACCAGGCGGAGACCCACCAGACGCTGAAGCCGGTGACGACGTTGTAGTAGATGTCGGTATCACTGAAGGCCGGGGCGCCGGGGTGCAGCGTGCCGGCGGTGAACTCCAGCAGGTGGAAGATGACGAAGGCCAGGACGATGGGGCCGCTCCAGTACATGGTGCGGTCGGCGTAATTCGAGGCCACCGACTTCTTTTTGGAGTAGCCGACGGGGCGCGCCTTCAGGTTGCGCAGGGCGAGCTGGACCGTGACCCAGATGTGCAGGACGACGCAGAGGATCAGGGTGCCGCGGACGATCCACAGCAGTTCGCCGAGGCTTTTGAGAAGGTGGCCATAGGCGTTGATGCGTGCGGGCCCGTCGAAGATCTGCAGGTTGCCGAGCAGATGGCCGACGACAAAGAAGAACAGGATTCCTCCTGTAATGGCCATGACGGCTTTTTTACCGTTGGTGGATTGCCAGAAACTGGGCGCCCGGTGCTCGCGCGTTCCAGCGATTGCAGTGCTCATCGCGCTTGTACCCTGGATTTCTTCACGTTGGAGATTCCTCTTTGCGTGGTTGGCGGCGGCCGGTGGTGGCCGCGTGTGTGGGAAAACCGACTCGGAAGGCGAATCTATATTATTGGTGCGCAGAAGAAGCAGCGTCAAGGACTGGGCGGGTGGGGGACGCTAAGGATTGTCTTTTCGTAATCCGCAGACAATGCGGGCGATCTGCAGTTCTTCTTCGCTGACGAGCACCTGGACCTTCGGGCACAGGGCGGGATCGCCGCTGGTGATGCCGAGAAACTCGAGGCCGTCGCAGATCCAGTCGCGCACGCCGGAGCTGTGCTCGCCGATGCCGCCGGTGAAGACGAGCAGGTCGAGGCCGCCGAGTTCAGCCGCGTAGGCGCCGATCATCTTGCGGACGGCGTGGGCGAAGACGGCGATGGCGAGCTTCGCTTTGGTATCACCGTTCGCTGCGGATTGTTCGAGCAGGCGCATGTCGGATTCGCCGCCAGAGAGCGCGAGGAGGCCGGAATCGCGATTGAGGAGCGATTCAAGCTGATCGGCGTTGAGCTGCTCGGTGCGCATGAGATAGAGAACGACGCCGGGGTCGAAGTCGCCGCTGCGGGTGGCCATGGGGATGCCGCCGACCGGGGTCATGCCCATGCTGGTGTCGATGGACTTGCCGTTGCGCAGGGCGACGAGGCTGGCGCCGGAGCCGAGGTGCGCGCAGACGACTCGCTGGGGGATCGCAGCGCCAAACTCAGAAACCAGACGCGTGACGATCGATTCGTAGGAGAGGCCGTGGAAGCCGTAGCGCTCGATGCCCATGTCGTAGAGGCGCTGCGGAAGAGGGAAGTGGCGGGCGGTTTCGGGCATGGTGCTGTGAAAGGCGGTGTCGAAGCAGGCGTATTGCTGCGCGTCGGGCAGAAGTTTTTCGGTATCGCGGATGAGCGCGATGGCAGCGGGGATGTGGATGGGCGCGAACTGGGTGGCGGCGACGAGCTTTTCCAGCAGCGCGTTGTCGATGAGCTGATGCGCGCGCAGGTGCGGGCCGCCGTGGACGACGCGATGGCCAAGCGCCGCGGGACGCTCGTGGCCGAGCTTGTCCATCTGGCCGAGGATCTCCTTGAGGGCGTGGCCCTGGGAGTTGAGTTTGTAGGCCTCGTCGAGGACCTTTTTGCCGGCGGCGTCTTTGACTTCCAGGCGACCGTTAGGCTGGCCGATGCCGCTGGCTCCGCCGGCGAGCAGCAACTCGGGGTTGCATTCGCCGGTCGGATGCCGATAGAGGCCGAACTTGAGCGACGAGGAGCCGCTGTTAACGGCTAGAACCAGCTCTTCGATCGAGGTCAATGGGCTCTCCCGGGTTCGGTGTCACGCATTTGCGCTTTGTCCATGGGGCACCCGGTATGGGGTTGACCGAGGAGCTTTGCAGGGGGGCGGTCCTGCGGACCGCAGCCCATGTCCCCAACTGCAGGGACATGGGGCACCCGGTGGGGCGATGTGGTTACCACGGCCACGTCCAGTTGCGGATTTCAGGGTTGTCGATGCCCCAGGTGTGGGCGTAGTTCACATGCTCGGTGATCTGGTCGCGCAGCCACTCCTGCGTGTGCGAGCCGATGTTGTGCAGGCGCGGCACGCGCTCGATGATGTCGATGGCGAGGTTGAAGCGATCGACGTTGTTCTCGATGGCGAGTTCGAGCGGCGTGTTGATGTTGCCCTTTTCCTTGTAGCCGCGCACGTGGAAGTTGTCATGATTGGTTCGCCGATAGGTGAGGCGATGGATGAGCAGCGGGTAGCCGTGGAAGTTGAAGATGACCGGCTTGTCGCTGGTGAAGAGCGAATCGAAGTCGGTGTCGGACATGCCGTGCGGATGTTCTCTTTCCGGCTGCAGGCGAAAGAGATCGACGACGTTCACGAAGCGAAGCTTCAAGTCAGGGAAGCGCTCGCGCAGGATCGACGCGGCGGCCAGGGCTTCCATGGTGGCAATGTCGCCGGCGCATGCGAGGACGGCGTCGGGCTCAACGCCGGCGTCGGTGCTGGCGAAGTCCCAGATGCCGATGCCCTTGGTGCAGTGCCGGATGGCGGCGTCCATGTTGAGGTACTGGAGGTGGGGCTGCTTGTCAGCAACGATGACGTTGACGTAGTCGCTGGAGCGCAGGCAGTGGTCGGCGACGCTGAGCAGGCAGTTGGCGTCGGGCGGGAGGTAGATGCGGACGACCGAGGCGCTCTTGTTGGCGACCACGTCGAGGAAGCCGGGGTCCTGGTGCGAGAAGCCGTTGTGATCCTGGCGCCAGACGACCGAGGTGATGAGCAGGTTGATCGACGAGACTGCGGCACGCCAGCGGAGTTCGGTTTTCGCTTTCTCCAGCCACTTCGCATGCTGGTTGAACATTGAATCGATAACGTGAACGAAAGCCTCGTAAGTAGAGAAGAAGCCGTGACGGCCGGTGAGCACGTAGCCTTCGAACCAGCCTTCGAGGGTGTGCTCGCTGAGCATCTCCATCACGCGGCCGGTGGGGGCGATCTCGGTGCCGTCGGAATCCTCGGGAAGGATCTCTTCCATCCAGGTTTTGGGGCTGGCTTCGTAGATGGCCTGAAGGCGGTTCGAAGCGGTCTCATCGGGGCCGAAGACGCGGAAGTTGTCGGGATTGGCGCGCAGGATGTCGCGCAGGAAGTGGGCGAGGATTTCGGTGGGACCGGCGTAGAGGGTCACGGGCTTGTCGAACTTGCAGGCGTAGCCGCGGAAGTCCGGCATGTGCAGGGGCCGGCGCAGCAGACCGCCGTTGGCGTGCGGATTCGCGCTGATGCGGCGTGTGCCGGTAGGCGCCAGCGCGCGCAACTCCGCGATGGGCGCGCCTTTTTCGTCGAACAGCTCCCAGGGGCGATAGCTCTTCAGCCATTCTTCAAGTTGGCGGAGGTGCTCGGGATTGTCCGCGACATCGAGGATGGGCACCTGATGCGCGCGCCAGAAGCCTTCGACCTTGTGGCCGTCGACTTCTTTGGGGCCGGTCCAGCCCTTGGGGGTGCGCAGGACGATCATGGGCCAGCGAGGCCATCCGGCGCCCGCGCCGGCAAGCTTACCTTGTTCGCGCGCCTCGCGCTGGATGGAACGGATGTGGTCGATGCAGTGCTCGAGGGTGGCTGCCATCTGCTGATGCATAGCGTGGGGGTCGTCGCCTTCAATGAAGTGCGGATCCCAACCGTAGCCGCGGAAGAGCCACTCGAGTTCCTCGTGGGGAATGCGGGCGAGCAGTGTTGGGTTGGCGATCTTGTAGCCGTTGAGGTGCAGCACCGGCAACACGGCGCCGTCCCGTATCGGATTGAGAAATTTGTTGCTGTGCCAGGAGGTCGCCATGGGACCGGTCTCGGCTTCGCCGTCGCCGACGACGCAGGTGACGATGAGGTCGGGATTGTCGAAGGCCGCGCCGAAAGCGTGGGAGAGGCTGTAGCCGAGCTCGCCGCCTTCATGGATGGAACCGGGCGTCTCCGGCGTGCAGTGGCTGCCGATGCCGCCGGGAAAGGAGAACTCGCGGAAGAATTTGCGCAGGCCTTCGAGATCCTGACTCTTGTCTGGATAAATCTCGGAGTACGTGCCCTCCATCCATGCATTGGAGAGGGTCGCGGGGGCGCCGTGGCCGGGGCCGGCGATGTAGATCATGTTGAGGTCCAGCTTGCGGATGAGCCGGTTCAGATGCGCCCAGAGAAAGGTCTGGCCTGGGTCCGAGCCCCAGTGCCCGAGGAGGCGCTTCTTGATGTGCTCGGCCTTGAGGGGCTCGCGGAGCAGGGGATTGTCGTACAGATAAATCATCCCGGCACAGAGGTAATTGCAGGCGCGCCAGTAGGCATTGATCTGGCTGAGTTCCTGCTCGCTGAGGGTTTCCGGAAGGGTGGCGACGGCAGCGGTCATGGAAGGACCTCGATTCTCGGTGTCACGGAAGCTCTGTGGGATAACAGTAGGATGCACCGGCCCCGATGTCGAGTCGCGGAGTATGAATATGTGCGTGAAAAAAAGGTGGCGTCCGAAGTTTTATGGGGAGAACCGGCCTTGCAACGGTTTGCCGGAATTCCGCTGGAGGCGGAATATGATCGCAGCACGATGCGCAGGCCGGCGTTTGACGCGGGGTCGTGCCATGAGACTGAAAAATCCCTGGGGATTACAAAGCCGCAGCCGGTCTACTGAGGAGGCGCCATGAGCGATGACCCGATACCGGGGCCCACAGCCGTTGACGTAGCGGGAGCAAGCCAGAGCAGCGCAGCCGCAGTTCACGGAACGCCGTACGACCCCAACCAGCCGGAGGCCGGCATCGCGCTTTGTCTCTCCGGTGGGGGATATCGGGCAATGCTGTTTCATCTCGGATCGCTGTGGCGCCTGAATGAAATCGGCTTGCTCGATCGGATCGCGCGAATTTCGAGTGTGTCCGGCGGTTCGATCACGGCGGGTGTGCTCGGAGCGTACTGGGGGAGGCGGGCCGGGTACGGTGCGGACCATGCGAGGTGGTTCCAGACGGAAATCGTGAGCCGAGTGCGCAAGCTGGCGGGGACGACCATCGACTGGGAAGCGGTGCTGGAAGGCAAGCTGCCGTTCACGGGGACCGTCGCCGAGCACATTGCGGAGCAGTACAACAAGTACTTGTTTCAGGACAAGACGTTGCAGGACCTGCCGGACAATCCACGGTTTGTCATCAACGCAACGAGCCTGCAGAGCGGCGTCCTGTGGCGCTTCTCGAAACCGTACATGGGGGACTGGAAGGTTGGGCGGTTCGAGAACCCGGCCGTGAAGCTGGCGCAGGCGGTCGGGGCGTCCTCGGCGTTCTCGCCGTTCCTCTCGCCGGCGGTGATCGATCTTGCGGGAGAGAAATACATGGACGATCCGCTGCGTCCGGCAGTCCTCGCCGACGCCGCCTATCGGACCAAGGCGGTCCTGGCCGACGGCGGAGTGTAGGGCTATCTGGGTCTGGCGCCGGCGTTCGAGGGCGACGTCCCGGTGCTGGGGCGCGCGGGCGGCGGGGTGCTGGAGCCGGAGACGTCTCCGCATACGGACTGGGCGAAGCAGACGTACCGGGTGCTAAACGTGATCGACAACCAGGTGGGGACGATGCGCAAACGGAGTCTGATGACTGCCTACCAGGGGACGACGCCGGCCAGGAAGGGGGCGTACTGGGGGATCCGCACGGTTTTGGGAGAACTCAAGCTGCCGGATGCTCTGCCGTGCGACGCGAAGGTGACCGCGGCACTGGCGGCCACGCCGACGCGGCTGGCTGCACTCGACGACAATGCGCAGGAGATGCTGATCGACTGGGGCTATGCCATCTGCGATGCGGCCATCCGCAAGTACTTTCCGCAACCGAACGTCGGGCCGCCCCAGTCGTCGCCGTATGGGCACTTCCAGCGGGGGCCCGGAAATGGGGGGCGGTAGAACAGAGGGCATCAAATGGGACGGATGCCGGCGATCTCCAGCTCTAATCCGCCGAATTCCGGATGATCGTTCTCGCGCAGGCGCCAGGCGAGATCGATGATCGAATCCGGGCCGAGGTTCAGTTCGCGCACGCGGCCGGCGAGGTTCCAGCCGACGGCGGAGAATGTCGCGCCCTGATTCACGCGCAGGCGGACGTGTTTCTCCTTCATGAACAACGGCGGGGCGATGACGCGAACGTTGCGCGCGATGAAGACGGGCTCTTCGTTCCCCATGCCGTACGGTTCGAGACGACGCAACCAGGAGAAGAGCTGCGGGGTGATCTGATCGAGTTGCAGCTCGGCATGACATTCGAGGGGACTGCCGAGGTCCTCGTCGCGCAGACGGCTGGCGGAATAATCGGCGAGGCGGGCGCGGAGTTCCTCGACGCGATCGGCGGGCAGCGAGAAGCCGACGGCGTGGGCGTGGCCGCCGAAGCGGGTGAAGATCTCGTGGCAGCTCTCGATGGCTTGAAGAAGATGGAAGGTCGGGATGGAGCGGCCGGAGCCGTACGCCTCTCCATCTTCACGCGAGAGGACCAGCGCGGGCTTACCGGTTTGCTCGACGATGCGCGAGGCGAGAATGCCGATGACGCCGCGGTGCCAGCCGTCGCCGTCCATCACGATGCAGCGCGATTCGCGAAAGCACGGCTCGTCGAGACGCTGGGTAATTTCTGCGAGCATGGCGGCTTCAGCGGCGCGGCGCTCCTGGTTGAGGCGTTCGAGCTTGGCGGCGAGGTCGCCGGCGCGGGCGGTGTCTCTGGTGGTGAAAAGCTCGATGACCTCGGAGGCAATGTCCATGCGGCCGGCGGCGTTGATGCGAGGGGCGAGGCGGAAGGCGATGTCGATGGGCGTAAGCGGGCGGCGGGCGGGGTCGATCTGCGCTTCGCGCATGAGGGCGCGCAGGCCGACGCCAACGGGACGGCGGAGTTCCGCGAGGCCCAGCGCGACGAAGACGCGGTTTTCGCCGAGTAGCGGAACGGAATCGGCGACGGTGGCGATGGCCAGCATCTTGAGAAACGACGGCAGAATCTTTGTGCGGGCGCGGTCGAGGTCCCAGCCTTCGAGCATTGCCTGGGAGAGCTTGAAAGCGACGCCAGCGCCACAAAGATCGCGACAGGCGTAGCCACAGCCAGGCTGATTGGGATTGAGGACGGCGAGCGCGCGGGGCACGCCGAGTTCTGTCTCCGGCAGGTGATGGTCGGTGACGATGAGGTCGAGGCCGAGTTCTGCGGCGGCGTCGGCCGCGGCAAAGGCGCGGATGCCGGTGTCGACGCTGATGACGAGGCGCACGCCTTCGCGTGCAGCCGTTTCCAGAATTTCGCGCTGCATGCCGTAGCCTTCGCGCAGGCGATGCGGGATGTGGAAGCGGACGGTGCCACCCATCATCTCGATGGCGGTCTTCAGCAGAACCGTGGCGGTAGTGCCGTCGACATCGTAGTCGCCATAGATGAGGATGGGCTCCTGCGCGCAAATGGCTGCTTGAACGCGTTCGACGGCGCGCTCCATGCCCAGCATCGTCCAGGGATCCAGAAGATAACCGATGCCGGGATGGAGGAAGCGGTCCGCGCCGTCCGCAGTCGCGATGCCGCGGGCGACGAGCAGTTCAGCCACAATCGGGGGGATACCGGCGCTGCGCGCGAGGGCGGCGGCTTCTTCGG
>VFSW01013115.1_pt1 | contig 11536 bp, 9 predicted proteins | sample 5358111 | NCBI WGS metagenome assembly VFSW01 (sample SAMN11554181, study PRJNA540505) | mine drainage metagenome | isolation source: sediment from site ElyBrook_90M | place: USA: Ely Copper Mine, Vershire, VT | collected 2017 | reverse complement strand
CGGCGTTGCGTCCTTGCCGCGCGGCGCTTTGGTGGAAATCGATGGGATCATGGCATTCGGCCACTGAGCTGATCGATGGCTTCCCTGGAGAGCGTGGGGATCACGCCGACCACCGTCACCCGCCTCAATAAACTGGGTATTCAAAGGCTGTTTGACCTGGTTTTGCATCTTCCATTGCGCTATGACGATGAAACACACATCGTCCAGGTCAGCGACTTGTTTTATGGCCAGACCGGATGTCTGGAAGTGGAAGTTCTGGATGTTGTCATTCAGTACCGCCCAAAACGAACGCTGCGTGTTCGGGCGCGTGACGCCAGCGGCGAGCTCGCGCTACGATTTTTGAATTTTTATGGCAGTCAGATACGCCAACTGGTTGTCGGAACCCGATTGCGTCTTTTGGGTGAACTTCGTCAGGGCCACTCCGGCCCGGAAATGATCCATCCAAAATATCAGGTGATTACCGATGCCACTCCCTTACCGCAGACGCTCACCCCGGTGTATCCCACGACGGCCGGTTTGTCGCAAGTCACGCTGCGCCGGTGCATTAAGCTGGCCCTGGATCAGTCGGACCTGTCCGACACCCTGCCCGATACCTTGCGCAGCGCTCTGCAGCTTGCCCCCTTTGCTGACAGTGTGAAACTGCTGCATCACCCCCATGCCGATGTATCGCAACAACAGCTTGATCAACGTACCCATCCTGCCTGGCGCAGGCTCAAATTTGATGAGCTGCTGGCGCAACAAATTTCCATGCGTCTTCATTACCGGGAACGCCTTTCCCTACGCGCCCCACCCCTGCCCGATTTTGAATTGCAGCGCGAACGCTTTCTGAAGAGCCTGCCCTTCATCCTGACAGGATCCCAGCGTAAGGTTCTGCACGAAATTGAATCCGATTTGTCGCGCGCTTATCCCATGCATCGCCTGTTGCAAGGAGATGTGGGAAGCGGAAAAACCGTCGTTGCAGCACTGGCCTGTCTGCGCGCCATTGCCGCTGGGTTTCAGGCGGCGCTGATGGCGCCCACCGAAATCCTGACTGAACAGCATTTCCGAAAAATTGAACATCTCCTGCAACCCTTGGGGGTATCCACTGTTTGGGTCACCAGCAGTTTGCGCAAGAAGGAAAAGGATCTGGCGTTGCGGCAGATCGCTGCAGGGACGGCACAACTCATCATTGGAACCCATGCGTTGATTCAGGGTCCCGTCATTTTTAAAGCGCTAGGGCTGGTTGTCATCGACGAACAGCACCGTTTTGGCGTAGAACAGCGTCTTGCCTTGCGCAAAAAGACCAATCAAACAGATTATGGACAACCCCACCAGTTGATGATGAGCGCCACTCCCATCCCGCGCACACTCAGCATGAGCTACTTTGCTGATCTTGATGTCTCCGTCATTGACGAATTGCCAGCTGGCCGCAAGCCTGTAGTCACCAAGCTAATCAATGACTCCAGGAGGGACGCGGTGATTGCGCGAATTCGCGAAACCTGCTTGCAGGGAGGCCAGGGTTATTGGGTCTGCCCCCTTATTGAAGAATCCGAAACATTGCAATTGCAGACGGCCGTTGAGACCTTTGAGCGCATTTCCAGCATATTTCCTGAGCTTCGAACCGCACTGATTCATGGCCGCCTCTCGCCCTCGGAGAAATCCGAAATCATGAATCAGTTTTCCAGCGGAGCCATCCACCTGTTGGTCGCGACAACCGTGATCGAAGTCGGCGTGGATGTACCAAATGCATCCATCATGGTTATCGAACATGCCGAACGCATGGGGTTGGCCCAACTTCACCAGCTGCGCGGCCGCATCGGTCGTGGTTCAGCAGAGGGGGTTTGCGTGCTGTTGTATCATCCCCCACTCTCTGCCCTCGCGCGACTGCGCCTCAAAGTCATATTCGAACATACGGATGGCTTCGAAATCGCGCGTCAGGACCTCATGATTCGTGGTCCAGGTGAATATTTTGGGGCGCGCCAAAGCGGCACGGCATTGCTGCGGTTTGCCGATCTCGAACAAGATGGTGACTTGTTGCAAAATGCCAAGCACTGGGCCGACCTCTGGATTGCCGATGACATTGTTGCAGCCCGTCGCCACCTGGAACGTTGGTTGTTGTCACGACAGGAATTTCTGACCGCATGAACCGGTTGAATGCCTACTGGCGCTTGATGCGTCTCGATAAACCGATCGGGACACTGCTTCTGTTGTGGCCTACATTATGGGCCTTGTGGATTGCCGGTCGCGGGCACCCTTCTCTCGTAAACGTCCTGGTTTTTGTCCTGGGTACGCTCCTGATGCGTTCTGCGGGATGCGTTATGAACGACCTCGCCGATCGCCGGATCGACCCACATGTTGCACGTACCTCCCAGCGACCTCTGGCCACAGGCGAGGTCACGCCACGCGAGGCCCTGATACTGGCCGCCTTGGTCAGCCTGTTGGCGTTTGCTCTGGTGCTGACACGCAATGCCCTGACGGTATTGCTGTCCCTCCCCGCGTTATTTCTGGCTGCCAGCTATCCGCTAACCAAGCGATTCTTTCCCCTTCCCCAGGCTTATTTGGGCATTGCTTTTGGATTCGGCATTCCCATGGCATTTGCAGCTGAAACGGGTACGGTCCCCGCCCTGGCCCTTGAAGTGATGCTGGCCAACCTGTTCTGGACGATTGCTTATGACACCGAGTACGCCATGGTGGATCGGGATGACGACTTTCGCCTTGGCATTCATTCCTCGGCACTGCTGTTTGGAGGCTGGGATGTGACAGCCATCATGCTGTGTTATGCAGCTGCCTTGGGCACCCTTGTTTGGGTGGGGTTTTCTGCGCACCTGGGAGTGACTTATGCCGCCGGACTGCTGGTCGCTACCGCGATCGCAGGCTATCACTACACCCTGATCAGGACGCGCGACCGTATGCTTTGCTTCAAGGCCTTCCTGAACAACAACTGGCTGGGGGGGGTTGTATTCCTGGGACTGGCTGCTGATTTACTGCTGACTGCAAAGTGAGTCGAGCTCAGAAACCGTATTTGAGGCCAATGGAGAGCAAGTCAACGCCTGCATCACCATTGATGCGGTTGTATTTGAGTTGGTAGCGATCCCAACCACCCTGAAAGCGCAAGCTGTGGGTGATATCGTATTTCATGCCCAAGCCCATCATGTTGTAGGGCAAGGCATCCGCAAGACCGTGCGACACGCTATTGCTTGTAGTGTCCCCGTCGGTCCGGACGCTGCTGAGTTTTCCGGTCAAACCAAAACGCTCATTGAGTGATAACGTCCCTGTTCCTCCCAGCACCCAACTCCGTGGTACCGCTGAAAAGGCGCTTTCCGGACGCCCAGTCATGCTATCGCCGCGATTTCTACTCGTTAGGGCACTACCATCAAATCCGGCGTTGGAATCCATTTGCATGGTCAGAGGCAACGCGCTGATCCCCGAAAACCACCCTTCCGATTCAGCGCGAACCCCCACCGACAGCGGCATCACTACCACCATCAGGCAAAGCGCCCTGACCTGTTTTGACGAAGACATGTTCAACGGTTCCAGTCCCGGACACAACCCAAACGGGAAATCACACGTTTCTCATGATACGCCCAAGATTGGCCAGAGTCCAATTCCCATCGCCCTACAATTCCCTGCCAATCCATCGTAACAACGCGTCCTGGGCAGACTTTGCAGCAGCAGCTTGAGGATGATTGACGATAAAAACCAGTGACAGCAGATGGCCCGAACGGGTCAACCCATAACCAGCCAGGCTGCTGACTCCGTCCAGGCTTCCCGTCTTGAGGTGAAACCGTCCTTCCAGGCCTTCGCCCAGTAACCTTTTTTCAACCGTGCCGTCCATTCCAAGTAACCCCAGTGAGGCCACGAATTCTGCCTGGTAAGGTCCCTGGGCCGCCTTCACCAGCAACTGGTTGAGATGGTTTGCCGAAATCCGGGCCTGGCGTGACAGCCCGGACCCGTTTTCCAACACCAGTTCTGGAAACTGAAGTCCTTGCTGTGCCAGAGTGTCGCGGATCTTCTGAACGCTCGACTCTTCCGTGAACTGTTCCATGCCTGCGACCCCGCCCATGTCAAGAAACAGGGTCCGGGCCATCAGGTTATTGCTGTACTTGTTGGTCTCCCGGATTTGCTCAGCCAAGGGCGGTGAGCGGTGCATGGCCAAAAGGGGTAGCCCATCAGGCGTCTTGCCCTCCACAACCTTTCCGGAAAAAGTACCCCCCAGTTCACTCCAAATCTTCACAAATGTCGCTGAAATGTAGTTATCGTTCGATAAAATACTGTAATACAGCGCTTTCTTACCGCAACTGACCACATAATCGCCCGCTAGGGTGATACGCGCCGTCCGGCCGTCGTCGATAACCTTGCGTTCAAAAGTTGATTTCCAGTCTTCGGGGCAGGTGCCCGTCTTGGGAATCAGCCGGTTTTCAATGCGTAACCCGGGCAAATCAAAATCGGGGCTGACCAGCACCCGATTCCCAACATCCTCCAAAGTCAGCGTGACTGCTTTAAAACCGACCTGCAACGCTTCCGGCAGGGTGTTGTAAGCACGAAACCCCTGATGATCGAAACCATTGGGATCCTGTACCTCTACCCTAAATCGGCTCATGTCCAGTACCACATTGCCTCGAATCTCTCGAACCCCCCGGATTCTTAAGGCCCGCAACAAAGTCTCCCAGTTTTCCAGGGTCAACCCGGGATCCCCTGCACCAATCACGTACAGATTGCCCGTTAGGACCCCCCTCTCAGGCTCTCCTCCCCTTATTTCGGTATCCCACGTTTTGGCAGGTCCCAAAGCCATAAGAGCGGAGTAAGTGGTCACTAGCTTCATCAATGAGGCTGGGGAACGGGCAACATCACCATTCCAGTTCAATAGCCGATCTGGCGTGGCAACCTCCTGCACAACTATGGAAACAGCCTCTGCAGGAATATGGGCTTCCTGCAAAGCCCGGGCGACGCCCGGGGGTAGCGAATCTTCAATAGCCACGGCCACGCCGCTGGCAGCCCATTGCAGGCCCATCCAAAGGATCAGCATTGCCTTAAACCTGCGCCCGACGCTTGATATCTGCATGAACAACCCTTACACTGTTAGCACTCGCACATATCGAGTGCTAATAATTATCTAAATCAACCCTCTTGCAGGAGAAATTTCGCATGAAAATTCGTCCGTTACATGATCGCGTGATTGTCAAACGCCTTGAAGAAGAGCGCAAGACGGCCTCAGGCATCGTGATCCCCGATACCGCCGCCGAAAAACCCGATCAAGGTGAAGTCATGGCTGTGGGCAAAGGCAAAATACTGGAAGACGGTACAGTCCGCGCCCTTGAAGTGAAAGTCGGCGATAAGGTTCTCTTCGGTAAATATTCCGGTCAGGCCGTCAAGGTTCATGGCGACGAGCTGCTGGTGATGCGCGAAGAAGACATTATGGGCATCGTTGAAGGTTAATTGACCACTTATTTTTCTGGTTCCGGGCGCATCCCGCCAGGAACCCTAGTTCAGGAGTTAAAACATGGCTGCTAAAGAAGTCCGTTTTCATGACAGTGCCCGCGCCCGTATGGTTGTAGGCGTCAATATCCTGGCCGATGCGGTCAAGGTCACCCTGGGTCCGAAGGGCCGAAATGTCGTTCTAGAACGATCCTTCGGCGCACCCACGATTACCAAAGATGGTGTTTCGGTCGCAAAGGAAATCGAATTGAAGGACAAATTCGAAAACATGGGCGCACAGATGGTCAAGGAAGTCGCTTCCAAGACCTCGGATGTTGCCGGTGATGGAACAACCACCGCTACAGTCCTGGCCCAGGCCATCGTTCAGGAAGGCATGAAATTTGTTGCCGCCGGTATGAACCCCATGGATCTTAAACGGGGTATCGACCGTGCCGTTGTAGCGACGGTGGAAGAGCTCAAAAAGCTGTCCAAGCCCTGTACCACCAGCACTGAAATTGCCCAAGTCGGTTCGATCTCAGCCAACTCCGATCAATCCATCGGCGAAATCATTGCCAAAGCCATGGACAAAGTGGGTAAGGAGGGCGTCATTACCGTGGAAGATGGCTCCGGTCTGCAAAATGAACTGGATGTCGTGGAAGGCATGCAATTCGACCGAGGCTATCTTTCTCCCTATTTCATCAACAACCCTGATCGCCAGATCGCACTGCTGGAAGAGCCTTATGTGCTACTGCACGATAAGAAAATTTCCAACATTCGTGACCTCCTTCCGGTACTGGAACAAGTCGCCAAGTCTGGCCGGCCGCTCCTGATTATCGCTGAGGAAGTGGAAGGCGAAGCATTGGCCACCTTGGTGGTTAACAACATTCGCGGCATCCTGAAAACGACCGCCGTCAAAGCCCCTGGGTTTGGTGACCGGCGCAAGGCCATGCTTGAAGACATCGCTATCCTCACCGGCGGTACAGTGATCGCCGAGGAAGTGGGTCTCTCGTTGGAAAAAGTCACGCTGAATGAACTGGGTCGCGCCAAACGCATCGAGATCGGCAAGGAAGACACCACCATCATCGATGGTGCCGGTAACGAATCTACTATCAAAGGTCGCGTGGCCCAAATTCGTAAGCAGATCGAAGATGCCACCAGCGACTATGATCGTGAAAAACTGCAGGAACGTGTAGCCAAGTTAGCCGGTGGGGTTGCGGTCATCAAGGTGGGCGCAGCTACTGAAGTGGAAATGAAGGAAAAGAAGGCACGCGTGGAAGATGCGCTGCATGCCACCCGAGCTGCCGTAGAAGAAGGGATCGTTCCTGGCGGCGGCGTGGCCTTGCTGCGTGCTCGCGCAACGCTGAAGACCCTGAAAGGGGACAACAGCGATCAAGACGCCGGAATCAAGATCGTTTCACGCGCCATTGAAGAACCGCTGCGTCAAATCGTCGCCAACTGCGGTGAAGAACCTTCAGTAGTCGTCAACAAGGTTCTGGAAGGCTCAGGCAATTATGGCTACAACGCCCAATCCGGCCAATACGGGGATCTGGTCGCCATGGGGGTGGTTGACCCAACCAAAGTTACCCGTTTCGCCTTGCAAAACGCGGCAAGCATTGCAGGCCTGATGCTGACTACGGATTGCATGGTCGCTGAGTTGCCCAAGGAAGAAAGTGCACCTGGTGGCGGTATGGGTGGCATGGGAGGTATGGGCGGTATGGATATGTAATCACGCCGTGCCAACGGCCTAGAGATCTTCATCGATCTTGCTGCTTCGCAACAAAAAAGCCCAATGGTTTTCCATTGGGCTTTTTTACTCCTGCAGGATTCGTGCCTGTTTTATGCATGAGTCAAAAAAACCTTGGAACTACTTGAAAACCTGATTACTATTAACATGGCATTAGTATCCCGTAGCCGAAATAATGCGTGTGAACCAAGTTCCAAACTCTGAAAACACACCACAAAAAAACGGAGGAAGTCATGTCTGAGTTGTCAGTGAGCAAAATTCAAAACAATCCCAAATATCATGATCTGGTCAAGCGGCGGGATTCGCTGGCCTGGATACTGTCGGCAATCGTATGTGTGATGTACTTCGGTTTCATTCTCATGATCGCGTTTACCCCTGATTTCCTCACGCAATCGATATCCTCGGACAGCGTTATCCCTGTTGGGATGCCCATTGGCGTAGGCGTCATTCTCGTGTCGTGCATCCTGACGGGTGTCTATGTGCGTCGAGCCAACAGTACCTTCGATCCCCTCACTGACGAAATCATTCAGGAATCGCTCAAATGAGAACATTGAAAACTGCCTTCTTGGCAACCCTGGCTTCGGCTACGCTGTTGATCACCCGTCTTGCCAACGCTGCTGACGTCGCGATTCCCGTGACTCCGCCAGCAGAACCTCCTATTAACTGGCATGCCGTTGTAATGTTTACCATTTTTGTTGCCATCACATTAGTAATTACCTACTGGGCAGCCAAGCGGACGAAGACTGCAACCGATTTCTATGCCGCAGGTCGTGGCATCACCGGTCTGCAAAACGGCATGGCCATCGCTGGCGACTACATGTCGGCAGCTTCGTTTCTTGGTATCGCAGCCCTTGTTTACATGAATGGCTTTTATGGCCTGATCTTCTCGGTAGGCTGGCTGGTGGGTTGGCCTATCATTCTGTTCCTGATTGCCGAGCGACTGCGCAACCTGGGCAAATATACCTATGCTGATGTGGCCTCTTTCCGCCTTCAGCAGGGTCCGGTCCGCACCATGGCTGCCATCGGCTCTCTGATTGTCGTGATCTGGTATTTGATCGGTCAGGCAGTGGGTGCCGGACAGTTGCTGCATACCCTGGTACCGCAGATTTCCTACCGACAGTCCATCGTAATCGTTGGTACGCTGATCATCATCTATGTCACCTTCGGCGGGATGAAAGCCACAACCTGGGTTCAGATCATCAAAGCCGGATTGCTGCTGGGTGGAGCCACCCTGATGGCCATTGGCGTCATGGCCCACGAGGGGTTCAGCTTCGAGAAACTGTTCTCTGATGCGGTAGCCATCCATCCTAAACACATGGACATCATGAAATCGGTAGTCCCCATCGGCGCGAAAGCCAATCCGATCGAGTCCATTTCCCTCGGGCTGACGCTGATGTTTGGCACCGCTGGCCTTCCACACATCCTGATGCGTTTCTTTACCGTCACTGACGCCAAAGCAGCGCGCAAGTCGGTCCTTTACGGAACCTGTTTCATCGGCTACTTCTACATCCTGACCTTTATTATCGGCTTCGGCGCCATTGTTCTCGTTGCCAATAATCCAGAGTATGTGACCGATGTCACCAAGAGTATCCTGGCGCTCAAAGGCGGCGGCAGCATGCCTGCGGTCTACCTGTCCCATGCGCTCGGCGGCGACCTCTTCCTTGGGTTTATCGCTGCCGTCGCTTTTGCCACCATCCTTGCGGTGGTGTCTGGACTGACGCTGGCTGGCGCATCAGCCCTCTCGCATGACATTTATGCGAATGTGATCAAAAAAGGCAAGTCCACCGAAGCTGAGGAAGTGTGGGTCTCAAAATTATGTGTTGTCGGACTCGGCATCCTTGCCGTGCTCCTCGGCATCGCCTTTGAGAAGCAAAATGTTGCGTACATCGTAGCCCTGACTTTCTCAATCGCCGCCTGCGCCAACTTCCCCATTCTGGTCCTGTCGGTGTTCTGGCGTGGACTGACCACACGCGGGGCTGTGCTTGGCGGCTACACCGGGATCTTCGGCTCCATAGGGCTCCTGATCATCGGTCCGACCGTTTGGACCAAGGTGCTCGGAAATGGCCCTGCCCTTTTCCCATACGACTTCCCAACGTTTGTCGTGCTTCCGGCAGTTCTGATCGTCGCCTATATCGCTTCGGTGACTGACCATAGTGAAAGCGGCAAGAAGGAACGGGCAGCATTCCCTGCCCAGGAGGTTCGTTCCGAAACCGGGCTAGGCGCTGAGGCCGCAGCAACACACTAAGGCAAATTTTGGAAATCTTGGGGACAGCCCTCTTAAGCAAAATAAGGGGCTGTCCCCTTATTTTGCTTATTTTTTGAGTAACTGCTTGAGTTTGATGAACATCATGGCGGTCATCAGGGCATCATTGAACGCGTCATGTTCCTCACGCTCTGGCAATTGAAGATCCTGCAAAATGTGGTGGAAACTCAAGTCCACATTGCCGCCCTCGTGTTGTGAAATCTTGTAGTCGTAATAAAGGCCTGAAACCTCGATTTTCGTCTGGGGCAGGGGAATGCCAAGAAATGGCAGCACGAGACGGTTGAGCATGGCCACATCAAATTCCAGATAGTAGCCCACCAACGGACGGCTACCGACAAAATCCAGGAATTTCTGAATGGCGTGCCGGGGTTCCAGTCCGTTGACCACATCCATACTGCGCAGGTGATGAATCCGGATGCTGTCAGCCCTGACTTGCCTGGACGGACGAATAAAAAGCTCCAACCGCTCACTTGTCATGATGCGCATGTCTTTAATCAATACCGCACCAATGGAAAGGATTTCGTCCTGGGTTCGGTCCAGTCCGGTGGTTTCGCAGTCCACGCTAACCCATTCGTTGGAAGGAGGAGGGTTGAACAGCCTGTTATATTCCGGCCGCAATAGACGTTTAAGATACCAGGTCCGCTTGAGCTGATCCCACATGGCCTACATGGCGTCAAGCTTGAAATGGTGGTGTAACGTGCCCCGAAATCGCTTTACCACGCGCAGGCTGTCACGCAGCAAATCACGTTCCAGTGTGCTTAACGAGGCAATTTGCACGGTATTGCCGGGGCGCTGTCCCAATGCCAGATGGCGGAGGCCCTGCCTGAGACGAATGTCCATCAGGAATTGCAACGATTCCTTAAGGTCAACGGCAAGATCTTCAGAAATTCTATTGAGCGGAACCAAGGCTTCAATACGCTCTGTGGTGTTGGTACAGTTCAGGTGGCACTCCAGCGCCATGCTCCGAACACCATGCACAATCGGGAAAATACCCAGTTTCTTGACGTCTAGTTCACCTACTTCGTTTCCTCCGTGCAGCAAGCGTGTCCACCAGCTGCTTTGTTCGGAAAAACTGTCGGCAGCACGGGCAAAGTGGGCGAAGAAACTTGGCATATCCTGCAGTGAACGGTAAAAAAAGTTCTTGAGCTCCTGCAGCAATTCCAGATCGCCGCAAACCGCTATCGCATCGGAAAATATGGCAAGCCGCATATGGGTTTCTGTGCTGGGATGAAATACCCATTGCCGGATGGTCTCCTTGAAATCATCCAGGTTCTGACACCAAATGGGGTTGCGCATCATGATGCCACCCAGACAGGGGGGGTAACCAAAGTCGCAAAGGGCATCATTGAAAGCACTGGTGACCCGGGTTAACTCGGAAAAATGATAGCCATTGCGCAGGATCAGTCCGTTATCCTGGTCTGTCTTCAGAATTTGCTCGCGCCGACCCTCACTCCCCATCACGATCACACAACTGTTCTCCACCAACGCCTCTGGGGCAATAAACTGCCACAACCGGGCATAGATCTTGGCGTCCAGTTCCTGCACCAGCCTCGCAATCATGCCGATCTTGACTTCACTTTCGCTCAACAGCTGGATCAGGCGCTGAATGCTGGTACAGGCGCTTTTGAGCTCTTCCTGGTTCCGAGCCTGCTGGATTTGAAGCCAGATCAGGTGGGAGTGGTTGGAAATGAAACTGAGCAGATCAAGTTGCTCCATAACCCCGACGATCTCTCCCTGCCGCTTGACCACCACCCGGTGGACACCATGCCGGATCATCAGGATCAGGACATCAAATACGGCATCATCCTGAGACACCTCGATCAATTCCCAGGTGGCCAGTTGCCCTACCGGCAGGGTATGTGGGTCGCTGTCGGACAAGACAGCCTTGCGGATGTCCGTTGAGGTAAAAATACCGTAGCGGCCCCTTCCGCGAACCAGGACACAGGACAACCGCTCGTTCTCGAATAGTCGCGCCACGCTGAAAACGTCGGCATCTTCGGATACGAACCGGGGTGGGCGCACAAAAGCCTGGTCAATTCGAGCCAGCATGAGCGAATGAAGCTCTCGTTGCGGGCGTCGCTCAGTCAGCTCCCTCAGTTTTTGCGAAATATCCGAAAAGAGCAGTGCCCCGAAGT
>VFSW01013114.1_pt1 | contig 11537 bp, 22 predicted proteins | sample 5358111 | NCBI WGS metagenome assembly VFSW01 (sample SAMN11554181, study PRJNA540505) | mine drainage metagenome | isolation source: sediment from site ElyBrook_90M | place: USA: Ely Copper Mine, Vershire, VT | collected 2017 | reverse complement strand
ATTTCCACCCCCATCCCCCAAAGCAATCCACCCTCCACCCAACCGTACATCATGGACACGGCTGCGAAGCAACTTTTCGCTCGCCATCTGTCCATAGCGGTGGCACAGGCTATTCTCGACGCGACTCCCCATCTCTACAATGCTGGGTCTCTCCCTACCGTCGGTGTAGCTGAGGGAACAGTGGCCGTTAGAAAGGGTGATGCCTCGATGCCTGGCAGTGTAGAGGGTATCGTAGTCTACGACGGTTCAGCGTGGCATAACGCCGCAGGAGGAGTGGTCTCGTGATAGCCATAGGATTCTCCACTGGGAAGCACAGTATCGTCTCAGCTATCATCCGATTCATCACCCGCTCAAAGGTGAGTCATGCCTACCTCATCTTTGACGATCCTCTTCTAGAAGACTCTTACATCCTAGAGGCAGATAAGGGTGGGTTTCAGGTCAAGCGTTACAGCATCTTCAAGAGGCACAATCGAGTGGTAGCTGAGATTGTCCCAGATGTACCCATGCTAGATGCGGTAAGAGCGGCCGACAAGTGGGTAGGGACCGTCAAGTACGACTACGAGGGCCTTGTCTCTACAGGCATCGTGACCATCTTGCATTGGCTCAAGATGAAGTGGCTGAGTCCTATCCATGCCGCTCATTCGATGTTCTGTTCAGCCGCCATGACGAAAGTACTTCAGCTAGCCTCATATCCCCCTGTCCGTGGCTGGCATGCTCTAGGAGTTACTCCAAAGCAGCTCTACGAAGCCATGGAAGATTGGGACCCTAATGCTGACAGACTGGGGAGCAAAGACAGACAGCTAAAAAGAGAGAGCTAGCTCTCTCTTTTTAGCTCCTTCCTCAAGGTGTCTGCATCCAGAACTTCGCAGGATGAGTACTCGAAGTTCTCATCACAGAGCTCACTCCACATCTCTCCAGCCTTTACCATGTTGCCGGCTTCCACAGCCTCCCGTAGACGCTCTCTGTCTACAGGATCTTCGACCTCCTCAATGGACTCTGCCATGATAGAGGCGATGCCAAGCTTTGCTGCTTCGACGTCAGTGTAGACACTGACGTCGGTCCCAAACCTGTGGTGGTATTCGAGTACCACCACAGTTTGGAGCGGCTTAGGCGACTGCTGCTTCTTGGGGCTCTGGTTCTTTGCCATTCTGGGCCTCCGAAACCGCACTGAGATCCATCCTGTGCGTGAGAGGCTTCTCCGCTCTCTTCTTGTGGGAAGGGTGAGGGGGCTTTGTGAGAGGGGCTTCGACCTTTGCTTCTTGTGGCTTCACTGATTCGGTGTTCTTCCCGTGAAGAGCGACTCTCTTCTCGTTGAGCTTCCGCTCCAGATCCTTGATCTCACTCATGAGCCTCGACCTGTACCTGTCCAAGGAACTCCTCTTGTCCTTGAGCTCGATGACGGTGAGATCCTTTCGAAGCCTCTGGACCTCCGGATCTTCATAGACCTTGAGGTCCAACACCTTGCTGCGCGCGTACGCTTGTGCAGCAATGGTAGCTTCTGCCAAAAACTCCGTTGCAGCCTTGAGAAAGGCAACTCCTCCACTCACCAGACCACTGTGGTGAATGGTAAACCGCTCTTCAGACATTGCTTTACTCCCCTTCCGGGATGGGTTACACCTAGAGAGCGAAATGTGTCTCTCATAGTCCTTATTCCGAAGACAAAGGAGACTTTTCTAATGCTCAAAACAATCAAGAAGCATCTAGTGCATGCCTCTCGTGTTGTTCGTCACGCTCTTCGAGATCATGCTACAGGTGGGAAGCGTAGTAGCAAGTGGCCAAAGGTGGAGAAACAGTATCTTCATGACCACCCATTTTGCGCTGCTTGCCTAATGAAGACGAACCTCAACGTCCACCACAAGCAACCCTTCCACTTGAACCCGGCATTGGAGCTGGATGAGAGCAATCTCATCACTCTCTGTATGGCACCTGGCTTTGACTGCCACATTCTCCTAGGCCATGGAGATTACTTCAAGGCCTACAACCCAAACGTGGCAGCTGATGCTGCCACCTCCAGAGAACTCCGAATGAAGTTCGACCTAGCTGGGGTGCAGAAGCTAGAGGTTGCAGTAAAGGCAGCTAGGAAGTACGAGCTCTAGTGTCCTCTGTATCCTGAACGACGTGGTGTTACGTGATGGACGTACGGGACTCTTACCCTCTTTGGAGCTCTGCATCGTGGTACAAAGCTCATACGGTCCTCCAAGAATCTGATGCACGCCATCCTGGCCTCAAACCTGGATTGGACTCTTTCGAGTTCGAAGAAGTCCTCCGCCAGTGGCAAATCCATCGGGATGGAAGTCCTGGGAAGGTCGTTGTAGATCACTAGAAGGACGTTCCCCTGCCCGGTCGCATAGGTCGTGGACGAGGGAACTGGGTAGTCGTTCCCGTGGTTGAGAGCTCTGGGGATTTGATTGTTCAAACTCGCACTTCCTCCATTCAGCTGTAGACTAGTAGAGCCGAAGCTCTTGCTTCAGCTGCGTCCTTGAATAGCTTTCTGAGTGTAGCTGATACCTTTCCCTTTTCCATTTCCTTCAGGGTTGTTTTCCAGTACGGCTCGCCATCCTCATCATCCAGCTCATGGGTGATGTGAATGATGAACTCACACGCTTCCTTATGTCGAAAAGTTGCATGCTCCATGCACCACAGCCAATCTCTGTCCTTCTCGCCCTTGAATGGTAGTTCTTCCTCAGCGATAACACGAAATTCCATGACGCCCCTTTAGGCTCGTGCAGTAAGCTGTGTGGCGGACAGGCTTACTGAGAACCTGTACGCATTCTTCTCGATTCCTTCGACTAGAAACCTAACTGATATGCCATCCTTCTGCAGCTCTTCCAAAGTGTTCTTGGACGGAGCAACAGGGATGAGTTCATCGATGTGCCAATCCACACAGTCTTTACACAGGAAGAGAGAAGCCTTCGTCGTCAGAATCTCCCCTGCTTGATTTACAACGAAGACGTCTCCGATTGTAATAGGCCCAGCGCTGAGTTTTGGTTTGATGGCTATTGGGAAGAACTGTGGCTTCTCCCCCTCTTTTACTTCGACGAAAGTGGAGATCATCTTCAAGATGTTAGCGAACTCAGCTGACATCTCTGCTTTCAAAGTGCTATCGGCTGGATACTTCTTCTTGAACTCCTCTGACGCAGAACTAATAGCTGCAAGCAATTTTTGTTCAGCAGCTGCTTCTACTTTCTCAAAAACTGAGTACCTGTTGTCCGCCATTTGTTTCTCCCTTGACGTCACTTTCCATCGGTGGTTTACTTCCCTCGCTGGCTCCAAGGGTCCCCCCCTCCCCCCTCCGGAGTCACGGGTAGGTTCCCTAGAATTCGGCTAGGGAACCTACCTTTTTTCGTCTTTGAGGCCCAAGAGCTTATTGGCCTCGATGAGGGCCTTCTTCTTACGCTCCTCCTCATTGAGGCCTCTAAGGGCACTCCCAATGCAAGCAGCGCCTAGAACCAGAGTCACAGTCCATATGGTTAACAGAAGTCTCACTAGCATGTCGGCCTCTCCTTGTAGACACCTACACGGATTCTGCTACTATCTTATGCCATGGATGACTTCATCTTGGGGAGTTTGAAACCTGGGGTTCCAAGTCTTCTTCGCCTTGAGCGTTTCCGCAACATTGGTTATGACATCGAGGTGAGGCACTTTCCTGATGGAAGAGTATCCATTACTTTAGAGCTAATGGAGGATGGTTACAAGGCTCTTCTTGGCTTTAAGAACGAAAGAGATGCTGCTCAGTGGAACATGGGGGATACCCATGTACCACATACCTTTAGTGAGTCTAGGACGTCTACTTCCGTGTCACTGACTCCGCATCACTCAAGTGCTATACTTCTGGAAACCAAGATAGCCTCAAAAGAACCTCGGCGCTTCATAGAAGTCTAAGGAGAATGCCATGACGCAAGGGTGCTTCTCAGCAGGTGGGTCAGGAGACCCACCTATCAACTTGGCTCAATTGAGCTGGAATCAGAATTCAGGTGATACCCTTAGCCCGTCCCCCTATGGCGATGGGACCTCTCAGACACCCGCCAGTGGCCCTACGTTTCAGATACTCCCTCAAACCATGCAGCCTGAGGTAGGTCTTGTATCTCTTCAGGTCAATCTACAACAGTCTATCCTGGAATTCGTGGACTGTGACGTGTGGGTAGGAGGTTCAGAGATCTATATCAAGACTGGAGATGGACTTTTCTCTGTATACACTCGCTCTTTTTGGGAGAACTTCCTCAAGTTCAAGAACTCGCGTATTGCTATCGAATCCGTATGTGTTTCGCCAGGTTGCTTCCTTTTCGACCAAGCTCAGGCTTCCATATTCTCTCTGAATGGAATAGGCCCTGATGGCAACACCTTTTCGTATCTCAAGAATGGGGTGACTTTTAGGATAGAGCACGATCCTTCCTATCAGCACCTCAGAGATTTCTATCTTCAGCCAGTCCAACTCACTCCTCTTCCGGCAGCAGTTCCTACTCCCATTAAGAGAGATGAAGAAAGGGATGAGACCCATGGCCCTAGACGATGCATCGAAGTCTAGCCCCCTTCCTTTGTCATCTGGGGCACTCCAGAGACTCTACGACATGGGAGTCATTGACCTCAAGACTGTGCTTCGTATTTTGGAGACTCCTATGTCCGATGGTGTTGGCCCTCCTATCCTCAATGGCTCTTCCCCATCAGAACGCTCACTCGTAGTCGATAGGCTTCTAGTCAAGACCAAAGAGGGTAAGAGACGTATCGCTGAAAGAGAGGCAGCCCAGCGAAGGACTGAGGTAGCTAGCGAGCTACCTGGAAGGCTGATTGAGCCTTGATGCAGATGAAATTTGATGCACAAGCGAAAGCCTTTTTCACCCCTCTGGGCCATGATGCAGTGCGTTAATTAGTGGTTAGCTCCCCACTCCTATTGGTATTTCCGGTAATAAAGATGTCTAACTTTTGACTGACAGCTAAAAGAGGGGAGCTGTTAGGCTCGCCTCTTGTACACCCTCAATCCACGCCTCTGTTAGGAGGCGTGACTCTCCGCACAAACAAGTGATTCTGTTTGTGTATTCTTGAGCCTCTTCGCTGCCTCTTTCACTTCTTCCAGCAGCTCCTTTGTTGCAGGGTCGAACTCGACCAGAAAGCCTGACTCATTCTTCTTCAAGCTCTCTTCAATCGATGCCACTCTCCTTCTTGTGTCCTCTACGGCTGCGGAGATCTCCAGAAGAGTCACTACGATCAGGTCAGTGGGTGTCGACCTCCTCCTGTCGACACACTCTCCCGATGTATCTTCTCTTTTGGTACTCCGCAATCCGGCTAGAAGATCCCCTACCATTGGGCACATCTCTTTCTTTTGTGGTGATGCGAAAAGGAAGCGATACTACTCCAACAGTCTCTTATCCCTAGAACGACGAAACTCTTGGAGTGCTTGTCTACTTACTCTTCAGCGCCAAAATTTTCTTCGCTTGGGAAGCAACTGTCCCCTCCAGCTCTTTCACCCTCTCCGTCTTCGCGTGGATTCGCTTGCGAAGGTCTTTCAATGCAGCTGCTCCATTGCTCTCCCGAGCTTCCTTGAGTTCTCGGGCGAGCTTACCGATGGTAAGCTCTCTGTTTTCGAGAACCTTCATGAGGTTTCTCTCGGTGTCCTGCAGACGGTCATGGAGTTTCTTTACCTCGTCAGCATAAACACCTTTCAGACGTGTCATCTCATCCAGAAGAGTATGGTAACTCTCCGTGACTTGGGCATTTCTACGTACCTCTTCCTCCCGAGCCTTTCTGGTTTGGTCAGAGAGTTTGAACTCCTTTTCGTATCTTTCTACCCAGTTCTTTACCTCTGCCTCCTTCTGCACCAGGATGGCCTTCATCTTGTCGATGTACTTCTTCGTGTGCTTCTCTTCACTGGGTGTCATGACTTCTCCTCCTTCTTCGATTGAGGTGGGATGACGAGGCCTTTTGCTAGAATCGCTCCCACGAGCCCAGCATGTGATACCTTCAACTCTGGCCAAGCCACATCATAGATCTTCTGTCTCTCCTCTTCTTGGGCTCCATGGTTCCACCACTCACCCAGCTTCATCCATGTCTGTATGAGGTTTTCCTGAGACCCATGGACCACTCCACAAGAGACCCTGAACGCCTTCTCTTGGGTATGAAGTTCTTGCAAGACCTGGTAGGTATTACGCCGCTTGAGAGCGTTGAAAGAGATGAAGATGTCATCAGCTGAGAAGCCCAATCTTCGGTAGGCTTCAAACATGCCTAGGGCCCGGTATAATACCTTCTGGGTTGACTCGATGCGCATGACAGTCCTCCTCCGATGGGTAAAAGGCGGTGAGAGCATCACTACACTCTCACCGCCCATGCATTCACCGCCCCAAAGATTTGGGCTCAACGTGCTTCTCTCGCTCCAATCGGGATAGGATCTTTAGTTTGTAGATACCTTCCTTTACGATGCCCAGATCTCTTTCGTACTTTACCCTGATGAAGGGGTAATGAAACTCAAGAGCCAGAGCTTCGAGAGCGAGCTGCTCGAACTTCTCAACCCAATCAGGGCCTACCTGGTTGAGTTCTTTCATCTCCCTGAAGATCTCGAACAAACGATCCTCAGCGGCTTCTTTGCTGAGAGCAGGTCTACGCATAACATTCCTCTTTCCTACTCCCTCTTTGTCCGTGCCACATGGCAAGAACCCTCGCTTTCCGGCTGAGTTGGTGAGGAGGGTTTCTGCTACACTCTTATACCCAATGAAGGGGCTATTCTTGCTCCTACTATGATTGACGTAAAATGGACCCTCTGTTACCATTCCAGCCATGACCAAGCTAATCGCTCTCCTGGCCTGCATGGCTTGCGCGGCAGCTCCAGTTGATTTGGATGACTCTCCATCCATTCCCTCACCATGTCATCTCACTGTTTGTTCTGATGGCGATCCATGCGCCTGTTTTTCAGCAGATGGTGGACTCCGATGCAGAGCTTCAGTTCAAAGATGTGAGCGTGAGGCTACTGGAAAACCGTTGAATGCTTCTACAGAGTCCCCTAAGGGAGAATGGCATTGTCTTCCTGATGGGGACCTTGTATTCAGTAGGTAAACAACCAACTGAGGAGCTACCAAATGCACTACAAGAACGGACGCGAGGCGAAGAACGGTGACAAGGTGGTGTTGCTCTCGGACTACGGGCCGCCCGTCGTCGGCATTCTTTACGATGCGACGGTCGGGAACGACTTCTGCAACGGGAAGCTAGCTCCCATAAGCAAAAGCGACACATGCCCAAACCTCTCAGAGTGTCTGCATCTCGACGACGTGCTCAAGGCTTTGGCGAACGCACCGAACTGCCTCAGCGCCAATCAGATTGCAGGACCCTCAGCTGAGTCAGAGCAAAAAGAGTCCCTCAAGCCGTGAACAACCTACTACCAAGTGTTAGGCTAGCTGCAACCGAATACAGAGGGCGTGACCTCGAAGGTCGGTCGCCGGTCCCAGGTGATTGGTATTGGCAGCCCCACGGGCCTCACACTGAACCAGGGCAGCCAGTTGCTGGATGTCCGAAGTGGGACAACTGCACAGGCTGCCTTGTAGTGATCCCACCATGTGGGCACGACTTCCCACTCACTCGTGCTAGCAACTGTACTCTACCAGCAGACCGGCTACACCGCTGTTGGCGTCTACACGGTGACCCTCCAAATATCACAGCCGACAAAGCCGGTGGCCCCACCTGCGGTGCAGGTGCCGGGTCGCTTCGCTGTGCCTGTGGCTGGCACGGCTGGCTGCGGAACGGCGAGCTGGTGACGGCATGAGTTTCACAACTGTGAAATTGGCTCCCTACCCTATTCAGGGAAAAGTAGTAGGCAAGACTCATTTGAACTTGCCGGTAAAACCAGGTGACTGGTGGTACGAAGACTATCACTCTACTGAGCCCAAAGCTTGTCGACAGGGTTGGACAGACTGCGATGGGTTCCATCTATGGGTGATGCTTCCCAATGGGTGCACTCATTGTCTTGACTGGAGAGCCAGTAACTGTGCGGCTAGGAAAGACACAATCCATAGATGCTGGAAGCGCAACGGTGAGATGCCAAACGTTACTCATAGCGCTGGATGTGGTGGGACATGCTCTATCCTCTGTAAAGGCCACGGTCTTCCAGAGTGGCATGGGTGGCTTCGAAATGGGGAACTCACTACATGAGTGAGATTCCTATCTGCACCAAAGACCCATTAGAGTACATCGGTAATGGAGTCACTGTCGAACGACGTTACCTCGATGGGGTGTTGCATGGGATCGCGTATTGGCATCCAGATGGTAAGGGTGGAGTCTGTGAAGGTTGGATCTTCTTCGACGAAGTGAAGACGTCTTCTGGCATCGTAGGCTGGAAGCTCGTGTCTGAGCATCCGTTGATTGTGACTCCCTCAGTACTATGCACTACCTGCAAACACCATGGTTGGATCAGAGATGGGAAGTGGGTATGCCATTGAGTCCATCTCTAGAAAGCTAAGAAGAGAGGATGTCCTCTCTTCACTCATCTCTGAACTAGAGATGATTACGACCCTCAGGCGGAAAGTCTAGAAACTCAGCAATCCGCTCCAGACCTTCTGTGGAGATGAGGTATTCAATCTGTTCATCAACAGATTGAGCAGTGACCTTCTTACCGTATTCTCTCTCGCTCTCAGCAATCATCTCGGCTATTTCCTCAGCCGTGAACTTCCGTTTGATTGCTGAGATGACTCTTGCCTTTGAGTGGGTCAGATGTCCTCGACCACGGGGATGGGGGGAAGAGCCAACTGGGAACCCTTCGTAAGCTCCTTGATCTCGCTGACCCATTTCTTCTGGTCGGCGGGGAGTGCCTTCACTGAAGCATCCTTCATGTCGATGGTGGCGACGACTCTCTCGACGCCCTCCACTGCCTGGTTAGCGCGGGCCACCTTCTTGCTAAGAACCTCCGTCACCACTTCACCCTGGTTCTTCGTAGCTCTCCACCCTTTTACTACTGGGTCACTGATGATGTACTGCCCATACTTCTTTAGGAGAACCTTTTGGATCGCACTCCTTCTCGCCTTGAGGATCCTCACCTTAGGGCTGTCGATCCTAGGTTCTCTTCCAACTCTTCCCTCACTCATCCACAGAAGAGTCGGGAGGTAGAGGAAGTCTTCGGGGAAGTGGGTCGAGTACCAATTCAGGAGGTGCGCGAACGCAGCCGCCTTCGATGGTAGGTCTTTGGGCGGGTCATACTGTGGTGTCTTTTGCATTGTCTTTTTCCTTCTCAGCTAGGGATGCGTTGTACTTGATGAGGAAGTCCAGAGCAGCATTCTGTCTGATCTGACGTTCGCCCATATCTATCCTAACTTCCTCAGACTGGCCTGTTTGCCGATCTGGGTGTGTAAGCTGAGCTAGTATTCTAGCCTTCTTACGTACCAGGTCGATGTCGATAGGCTTCCCAAAGGGCGGGACGTCCATCTTGAGGACCCTGCAATGCTCCACGAGATCTCTACGCTTCCCGTAGATCTTCATGAAGTCAAAGCTGCTGTTCTTGTGCAGCTTCACGAAGGTTTGAAGCATGGCTGTGGATTCCAACGTGAATATATGGGCCATTGCCGCAGCCCACTTCAGAGCCTTCGTCTTTGCAGTTCCGTCTACGCCTTTGAGCTCCGTCTCTATTCTTCTCTTTAGGATCTCTTCCACTTCCCTCTCGTGTGGAGGACTCCTAAATCCCTTCTTGCTCCCTTTCCTTAGGGCCTTGGTCCCAAGTCGCAGGAGTTCCTGAAGGCGTTCTGATGGATTCGGAGCCTTGGCAGCATCTTGAACAAAGTTCTTTGCTGTACTGATAGTAAGCTTGCGTGCGTCTATCAGTTCCCATAGAGGGTTCGACAAAGCTCCATGGTAGTAGATGACTCTACGTCTCTCCGACTCTCCTCCCTTCACAAGCCCTAGATGGGTATTGAGGAAGATGTTGATGGATGTCTTATCCTTCTTCCCAGTCTGCATGTCTTGACGAGTAGCAAGGTTCAGAATCCTAATCTCCAATGCAGTCTTCGTTTTGGAGTCTAGGCCTAGCTTCGTCCGATTGTACTCGTCGATAAGTGCGCTCAGTTCGGCTGTCATGGTTTTACACCTACTACCTTCAGGTGCATCTCCTTCACTCTCTCATTGGTTTTCTGGGCGTACTGCTGCGTCACACCGACGAACTCTCGGATACTGATGAGTGCAGCATCCTGAAGCTCGACGTGTTTATTCAGAGCAGCGAGAGCTTCCTCCTGTTTCTTTTGAAGCTCTTGCATTGTTGATAGTTCACCTCTTGTAGCAAGCAGTTCTTGGTGCTGGGCAGAGACTACACTTATGAGGTCCTGGAGAGCTTTGAAATGGGCTTCCTCCCTCGCCTCAGTTTGTTTCTTGATCTCTGCACTCACTGCTTCGAGAAGCTCTACTTTGTCGAGCTCCGCTTTGTATACCATCTCTACTAGCTTACGCTCTTGAGCTAGTAGAGCTGCATTTATGCTACTCCAAGAGTTAGAGACTACAGAACGGATGGAGTTGATATCCTCCCCTAGCTTTCTCAGCATCTCCACCATCGGGTCTTGGGGTGGAACTGGTACAGGCACAGGTGCTACTGCAGGAGTAAGAAGTGGTGGAGCTGCTGGGGGAACCTCTTTAGTAGCTTGAGGACTTGTGCTCTCCAATACCGTAGGAGGTTGCTGCACCGTATACGTGATAGCACTTCCCTTTTTCACGCATAGAACGACACATGTAGCCTGTCTTGGGTCCACTTCAGCTTCGTTTCGAAGAAGACGGGAAATAGCCTTGTTTACTTTGTCGCGCGCATAAGCACTCCCAGGTATTGGGATCTTCCCCTCAGCCTGTAGGGCCTCGGCAATCTGACCAGCTTTCCAGGAGTGGTCTGGACGACTTCGAAGAACATCTAGAATGTCTTCCTTCGAGAGTACAGGCATTGCTACGTAGACAGGCTTGAGTGGTGGGGCGGCGACCGGGGCCTTCAAGATTCTTCGTCCCATTATCTTACCTATCGCCTCAAGCTGCTGGTTCTGGATGTCCTCTAGTTCCCTCACCGCTTCGGGAGTCTTAGGGAGCTTCAAGAGTTCAGCACGTTTCTTCTCTAGCTCATAGAGCAGTTGGTCAGCAGCATGGACCGCTTTCTTGCTCCTGAAGCCTTTGTACGGAGTACGTTTCATGCTACCTCGCGGTAAAGGGGTAAGAACCTATCACTCAGTTTCTTATCCCATCCCTTCGCGTACTAATTGCTGAGAGCTAAGAAGAGCTTTTGAGCCCTTCTTCCTTCTCCACCATGCGTCCTCCTTCCTTGGGGCTGAGGTTTAGTTTACTTCTTCAGCCTCTTCATGAGGGCAAGACGCTTCTCGAACCATTCCTCGGCGCCTTGGATAGCTGCCTTCTTCGCATCCTCCTGCTGTTCAAACGCTCCGAAGAAAGTGGAATGGAGAGCGCTGTCACAGTCGGTAAAACAGAGTGATGCCTCGAAGACTGGATCACGCTTGTCATTGAGGCTCACCATGAGCTTGAACCCATCACCGAGGTCAAGGTTGGCATCCCCACCGCCCTCATCCCACTTGGGAGTAAGCTTCTTG
>VFSW01013113.1_pt1 | contig 11538 bp, 8 predicted proteins | sample 5358111 | NCBI WGS metagenome assembly VFSW01 (sample SAMN11554181, study PRJNA540505) | mine drainage metagenome | isolation source: sediment from site ElyBrook_90M | place: USA: Ely Copper Mine, Vershire, VT | collected 2017 | reverse complement strand
CGAGCCGTGGCTCGGTCCGTTGCAGCAGGCACTGGGGTCCATGGCCGAACAGGCGCGGTAGACTTGCGGTTTCGGCAAGTCAATCTTATAGGGGAGTTCCTATGGCGATAGCCTTGAGAAAACTACCGCGCGCAAATTTCGCAGCGGCAACCCTCGCGCTAGCGGCCTTGCTCGCGGCCGCCGCTGCGGCGGCCGCGGGCGACTATCGTCCGATCACGCCGACGATGGCCGATCGCACGGTCGTGCTCGACGGTCATCACCTCTCGATCGGCGAGGTCGTCGACGTGGCGCGCTACGGCGCGAAAGTGGCGCTCGCGCCGGAGGCGCGCCAGCGATCCGCCGACGCCTACGGCCTGCTGCTCGAGGCCGCTGCGGAGAACGTGCCGGTCTACTGGTTCAACCGCGGCTCCGGAGCCGGCCGGCAGACCGAGATATTTTCAGGGGACCCGACCTCGCCGAAGAACCAAAAATTCCTCGCCGCACGCCAGCTCGCGATTTTCCGCCGCGGCGCGCTCGCCGGTCTCGGGCCGCAAATCAAGGATGAGGAGATCGTGCGCGCGATGCTGGTGGTGCGCGCCAACACGATGACCTATGAGGCGGCGAGCCCGGGACTCACCCAGCGCTTGCTCGACCTGTTGAACGATCGAATCACCCCGGTCGTGCAATCGCGCGGCACCGTCGGTGAAGGCGATTTGGGGCCGTTCACGAACGTCGCCGCGACGATGGTCGGCGCCGGCGAAGCGTACTATCACGGCGAACGCATGTCCGCGGCCGAGGCCTTGAAACGGGCCGGTCTGGCGCCGTTGGCCCCGTTCGGCGCCGACGACAGCGCGCTCGAGAGTACCAATGCCTATTTCACCGCGCAGACGGCGCTGATGGCGTACGACGCGCGCGAAGCGCTTTCCTGGGCCGACATGACCTATGCGATCGATCTTGACGGCATGAACAGCAGCATCTCGCCGCTCGCCCTGCCGGTGCAGCGCAATCGCCCGTTCAAGTGGCTCAATTGGGATGCGGCGCGCGTGCTCGACATGATGAAGGGCAGCTACCTGTTCGATCTGGACAACAAGCGAATCATTCAAGACCCCGAGAGTCTGCGCGCGTCGTCGATTCGCCAGGGGTCCGCGTGGGAGGCGTGGGCCGAGCTGCGCGACGATCTGCTGATCCAGCTGAACTCCTCGGACCACAATCCGGCGGTTAGCGTCGGCGCGACGCCCGCCGATTCGTGGGAATTGAGCACGCCGCAGCTGCGCCAGTTCTACGTCAAGGGCGGACCCTTGAGCCACGGCGAGCACGGCTTCATATTTTCGAACGCCAACTGGGATCCCTACCCGCTCGCGAACGAGGTCGAGTCGTTCACGATCGCGCTTGCGAACATGGATATCGCGGTCGCGCAGCGCCTGCAGCGCTTCACGAACACGTTCTTCACGATCATCCCGCCGCTTGCGGAAATTCCCGGCGAGCCGGGTCGCTTCGGCGTATCGCGCGGCAGTGACATCGACTCGACCGCACTGATGCAGGAAATCGACGGCTTGATCGTGCCCGTGACGCCGGAGGGCAACGCGCTGATTCAAACGGTCGAAGACCTGCAGGCGCAAACGCGTCTGAAGATCGCGCGCGCGCGCCAAGCCGTCGCCGACACCACCGACTTGCTGGCCGAGGATTTGCTGACGGGCACCTATTGGCTGAATTTGCGCAAGCTGCAGGATTCGACCCGCGCTTTCGGACCCGTACCGACGGCCGTCTGGACCGCATTTCGCAAAATCGTGCCGTTCCAGGCCGACGGCGCAATGCCGTCGAGCCGACCCGTGCACGAAGTCGCGGCGGCGTTCATCCGCAGCCATTCGTCCGAGACGTTCTACGGCGGCGGCGCGCGTGATCCGGGCCCGCACGAGCGGCGCCGCATCATGCAATGATCGCGAACGCGCGGAGCAAGGCTTGATGGCGGCGGCGCGCCTGCCGATGGTGCGCGTCCGCTGGCGCATATTCGCGTTCCTTTTCGGCTTCGGCCTGCTCGCGTACATGCAGCAAAAGAGCATCACGGTCGCGGCCGAGCGCATGATGCCGGACCTCGGTTTGAGTCAAGTCGCGATCGGCTGGCTCGAACAGGCGTTCGTCATCGGCTACGGCCTGTTTCAAATGCCGGGCGGCATCTTCGGCCAGCGTTTCGGCGCCCGCCGCACCTTCGTCATCATCGGGGTTGCCGCCTGCATCGCGATGGTCGCGACGTCCGCGGGCCCGGCGCTCTTCAGCGGGCGCGTCTTGTTCGCGGAATTGCTTGGCGCCCAATTGCTGCTCGGCATCGCGCAGGCCGCGATCTTCCCGGTTTCCGCCGGCGTATTCGAGACCTGGTTTCCCCCCAAGCGATGGGCGTTCGTACAGGGCTTGCAGACGATGGGGCTGCAGCTCGGCGCCGCGATGACCCCGCCGCTGGTCGCGACGCTGATGCACCTGTTCGGCTGGCAGCGTGCAATCTTCTGGACCATGCTGCCGGCGCTAGGCCTCATCGCGCTTTGGGCCTGGTATGCGCGCAATGCGCCGCGCGAGCATCCCTCGATGACCAGCGGGGAATTGGCGGAAATCGGCGATCATCAGACGTCGAAGACCGCTGAATCGGTGGACGCCAAACGGCTGCTCGGCCTGCTCGGCGACCGCAACGTTCTGCTGCTGGCGATTTCCTATATGTGCATGAATTACGCGTTCTACCTGCTCGCCAACTGGGTATTCTTGTATTTGATCCAGGAGCGGCACTTCTCGGTCCTGGAGAGCGGCTGGCTCGCGAGCGCGCCGCCGCTGGCCGCGGCGTTCGGCGCGGGACTCGGCGGCTGGCTCACGGATAGCGCGTGCCGGCGCCTCGGGCTGCGCACAGGATTTCGATTGGTGCCGGTGATCGCGCTGCCCGCGGCGGCATTTCTGCTGCTGTTCGCGGTGAATTGCGCAAATCCGTATCTCGCAGTCGTCGCGCTCGCCGTTTGCTACGGCTGCGTGGAGCTGAACGAGGGCGCGTATTGGGGCGCCGCAATGACCGTCGGCCGCGGCGATACGATGGCGGTCAGCGGATTCATGAATACCGGCGGGAATCTGGGCGGCATCATCGGCATTCCGATCATCGCGTACCTGTCCGGCCGCCAGCAATGGCATGCCGCGTTTCTGATCGGTGCGGGCGCGGCCGTGGCGAGCGCCGTCGCCTGGTTCGGCATCGACGTCGAGCGCGCAAGCCGGGAGCCGTCAGCGCGCGCCGCCGCCGGGTTTGACCGCGGCGAACAATAGGTCGAGGAAATCCGCATTGGTGCGCTCCGGCGTCGTATTGCCGGTAGGATCGATTTGAGTCATCAGCACCGCGACGATTCCGGTTTTCGGGCTGACGAGCCAATGCGTGTCGAAAATTCCGCCCCAGGCATAGTCGCCGGCGAAGCCGGCTTGCGGCGCATGGCGCGCATCGATCTCGACGCCGACGCCGAGGCCGTAGCCCAGTCCGGCGGAGTTTGGACCCCAAACCTTTTCCAGCGCGTCGGGCGCCACCTGGTTGTGCGTCATCAGATCGACGCTGACGGGGGACAAATATTGATGACCGTCGTAGCTGCCGCCATTGGCGAGCATCTGCGCGAAGCGCAAGTAGTCGCCGGCGGTCGATATCAAGCCGCCGCCGCCGGATGGCGAAACCTTCGGATCATCGGGGTCGAGGATCCAACTCATCCAGCCAAGGCGGCTCGCCACCAGAGCGCCTTCGCCGTCGCGCTTGTAGGGCGCGGCGAGCAGCGGCTCGGCGGCCGGCGGCAAATAGAAGCCGGTCGAGCGCATCTTGAGCGGCGCGAACAAGCGCTCGTTCAAGAATTGCGGGAACGGCATTCCGGAGACCACTTCGACGAGGTGCCCGAGCACGTCGTCCGCGTAGCTGTAGCGCCACCCTTGGCCCGGCTGAAAGTACAAGGGCATTGCGGCGATCCGGCGCACGTTGTCGGCGAGCGAGGCGTGCGGATCCCATTTCAGCGCGGCATAGACCTTCGCAAGCGGCGTCGTCGTGTCGAAGCCGGGCGCGTAACCCAAGCCGCTGCGTTGAGTCAGCAGATCCCGGATCGTGATGCCGCGCTGCGCCGGCTCGGTGATCACGTTGCCGGCCGCATCGAATCCTTTGAATACGCGGGAATGAGCGAATTCCGGCAGAAAGCGGGCGACCGGGTCATCGAGCTGAAAACGCCCCTCCTCGTACAGCATGAGCACGGCGACGCTCGTGATCGGCTTGGTCATGCTGGCGATGCGAAAGCGCGTGTCGAGCGTCATCGGCAGGCGCCGTTCGATGTTCCGATAGCCGACCGCGCTCGAATAAACGAGCTTCCCGTGGCGTGCGACCATCAATACGTAGCCCGGCGCCTCATGCCGCGCGGCCAATATTTTGAAGAATTGCGACATATAGCGCAGGCGCGCGTCGGACATGTCTTGCGAGCGCGGCGTCGCGCGCGGCAGCGGCTCCGGCGCAGGCCCTGCGGCGAGCACGGCGGACGACGCGGCGCCGACGAGGGCGGCGCAAGACAGCAGGCGTATCAATCGCATGGGTCCCTCACTGTGTGAAATCGGCGAGAGTTTCGCGGATCCAGCCGAGCAAATGATCCGCGTAGACGCGCTCGACCAGCAAGACCGCTTCCGTCGGCTGCACGCCGAACACCGTGACCGTGATGTCCGCGAGTCTGCCGGTGAGCACTTGATTCGCTTGCGGCATCGACGTCGTCGAGCCGAGACGCTCCAATAGATCCGGCGTGCGCGCGCCCTCGACGTGCAGCGCGAGGATGCCGCCCGTCTGCGGGATCAGACGGCAGTCCTCGGCATCGGCAAGCGCCCGCTCCAGCGCGGCGACCGGCGCCGAAGTCGCACACAGCAGCCAGGTCTCCGTGGGGCTGCGCCACAGGAGGATGCACTCTTCACCGCTGGCACCGAGCCGCGCGCGCACGGCGGCCTGCGCGGGCGGCAGATCCTCGTTCAGCAAAGTGCGCATGCGCGCGGAAACCGCGGCCGCGTCGAAGTAGCGCAGGCTCGCGACGTTCAAGCTGCGGTCGAGATCGATCGTGACGCCGTCGGCGCTTTGTAGTGCGAGCGTTTTCATGGGCCGTTGCCGCGCAGCCGGTCGCCGTTGGGATCGATGAACGGAGCTTTCACGACCTTGGCGTCGATGCGCGTGCCGAGATGCTGCACGCTCACGCGCGCGCCGAGCCGCCGCGCGCCGCCGGCGAGCATCGCAAGGGCGACCGGCGCATCCAATTCAGGGCTCCAATAGCTCGAGGTCACGTGCCCTTCGGTTCGTGTCGGCGCAGTTGCGGCGGCGATTTGCGCGCCAGTCGGCAGTTGCGTGCGCCCATCGACCGGCGACAAGGCGACCAACTGCAGGCGCTCGAGATCGAGCGCGGCCGGCCGCGTCAGCGACCGGCGGCCGACGAAATTCGCGGCTTTGCGCTCGAGCGCCCGCGCGAAGCCAATGTCGCCGGGCAAGGTCGTTCCATCCGTATCGGTGCCGATGTGAACGAATCCCTTCTCGGTGCGCAGGATCTCGAGCGCCTCGACGCCGTAGAGTACTGCGCCGAACTGCGCCGCGCGCACGTACAAGCGGTCGAGCAGCATCGCCGTATCATCGGCCGGCAAGTTGATTTCATAGCCCAGCTCGCCGCTGAAGCTCGCACGCAGCACGCGCAGCCGAATTCCGTCGAGCGCGCTTTCCCGGATCGTCATGTGCTGCATCGACTGCGGCGACAGCGCCGCATCGAAGCCGACGGCACGCATCCAGGCCCACGCCGCAGGTCCCGCGACTGTCACGTTGCCGAAGCACGAGGTCACGGGTGTTACCAATACCTTGAGATTCGTGAACTCGCATTGCAGCCATTCCTCGAACGCGGCCGCCGTGCGCTCGACGCCGGCGCTCGTCGTATTCACCCAGACGGGGCGCGCGCCGAGGCGCGCAACGATGCCGTCGTCGACGACGACGCCGTTCTCGTTGAGCAGCAGGCCGTAGCGGGCTTGCCCGACGGCCAGGTTCGACATGGATCCGAGGTACATCAAATCGAGGAATTGCGCCGCATCGGGGCCCCATATCTCGAGCTTCCCGAGCGGCGAGCCGTCGAACAATCCGGCGCTGCGGCGCACCGCGCGCGCTTCGCGCTGCGCGGCCGCATGCAGCGATTCCGTACCGACCGGGTATGCCGCGGGCCTGCGCCAGTTGCCGAATTGCTCGAACAGCGCGCCGCGCGCCTCGTGCCAGCCGGCCGCGGGCAATTGCTTCAGCGGGCGATAGAGCGCGCCGACGCGCCGGCCGACGATCGCGCCGAGCGTGACGGGCGCGAACGGCGGGCGGAATTTGGTCGTGCCGACTTCGTCCGGGGCGCGGCTCGTCATTTCACCCATCAGCACGAGCGCATTGACGTTGCTGGTCTTGCCTTGATCGGTTGCCATGCCGGTCGTCGTATAGCGCTTCAGATGCTCCACCGACCGATAATTCTCGCGCGCCGCCAGACCGATATCGCTGACCGCAACATCGTTTTGCAGATCGACGAATTGCTTGCCCCGGACGCCGGCGACGCGCGTGGACGCGAGCGACTTGCCCGCGCCGCCCAACGGTGTCGGCGGCAGCGTGAAGCCGAGCGCGAGCGCGCGGCCGACCTCGCCGGCGTGCTCGACGGCGGAGTCCCGAGTGAATACCCCCGCGCAGGCGCCGACGCTGACGAGGCCCGCTGCAGGTCCATCCGGCACGAACATCGACGGCTCGCTGAGCCAGCGCAATTTGCCGCCGGCCTGCGAATGCAGATGCACGGCGGGCGCAAAGCCGCCGGCGCAGAGAATGAGATCACAGTCCAGCTTCTCGCCGGGTGCCCCGTGGCCATCGGCGGACACCGCGACGCAGCCGCGCACCGCGGTGCGGCCGACGACCGTGCCGATGGCGCTGTTCGCGCGGACGCGGACGCCTGGAATGTCCGCGGCGATGGCGGAACTCGGCCGGCGATCGAGCAGCGCGACGACTTCGACGCCGGCCGCGCGCAGCGAACCGGCGACGCGGTAGGCCGAATCGTCGTTGGCCGCAATGACCACGCGCCGCCCGCAGGCGACGCCGTAGCAGTGCGCGAACTTGTCGGCCGCGCCGGCCAGCATGACGCCGGGGCGGTCGTTGTTCGCAAACAGCAGCGGCCGCTCGAACGCACCCTGCGCGGCAATGACGCCGCGGGCGCGAATCCTCCAGAGCCGTTCGCGCAGCACGCCGGGTGCGGTGCGCGGGAGCGTCTCTGCCTGCGCGAGGATTTCGGTCGCGCAGACGAGGTTGTGATCGTAGATGCCGAATGCCGTGGTACGCGTCAAGATCCTTACGCCGAGCCGGCGGGCATTGGCGGCGAGCGCGCTCACCTGTTCGTCGCCGCGCCAGCCAAGAGCGCCGCCGAGTTCCCCGCCGTGGGACACGAGGATCGTGCGCGCGCCGACTTGCGCGGCCGCAACGGCTGCGGCCAATCCGGCGATGCCGGCGCCGACGACGAGGACGTCGGCGGCGGCGGAAATTTCCTCGTACCGGTCGGGATCCGCTCCACTCGGCGCGCGGCCCAAACCGGCCATGCGGCGGACCGCCGGCTCATACCAATGCCAATTCGGCCATTTGAACGTCTTGTAGTAAAAGCCCGCGGGCAGCAGCGGCGAGAGCCAATCGTTGACGACGCCGACGTCGAAATTCACGCTCGGCCAGCAATTGACGCTCGCGGCGGCCAGGCCCTCGGTGACCTGAACCAGCGTCGCGCGCGCATTCGGCGTGCGCCGCGCACCCGCGCCCAGGTCGACTATGCCGGTCGGCTCCTCGATACCGCAGGAGAAGATCCCGCGCGGGCGGTGATACTTGAAGCTGCGGCCGATCAGCGAAACGCCGTTCGCGATCAACGCGGACGCGAGCGTGTCGCCGTGAAAGCCGCCATAGGGGCGGCCGTTGAACGAGAACGACAGCGCGCGCGCGCGATCGATTCTTCGCCCGAACGGCGCCGGCAGGCGATGACCGCTCATCGCGGCGCGGGCTCCGTCGCCGCGTAGACGGACAAGATTTCATGCGTGACCGTATGCCGGGCGACGTTGAACCATTGCCCGCAGCCGTGGACGTGACGCCAGCGCTCGAGATGAACTCCCTTCGGGTTGTCGCGGAAGAACAGATACTCGCCCCATTGCCGATCGTCTGCATCGAGCGGCGGCCTTGCGATATGCGCGGCGCCGCCGCAGAGGAATTCGTATTCGTCGCGCACACCGCACCAAGGACAGGGAATCTGCATCAATGCGCGATACCCGAGGCGGCCGCTTCGTCGATGAGCCGGCCGGTGAGGAAGCGCTCGAGCTGGAACGGCTCCGCGAGCGGATGATTCTCGCCGGTCGCCAGTACATGCGCGAGCGTCCAGCCGCCGGCCGGAATTCCCTTGAATCCGCCGGTGCCCCAGCCGCAGTTGATATAGAGCCCCGGGATCGGCGTTCGACCGATGATCGGGCTCGAGTCCTGTACGACGTCGACGATCCCAGCCCATTGGCGCATCATTTTCAGGCGGCTGTACGAGGGAAACAGCGTGAGCACGCCGGCGATGATCGCTTGCGTGACCGCGAAGCTGCCGCGCTGTGCGTAGGACGGGAACAAATCGAGCATCGCGCCGATCACGAGTTCACCCTTGTCGGACTGGCTCAAATAAGCCCCGGTGCCCGGCGACAGCACGACCGGGTCGAGCAGCGGCTTCAGCGGTTCGGTGACGAGCGCCTGCAGCGCATAGCTCGTGACCGGCAGGCGCAAGCCCGCCAGATTCGCGAGTACCGAGCTGTGGCCCGCGGCGGCGATGCCGACGCGCTCGGCGCGGATCGGCCCGAGCGTGGTCTCGACGCCGACGACCCGGCCGGAATCCTTGATGAATCCGCGCACTTCGCAATTTTGGACGATGTCGATGCCGAGATCGGACGCGGCGCGCGCATAGCCCCATGCGACCGCGTCGTGCCGCGCCGTGCCGCCGCGGCGCTGGGTGAATCCGCCGAGAACCGGAATCCGCGCCTGCGGGGACATGTCCAGATCCGGAAGCAGCGCGTGGACTTGTTCGGGCCCAAGGATGTCCGCGTCGATGCCGTTCATGCGCATCGCATTCGCCCATCGCGACATCGAGTCGAGATCATGGCGGCTGTGCGCAAGCAATACCAGGCCGCGCTGGCTCAGCATGATGTTGTAATTCAGTTCGCGCGACAGGCCTTCGTAGAGCTGCAGGGAGAAATCGTACAGACGCGCGCTTTCGGGATACAGATAATTGGAGCGCACGATCGTCGTGTTGCGCCCGGTATTGCCGCCGCCGATCCAGCCGCGCTCGATCACGGCGACACGCGAGATGCGGTGGTTTTTGGCGAGATAATAAGCCGCCGCGAGACCGTGGCCGCCCCCGCCCACGATCAGCACGTCGTATGCGGGTTTCGGCGCGGCATCGGTCCAGGCGGGGCGCCAATTCCGGTGTCCGGCCGAGGCGCCGCGAACCAGCGACCAGGCCGAGTAGTCGTTTTGCATGGAGCCGCTAGTCTGCCCTCAGATTGCGTGTAATGCCAGGGCGCTGCAGGAGCGATGAACGTCGCGCACGCATCAGGCGAAGTCGCATCTGAACCCGCCGTGCCGGCCGCGCGATCTGTAGGATGAAGCGATGGAATACGCCACATCGCACCCCTATATCCTGACCGCGACTTGTTCGAGCCGCATGGGCACCGCCGCCGCCATCACCGGCTTTCTCGCGGGCCGTCGGCTGTACATCATGGAGATGCATCAGTTCGACGACGTGTTGACGAAGCGATTTTTCGTAAGAGTGACGTTTTGCGGCGTCGCCGGCGAGCCCGTCGACGTCGGCGGGCTGCGCGCCGCGTTCGTGCCTCTCGCGCAAACCGAACAGATGCAATGGGCGATCCACGACGGTGCTGCCCGCCGGCGCGTGATGATCCTGGTGTCCAAATTGGACCATTGCTTGGAGGATCTTCTGTACCGACAGCGGATTGGAGAGCTGCGGATGGACGTCAGCGGGATCGTTTCGAACCATCCCGACATGCGCAAGATCGCCGAGCGGCACGAAATTCCCTATTTTCTGATGCCGGTGACCGCGGATACGAAAGCCGCGCAAGAGGCCAAGCTGCTCGACCTGGTGGAGAAGACGAATACGGAGCTCGTCGTACTGGCCCGCTACATGCAGATCCTATCGGACGACACCTGCAAACGTCTCGGCGGCCGCGCACTCAACATCCATCACTCGTTCCTGCCGGGGTTCAAGGGCGCGAAGCCCTATCACCAGGCGCATGAGCGCGGCGTCAAGCTGATCGGCGCGACCGCGCATTTCGTGACCGCCGATCTCGACGAGGGTCCGATCATCGAGCAGATCGTCGAGCGCGTCGATCATAGCTTCACGCCCGACATGCTGGCCGCGGTCGGCCGCGATTCCGAGCGGCGCGCATTGTCGACCGCCGTGCGCTTGCTGATAGAGAACCGGGTCTTCCTCGACGACAGCAAGACCGTCATCTTCAAATAGCGGGCGCCTCAGACGCTCGGCACATCCGGTGCGCCGGCGGCGGCCGGTTGGGCCCGGTTCATCTTGCGCTCCGCGCTCGGCGGATGGCCGAATTGGCTGCGATAACACTTCGAGAAGTGCGGCGGCGACTGGAATCCGCAGGCGGCCGTGATGTCCATGATGGGCATCGCGGTCTGCAACAGGAGCTCGCGCGCGCGCCGCAGCCGCATCTCCAGATAATAGCGCTTTGGCACGCAATTCAGGTCGCGCCTGAACAGCCGCTCTATTTGTCGCCGCGACAGACCCGTCGACTTCGCGATCTTGTCGAGCGACAAGGGCTTCTCGATGTTCTCTTCCATCAACTGCGCGACCCGGATCAAACCGCGATTCGACGGGCCTATCTGGGCGCGCAGCGGCACGTATTGCCGGTCGGTATCCTTGCGCGCTCGCTCGACGATGAACTGTTCGGAGATGAGCTGCGATATGCGCGGCCCGAGCTTCAACCGGATCAGATGCAGCATCAAGTCGAGCGGCGCGGTCCCGCCCGAACAGGTGAACCGGTCACGGTCGATCGTGAACAATTGATCGCTGATGCGCACGCGCGGAAACTCTTCGCGCAGCGCGGAGAGGTTCTCCCAGTGTATCGTCGCCTTGAAGTTGTCGAGCAGGCCGGCGCGCGCGAGTGCGTAGCCGCCGGTGCACAGGCCGCCAAGCGCAATGCGCCGCTCGGCGAGCCGACGCAGCTGCGACAAGAGCGGCGGCGAGACCGCCTCGCGGATATTGACGCCGCCGCAAACGAACAGAATGTCGACCGGACCCATTTTCTCGAGCGGCGCCGGCGGCGTCAGCGACTGGCCGCTGCTCGAGGCAACCGCATGACCGTCGAGCGTGACCAGCGACCATTCGTAGACGCCGCTGCCGACCAGACGATTGGCCATGCGCAGCGGTTCGAGCGCATTGGCGACCGCGATCAGCGAATAATTCGGCAGCGTCAGAAACGCGTACTTGCATTTGCGCAGCACGGCGGCGG
>VFSW01013112.1_pt1 | contig 11539 bp, 7 predicted proteins | sample 5358111 | NCBI WGS metagenome assembly VFSW01 (sample SAMN11554181, study PRJNA540505) | mine drainage metagenome | isolation source: sediment from site ElyBrook_90M | place: USA: Ely Copper Mine, Vershire, VT | collected 2017 | reverse complement strand
TGGGCAAGGGCCGCGTGGTGGCGTTCAACTTCAATCCGCTGCACCGGGACATGAACCGCGGCGACCAGCGTTTCCTGTGGAACACCCTGATCAATTGGCAGTCGATCGTTCAGGGGCGGTAGCCTCGGCCGGGACGGCGACCGGGAGTTCTCAGCGTACCCGCAGCGCGGCTCAACCGAACACGACGCGGCGGCGCGGCGATTTTTTTGGGAAACACCGGCGAGATAAAAGGAGATACGATACCCGAATGAAATCGCGGCGCCGCCGTTAGGCCGCCATACGAACTGGCATGCAATGACCGGACTCACCTCTCGTCTCGGTCCGATTGCGTACCTGGCCTTGGGTTTGACCGGCGGCCTCTGCGCAATTACCGTACATGCCGCTTCGAGCGGAACCCTTGCATGGTCGTCCGCGAGCTATTCGACGGCCCCCTCCTCGGGTTCCGTGACGGTTTCGGTCGAGCGAACCGGCGGCGCGGATGGCGCTGCGAGCGTCGAGTTCATCACGATGTCCGGCACCGCGGTGCATGGCGTCAACTACGCGAGTGTCCAGGGCTACCTGAACTGGGCGAACGGCGACAGCGCCGCAAAGTCCATTACCGTGCCCATCTTCGGTCAGAACTTCTCGGGCACCCGTACGTTTTCCGTGCGGCTCTACAACGCCGCCAACGCGACCCTCGGAATACCCGCGACCGCCGCCGTGTCGATTACCGGCAACTCCCTGCCGGGCACCGTCGCCTTGTCCCAAGCCAACTACGGCGTCGCGTCGACCGCCGGCTCGGTGGCGATCTCCGTTCAGCGTGCCGGCGACGCCTCCCGCGCTGCCAGCGTCGAGTACATCACGGTGCCCGGTACGGCGAAGCATGGCATCGATTACGCCAGCGTTCAGGGCCACCTGAACTGGGCAAGCGGCGACGCCGCCGCGAAGAGTTTCGCCGTGGGCATCTTCAATCACGATCAGACGGCCGTGTTTTCGGTGCAGCTATACAATCCGACGGGTGCCGCCGTGGGGACACCCGCCTCCGCCACCGTGTCGATCACCGGCACGGCGCCGCCCACCGCGACGGTGACCGCGAGTCCGGGCAGCGTCGCGAGCGGCGGCTCCTCCACGCTCACGTGGAATTCGACCAATGCCACGTCCTGCACCGCCTCGGGGAGCTGGACGGGCGCACTGGCCACGAGCGGCTCGGTGCGCCTGGGCCCTCTGACGGCGACCACATCGTATTCGCTGGTCTGTACGGGCCCCGGCGGCAACAGCGCCGTGGCCCGCGCCTCCGTGACCGTTACCAGCGCGCTGAGCGTGTCGCCGGCCATTGCGGCGATAACGCTCACGCAAAGCAGGCAATTCACGGCCACCGTGCCGGGCGGATCGGCGGTGACCTGGAGCGTCGACGGGATCGGTGGCGGCAACGGCGCGGCCGGACTCATCGATTCGAAGGGCAACTACTCTGCCGGTAGCGCGCCCGGCTCGCACACCGTCACTGCGGCGAGCGTCGCTGATCCGACGCAATCGGCAAATGCAACCGTGGCGGTCGACGATCTCCAAGGCGTGTACACCTACCACAACAATCTTTCTCGAAACGGGGCCAACCCGCAGGAATACGCTCTCACACCGGCCAGCGTGAGTGGCGGCAGCTTCGGCAAGCTTGCTTCATGCGCGGTTGACGGCGCCATCTACGCCCAGCCGCTCTGGGTCGCCAATCTGGCGTTGAGCGGGGGCAGTCACAACGTGATTTACGTCGCGACGCAACATGATAGCGTCTACGCATTTGACGCTGATTCGGCTGCGTGCTCGGTGCTCTGGTCCGCAAGTCTCATCGATGCCGCCCACGGCGGCGCCGCCGGCGAGACGCCGGTTCCTTACACCTTGGTCGGCGAGGGGATAAACGGAGGGGACATTCAGCCGGAAATAGGGATAACCGGCACACCGGTCATCGATCCCGTGGGCGGCAGTCTCTATGTCGTGACCAAGTCCATCGACTCGACACAGACGGTATACAGCCAGAGGCTGCACGCCATCGACCTGGCAACCGGCAGTGAAAAGCCCGGGTCACCGGTGCTTGTCACCGGCACTTTCCCGGGCAGCGGAGCGGCCGGCACGACGGTCGCCTTCGACCCGCACCAGCAGCTGCAACGAGCCGGGCTCGCGCTGGTCAACGGGGTCGTGTACGTCGCCTGGGGCGCACATGAGGACCAGGTTCCGTGGTATGGCTGGATCATGGGCTACCGATACAACGGGGCGACGCTGACTCAGCAGGCGAAATTGAACACGGCACCGAACACTCAGAGCGCAGGAATCTGGATGGGCGGCGGCGCGCCGGCGGCCGATTCCAGCAATAATCTCTACGTCGTGACGGGCAACGGCAACTTCGACGCCACCAGCAGCACCGCGCCCAACAACGACTACGGCGACGCGCTGCTGAAGTTGACGCCTGCACTTGCCGTATCACAATGGTTCGCGCCGAGCGATGAGCTTGCGGACGGTCAGAACGACCGCGATTTCGGCTCCGGCGGCGCGACCGTGCTCGCCAATCTACCCGACGGGAATACGGTCGTCCACGCGCTGATCTGCGGAGGAAAAGACGGAACTCTATACGTGCTGAACACAGATGTTCTCGGGTTCGGCGACAGCGTCGCCGTGCAGAGCATCGCCACCGGCCACTCCATGTTCTCGACCAGCGCGTTGTGGAACAACAACCTATACATCGCCGGTGTGAACGGCGCGCTGGTTGCCTATGCCTTGAATACGTCCAACGCCCAGTTCAATTTTTCCTCTCAATCCTCGAATATCTACGGAGCGCAGGGGTCGACGCCGTCGGTGTCTTCTGCAGGAAATCTCAACGGCATCGTCTGGACCCTGGACACCGGGACTTATTGCACGCATCAGTCGACTGCTTGCGGCCCCGCGGTTCTGCATGCTCACGCCGCGGCCAATGTCGCTCACGAGCTTTGGAACAGCGGCGTCAACCGGGCGGATGCCGCCGGCTATGCCGTGAAATTCACCGTTCCCACGGTGGCGAACGGCAGAGTCTATGTGGGCACTCGAGGCAACAATGCGGGCGGCGGCAACGGCAGCACGAGTACGCCGGGCGAATTGGATATCTACGGACTCAGCCCCTGAAGACGAGATGGCGCCGCTGCCGCCCGGGCTCGAGATGGCCGATCTCGACGGTGGCAGCTTTGGCGGCGGCCGCCGTCTTGTTCCCGATCGCCCTGCCGGCACAGCAAGACAAGCCCTGGCTGGACACTCACCGTTCGCCCGATGTGCGCGCAGCGCTCGCGATCGGAGCGATGACTCTGAGCGAGAAGCTTGGGTTGTTGCACGGGCTGATGGCCCTGCCAAATCCAGTGCCCGGCAGCGAATCGGTGGAGCTGCCGCCGGAGGCAATCCCGGCTGCGGGATATGTCCCCGGAGTACCGCGCCTGGGCATTCCGGCCCTGTACGAAACCGACGCGAGCTTGGGAGTCACCAATCCTCGGGGAGCGAGGCCCGGGGACGTGGCGACGGCATTGCCGGCGGCTCTCGCCCTCGCCTCGACGTTCGATCCCCGCATTGCTTACGCTGCAGGCGCATTGGTGGGTCGGGAAGCCCGAAGCAAGGGATTCAACGTGTTGCTTGGCGGCGGCATGAACCTCGCGCGCGATCCGCGCAACGGACGCAACTTCGAGTATCTTGGAGAAGATCCGTGGCTTGCCGGCGTCATGGCGTCAGCGTCGGTTCGCGGCACGCAAGATCAGCGCGTGATATCGACCGTCAAGCACTTCGCGCTCAATGCGAACGAGACCAATCGTTGGACACTCGATGCGCGCATCGACGAAGCCGCCTTGCGCGAGTCGGATCTGTTGGCCTTCGAAATAGCGATCGAGCGTGGTCGGCCGGGTGCCGTCATGTGCGCGTACAACAAAGTGAACGGGGTCTATTCCTGCGGCAACTCATGGCTCCTGAATGACGTGCTCAAGCACGACTGGGGTTACCGAGGATGGGTCATGTCGGATTGGGGCGCAGTCCACGCCGCCGACTACGCGCTCCAGGGACTGGACCAGGAATCGGGCGAGCAACTGGACGGCTCCGTGTGGTTCGGCACGCCGCTCGCCATCGAGGTCGCCCAGGGACAGGTTCCCATGGCGCGCATCGATGACATGGTGCATCGGATCCTGCGTTCCATGTTCGCGGTTGGGATCGCCGGGTCTGCAGCCGAAACTCCCATCGATTATAAGAGCCACTCGACCGTGGCGCTCGACATCGCGCGTCAGGGAATCGTCCTGCTGAAAAACGCAGGCAACATCCTTCCCGTCAACACCGGCTTGCGCCGCATCGCCGTGATCGGCGGCCATGCCGATGTCGGTGTCTTGTCCGGCGGCGGCTCATCTCAGGTCACGCCGTCGAACGGGTCCGTTGTGCGGATCACTGCCGAAGGCAACGGCACGGCGGCACGGTCCCCAAGCGAAATCTATTTTCCCTCCTCGCCGCTTGACGCCATCAGGACGGCAGCGCCCGGGACCGAGGTACTTTACGGCTCCGGCGCGACTCCGGCGGACGCTGCCGCGCTCGCTTCGCGTGCGGATATCGCCATCGTTTTCGTCGGCCGCCACGAGATGGAGGGCCACGACAGTCCAAACCTCGAACTGCCTGATGGCCAGAACGCGCTCATTGAATCGGTCGCCGGCGCAAACGCCCGCACCGTCGTGGTGCTGGAGACGGGCAACCCGGTGAGCATGCCTTGGCTGCCCAGAGTGGCGGGTGTCTTGGCCGCATGGTATCCCGGTCAGGAGGGCGGCCGCGCCATCGCGGACATTTTATTCGGTTCGGTAAATCCTTCGGGGCGGCTGCCGATGACATTTCCGATCGATGATGGTGAGACGGTTCGCCCCATCCTTCCCAATCTCGGCGCCGCAAGCGGGGCTGAGGTCGCGATTGACTACGGCGAAGGGGCGGACGTCGGCTACCGGTGGTATGCGAAAGAGGGCCGCGTCCCGCTGTTCGCCTTCGGCTATGGGCAGTCCTACACCAGGTTCGAGTACGACCGCTTCCAAGCGGCAATCGGAGCGGAATTGACAGTGAGCTTCCGTGTGCGAAATGTCGGCAATCGCAAGGGTGCTGATGTACCGCAGGTGTATTTGACGTCAGCGCATGGCACGGCAGCTCTGCGGCTGCTCGCGTTCCAAAAAATCGCACTTCGCCCCGGTGAAGCTCGCAGCGTGCGCCTTTCGGTTGATCGGCGGCTTCTGGTGGAATACGACGCGGCCCGTCATCAATGGGCAGCCCCGGCCGGTGCCTATCAACTCAGTCTGCGACGATCCGCGCTTGCAACGGCGGGTGAAGCAACCGCGACCGTCCGTTACTGATCGACGCCACCCGCCGAACCCGCACCGCCGGCCGCGCTCTGCCGACCGAGCGACTCGGCGATCGCGCCCGCCGGCAGCTCGTCGCCGGCGGCGAGCGGGCGCTGCACGGCATCCTCGAGCTCACCGAGCGCCCGCTGCGCGCGCGCCACGGCCTCGAGCTCTCCCCGCGCGGCGACCGATTGCTCGATCGTCGCCTCGTCGAGATCCAGCCGCCCCTGCTCTCCGGCGCGTACCGCGGCGCTCACCGCGCGGCGTCGGCCATCGATCAGCGCGGTGAGCCGCGCCGCCTCCTCGAGCTGCTGCAACGCGACGTCGTAGACGGCAAGGGCTCGCTCGCTTTTCTGGATCACCTGCGCCTGCGTGGCGAGAAAGGCCGCTGCCGCCTGCTGACGCCGCGCCTGGGCTTCGGCGATCGGTCCGCTGTTTCGGTCGAACACGGGAATGGCGGCGGAGAAGCCGAGCGTGAAGTAGCTCTGCTTCTCCTCGTAGGTGTAGCCCGGCCCGATGTCGACATCCGGATACTGTTTGGCGATCTCCAGCTGCAGGCGCGACTCGGCCGCCGCGTACTGTGCGAGAGCGCTGCGCAGGTTCAGGCGATTGAGCACCGCCTCGCGCCGTATCTGCGTCGCGGGGAGCGAGTCCACGGCGGGCGGCGTTGTCATGCCGGGCCAGGAAAGATGCACATCCTGGAGCGCCGCGGCCGGTACGCCGATCGCCGCCGCCACGTCCGCGGTCGCCTCCGCGGCTTGGGCTTCGGCAGCGCCCTGCGCCGCGCGCGCCTTCGACAGCTCGATGCGCGCGTTATCCGCCTCCAGGCTCGGGATCTCGCCGAGCGCGGCCATGCGTTCCAGCAACGCAACCTGGTCGGCTCGAGTCTCGGCTTCCGAGCGCAGCAGGTCCAGCGTTTGAGCCGCGATCAGCCGATCGAGAAGCGCCGCCCGCACCGTGCCGCGGATCGTCCAGGCGGTCTCGGCGAGGTCCAGCTGTGCGGCCCGAGCCTCGCTCTGGGCGGCCTGGATGCGGTAGCGCCGCTTGCCGGCGATCTCGATCGGAAACGACAGATCCAGGGTCAGCAGATAGGGACTCGGAATACCTGGAGTGACGCCCAAGGTCGGATTGGGCCGCGCGCCCGCGCTCGTCACCGCAGCCTGCGACTCCGCGGCCCGCGCCCGCGCCGCGTCGAGCTGCGGATTGAAATACAGCGCCGCCAGCGAGATTGCCCGCAGGTCCCAGGTGGCCGGCGGCCACGGCGACACGGTCTGTCCGCCGTAGGACTCCTCGTACGAGCGCAGGCCCGGGTCCGCCAGAGTCCTCGATTCGAACCTCGCGGCGGCTTCATCCGCGGCGAGGGGCGCGGCATGATACGGCTGCGCGGCGCAGCCCGAGAGCAGCGCACCGGCGAGAAGCGAGCCGGCCACGAGTCGATCCATCGTCGGAGTATAGTTGCAAAGGGCCGAACGGATCAGCAGCCTGGCGGACCAATGGGCACCCGCGCCAGGCGCATCATCGGTCCGGCAGGCTCCTTGGCGTAGTACCGAGCTATTTGGGCGGCCCCGCTTCCGACATCCGGTCCTGCACCGCCAGCAGCAGGTCGTGGCGCGAGATTTCGCCGAGCAGCGTCGTCCGCCAGGCGCCCGAGATCACGGGCAGCACCGTTTCATTCTCGCGCAGAAACAGCTCGAGCGCCGCGGTCAGGCTCATCTCCGGCGTCAGGGTATTGCGCATCGGACTCGCGACCGCCTGCACCGGGGTGCGTGGGTCGATGGCGCCTTGCTTCATCTCGGTGAACACCTGGCGGGGATCGACCGACGCGACGAGTTCCCGGTCCGCGTTGATGACGTACACCGCGCGCACCGGCCGCCGCGGCAGATTGCGCAGCATGTCCTGCACCGTGGTCGTCTCCTGCACGATCGCCGCGGCTGGCCGTATCAGATCCGCGATGGTGCGCAGTTGCCAGGCCGAGCCCCCGTCCGCCGAGGGCGCCAGCGATTCCCGATAGATGGAGGCCCCGCCGCGGTAAACCTTGGCAACGTAGTGCGCCGTGACGCAGGCCAGAATCAATGGCAGCACCACCTGATGATCGAGCGTCATCTCGAAGATCATCAGTACCGAGGTGAGCGGCGCATGGGTGGTTGCCGCCAGAAAGCCGCCCATTCCGACGACGGCGAAAGCGCTCGTGCCGGAGGTCATGTGGGGAAGGGCCAGACGGAGCGTCGAGCCGGTCAGAGCCCCGACCGCCGCCCCGATGAACAGTGTCGGCGTGAAAACACCTCCCACCGCACCCGATCCGACCGTGGATGCCGTGCTCGCCACCTTGGCGAACAGCACCGCAAGCAGCATCCAGCCGAGCAGCCGGTCGTGCAGGATCGAGTCCACCACGCTGTACCCGTTGCCCCAGACCTGGGGCAAGAGGATGGAAATCAGGCCGACGATCAGGCCGCCGACCGCGAACTTCAGATATAGCGGCATGGGGAGCGCCGCGAATTGCCGCTTGCTCCAGGCCAGTAGCGCGAGAAACGGCGGGGCGAGGTGTCCGAGGAGCACGCCGAATATCGCGTACAGAATGAGCTCCCAGTTCTCGCCGAAATGCACCGGGGGCACCTCGAACACCGGTCCGTAGCCGAGCAGCCGGTGAATGGTCGCATCGGCGCTTACCGCCGACACCAGCAGCGGGCCGAAGCTCTCCATCGCAAACGAGCCCATGACGATCTCGGCGACGAACAATGCCCCGGCGATCGGCGCGTTGTAGGCGGAGGCGATGCCCGCCGCCGCCCCGCAGGCCACCAGCAGGCGCCGCCTGGGCACGGGCGCCTTGCCCAGAATCGCCACCTTGGAGCCGATCAGCGCCGCCAGCTGCACCATCGGGCCTTCGCGCCCGATCGAGCCGCCCGAGGCGATGGTCAGCAGGGAGGAGATGCTGCGTATCAGCGTCGGCCGCGCCGCGATCACGCCGTCCCCCACCGCCACCGCCTCCATGTAGTCGACCGAGCGGCGCGCGGCGACCCAGGCAGCGCCATATTGAATGACCAGCCCCGCCGCGAGACCGCCGATCACCGGGACGATGGCGCGGCGCACGCCGTGCAGCTCCATCGCCGCTTCCACGATGCTTCCCGAGCGCCCCGTGATCATCCACTCGAAAAAATGAATGCCCTCGCGAAACGCGACGCTGGCGAGTGCGCCGGCGATGCCGATCGCGGCGGCCCAGAATACGATGGCGGTCAGTTCCTCGTGTCCGAGCACAACGAGCCGCAGCCGCGTGAGCCATTGCAGCGTCTTTACGCAGGATGCCTTGACGTGCGCGCGGCCGGAGGCGAGGAAGCCGCGAACTGCGTGTGTCGTGCCGTTCAAGCGATCAGTCGCTAAGCGTCCGCATTGTCCGCCGGCCGGTCGATCGCCCGCGGGGTGATGACCCGCAACAGGTCGATGCGGCGCCGGTCGGCGCGCAGGATTCGAAACTCCATCTCGCCGATGCGGGTGGTCTCGCCGCGCCGCGGCAGGCGGCCGAACTCCTGCATCAGCAATCCGCCGATGGTGTCGTACTCCTCGTCCGAGAACGCCGTGCCGAAGTACTCGTTGAAATCGGCGATCGGCGTGAGGGCACGCACGGAAAATTCCCGCTCGCCCTCGCGGCGTATCGTCTGGTCGTCCTCGACGTCGTGCTCATCGTCGATCTCCCCGACGATCTGCTCGATCACATCCTCGATGGTCACCAGGCCGCATACGCCACCGTATTCATCCACCACCATGGCCAGGTGATTGTGGCTGACGCGAAATTCCTTGAGCAGCACGTTGAGCCGCTTGCTCTGCGGAACGAACACGACGGGACGCATGAATTCGCGAATCTCGAACGGCTCCCGGTCCGCGATCTGCAGCCGCAACAGGTCCTTGGCCAGGAGTATCCCCAGAATCTGATCGCGGTCCTCGCCGATCACCGGGAAGCGCGAATGGCCCGACTCGACCACCAGCTCGATCAGCTTCTCCGGCGGCTCGTCGCGCTCGACGAACACCATCTGCGCTCGCGGCACCATGATGTCGCGCACCTGCATGTCGGCCACCGCCAGCACGCCCTCCAGCATCACCAGCGCATCGCCGTTGAACAGCCCGCGCTCGCTCGCTTCGCGCAGATCCTCGATGAGCTCCGCCAGATCGCGCGGCTCTCCCGACATCGATTGCGTGATCCGCTTTAACCAGCGGCCGGTGTTGCCAGTAGGCTGCTCGGACATGTGTGGTGAAGCATACTCGATCAGGCATCCGGCCAGACATATGGGTTTGAAAATCCAAGCCGATCAAGGATTTGAATCTCCCTGGCCTCCATTCTGCGGGCCTCGCCGGGGCGCCGATGATCGCAGCCCAGCAGGTGCAGCACCCCGTGCACCGTCAGATGCGCCCAATGCGCCACGGGTTGCTTGCCCTGAGCGGCCGCCTCGCGGGCGAGGAGCGGGGCGCAGATCACCAACTCGCCGAGGTCGGTGGAACCGTCCGGCATCCGTCCTGCGCCGCCGAAGGACAGCACATTGGTCGGCCGATCTTTGTGCCGATAGCGTGCATTAAGCGACCGGCTGCGGGCCGTCCCCACCACCCGGACCGACATTCGCATGCGCCGCGCCGCGCCGCGCCGCGGCGCCGCTTGCTGCCGTGGTGGCGACTGCAGCGCAGCATCGGCGAGCGCGGCGCTTGCCCAGCGCAGCAACTCGGCGCGGCGCGGGGTCCAGGGACGCCGCGCCGCGAAAGTCACGTCCAGCTCGAGCCGCACGCGAGCGCTCAGGCGCCCCGCGGGCCGTCTTCGGGAGCCTGGGCCTCGTAGGCCTGGACGATACGCTGCACCAGCGGATGCCTGACCACGTCCCGAGAGCTGAACAGGGTGAAGGCGATGCCGCGCACGCCGCGCAGGATGTCGATCACGGTGCGCAATCCGGAGGGCTTGGAGTTCGGCAGATCGACCTGCGTGATGTCGCCGGTCACGACCGCCTTGGAGCCGAAGCCGATCCTCGTCAGGAACATCTTCATCTGCTCGTTGGTGGTGTTCTGCGCCTCGTCCAGGATCACGAACGAATCGTTCAGCGAGCGCCCGCGCATGAAGGCGAGCGGCGCGACTTCGATGATGTTGCGCTCGATCGACTTTGCCACCCGCTCGAAGCCGAGCATCTCGTACAGCGCGTCGTACATCGGTCGCAGGTACGGATCCACTTTTTGCGAGAGATCTCCCGGCAGGAAGCCCAACCGCTCGCCCGCCTCGACCGCGGGCCGCACCAGCACGATGCGGCGAACCTTTTCCGACTGCAGCGCCTCCACCGCGCACGCCACCGCCAGATAGGTCTTGCCGGTTCCCGCCGGGCCGATCCCGAACGTCAGGTCGTGTGCACGGATATTGCTGAGATATTCGGTCTGATTGGCGCCGCGGGCCCGCAGCGTGCCGCGCGCGGTGCGCACCTTGATCTCGTCCGCCGCCTCACCGTTGGACGGAGCGGCAGGGTCGGCCGTCGCGGCTGCCGGCCGGGCCTCTGCGTCACCGTCCATGCCGAGCTCCTGAAGCGCGATGTGCACCCGCTCGGAGTCCACCGGCTCGCGCTGCGCGCGCGCGTACAGGTCCTGCAGCAGCGCCTCCGCACGCTGGGTGGCGGCGGGCAAGCCGACGATCTGGAATCGATTGCCGCGCCGGCGGATCTCCACGCCAAGCCGCGCCTCGATCTGATGCAGGTGCCCGTCGAGCGGTCCGCAAAGCTCGACCAGTCGCACGTTGTCGGCCGGCGCGAGCGACAGCTCGCGCGTCGTGGGAGCGGAGCTCACGCCCGCTCTTCCACCACGGCCGCAACATCCGTCACCAGCCGGCCGCGCAGCGAATTGGGCCTGGCTTCGGTGATCACCACGTCCGCGAATCGATTGATCAGCTCCGCTGGGCCGTCGAAATTCACCCAGCGATTGTTGTCGGTGCGCCCGGCGAGTTCGTGCCGGTTGCGCTTGGCGGGGCGCTCGATGAGCACGCGCTGGCGGCTCCCCACCATGCGCTCGGAGATGGCGTGCGCCTGCGCGTTCAACCGCTGCTGCACGAGTTCGAGCCGCAGCTGCTTGGTCGCAGGCGGGACCTCGTCCGGGAACGACGCGGCCGGCGTGCCGGGACGGCGGCTGTAGAGGAAACTGAAGGATTGGTCGAATCCCGCGTCCGCGATCAGGTTCATGGTCGCCATGAAGTCCTC
>VFSW01013111.1_pt1 | contig 11539 bp, 7 predicted proteins | sample 5358111 | NCBI WGS metagenome assembly VFSW01 (sample SAMN11554181, study PRJNA540505) | mine drainage metagenome | isolation source: sediment from site ElyBrook_90M | place: USA: Ely Copper Mine, Vershire, VT | collected 2017 | reverse complement strand
CGACGTGCACATGCAAACGGTTCATGGGAATGCTCCGATGATGAAACGAAAAGCGAGCGGCACCGTTCCGCCCAGCAACTGGGCGCGGCGGCAACGGCGGGCACAAAAATGATGTTACGCACGCCGGCTGGTTTTGGGTTTGCGGGTCGCGCGCACTGCGGGCACCGGTTTGTTGCCGACCACCGGCAGGCAGGCGGCGCCCTGACAACAGTTTTCCGTGAGGTAGGCGATCAAAGCGTTGATGGCGGCGTACTCCGCGGTGACGTAAAGCGTGCGGCCCGCACGCCGCCGGCTCACCAGCCCCGCGTGCCGCAGTTCCTTGAGGTGGAAGGAGAGGGTGGCAGGGGCCAGACGCAATTGTTCTGCCAGCACCCCCGCCGGTATGCCCTCAAGACCGGCGGGCACCAGCAGACGGAAGATCGCCAGGCGGGTGTCATGAGCCAGGCCGGTGAGCGCCAGCCGTGCGGTTTTGGTTTCCATATTTCCAATATTCTAGAAATATTGTAAGATTGTCAAGGCCGCCGCTGGCCGCTGGCGAAACTTTGGCCATGGCGCGCAAGCCGGCGCCAAACGTGTAAAACTTATGCCCGTCTCATCGGTCCCAAACTCGCGTCACCCACAAGAATCCGGAGAACTCCATGAGCGTGCGTGCCTGGTTGCTGTTGTCGCTGTTAACCCTATGCCTGTTCAACGCCCCCGCCCAGGCGGCGCCCTTGAACCCGGCCCTGTATTCGAGCCTGCAGTGGCGCATGCTCGGCCCATTCCGCTCCGGCCGCGCGCTGGCGGTCAGCGGTGTGCCCGGCGAGCCCAACCATTTTTATTTCGGCGCCGTGGACGGCGGCGTCTGGGAAACCCATAATGCCGGCCGCACCTGGACCCCGATTTTCGACCAGCAGCCGGTGGGCTCCATCGGCGCCATCGCCGTGGCATCCTCCGATCCCAAGGTGATTTACGTGGGTTCCGGCGAGGCCGACATGCGTTCCGACATCGGCTACGGCAACGGCATGTATAAATCCACGGACGGCGGTCGGCACTGGACCCCTATCGGACTGACCGATAGTCAGCAGATCGGTGCCGTGCTGGTGGACCCGAAAAACGCCGATACCGTCTATGTGGCGGCCCTGGGCCATGCCTATGGGGCCAACGCCGAACGCGGCGTGTTCAAGAGCAGCGACGGCGGCCGCACCTGGAAGAAGGTGCTGTACAAGAACGACAACACCGGCGCCATTGACCTGGCCTTCGGCGGCAGCGATCAGACGATTTTTGCGGCGCTGTGGCAGACGCGCCGGCCGCCGTGGAACGTGTATCCGCCCTCCAAAGGCCCCGGCAGCGGCCTGTATGTCAGCCACGACGCCGGCGACCATTGGACACAAATCAGCGGCCGCGGATTCCCCGACGAAGGCGTGGGCCGCATCGGTGTGGCGGTAGCGCCCAGCAATCCGCAGATTGTGTACGCGCTGGTGGATGCCGACCAGGGCGGGCTTTATAAATCCAGCGACGGCGGCGTGCACTGGACGCGGGTATCGGATGATCAACGCATCTGGCAGCGCGGCTGGTACTTCAGCGGCGTGACGGTGGACCCCAAGAATCCCGACATCGTGTACGTGTGCGACACGGTCATCTACAAGTCCAGCGATGGCGGCAAAACCTTCCTGCCCCTGAAGGGCGATCCCACCGGCGACGACTATCACAGCCTGTGGATCGATCCGGACAATTCCGCGCATATGATCGCCGGTTCGGATCAGGGCGTGATCGTCAGCCTCGACGACGGCAAGACCTGGTCAAGCTGGTACAACCAGCCCATCGCCCAGATTTATCACGTGACCACCGACAACCGTTTCCCCTATTGGGTGTACGGCGCGCAGCAGGACTCGGGTGCCGCGGCCCTGCCGAGCCGCACCAATACCATCGACGGCATCGGCATGATGCAGTTCCGCGAAATCACCGCCGGCGGTGAGAGCGGCTATCTGGCGGTGGATCCCCGCAACTTTAATTATGTGTACGGCAGCGATTACGGCGGCGGCGTCGACCGCCTCGACATCGCCACCGGCCAGACACAAAGCGTCGGTCCCACACTCGCTTACCCTGGCCTGTACCGCAGCGTCTGGACCATGCCGCTGGCGTTTTCGCCGGCCGATACCCATGCACTGTATTTCGGCAATCAAAAAATATTCCGCACCACGGACGGCGGCCGGCACTGGAGCATCATCAGTCCGGATCTGTCGCGCCCGAATCCGGGGGTGCCGTCCAACCTGGATGCGGTTACGGCCGTGGATGCCTCGGTCAAAACTCCGCGCCGCGGCGTGATCTACAGTATCGCGCCCTCGCCGCTTAAAGCTGATCTCATCTGGGCCGGCACCGACGACGGGCTGGTATGGGTAACCCATGATACCGGCAAGCATTGGCTTAACGTCACCCCGCCGTCACTCACGCCCTGGTCGAAAGTGGCCATCATCGAAGCCGGGCATTTTAGCGCCGATACCGCCTATCTGGCCGTCGACCGCCACCGGCTCAACGATTACCAGCCGTACATCTATGTCACTCACGACGGCGGAAAATCCTGGAAGCTGAGGGTGAGCGGCATTCCCGACGGCAGTTTCGTCAACGTGGTGCGCGAGGACCCGGTGAAACCGGGGTTGCTGTACGCCGGCACCGAGATGGGCATCTACGTGTCCTTCGACGACGGCGCTCATTGGCAGAGCCTGCAGCAGAATCTGCCAGTGACGTCGGTGCGCGATATTGACGTGCATGACGGCGACCTGGTGATCGCCACCCACGGCCGCGGCTTCTGGATCATGGATGATGTGGCACCGTTGCGGCAACTCACCGCCAAAGTGGCACAGGCGCCTGCCTGGTTGTTCAAACCGGCGCCTGCCTACCGGGTGTTGCCGGCGGGTTTCACCGGTACACCGTTGCCGGTCGACGAACCGCATGCGGACAATCCGCCGCTAGGCGCCTACATCGATTACTACCTGAAGTCACCCGCCTACACACCGGTGACGCTGGACATCTATGACATGCTGGGGAATCCAGTGCAGCATTTCAGCAGCGACACCCCGCCGCAGAAAATTGATCTCTCCAAGATCAATTCCACGCCCGACTGGGTTATGCGACCGACGCCGCTGTCGGCCAGCGTCGGCGTGCACCGCTTCGTTTGGGATCTGCGTTACGCGCTGCCCCCGGCGCTCAAAAGCCACGGCCAAGCCGGCGGCGGTCTGTGGGTGGTGCCCGGCAAATACACGCTGAAACTCTCGGTGAACGGCAAATCCTACAGCCAGCCGCTCACGGTGCTGGAAGACCCGCGTGTGAAAATCTTCACCATCAGCCTGCGTCACCAACTCGAGTTCGCGCAACAGATTGAGTCGGCGCGCGTGCAGGTGGCCGAGGCCAGCCACACCATCGCGTCGCTGCTCACGCAGTTGCGGGATCTCAAAGGCCTGGTCAACGGTAGGCTCGCCGCTCAAGTCGCGTCGCTCACCCGGAAACTGGATGCCATCGGCGGGGCCGCGCCCGCCAATCCGGACGATTCCGTGGGCGTGCCACCCGTCAACCTGGAAAACCTGAACTATTTCGAGGGCGCACTCGCGAATCTCGAACAGGCGGTGGAGAGCGCCGATGCCGCGCCTACTCCGGACGCGCGCACCGGCTTCAAGCGCCAACAGAAGTTGCTGGCGCCGGTCATGCACCAGTGGCGTCAGCTACAATTGGTGGACCTGCCACAGTTGAATGCCGCGCTGCAGAATGCGGGCCGCGCGCCGCTTAAACAGTGATATGAAGGACTCCGCCGCGCTTGCCGCGCTGCGCCGCAAGGCGGAGGCGCTGCGAGCGCGGCACCACGGTCCCGAGCCGCTACTGCTGCTCAACGCCTGGGATGCGGCCAGTGCATGCGTTGTGGAATCGTTGGGGTTTCCGGCCATCGCCACTACCAGTTCCGGCGTAGCCAATGCTCTCGGCTACGCCGATGGCGAGCATCTGAGCCGCGAGGAGATGCTGGCGGCGGTGACACGCATCGCGCGGGCGGTAGCCGTGCCGGTGAGTGCCGATCTGGAAGCGGGTTATGGCGCAAACACGGGGGCGGTGGCGGAAACCGTGCAGTTGGCCGTGACGGCCGGTGTTGCCGGCTTCAATCTGGAAGATTCCCGCGGTGGCGTATTGTTACCTTTGGATCAGGCTGTGGCACGAGTGCGGGCCGCGCGAGCGGCAGCGGACGTGCCGCTGGTCATCAATGCGCGCACCGATGTATTTCATCCGGGGTATTTTCAAGGCGATATGTTTAAGGAAGCGGTGCGGCGCGCCAACGCCTACCGGGAAGCTGGCGCTGACTGCCTGTTCCTGCCGTTCGTGAGCGATGCCATGACCATCGGCCGGCTGGTCAAAGTAATACACGGGCCCATCAATATTCTCGCTGCTGCCGGCACGCCGCCGCTCCCGGAGCTGAAAGACCTGGGCGTGGCGCGGGTGAGTGTGGGCGGCGCGCTGGCGCGTGCGGCTTTGACTGTCATCCGTGATGTGGCGCAGGAACTGCGCGACATCGGCAGTTTTGATTTCACCGCCGGTATTCTTACCCATGCCGAGATGAACGCGCTGCTGAAAGGCAAATGATCGGGGAACCGGCAACCCGCCTGGATTAGATGGCACCGGAAAGCCAACATGCCGCCGTCAAAGAGTGAACATCCGCAGGACCGGGAAACCCTGATGCGTCGCCACGTGCGGCTGTGGCAAATTGTGTTCTTCGCCGCTCTTTTTGCGGCCTTTAGCACGGCCAACATTTTTACCACGCTCGCCAACAAGGCCAACGACGGCATCTACCTGTCGCCGTGGGAACCGGCGGTCTGGGAATATTCCAGCGCGTTGTTCATCTGGCTGCTGATTCCCGGTATCGCTTGGTTCAACAACCGTTTCCTCATCGGCGCACGCACATGGAAATGGACGATACCTTCGCACCTGCTGGCGACGATCCCGTACTCGATTATCCATGTGAGCGGCATGGTGGAGCTGCGCAAGCTGGCCTATGCTGCCGCCGGCCGGCGTTACGAATTCGGCGCACCGATAGCCAGCTGGATATATGAATACCGCAAGGATTTCCTGACATATTGGGTGATCCTCGCGGCGCTGTATGCCTTCCGCGTGTACCGCCTGTGGCTGGAAAGCCGGCTGGCGCCGGCGGCAGCTGCCGTGCCGCCCACTGCCAGCCTTGAACGGCTGGTCGTCAAGAAACTCAACCGCGAATTCATTCTCAATATCGCCGACATTGACCGCATTGAGGCGGACGGCAACTACGTCACATTGTATGCGCAGGGTATTACTTATCCGCTGCGCGAGTCCCTGGCGGCGCTGGAAAAGAAGCTCGATCCACGTCGCTTCGCGCGAGTGCATCGCGGTCACATCGTGAATCTGGACCGCATCCGCGAAATCCAGCCCTGGGACAGCGGCGACTATCGCATTCTGCTCAAGGATGGCCATTTCGTGAATTTCAGCCGCCGCTACCGCAGCCGCCTGCCGCAGCTTTTCAATTCCTGAGCGTGCGTCCGTCACCGCCGCGGCTCCGCTCGCCACCCGCCTGCGCCGCTGATCACGCCGGGACTTGCACCCTGGGGTGTGTCTGCCTACCTTTTGCGTCACTGAACCGGAGGTGGAGCATGCAAACGATTTTCCGATGCGCGCGGCTGGCGCTGCTGCTGACGGGTTTGGCGGTGGCCGGTTGCGGTGGCCGGCCGGTGCCGGTGGCGGCCAGCCCCGATGGCGGATGGCCGGTGTACGGCGGCGACCCGGGCGGTACCCACTATTCGCCGCTCGCCCAGATCACGCCCCGGAACGTGAAAGGCCTGAAACTGGCCTGGACCTACCGCACCGGCGACACCGGGGCCGGTTTCCCGGGCGATGAGTGGAAATCACACATGGCCTTCGAGGCGACGCCCATTTTCTATGACGGCACGCTGTATTTCACCACCTCCTTAACCAATGTGGTGGCGGTCAACGCCGCCACCGGCAAACTGCGCTGGCGCGTCAATGCGCACGTGGAGAAACTCTGGTATTCCGATGCCGTCTCCCGCGGCGTTTCCCTGTGGGTGGATGGCGGCACTCCGGCGGATGCCGTGTGCCACGCGCGCATCTTTGCGCCCACGCTGGACGGCCGGCTGCTGGCGCTGGATGCCGCGACCGGAAAACCCTGCCCGGGGTTTGCCGATCACGGCGTGCTCAGCCTTACCGCCGGGATGCACCTCAAACATCGCAACAACCAATACTATACGAGTGAATACCGAAATTACCTTGTGACTTCGCCGCCGGCGATTCTGCACGGCAAACTCATCATCGGTTCCTCCATCGGCGACAATCGTTCCACTACGGAGGAATCGGGCGAGGTGCGCGCGTTTGACACGCGCACGGGCAAGTTGCTGTGGAGTTGGGACCCGATTCCGCGGGACCCTGCCAATCCGATGTACCAGGAATGGGACCCCAAGGCGGCCGCCAGCGCCGGCGCCGGCAACGTGTGGTCGCTCATCTCGGTGGATCCCGGGCGTAATCTGGTGTATTTGCCCACCACCTCGGCGGATCCGGACATGTACGGCGGCGAACGTCCCGGCGACGACCGCTGGACCGATTCCCTGGTGGCCCTCGACGGCGACACCGGCAAGCTCGTGTGGGCGCATCAACTGGTGCATCACGATCTCTGGGATTACGACCTGCCGGCGGAACCGGTGCTGGTGGAATTGCAGCACGATGGTGCAGAACTACCAGCAGTGATCCAGTCCACCAAGATGGGCCTGCTGTTCACTTTCAACCGTGTCACCGGCAAGCCGGTGTTCCCCATCGTCGAGAAGCCGGTGCCCACCGACGGTGTGCCGGGCGAGCAGCCATCGCCGACCCAGCCATTTCCCGTGGCACCGCCGCCGCTGGTGCGCACCGGGCCGGTGACACCGGCGGATGCCTGGGGGCTGACCTTCTGGGATGAAGGCCGGTGTCGCAAGGAAATCAAGCAATATCATTCGCAAGGCATCTACACGCCACCGAGCTTCCGGGGCAGCATCGAGCAGCCGGGCTATGGCGGAGGGATTGAATGGGGCGGCCTCGCCTTCGATCCCGTGCACCAGATCGCCGTGGTCAACACCAACAATATCCCCATGGTGGTGGCGTTGATACCACGCGACAAATTATTGGCGGAATCCCGTTCCGGCAAATACCAGGGCTGGGATTTCTCACGCATGCAGGGCACGCCCTACGGCATGCGCCGCAAGCCCCTGCTGTCACCGCTGCATATTCCCTGCGTCAAGCCGCCCTGGGGGCAGCTCACGGCGGTGGATATGGAAAGTGGCAAGATCGAATGGCAGGTGCCATTCGGCAACGCGCTGCTCAATCACTGGAACCTGGGCGTACCCAACATGGGCGGACCCATTGTCACGGCCAGCGGCCTCATCTTTATCGCCGCCACCGTGGATGACGATATCCGCGCCTTCGACATCCACACGGGCAAGGTGCTGTGGCAGTACAAACTGCCCGCCGGTGGCCAGGCCACGCCCATGACCTATGCAGTCCATGGCAAACAGTATGTGGTGATCGCCGCCGGGGGCCATGGCGGTCTCGGCACCAAGCGCGGCGACTACGTGATGGCGTTTTCTTTGTCGCAATGAAATCGGAAGACAGGCATCGCGACGGGTACCGGCGCTCCCACAAAATGGACAGCCGCTCCCGCGACCAAGATGTCTGCTTCCAATGGCAGCGATCTGATAACGGGTTTTGGGGTGGGAGCGGCGGTCTCCGCCGCGCTCTGCGACGCCTGTTGGCCTGCTCCGCATGGGGATTATGCCTGTGGTTCAGCCGGGGAGCCTGGGCTGGCGATAACACCGTGCAACTGGGACAGGTGGTGGTGACGGACACGGGCGCACCGGTGCCGGTGCGAATCCTGCCTGACAACACCGTGCGGGTGGACAGCGCTACGCTGAATCTGCTGGGCGCAACCCAGCCCTCCCAATTGCTGACCACGGTGCCGGGCGTGTGGATCACGGCGGGCAGCGGCCAGGAAAGCCTCATGGCCATCCGCTCGCCGCTGTTTACCGGCGCGGGTGCCTGCGGCGCGTTCCTGCTGCTGGAAGACGGCGTGCCCATCCAGCCGGCGGGTTTCTGCGACGTGAACGCCCTGTTCGAGATCAACACCGAGCAGGCGGATGCGGTGGAGGTGATCCGCGGCCCCGGTTCGGTGCTGTACGGTTCCAATGCCCTGAATGGCATCATCAACGTGCTCACGCGTCCGCCGGAGTCCCTGCCACGGAACAGTGTGACGGTCGAACGCGGTCCCAACGATTACACCCGTGTCGAGGCGAGTGTCGGCGAATGGAGCGGCACGGACGGGTTCCGTGTCAGTGCCAATGCCGCGCGTAGCGATGGTTTCCGCGCGGATTCCGGTTACGCGCAGCAGAAATTGACGCTGCGTCTTGACCATAACGGCACTGCGGTGAGCCGCGAGACGCTGCTGGAGGTCACTAACCTCAAGCAGAAAACCGCCGGCTATATCTATGGCCTGGATGCGTATGAGAATCCGGCCTTGCGCTATTCCAACCCCACACCCGGCGCGTTCCGGGATGCACGCAGCCTGCGGGTGTTGCAGAGATGGCGGTTGCACCTGACGGACGGCCGCGAGCTTGACATCACGCCGTATGCGCGCCGCAACTGGACGAGCTTTACGGAACACTACCTGCCGGGTGAACCCATCGAAACGGCCGCCGCCAACAGCGCCGGCGTGCAGGTGAAACTGCGCGATACCCTGTCACCCACCACATCGGTGATCTACGGCAGCGATGCGGAATACGCCCACGGTAGCGTAATGGAGTTCCAGCCGGGTCCGGTGACCACACTGCCGCCGCCGCAGGCCGCCATCCGCCCGCAGGGTTTGCATTACGACTATGCCGCCGACAGCCGCACGCTGGCAGTGTATGTGGATGTGACACACCAGTGGACCCCACGGTGGCTGTTTTCCGGAGGCGTGCGCCTGGAAGGCGTGCGCTACACTTATGTGAATTTCCTTCCCGTGGGCAACACCCAGGCCAACGGCATACGCTGCCCGTTCGGCGGCTGTTTGTTCAACCGGCCGGCGGACCGCGCGGATCAGTTCGTGAATGTGCTGCCGAAGTTCGGCGTGAGCTATCTCGCGACTGCCTCGCAGACGCTTTATTTCAACATCGGCCGCGGCGCCCGCGCGCCCCAGACCACCGAGCTTTACGAGCTGCAGCGCCAGCAGTCCGTGGCCGACCTGCATTCAGAAATGCTGAATGCCTTTGAACTCGGCTGGCGCGGACAGGTGGGCCGGTTCGGCTGGGACACGGATGTCTATTACCAGCTCCAGAGCCATTTCATCTTTCGCGACGCCAACGGGTTCAACGTAAGCGACGGCCGCATCCGCTCGCGCGGCGTGGAGTTCACCCTCAACTACGCCCTGACTTCATCCCTCGCCGTGCTGCTGGATGGCACCTATGCGGTACACAACTATGCCTTCAGCCAGAACCTCGGCCAGGGAAACTACATCACCGCCGGCAACGACGTGAAATATGCGCCCCGCAGCCTCGGCAGCTTGCGCCTGCGCTGGCGTCCCGCGGATACCACGCAGCTCGAATTGGCCTGGGTGCATGTGGGTGGTTATTGGCTGGATGAATCCAACCAGCACCGTTACGGCGGCCAGGACCTATTGAACATGTACGCGGAAAAATCCCTGGTGCGCGGCTGGTCGCTGACACTGCGCGTCACCAATCTCACCAACAAGGCATATGCGGAGCGCGCCGACTACAGTTTCGGCAACTACCGCTATTTTCCCGGCGACGGCCGCGCGACGTTTCTCGAGTTGCAGAAGGCGTTTTGAGGCGGCCGCCGGGAATCTAGCGGGTCAACCAGGATTTGGCGCGCACCGTAAGCACTGCATAGGGAAAAATCCAAAACAGCGCAAAGGCGGAATAATAGGAATAGAAAATGCCGTACACGAAATCCCAGGAGCGTTCACTGCGCAAGTAGTAGAGCATGTTGAAGGAAGCCATGATGCCGATAACGCAAAGGAAACGCACCAGCGTAGCCGGGTGCCAGATGATGATGGCCACCAGCAGCACCAGTGCCGCCCAACTTACCGGATAGCGCAGATTGGTTACGATGGCGTCGGTAACGGCGATGGCGCGCGCCGCCGGCGGACGTGTCCACACGATGCGTGCGAAGCGGATTTCCTCGCGCACGTAGCTCCGGTCCCAGCGCAGAAACATCTTGCAGAGCCGCGCATAGGTGAGCGGCACCACGGTGCGCACCACGGCCGCGCGCTGGTAGACGGTGTCGTAGCCCTGGGCGAGGATGTAATTGGTCATGGAGCGGTCCTCGCCGTAGGTGCAGGCCACGCCCATGAATTTCTGATTCACCCAGCGATCCAGCACCGCGCGCACCACGCTGGCACGGTAGCCCGCGAGCGCCCCGGGGCAGCAATACACCGTGCCATAGGTGGATTGCACCGCGCGCAGATAATCGAAACTGAGAGCGTAGCGTACTTTGAGCATGCGCGGAATCAAGCCATCACCCCGGTTATAAACCGAAACCCGGCCGGCCACCGCGCCGATTTTCGGGTTGCGGAAAGGTCCGGCCATGGCCAGCAGGGTGTCGCGCTCGATGACACTGTCGGAATCGATCGTCACGATGATGTCACCGCGGGCGTGACGGAAACCGGCTTCCAAGGCCGCGCGTTTGCCGCGGTTCTGGGGAAAGCGCAGGGTGGTGACCAGCCCCGGATGACGCTGGGCGGCCGCCTCGATATGTTCCCAAGTGTCGTCGCCGCTGCCATCGTCCACCACGAAAATCTCCAGCCGTCCGTACGGGTAGTGAGCAACAGCCACGGAATCGATGGACTGGGATACCATGGGGCCTTCGTTATAGGCGGGGATGATCACCGTCAGCGTGGGGGCATCGCTGAAACCGGCCACCGGCGGGGTGCGGTAACGGAACCACAACAGCGTCCGGAAAAACAGCATCGAAAAACCCATGAGCATCCACAGGATGCTCGGATGCACGATGAAGCGCGTCCAGTGATGTTCCTGGGCGGCATGCAGCAGCGGCTGGAACAACTGCCAGCGGAAGCTCAGGTACAGGGTAGCTATGAGTCCCAGCACGATCGCCGCCCGGTAAAGCGGGTCCCAGGGCTTGAGGTGCAGGTGTTGCTGTGCGGCGCGTTCTTGGAGGCTCAGGCGAGGGATGGCGTCAAAAGGCGACATGGGTAATTGCGATCATCCTTGAGGGGGGTGAAGTGTAATGGAACCGCCGGGCTTTACCAGCCCCCCCTGTTGGCAAGCGCCGCGCTTCGGCTTATAAAATGCACTTTTGTTGATGGCATTAGATACCGGGGGGTCAAAATGATAAACGTTGACCGCAAAATTGCGTTGACTGCCGCCCTGGGGATGACCTTGGGGCTGGCAATTTCCACCGTCCAGGCGGACGTGAAGGTGCAAACCATAACCCATTTCGGGGGGATTGCCGGGGTGGGCGCCAGCGATATCAGCGATACCAGCTATCTGCAGGGGCACAC
>VFSW01013110.1_pt1 | contig 11540 bp, 9 predicted proteins | sample 5358111 | NCBI WGS metagenome assembly VFSW01 (sample SAMN11554181, study PRJNA540505) | mine drainage metagenome | isolation source: sediment from site ElyBrook_90M | place: USA: Ely Copper Mine, Vershire, VT | collected 2017 | reverse complement strand
GGCGAGACTTCCCAACTGGTGGCCCCGTTTGGTTCTGGCAAACGTCCGATCATTGTCTGCGCCAATAACGGTGTCAATTATCTCGACGGTGCTTTCGCTTTCCTAAAAGGCGGCGGCGATACGCTCGATGCCGCCATTCGGGTTGTGAAAGGGCCGGAAGACGATCCGAACGACGATAGCGTTGGACTGGGCGGCCTCCCCAACGAAGAAGGCGTTGTCGAACTTGATGCCTGCTGCATGCATGGTCCGACGCGGCGCGCGGGGTCGGTTGGCAGCGTACGGAACATTAAGAATGTGGCGCTGGTATCGAAGGCCGTCATGGAGCATACCGGCCACGTGATGCTAGTGGGGGAGGGCGCGGAGCGATTTGCCGTCGCCATGGGTTTCCCACGAGAGAATCTGCTTACCGAGCGGTCTCGCAAGATCTGGTTGCTCTGGAAGGAGTACCACTCGACGGATGACTGGTGGGGGCCGGGACTGGCCGACCCACAATGGAAGCCGCCCGCCGCGTCTCCGCAAGCGGAAGTTTGGGAAGAGCGTATCCACCGCCTCGAAGAGCACGCCGCAAGCATTGGCATCGAGCCGGAATTCCGATTGGCTGCCATCCGGCGCGTACTGTCTCCGCCGACCGGGACGATTCACTGCTCGGCGCTCAACGAAAAAGGTGAGATGTCCGGGGTCACAACTACTAGCGGCCTGGCGTTAAAGCTTCCGGGACGTTGCGGAGATTCACCGATCATCGGCGCAGGATGCTACACCGATCAGGATGTGGGCTCGGCAGGGGCAACCGGAAGCGGGGAAGAGAACATCAAGGTCGCCGGAGCGCACACCATCGTTGAGAATATGCGGCACGGCATGTCGCCGCTTGAAGCTGGCATGGATGCGCTCAAACGCATTGCCCGCAACTATGACAACGACATGAGCAAGATCAAGTTCATCGACATGACCTACTACATCCTGCGCAAGGATGGCGCTTACGCCGGCGTGTCGCTCTGGGAAGGTTATCCGGATAAACCGCACAAGATCGCGGTGCACGATGGCATCAGGCGCTCCGAGGTCACAGTCGCCTTATTCAAAGGAGCTTCGCACGAATTTCCGCCGTTTCCGGTCAACATGCCGAAGGAGTTGACCGAGGATTCCGTATACGTGAAGTAGACACGGGAAAATAGGAAAGGCAGAGCCGCGGCAAAGGTCATTTCGGCGCTTCCAAGCGGGTGTACAATTGTTTTGTACGGACCGAAGCTTCACGGGACTCTTTTCCCCGCGTTCGAGGCTCGAAAATGAACGTTCACGTTAGTTACAAGGTCCACAAGACTCCCGACATCGAAAAAGAAATCAGCCACCAGCTTGAGAAAGTGCGGAAGCGCGTTCAGGTGTTCCGGCCCGATCTGGTCCATCTAAAGGGCGTCATCGAAGAGAATTCCGCACGCGAGGGAACGATCGTCTCGCTGAATCTGCGTCTGCCCTCATGCCAGTTGACCGCCCAGGAGAAGGCATCGAGTCCGACTTCGGCCATCAAGGCGGCTTTTGACGAGCTTATCCAGCAGATTGGGCGTCACAAGGAATTACTTCGTTCCAGCCACAAATGGCGGCGCTGGCGCGGCGGGCCGCAGGAATCGCCCGAACCGGGTGTGCCTTTTGAGCAGACGATGGCAGCCGTCATGCCCCCCACCATTTCGGCGGATGACATTGGCTCATACGTCAATGTGAATCTTGGCCGCCTCGATCGTTTCGTCGACCGCGAACTGCACTTTCGGCGCACCAACGAAGAGATTCCCGAGGACGGTCTTTCCACCTCCGAGGTGGTGAACGAGGTCATCGCCCGGGCGCTCAGCGATCATGAGCGGCCGGAGAAGTTGTCGCTCGAGCCCTGGCTCTACCGCCTCGCGCTGCAAGCCATGAACGAAATGACGGCGCGCCTGCAGGAACTGGAATCCTCCGTTCATCTCGAAGACAGCGAGCGCCGGCAAAACGTGGAGGCCTCCGATGAAGCCGGGTTGCAGTTTCATCAACCGGACGAGAGTTGGACACGGGAAAGCGCCATTCCCGATCGCCGCGTGTCCACTCCCGAACAGGCAGCCTATTCCGACGAAGTGGTTGCTCTGGTGCAAGCGGCGCTTCGCGGCGCCAGCCGCACCGACCGCGAAGCATTTCTGCTCTACGGTATCGAGGGCTTCTCCCTCGGTGAAATTGCCGCCATCACGGGCCGGCATGCGGAGGCCGTGCGCGAATCTGTACAGCGGGCACGTGACTGCGTTCGCGGCGCGCCCTCCATAGCGAATGAGTTCCCCCACGAACTCTTAATCAAAACTCGAACCTAACATTTTAGTACCGCATCTCAGTACGCAAGGAGAATCGAGATGATGACCCGGAACGAAATCCGCGAGGTAGCGGCTTTTCAAGCGGACGAAAGCAAAGGGGCGTGCGCCCTCAGTTTTTACTTCCAACCCGATCCACCCCAGGATCGTTCCCACCGCCGGGAGGCAATTGTCGCGAAAGATGTCGTGAAACAGGCGCTAAAGAGTGCGGCAGCGGTCGGCAAGAATGGATTTCTACACGCGGATCTCGATCGCGTCCTGAACCTCGTAACGAACGTGCGCGGCTCATCGCGGGGAACGGCGGTGTTTGCCTGCTCGGCGCAGAACTTCTGGAAGGAATACGAACTGCCTCCGCTCCTCGGAGGCACGCAGGTTTACATCCAGCCTCAGTTTCAATTGAAGCCTCTGGCTGCCATGCTGGGGGCCCAGCCCGCGCTGTGCGTTGCCATGGTCGATCGCCAGCGCGCCCGCTTCTTCGACCTTCGCCTCGATGACCTGCGCGAGCGTGGAGCGATTGTCCATATGCTTTCCCGCAATGGCTCGAGCTACGGTTACAACGGCTACGAAGGCGGCCATGCCGAGCGGCGTGTGGCCGAGGAGGCGCTGCAGCATTTCAAGGCAGTGTCGGAGCGGTTGCGGACTGACTTCGAGAAGGGGGCATGGGAGCGGCTGATCGTCGGTTGCCAGGAAGCCAACTGGTCCGAGTTTGAGGCTCATCTGCATCCTTACGTCAAGGAGCGTCTGATCGGCAGATTTTCAGCCGATGTGGCCAGCGTTTCGAATGAAGAGATTCGCGAACACGCATCCGGCGTGTTGCATCGATGGATCACCGAGCGAGGCGCCAAGAAAGCCAGTGAGGCGATCGACTTTGCCAAGTCCAACGGACGTGGCGTCACAGGCCTCCGCCGCGTACTGCAAGCGTTGGAAGCGGGCGAGGTGCAGGGCATCTTCCTCGCCGAAAACTATTCCGCGCAGGCGGTCCAATGCCCCAACTGCGGCCACCTTGATGCTCACCTGGTCGCAACGTGCGTCGCTTGCGGACACGGTACGCGTGAACTCAGCGATGTCTGCGATGCCATCATCCCAATTGCCATCCGACGTGACATCGAGTTGTTTTATCTCAAGGATCATGCCGAATTGGATCGCGCCGGCAACATTGCGGCACTGCTGCGCTTCCGCTCGGATAAGACGACAGGACAGATCGCGGCGGCTTCGTAAGGGTTCGTCTCAGTCCTAGATCCCTCCGGTAGAGAGGTGGCTAGCCGCCGCGCCTCTACCTTGGAGGGAACCGCTATTGCTTTACGCTTTCCAGTAACCTCTTTTCCGCATCGCTCGGCGGTTCGCATCTCCCACCCAGATATTTCGCCAGGAACTCCTCTGATGCGGCATTGAACGCCATGCGGTTTTCGGGCCGGGCGAAACCGTGCCCTTCGTCGGGGAAGACGAAGTACTCGACCGGCTTGCCGTTCTTGCGCATGGCGGCAACGATCTGGTCACTCTCGGCCTTGTTCACCCGCGGATCGTTTGCGCCCTGGCCGATCAGCAAAGGGACCTTAATCTGATCGGCTTTAAATAGTGGCGACTGCGATTTTAGAAATTCCTCATTGTCTCCCATGCGTTTATGGAAGATGGCAACGAACGTGGACCAGTAGGGAGGAATGGTCTTCAGCAAAGTGTTGAGATTGGAGGGACCAACGATATCGACGCCACAGGCGTAGGCCTCTGGTGCGAAGGCGATGCCCGCGAGAGTGGCGTACCCGCCATAGCTGCCGCCCATGATGCAGACTTTCGCGGGATCAGCGACACCGTGCTTTGCGGCCCAGTCTTTAGCGTCGAGCAGATCGGTGCGCATGGCGCCGGCCCACTGGCGATCTCCGGCGTTAAGGTAAAGTTTGCCGTAGCCGGTGGAGGCTCGGAAGTTCGGCTGCAGAACTGCGTAGCCGCGATTGGCGAGCCACTGTGCGTACGGATCGTATCCCCAGAGGTCGCGTCCCCAAGGTCCGCCGTGGGGGAAAATGACCATGGGCAAGTTCTTCGGCTCGACGCCGACGGGAGTCGTGAGATACCCATAGATCGTCATGCCGTCACGGGCCTTATATTGGATCGGTTTCACCTTCGCCAATTTGAAATTTTCGAGCGCCGGGCGATTGCTGAAGAGCACGGTGGCTTTCCGGCTGGTGCGGTCGTAGAGGTAGTAGTAGATGGGAGCGTCATCCCCTTCAAAGGCCACCACCCACTTGTCGTCAGCCAAGTCGCGGCTGATGTCACTGATGTCCGCATCGCGCACTTTCTTGAGGGCGTCCAGGTCGGGCTGCAACGCCGAGTCAAGAATCTGGAAATCACGGCGCTCGCGCAGGAACACGACCGCCTGGAGTTTGCTGGTTCGGGGATGCGTGACGACAAACGACACGTCGAACTGCGGATCCTGGGAAATGACCGTGCTCTTGCCGGTGACGACGTCGACCGAAAGGAGGCGGGCCGCGTTGGCATCTAGCGATGTGATGACCAGCAAAGCGCTGTTGTCAGGAGAAAAACCGGAAGCGCCACCCAAAGTTTCTTCGGGTCCCCACTTCATCAATTCACGCCAGGGCGATTTTGAGTTATCCCGAACACGGATGAGGGTACCGCCGTCCGGCGTCGTCACCTCTGCAGCACGAATCTGAAGATCATGATCGGGATGAAAGCTGGCGACATCGCCCGGGTTTTCCGTATCGAGGGTGAGTTCGCCCGTCTGAAGATTCACTCGATAGATGTCGAAAACCTTGGGGTCGCGTTTGTTCAATTGGATGAGAGCAATCTCCGGATGAGCGGGCTCAAGCGCGACTATATCCGCGCGGACCTTATCGAAGGGCGTCAAGTCGCGAGTCTTGCTGGTGGCGATGGTGGTTTGATAGACGCGCCAATTCTCATCGCCGTTCTGGTCCTGGGCATAGAGGATATTCTTGGAATCGTACTGCCAAAACAGATTTCGGATGCCGCGCTTGCGATCATTGGTGATGGCGCGATCGTCCGTTTTACCGAGGGTTCGTACCCAGATGTTGAGTACTCCATGGTCGGGGGCAAGGTAGGCCAGCATGGCTCCATCGGGCGAGATTTGCGGCGATGAGCGTTCAGGATTGCCGAACAGGACGCTGCGAGGAATCAAGGCCGTTTGGGGTTGCGCGGATGCGCTGACGAGAAGCAGGAAACAAACAGAAATGGAAGCGATAGTGAAACCGATCAATCTCGTCATTGGCAAATGACCTCCGCGATCGACAAAACCTTGCCCAAGCAACTATACGATGGGCGACCCGTACAAGTTCCGACAAATTGAAGCGGCTTTCGAAGTGGTGGAATTCAGTGTGGTGAGCGAAAATGAGACGATGATCCACAAGATCCTTCCCGTCGGCCCACTGCAATGTAACTGCTCTGTCATTGGCGATGAGATCACACATGAAGCCATGGTCATCGATCCTGGCGATGAAATCGAAGATGTTCTGGCCATCATTCGCGAGTACAAACTGCAAGTGAAGCAGATTGTCATCACCCACGCCCATATTGACCACGTCGGCGGAGCCATGAAGCTGCGGGCGCAGACGGGCGCGCCGATTCTGCTCAATCAGAATGACTATGCGCTACTGAAAATGCTTGACGTACAGGCTTCCTGGCTGGGCATGGCTGCGCCGGGCGCAGTTGCGATCGAGGCGAGTATCGCAGATGGTGATTCCTTGCAGGCTGGGGGCCTGAAAGCGAATGTTCTTCACACTCCTGGGCACACTGAGGGCAGCGTGTGTCTTTATTTTCCTGCGGAGAAGCTCCTGATTGCCGGCGATACGCTGTTCGCGCGCAGCATCGGTCGCACCGATCTCCCCGGAGGATCGTTCGAGAAAATTATGCGCTCACTGCACGACCGGGTCCTGACGTTGCCGGATGAAACGGTCGTTGTTCCGGGGCATGGCCCGAAAACAACCATTGGTGAAGAAAGGGAAGAGAATCCGTTCTTGGGAAGAACTTTTTAAAAGCAAGGTCTCAGGTGTACAGGTGTAAGGAAAACAAAATCACGTGTTTTCCTGACACCTGAGACGTGGCACCTTTATTTCGTTGGCGCCTGGTTCTGTGGAACCGTTGGCGGTGCTGACGGAGCGGGGGTCGCGGGCTGCGATTTTGTTTGCGCGGGCTTCACTCCCGAAAGTACTGAGGTGGGGCCGGTCTTTCGCGCCGCATAAATAGAGAGCGTAATGGAGGTGAGCATGAAGATGATCGCCGACCATGTAGTGGCGCGGGAAAGAGCCGAAGCCGCGCCGCGTGGGCCAAAAGCCGTCTGACTGCCTTGTCCGCCGAAAGCTGCCGCCAGGTCGCCGCTCTTGCCGCTTTGCAGCAACACAACGGCAATCAGGAACAGGCAGACGATTACGTGAATCACAGTGATCAGAATGGTCATGGAAACAAAACTCCGTTCGGGCCGTCGCCCGTTGATCCTGGGGAGTGCGCCCTTGCTTTAATTTTTTGAAAATTCCTGGTGCGGAAGGGGGGATTTGAACCCCCACGCCTTTCGGCGCCACCCCCTCAAGATGGTGTGTCTGCCAGTTCCACCACTTCCGCTTTGAAATCAATCTCTTGCAGACTGTTTGAGGGAACTCTAAGTCCGCACAGCCCGGGCCAGACCTCTGACGCGAATCCGGCATTGGACGCCATTGTCTTTTATACACGCTCAAACGAGGCGGTTCAAGTTCGAGTACAGTTTTGAACTGAGTGATTTGCCCTACGTGCGGGATGTGTTTATCGTAGGAGCGCGTTTGTCAACCGAACCCATCTATGAATGCACGTGTTTTCTTCTGGTCGCTCACATCCGCCCTTGCTGGATTCCTGTTTGGTTTTGACACGGTCGTCATTTCCGGCGCGGAAAAAACCATTCAGTCGCTTTGGGGACTCAGTCCCGAACTTCACGGCATTGCCATGGCTTCCGCGCTCTACGGCACGGTCGCCGGTTCGCTGATCGGTGGATGGCCAGCGGACCGCTTTGGACGCAAAGCCACACTGCTTTGGATCGGCGTGCTGTACTTCGTCGGCGCAGTCGGCTCGGCCTTGGCGACAAATGTTGGCCTTTTTATCGCGGCTCGCGTCATCGGCGGATTGGGGATCGGCATTTCCACGGTGGTTGCTCCGCTCTACATCTCGGAGATTGCGCCGCCAAAGTATCGCGGGCGCCTCGCCGGGATGTTTCAGTTCAACATTGTGTTCGGGATTCTGATTGCTTTCGTTTCCAACGCTCTGCTAGCCGGTATAGGTGAGAACGCCTGGCGCTGGATGCTGGGCGTGGCTGCGTTTCCTTCACTGCTTTACGCCCTGATGTGCTTTGGACTTCCCGAGAGCCCGCGCTGGCTGCTAGGTCGAAAGGGCGACCGCGAAGGCGGTATGAAGATCCTGCAACGCATTGAACCGGACGCTTCCAAGAGCGAGATTGAAGCCGAGGCCGATGAGATTGCGGCCGCATCGTCACAGCAATCATCCTCCACCGATTTCTGGACGCGTCGTCTGCGCAAGCCAATCTTGCTTGCCATTCTCATTGCGTTCTTCAATCAACTTTCGGGGATCAACGCGATTCTGTATTTTGCGCCCCGCATATTTGAGCTGACTGGACTTGGGGCGAAAGCGGCACTGTTGCAATCCATTGGCATTGGTCTCACAAATCTTGTCTTCACCTTTGTCGGGCTCTGGCTGATTGACCGGCTCGGCCGGCGCACGCTGCTGTTAATCGGTTCTTTCGGCTACATTGGTTCGCTTGGTTTGGTCGCGTGGGCCTTCTTCACGCAACACTACAGCATTGTTCCGGCCTGCATCTTCGCTTTTATCGCATCGCATGCGATCGGGCAGGGAGCTGTCATCTGGGTGTTCATCTCCGAGATATTCCCCAATCGTCAGCGCGCGGAAGGTCAGGCGCTGGGCAGCTTCACGCATTGGATCTTCGCGGCTCTGCTCACAACGTTTTTCCCGCGGATGGTCTCGTCCTTTCCGCCTGGCTACGTTTTCTCGTTCTTCGCCGGCATGATGGTGCTGCAGCTCATCTGGGTGAAAACGATGGTTCCCGAGACGAAAGGCGTTCCGTTGGAACAGATCCAGAAGCAATTGGGCATCGAATAGGTCAGTATGGATTTCCGCGTTGTTGGCGTCGGCGAAGTGCTGTGGGACCTGCTTCTCACTGGTCCGCAGTTGGGCGGAGCTCCCGCCAACTTTGCCTATCACGCGCACGCGCTGGGGGCGCAGTCGAGCGTTATCACGCGCGTGGGGAGCGACGATTGTGGAAGCGAGATCATTCGCCGCTTTCGCGAAATGGGATTGCCCGAGACCACCGTGCAGATGGACGAGGCGCACCCAACTGGAACCGCCAAGGTCGAACTCTCCGGCGATGGGCTGGCGCGTTTTACGATTCAAGAGAATGTGGCGTGGGACCATGTCGCATTGGCTCCAGAAGCGGTTGCGGCGGCGAGTTCGGCGGATGCGATCTGCTTCGGCAGTCTGGCTCAGCGCGGGGAAACTTCTCGTAAGGCGATCCAACAACTGGTTGCGGCGGCGCCGGCAAACGCGCTTAAGGTATTCGACATTAACCTTCGGCAGGAGTTCTATTCGAGTCATGTGGTCGAAGAATCGCTTCGGTTGGCAAATGTGCTGAAGTTGAACGAGGACGAACTGCCAAGGCTTGCGTCAATGTTTCACCTCAGTGGCTCGACTGATGATTCGATTATTGAGAATATTGCTATCCGCTCCGATGGTAGTTTTGCGGCACGCACGCGGACAGGAGTGTCCAGACCACACGAGCAGCAGATCGAGCAACTCGCACAGCAATTCAACTTACAGGTGGTGGCGTTCACCCGCGGAGCAAACGGAAGCCTGCTGTATCAGAACGGGCGATGGTCAGACTGTCCGTCAAGTGCGGTAAAGGTCGTCGACACTGTCGGCGCGGGCGACGCGTTCACTGCCGCTATGGTCTCAGGGCTCCTTCGAAGAATGGACTTGGACGAAATCAACGACATTGCCAACCAGGTGGCGCGCTACGTGTGCTCGCAAGCGGGAGCGACGCCACCGATGCCACCCGAATTCGCCAGAAGATTCGTGACTGCTTCGGCGCGATGACCGCTACCGACCACTTCCGGATTACGACTTCTGCTCTGTGGCGATGGGCGATCGCTCAACTGCAGGACTCGCTCGCTGTCGGCCTGCTTTGGTTGCTCGGCCTGTGGATCATCCGCGTTCCTTGGGCTCCGCTGTGGGCCTTGCTGGCGGCTGCGTTGCAGATTGTTCCTCATTTCGGGCCCATCCTTGGATTGCTTGGTCCGGTGCTGGCTTCTGCTCTCCGTTGGCAGGACTGGGAGCATCCGCTGTATGTGCTCATTCTTTATGCGGTGATCGTCGTGGTCGATGGCTTACTGCTTCAGCCCTACATTATGCGCCGCGTGGCGCGCGTGCCGATGTGGGCGTCGATTCTCGCTCCGCTTGTGCTTGGATTTGCGATCCCGTTCTGGGGGTTTCTGCTGGCTCCTCCGCTGCTAGCGGTGGTGTATGCGTATAGGTCGAAACGAACCGCTTGAGCTGCCGATTCGTTCATCGCCGATTCGTTAACGATGAGCCGATGTCCGCCTGTTATCCTAATGGCGATTCAAAAGTCTCCGAGGAAATCATGGCCGCATTGATCGATGCCATCGACGTAAAGCGCAAAATGTTTTTCGAGTTTGAAAACATCCCATACGTCTGTCTGGAGGTTGAGGTTTCCAGCCCAACTGCCCGGGGTGGCCAGACACTGGTCCGCCTGAAGATGCGCAACCTGCTCACGCGCGCGGTCTTCGACAAGACCTTCAAGGCGAGTGACCGGTTCAAGGAGCCAGACATCGATATGGTCCCAGCGTCTTACCTATATAGCGACGCTGGTGGTTTCTACTTCATGGATCAGGAGAGCTTTGAGACGCTCACGCTTTCTCCCGAGATGGTTGGAGACGCGGTGGACTTTATCGTCGAAGGAGTGATCATCCAGTTGCACCGGTACAACGGCAACCCGATCGGACTGCTGCTTCCTCCGCACGTCGAGTTGAGTGTCAAGTACACGGAACCTGGCGTGCGCGGCGATACGTCTAGCGGCAGCGTGACGAAGCCAGCGACGCTGGAGACTGGGATCGAGATCCGCGTTCCTCTATTCATCAAGGAAGGCGAAAAGATTAAGGTGTCGACCGAGACAAGGGAGTTCGCGGGACGGGCCTGAGGACTCTAGAAGCGCCCTGACCTTAGTTGCTAATTGGTAGCCCCCCTCCCCCTGGTTCCATTGGAATCAAGACTTTAGGAAGGAGTTCCAGCCAAAGTCTTGAGCGCAGGGGAGTTAGAGGTAAAGTATTGACACAAAAGGAGTTGTTGGCGTGTTTTCGAGGAATCGTCCGTTGTAATCAATGACTTGGACTTACTAAGTCGCTCAAGGTATAGATTTCAAAGAACCTTACTTCTCTGCCGCGAATTTCCTGCGAAAGATGGCCGGCCTCTGGAGACCTGCGCACTTTCGCCTTTGCCGAGCAGACTTCATTCTCCAGTCGGAGCGAGTCTTAAGTCTGTGAGCATACGATCACTGGCTGGATGTGATGAAAAGATCGGTATTCCCACACGTAGTTAGCAGTAGGCGGCAGAATGTGTGGCTGCCTTCACCTCGCGATTCTCGGTGGGCGCGAAGGTGGTTTCGCCAACGGAGTCTTAACGCTACGTGTCAATGCCAAGACATGTGTGTCATGGATTCACGCATCGGTTACTCCAACAACATAGATTTGGTTGGATTCGCGTTCGGCAACCTGCGTGCTTCCTCAAGGAGCGAAAGGACCGACATCTCAAGCGGTTTTCCCGATCGCACAGTAATCTCGACCGCCTTTCGGAATTGGTGTAAAAGTCTTAGTTTGACGCCACTGTGGGCACCTACCCGTTGGGGTTCGCTTTCATTGGCCGACTACCGTGCGAACGTGTTTTTCATCTCACTTTGCATCACAAGATGCGGCTAGTCGCACAGTGTGGTTAAAAAAGGAGTATCTATGACTGGCGTTTCGACCTTGCAAGGGAGCCTGCCGTCTGGAATCACACCGCGATCGTTGGGCCTTAAACTCATCGTGGTTTCCGTATTGGCCGTGATTATGATGCTCCCCGCGGTCTTCTTGGGAAGCCTGGTCGAATACAGAACCAACCGAGCGGCAGCCGTGATCAAAGGGATCAGCAACCATG
>VFSW01013109.1_pt1 | contig 11541 bp, 10 predicted proteins | sample 5358111 | NCBI WGS metagenome assembly VFSW01 (sample SAMN11554181, study PRJNA540505) | mine drainage metagenome | isolation source: sediment from site ElyBrook_90M | place: USA: Ely Copper Mine, Vershire, VT | collected 2017 | reverse complement strand
TTCCACGTCGGCGCGCGTCGCGTTTAGGGTGCGTGCCCCGATGGCCCACAAGCCGCTCTCATAATCTTGCGCCTGCAACGCGCCCATCCATTGGACAGTTTCCAGCACCGACTGGCTGCGGGTGAGATCATGCAACCGGAGGAATTGCATCCGTTGAGCAACGAGCGCGGCTGGTTTCATGGACGAGAACCGTTAGGAGACGACCAAAACAATTTTATTTGCCCCGGACGATATGGATGTTGAAATGCGGTGATCCGAACAGACCGTACAGCCGAATCCAAAGCGCGAGAAACATCTCCGTGCCGCGCGAACTGGTGATGTCGCCGAGGTCAATAATGTTGGCGGGTTTCCAGCCGAACCAGTTGCAGAGGTATTTGATTACTTCGGCCTTGGCTGCTTGGTCGTTGCCGCAGATGATGAGGTTGTGGTCGCCGGGCACGCGTTCAGGCGCAACCATGATGTCGCAATTGACGGTGTTGAGCGCTTTTACGACGCGCGTTTCCGGAAATTCGTGTTGCGTCTGTTCGCCCTGAGAATCCGTATTGCAAACGGTCAACGACGGCGGCATGCCCTTGGAAAAATCCAGCGGGTTGCCGACCTGGATGAGAATCTTGCCGCGTAAATTGGCCGCGCCCGCCTGGCGCAATGCGGCGATTGAATTTGCGCCGTTGGTGCAGTCGAGCACAACCTCCCCGAAGGCCGCCGCGTCCGCGAACGTGCCGATCTGGCCTTTTCCGCCGACGGACTGCAGCCACTTCTGGCCCGCATCACCGTTTGCCGAGCGCGAGCCCATCATGACCTGGTAGCCGAGTCGAACTAGTTTGGTGGCGAACGTGCTGCCCACCATGCCGGTGCCGAGAATTGCGATCTTCATTCTGTACCTTTCTATTTTGACGGCTAGCGCAAGCCGAGCCGGCAAATCAAGCCGGATGCCTGCACGTTATCACAAGAAATAGCGCCAACAAGCAGCACCATTTGAGCGGGCCAAGGATTAGCACGATGGCACCGGATTTCACCCGGCCGCACACGACATTTCCGCAGATTCAAATCGCAAAATTCCCTCTTGACACCATATACTACCATGATAGTATTACCGTGGTAATTATGAAAGTCCTTCGCCTCGGTGACCTGCAACTGCGCATTATGAAGATCCTCTGGGCCCAGCACGAGGCCACCGTGGCCGAGGTGCATAAGGCCCTGCCGCAGGAACGCGCACTGGCCTACACGACCGTTGCCACCATGCTGCGCAAGATGGAGGCTCGCGGCCTGGTCGGCCACCGCCTCGACGCCCGCTCTTTTGTTTACCGGCCCGCCGTTGGCGAAGAGGCGGTTTTCCGGGGCTTGGCGGACCATTTACTGGAGCGATTGTTCGAAGGCAGTCTGGCGGACATGGTCAGTCACCTGCTCACCACGCGCGAGGTGAGTCGCGAAGAACTGTCCAAGCTCGAAAGGCTCATTGCTGAAAGGAAAAAGTCCTCATGAGCGTTTCCACCCTGTTGTGGATTCAATGGCTGGCCGTCCTGGCCTTGGAAGCGGGCCTGCTCGGGCTCGTACTCGCCCTGCTGCTCCGGCACCGGGCTGCGGTTTGGCGTCGCACGTTCTGCCAGGCCGCCACCCTGGCCCTGCTGCTCCTGGTCGCCTGCGACATTTCGGGCGAGGCCCGGCATTTGTGCTGTCGGAGGTGATTAAGCACCCGGGTTATCTTCATCTAAGCTTCTATCCCCCATCTGGTGGAACAGATTTCGGATGCGTGTACTTTGGCAACGAGTCTCAGATGGGCCAAATCAAGCACTGGAACATCGCCGGAGAGTAAACGGTCGAGAGGTTATTGTCCTTTGTGGTTTTGCGTTCGCGTTTGGAGCCTCGAGTCTGCCGCTCGCGGCTTTTTTAATCTCCGCAGTTGCTCGATTGGTCTTCCCGAAGCCCGATCTCCCCCCACGAGGACGCCCGCAGAAACCAAGCCGGGATTCTATTTATTTTTGAACACTCTTGGCCTCATATTTGCCATTCCAGGTCAAGCCGCTGGCGGTGACTGAAGTGACAGTCGTAGTGTACGTGCCGGACGGAGCGTTCCGGAGCTGAAAAGTAACCTGACCGTTCGATCCAGTGGAAGCCGTACCGGACCCATAGGTGGACCCGTTCAGATTCACGGTGACCGACACCGAAGCGTTGGCGACCGGATTCCCGAAGTTGTTAATGACCGTTAGCGTCACGCTGAGCTTGGAGGCTGAGGTGGTATAGCCGATCGGGTTCACCGTCATCAGTGTCGGCGCGCTGGCGACTACCACGGACGCCGGGATTGAATGAGCCAGCGAGGGATCGTTCGGATCCGTGCCGAGCAAGGTCAGGGCAGTAGTGCCTGCAGGAGCGCTTGTCGGCACGGCGATGCTGAGGGTCGATGAGGACGATGCGGGGTTCGGGGTAAAGCCGGCAGTCCAGCCAAACGGCACGCCCGAGGCCGAGAACTCGACGGGATCGGCAAACCCTCCCAACGGGACGATGGTCATCGTGTAGTTCGCTGTCCAGGAGGGCGATAGACCGGGCAGCGCTGGTACCGAGACGGACGCCGGAGCGACCGCCAGCGAAAAGTCTGGATTCTGCACATTAAACCCTACGGTAACAGAGTGCGTCAGCGACCCGCTGCTTCCCGTGATCACGAGGTTATAGCTGCCCAGCGTCGCGCTGCTTACCGTCAAGGTAGAGGACCCCGAGCCGATCACTGTTCCGGGCGAAAAGCTGGCCGTTCCGTCTCCAGGCAAGCCGCTAACGCTGAGGCTCACGTTATCATTGTTGGCGTTAAAGAGCGCGGAACCGGTTATGGTTAGGGTATAGGTGGCGGGGCTGCCCGGGGCTACCGACTCGCCTGAGGGACTGGCGGTGATGACAAAGTCCTCAGTCGCTCCTGACAAGAAGGGCACGAGATTGTAGGCCACTGGGGTGCCGAGGCCCGTGACGAAGTCGTACCCGGGAACTGCCAAATCATCGGGATCGCTGCCGTCGCTGCCGGAAACAATATCATTGAGAAAGCTGGTGTTCAGGTAAGGCGGGGTGGCGCCCGAGCCTGCAAGGGAATAGAGGGCCGAGCTGGCCAAGGCCAGGTTCGAAGCCCGAGCGGAGTTGGCTAGGGCGACCAGCGCGGCCCATTGCGGGCTGCCGACACTGGTGCCATAAACTTCGATCCAGCCTCCATAAGGCGCGACGTAAACGGAAACGCCGGGGTCGGGTCCGCCCTGGTAGCTCACATCCGGCGCGGAACGCATGTTGCCCGTGGGGGCTTGCTGCCAGCCATTCTGCCAAAGCGGCATGGTTTCGTAGAGGCTGATGCCTCCGGTACCGCCGGACCAGGCCGTCTCCGACCAGGCCCCGTTGTCGTTGGTCAATTGTGTCCCTCCTACGGCCAGCACGTAAGGAGAGGCCGAAGGATACATCAACCCGCTGCTCATTTCGCCGTAGTCGCCACTGGAGGCAACAAAGGTTACGCCCGGAACATTGAAATGAGCCTGGTCATACGCGAGCTCGTTCGTGAATTCACTTCTTCCCCAACTCATGGAGACTACGTTAGCCCCATTGGTTACCGCGTAATCCACCGCGCCGAAGAGGTGGGCGTCGCTATTGTCATAAGAGACCACCAGCATAATCTTAGCCCCCGGCGCAATAACGTGCGCCCATTCGATGTCCAGTGCCGTTTCCAACGCCCAGCCGGCGTCGGTGCTGCCCTGACCCTGCGGGTAAACGACGGTCAGCCCGCCCGTGCTGAGGCCGTACTGATTGCAGAAGTTGGTCCAGTCACTCAGAGTGGAGTCGGTGACCGTGGAGGTCGTGGTTTGGTGATGGCCAGAACCCGTGGTGGTGGTCGTGGCGTAGCGGTCGCCAAAGGCATCAATAATCGCAACGGTTTGGCCCGTTCCATTAAACGCGCCGGAAAGCTGGTCAAGCCCGTAGGCCTGCCGGATTTGCGCCGGGGTAAAGCCGACCGGCGTTGCGCTGGCGTCAGGTTGATTGGGCCGGTGCCGGACGTGAACCGGCGGGTGTGACCAGCCTGAGATCTGAGGTCCGACTGCTGGGTCTTGGGCCAGGGCGGCCCGGGTGATAAGGACGGCAGCGAGCAGGCCCGTCCAGGTCGCGAATGATTGCTTTGTTTTCATTGAGGTCCTTTCGTGCTCGTGTTCTTAGCCGCGCCGATAGGCGCGCGCAGGTTAGTTTTTCTATAGTCGCAGGGTGCGGATTGTCGCCGATGGGCACAAGGGTCCGACGAACAGTCGCGCCGAATCTCGCCAGGCGCCGACGTCGGGCCGGCACTTGAACGACTCGAAGCCAAGGGCGGCAACTGCGGTTCCCAAATGGAGTTTTCGTGTTTTCAATATGGGGCGCAATGGTGGAGATACTCGCCTTGCCCGCGGGGATCTGTCTGTACGCAATCTTGCGTATCTTTACTTATTGTGGTAAAAAGAACAGGTCATCGAGGAGCGGGCAGGGTGTTTGGCAGCCGAATGGTATGGCAAGACTTTCGTGCCAGGATGTGGACACGTGTTCCCGCGCAGTGCGGGCATTATATGCGGAACCTTCCCTGAAGGAGTTCCCCCAACGAGCACTCGCAATTCTCTCGGACGTGGTGCCGGTTTCGTACGCCACGTACAACGAGATCACCCTCCAACCGCGGCATATGTCCGTCGTGTACCTTCCGGATCGCCCCGAAGCTGCAAGCCTGGTGCCCCGGCTGGAGGCCTTGGTGCACACCCATCCGCTCGCAGGGCAGATTCACAGCACGGAACCGCGGCGAATCGTCGACGTGACGACCGTTCGCCGATTCCGGGAAACACCTGTTTTTCGGGAATACTACCGTTATCTCAATGTGACCGATCAGATAGGCTTCTCCCTGGAGGAGGGGAAGCAGACTCGGGTCATGTTCGTGCTCAATCGAGATGGAACCCCATTTTCTGCCCGCGACCGGGGAGTGGTGTCGTTTCTCTCGCCCCATTTTAGCCAGGCGTACCGTAATGCCCGGGCAGGGGCCCAGTTGCTGGCCGATATCAGCAAGATTGGCGAGGGCTTGGCCGCGATCGAGCGGGCCGTGCTCTTGGCCACCGAAGAGGGACGCATCGTCTGGTCGAGCGGGCTGGCGCGGGAATGGCTGCTGGAACTTTTCGCGGAATCCATGAAATCAGGCCTCCGCCTTCCTCCCGCATTTATCACCCGGATGTCCTTGGAAAAGCCGAAGCCGGTTCCGCCCAAGTCCTTCTTCGAACTGCAACTGGCGGTTAATCCCGAGGAGCGATTGACGGCACGATTTATCGCCACGCCTCCAGGAAAATTCGTGATTATCCTGGACCGAGAGCGCTCGGCGATCGGACCAAAGCTGGTTGATTCGCTGGGCCTGACGCGGCGAGAGGGAGAGGTTCTGTTTTGGATTTCAGAGGCGAAAGCCGACTGCGAGATCGCGGCGATTCTGGGCATCAGCCCGCGCACGGTTCACAAGCATGTCGAGCATTTGTTCGCAAAAACCGGAATCAGTAACCGAGGGGCAGCGCAACGGCTGGGCTTGGACTTGCGACGAATCTGAGGAATTCCAAATATGACTATCACCCTTAACCAGGATTGCGTCGCGGTCGCAAAATTCCGGCGGTGTTCCTCCACAGGTGAAACGGGAGCAGCGGGAAATGAGCTGGGGCTGTCGCAAATCTGGCTGTCGCGCCGTTGCGCAAGCTTCGGCATTGGCCACTCCACCGCATGATACGACTCTCGTGCCAAGACTTGGAAGCGTGCTCGCGCGCGATGCAAGGGCTGTACGCTGAGCCTTCTCTGGAGGCATTCCCCGACCGAGTCTTCGAAACGCTCTCCAAACTCGTGCCGGCGGAACATATTACGTACAATGAGCTTTCCGACCAGACAAGACCGGTCCAGGTGCGCTGTTTTCCGCAGCGGCCCGAGATCCAACCGCTGGTGCCCCAATTAGCAGCCGTTTTTCACACCCACCCCCTTGCACGCTATGCGTCCTCGACCGTGCCAACGAGACTGCTCGATGTCGCGACCGTGCGCGAGTTCAGCGAAACTGCGGCTTATCGTGAGTATTACCGCCTGGTCAACGTGACGGAGCAAATGATCTTCGCTTTGGAGACGGGTAAACGGGCGCCCCGGGTAACATTCGCGTTCAACCGTTTCCGACGGCACTTTTCAGACCGGGACCTCGGGGTGGTCTCTTTTTTAGCCCCGCATATCAGCCAGGCCTACCGGAATGCGAGGGCGCTCGCGGCCATGGCTGATGAAATCAATCAGGTCGCCAAAGGTTTGGACGCGATAAATCGCGCCGTCATCGTGGCCAGAGGGGACGGACAGATCTGCTGGTTGAGCACATTGGCTCGGGAATGGCTCCGGGAGCTTTTCCCGGATTTCACGAATTTGGCCAAGCGCCTGCCACCGGTTTTTCAAAGCCGCATGCTCCTGGCCAAAACCAAACGGACCCCAGCACCAGGCTCAACGTTCGAACTTCAGTTGCCCATCGGCCCGGAACAACAATTGATGGTGCGCTTTGTGCCTATCGCGGAGGGCATGCTCCTGGTCGCCCTGGAACGGGAGCGTTCGGCGATTGGCCGCGCTCTGGTCGATTCGATGGATCTGACCCCCCGCGAAGCTGAAATCCTTTTTTGGATTTCCGAGGCCAAAACGAATCCAGAGATCGCAACTATCCTGGGCATTAGCCCCCGCACGGTTCACAAGCACGTCGAGCACTTGTTCGCCAAACTTGGAGTGGCCAATCGAGGGGCTGCGCAGCGTTTGGGCTGGGACGCGCGCCGGCTTTGAACTCTGCGATTATGCCTGTCGCCAGAAGCCATGCCGAGGTCGAGATTCACTACGAAAGCCACGGGCACGGACCGATTCCCCTGGTTTTCCTGCACGGATGGGGTGGAAGCAGCCGCACCTGGGATGCGGTTTTCGCCTGCTTGGATCTCCCGCGGTTCCGCGCCATTCGTTTGGATTTACGCGGCCATGGTAAATCCACCCAACCGGCTTTCGGATATACCTGGGAAGATTTTGATCGGGATGTCCTGGCTGTCTTAGACCAAGAACACGTGGGTCGATTCGTGCCAGTGGGCTTCAGCATGGGTGGAAAGTTGGCGTGCTACCTGGCAGCGCAGCATCCGGACCGAGTCGCGGCACAAATCCTGGTTGCGCCGAGCGCACCGGGCCTGGTGCCGATTGAGCGCGAACTGGGCCTGCAAATCTGCCGGGAGGCGAAGAATGAAGGCAAAGTTCGCGGCGTTTTCGGCAGCTGGTTCGGTCCGGGTGCGCCGGCCACGCTCGTGGACTCCTGTTGCGCGACGATCGCGGCGACGCCTCAATTTGTCCTGGCGGGCACCGCAGAAATGACTTTGTGGACGTCCATCGAGAATGTCGTTGGTCGGGTTCGATCGCCCAGCTTGCTGGTCATTGGCAAGAGCGACCCCGTTTATGGTGAGGCGTACCAGCGCGCGAAAATGTTGCCATTCCTGAGCAAAGTTCAAACAGTTTCGTTGCGATCCGGGCACTTCGTTCCTTTGGAATGCCCGGCCGATTTGGCAGAGCTGATCAACCAACGCGTTCCACACCTCTGGGCCGGATAGCGGGTCGGGGGACCAACCCAGGTGCCGGACACGTGTTCGCCGTTCCGATTCCCGCAGGCGGGGCTGCAAGACTGTGAACCCCGTCGGCGAGCAACAACGTAAGAACGCCGGCGGCCAACGACACTGGTCTGACGCAATCCCGGATGAGATTTCCCCCCGCCCTTCGGAGGCGGGAGTGCCGGGCCCCACACAAACCGGAAATGCTCAAGTTTGAGCAACAATACCGTTACCGCTAACCCCTGGACCGCCAATCCGTGGCGACGTGCCAATTACGGCGCGATCCTTGGGCGGCTGCGTGGATTACCAGGTATCAGGGTGCGGCTGATGATCGTTGTTCCAGGCTCGGGGGGCGGCGTCACCAATACGCTGCGGCGATCTGGTTGTATTCGGACGTGCCAATCATCCAGATAGGATCCCGATGAGCGGGCGCCTGCTCAGAAGCTGACCCGCACCACCTGTCCAATGCCTGCCGAGATGCTGTTGTTGGAAACATAAACGTTTCCATGACCGTCAAAGGCCAGGCCGTTGGGTTCGCTCAAGACGTTCTCACCCAGCGTCGTTCGCGCCCCCGGCCCGGTCGAAGCGACCTGGACGCGCACCACATCCCCGGTTTTGTACCCCGACTGTTGAGTGGTGTACTCTGTCACATAGAGCGCCCCCCTATTGAATCCGCAAGCCACGATCGGGTTAAATCCAGAAGCCCAAACGTCGCTGTCCGTCAGGAACACTTCGGAATCGTTGGGATTCACCCGATAGATTTTCGACTGGGGCGGCAGCGCCGACCAGTTTGGTGGCGCGGTCGGGCTCAAACGGGCAAAGTTGGCGCCAAAGGCCAGCGTTCCCACGTAGAGGTACCCATCCGGACCACGCGCAACACAGGTGGGTACTGAATCGCTGACGGGGACTAACTTGCCGTTGGGCAATGGCAGTAGCGGGTTGGGGACAAAGGCCACGATGCGGATTGAGCCGTCAGGTCGGATCTCGTCGATGGTGTTGGCGCCGGCATCGGCTACGAATTGTCGGCCAGGCACGGCCAGAACTCCGTACGGGTTCGCGTCCGGAAACTGTCCTGCCGGGGCCCAAGGCTGGTTCTGATTCGCCCCAGTCCAAAGGTAGTCAAGGTCCCCGATGTCACCCACGGCTTTCCAGCGCCCGCTCGGAGTTACTTTGATCAGGTGCCCAAGCTGTTCCTGCGCCTCGGTCGGCAGGTTAAGGTTGTCGACCGCTACCCCTAGCGCCGATTCGCCAATGGTCACGTAGATGCCACCGTTGCCGTGCACCGACACGCCACTTGGCCCCAGTGCCTGCGCGGAGCCCTGCTCGATGGTTCCCAGCGAAACCAAGCCGGTCACAATTCGGTGCCAGACCGGATGGGACGAGGTCGCCCCTTGAATCTCAGTAACGGAGCCGTTGAAACCAATCCCCACCGCGAAGCCGCCATTGCCGTCGCCGGCGCCAATTCCAGCTTCAGCAACGTAGAGCGCGCCGTTCGGGCCGAAAGCCAGTCCCCGAGGACTATTCAAGCCATCAGCCACGACGGTCAGTTGTGGTTGAGCCGCCCTGGTGGGTGGGCTCATCGCCAGCGATATGCCCAGCATCATTGTGGTCAGTGTTGGCCGTGCCAGTCTGCAATCAATCTTCATCTTCATAAGGTTGCGGTTTCTTGTATGTTAGAAGAAATGTTTTCGTTTTCCACTTTTATTTGCGGGGAGCTCTGGCCGAAGTTGCAAAGAATGTGCCCTATGGAATTTTCCACCCGGCAACTGTTGGGGGAATGCCATTCCTTGGCCACAACCGGCAAAACGGCCGTGCCATAGGCCAGACACGCTGAGCGGCCGATTTACCATCAATTGATTCGACGGGGCGAGCGTCCTCACCAGGCGAAATGAATTGAAATTCGCACTCCCTGGCCGAATCTGCTTTGCAAAGGTGCGGCTGGCAATTGGGGCAGCAGCCCAAGCGGTTGCCGGCCGGCAGTTCACTGCGCCCCGGCTTTCACCCTCGAATACACAACGAAGTACTTATCCTTGAACAAATGGAATTCCTCGATCGGTGCGAACCCGCAGGCCTTCATCCAGGCAGCAGCCTGCTCCTGGGAGACCTGCAAGTCCGGTTGGTTGCGATGCGGGCCCAACTCGGGGTAAAAATCAATGAGCGCGACGCGTCCGGAGGGTTTCAGGTAGCGGGCCAGGTTCTTCAAGTATTGCTGGCGATGCTCGATATGGTGAAGCACGTCGTTGATGAAGGCCAGGTCGAGATTGGCCGCAGGCAGGTTCGGATCGGAAAACTTCCCCAACACGGTTTGGACGTTGGTAACCTGTGCCCTCCGGGCCTGCCTGGCGATATGATCCAGCAGGCCCTGCTCGATATCGACCGCATAGGCTGTACCCCCGGGCGACGCCGCCTTGGCCAACGGCAGGCTGTTTAGCCCGGAACCGGCCCGGCTATCGGCGCTGACGTCGCCGGGCCGGATCTTGAGCCTGGCCAGGGTCTCATCGATCTTCAATTCCGCCACCCGGTTCGAGGAATCCAGTGTTTTGAGCCATTCCTGGGCCGACCTGGCCCCGAGTTGTGCGGACGCGGCGCCGGGGAGGCTGATGGCCAAGGCCATCGCCAGCCATAAGGCCTGGGACTGAGAGGTGACGACGGAGACGTTCCGGAGGGCGGGCCAGAGTTGCCTGGCCCCCAAAGGCACGCGGATGTGGAGCATAGGCCTCTACGTTAGCACTTAAGAGGGCGAAGGCAATCGGCCGGCTTTGGAGCGGGTGTAATGGCGGTGCCAAGCCCAAATGGTCCAACTGACCCCCACCGTGGCTAGACCCGTCGCGGTGGCGACTGGCTTCGCCAGAATCGAGAGGAGTGTCGTAGTGGCGACCCCCACAAAGAACAACCCCGGGGTCCACGGCCAGCCCCAGACCGCCAGGGCCGGTCCTTCACGCAGACGCAGCCTCGCCAGGCCGAGTACCGTGGCGGCAGTGCTCAGGCCCAGGGTGAAACCAATATAGGTCAGAAACCATTCAAAGCTCGCGGTCCAAAGCAACAGGCACGCCGTCATCGCCTGCAAGGCGATCGCTCCTCGAGGCGGACGCTCTCCCATCTTCAGCCAGCCCGGCAGGTAGCCGTCGGCGGCCATTCGGGCATACACCCGCGGGCCGGCCATGAGCTGTGCCGAAACCGAGCTGATCAGCACCACCGCCACCAGCGAGGTCAGGGCCCTGCCCCAGGCGGGCCCACCCAGCGCCCAAGCCGCAATTCGCCCGATATCTGGCCTGCCCGCCAGGTCGGCGACTGGGGCGGAATAAACAAACACCGCGTTGACGAGCAAGTAGAGACCGGTGACGACCAGGACGCCAGTCATCATCGCACGCGGCAGGTTGCGCTCCGGTTGGGCCACCTCGCTCGCGACGTAAACGGCCGCATTCCACCCGGAATAGCTGAACGAAACCCACATCAAGGCGGCGGCCCAACTTGAAATGGGCACTCCTGCGGCCGTGCCTGGGGCGGTTACTTTCAACCGAGTCAGCGCCAGGCCAAGAAATCCCAGCAGCAACATCAGCTTCAACAACACCATCAGATTCTGCACCCACGCGCCTCGACGGACATGAGCGGCGTGAACCAGGGACAACACTAACACCAGGCAGGTGCCGCTCAATCGAGGAGGGCAGCCGGGCCACCACACCCGGCTATACTCGCCAAACGCGTAAGCCGCGAAGGCCATGGGCGCAGAAAACCCGACGAGGAACGAAACCCATCCGGCGATGTAGCCCGCCGCCGGGTGCAGCGTGTGGGACAGAAAGAGATACTCCCCTCCCGACTCCGGCAACCGCCGGGCCAGCGCGCCATAGCTCATTGCACCCAGGCAGGCCAACACGCCCCCCCCCCCCCCAACCCCTCGCCCGGTCCCCGGCCGGCATAAATGGGGAACGACGCGAACCCGGGTGGG
>VFSW01013108.1_pt1 | contig 11541 bp, 9 predicted proteins | sample 5358111 | NCBI WGS metagenome assembly VFSW01 (sample SAMN11554181, study PRJNA540505) | mine drainage metagenome | isolation source: sediment from site ElyBrook_90M | place: USA: Ely Copper Mine, Vershire, VT | collected 2017 | reverse complement strand
AGGCTGACGCGAGGCCGAGTGGTGGTTTATGGTTGGCATGGATTTATGGCTAGGGGCGGCATGCGGCGTTCCTTACAATATGGGATCTGAAATCACACGGCACACGGTCATAAGGCGTGGTGATGATGGCGCCAGGCGCCCCAGCGCTCGCGCCACAGGGCTCGGTCGCGGCGGCTGAGAATCAATGCCCAGGCATAGAGAGCGCCGCAGGCCAGCACCCAGCTCAGATTTCCGGCTAATTGCAGCCAATGGCGCGAGGGCGGCAGACGGGAGACCAGCCAGGCCACGCCACCGCCCCAGAGCAGGCCCCAGAATGTGGCCCGCAATGCCGCGCGAATGAGGGCAATGCCGGAGACACCGTAGAGCCGGCTGACCAGGCGAGGCGCATTCCACACATCGCTGGCGAGATAGGCGAACAGTGTCCCCAGGGCCACACCGATCAAACCATACTTCCAAGCCAGGGTCAGACTCAATAGCAGATTCAGAGCGGAACCCATGGAACTGACCGGCAAACGCCGGCGGGCATCGCCCTGCGTATCGAGCAAGGAGGTAAAAAAACATAAGTAAGCGAAGACAATGCCGCCGGCCGCGGTGATCCAGGTCAAGGCGTCACCGCCATAATGGGATGATCCAACCCACAGACTTACAAAATCGCGGTTGAAGGCCGCAATTGAACCCAGTAATACAAACCCCAAGCCCAGCACGGTGGCGCTCAATTCGACCACGCGATCACTGAATGCATGAGGAGAACCGCCGGCGCGAATTTCGCTTAAACCCGCCCAACTGATATTCGAAAGATCGTTCACCATCCGGCCCAAAAACAACATGAGACGCTGGGTGACATAGAAAACGGCAACCGCGGCCGGGCCTAAAATAGCCGCGACGACAATATTGTCGGTCATCAAATTCAAACGATTGCCGAGTCCGGCCAAGGTGACCGGCCAGCCTAAATGCCAAAGTTCATGGCGTGAAAGCGTCACCGGTTTGGCAGTAGAACGCGGCGGCAAACTCGCACGGCCCCAATAAGCGGTAAGCACGTGGCCCAGGGTCAAGCCGATGGCCCCAGCCACCGCCAGACCGTACAGACCCCAGCCATTCCAGACCAGCCACAGAGACAGACCCGTGATGACTAATGACTGAAGAAAAAGCGAGAAGCGATTCCAATATGAGCGCTGCTCTACTTCCAATACGCAGCGGTAGATTTGCAAAGGTACGGTCAGCCAGGAAACGAGGCTGATGGCGGCCGCCCAGCGCAGTTGGTTTCCATAGCGAGCCGCAATGGGAATCACGGCGGGGATGCGCCAGACCAACAACAACCCGGCCGGCAGGGTCACTAAAACACTCAACCCATAGAACCACAATCCCTTATGAACCCACCCGGATAAAGCCGATCGGTCGCCCGCGCCGCGGGCGCGCAGAAATAAAACCAGCATCGGTCCGCTCACCGCCAGTTGAACCAGGCTTAAATACCCCAGCCATTCGCTAAGCGCCATCCAGGACCCGAAGCGCTGCGAGCCCAGCCAGCGCAATAGCAACGGTGTGGTAAAAAATCCGATTCCGGCTATGATTACTTGCGCCGCCATACCCACACCCCAACTGAAAACCGCACGCTGCACGCGGCCGGAAGCAGCCGGCGCATTGGCTGGAGCGGGAAGGGTGGTCATACAGAGTTTTGCCTTAACGCCAGTTGAATGATTTCGGCGGCCATGACATCCCAGGTGCGCCGGCGCAAGTGCACGGACAATTCCCGGGCGGCATCTCGCCAATGATTCATGTTCCGCAACCAAAGCATCAGACGATCGGTCAAGCCGGCAGTATCCTCAGAATCGGGAAGCAGAAGCGGGCCCAGTTGGGAAGAAAATTTTTCTGCAACGCCGGCCGTGGCGGAGACGATGGCGGGCAATCCACAACAGAGTGCCTCGTGCACCCCCAGGCCGTAGGCCTCATAACGAGCGGGGCTGACCAGCAGATCGGCCGTGCGCAGCAATGTGGGGACGTCGCTGCGAAAGCCCAGGAACCGGATTTCAGATTCGAGCCCCTGCAAGCGCAGTTGCCGGCGCCAGGACTGCTGCTCGCGGCCGGACACTACGACCATTAATTGCAGGTTGTAATCCGCCAGACGCGGAAGCTGGCGCCAAGCATGGAATAAAACATCAAAGCCTTTCCGCTGATCCCCCAGGGCGCCAATGAAAATGACCACCCGCGCAGCTTGCGGCCAGCCCAAATCCCGGCGCAATACCGCGCGTTCAGCATTTTCAGCCGGAGCAAACCGACCGGGATCAATGCCGTAATAGACGACGCGAATGCGTCCTGGAGGCACCCCCGCGCGGGCGATCAAATCCGAACGGGTGCGCTCTGAATTGGCAATTACAATCCGGGCCTGGCGCCATGACCGGGCTTCCATGCGCAGGGCGTGCCAGCGATCATAGGCATACTGGGCCTGTAGGGCCCAGCCTGCGCGGGCGGGCTGGCGATGATAAGCGGCATGCACATAATGCGCCCAGTTCAAGCCGGGCCAGGGGCAATTGCCGCCGTTGACCAGAATATTCGCACCGCGCCGGCTCAGGCGGCGAGCCAGTGTCCGGCCCCGGCGAGACAGCAAGGGTTCACCCAGCAGATAAGAATTCAACGGCTTGGCGACACGATGCCACTGAACCCCTGTGCGCGCACTTAATTCGGGAGCAACGCGATGAGCCACCAGATGAGTTTCAAAATTCTGACGCGACAAATAGTCGGCCAGAGCGTAATTGGCGCGATCCATCCCGCCGGTAAGAACGAAATCGCCAGTGACCAGAACCCAGGGCCGGGAAAACTCGGGTGATGTGGGCATGGGGCGCGCTCAACCTATAGCCGGACCTGAGCCCAGAGCCAGGTTTGATCGGAATTGCGGATTTCCCGCCGGAAACGCTGGGCATCGGGACCCATCCGATCCAATTCCGGCGCGGCAGGAGCAGTACCGGTGAAAGGGATCAAGGTGAGCCGATGGCTGACTTCTAGACGGGAAGGAAGCAGGCGTTGGGCTTCGCCATGGAGCTCAATACAGAGATCGGATTGAGCCAGACTGGGCAGAACCTCGGAGCAGAACAACGCCGTTTCATAGCCTTCACAGTCGCAGATCACCAGGGCTCTGCGTCCATGCGCCAGGTGTGCCAGACTGCGGGGAGAACACCAACCGCGCACCCGCACCCATTTTGCCACTTGATTCAGCTCGGCCATCCGGCGGCAAAAACGGCGTTCCCGAAAATCGGTGTCGAAGGCATAGACCGGGAGCCGCAGCAGGCGCGCCAGACCGACGCAGTAATAACCTTCGGCGCACCCGATGTCAATCACGCATGCATAATTCGCCTGGCTGAAGGTTGCGATCACCGGGTGCAGTTCCCGTTCATAATTGCCCAGCAAAATGGGGATGGCCTGCCGCGACAGAATCGAGGCCGCTGGATAGACCATGCCCTGAAACGGACCGGAGCGCACCTCACATCCATAATGGCCGACCCAGTCCTGGGCCGCCGAAGTAATGCCGGTCTGACGGAACCAACGCTGCTGATGATTGCGGCTGCGATAGGATTGCAACACGGTAAAAGCGCGCGCAGGCAGGCAAGCCTGCATGCCACGGCCAATTGATTTTCGCCAGCCTGGATTCATGGCGGGACCGGGGATGAAAGCTCAACCGCCGCCGAACGATCAAGCACGGACTGGAGTAGTTGCTGCAAGCGCGGCATCAGCAGGGCGGGGCTGGAGAGTTCGGCCGCGCGGGCAGGTCCATGGGCCGATAAATGGCGCCGCTGGACTGGGTCGCGCAACAGGCGCGCCAGAGCCGCGGATAATGCATTTGCATCATCCGGCGGCACCAGTACGCCACAGTCGGCGGTAATAATTTCGAGCGCGCCGCCCATCGAGGTAGTGACTACAGGCAGACCTGCATAGAGAGCCTCAATCCAGGCGATGCCGAAAGGTTCAGGAGTGAGATTGGGCTGGCAGTGCAAGTCAGCGGCGGCATAAAGACGGGGCACATCATCGCGCTGGCCTAGAAATAGCACATGCCCGGGAAGATCTGTTTCCGCTTGCCGGCGGAGCTCATCGGCATAGGCTTGCTCACTGGGCCGCTGCACGCCGCCAACGACCCAGAGTTTCCAGGCAGGCAATGCGGGAACATGGTGTAATTGCCGCAGGGCCTGGAATAGCAGGCGATGGCCTTTCCAGGACTCTAAACGGCATGCAATGACCATCACCAATTCATCGGGCTGGACTTGAAATTGAGCGCGCACAGCGGCGCACTCACCCGGATCCAGCCGCGGCATGGAATCAACCACCGGGCAGTAAAGCACCTCCGCACGCGAGTGCGGGAAAATAGCAGGCAAAGTGGTGAGCGTGAAGCGGCTATTGCATATGGCCAGATCCGGAGGAATACGCGCCGCCCAGCGCTCGGTCCAATGGCGGCCGGAAGCACGATCGTGCAGCCAGAACACCAGCGGCAATCGCGCCCGGCGCACCACGCGCGCGAAAATCCCGTGCGACCAGGCGGAATGAATGACGACCGCATCGTAGTGTTTGCGGCGCAGGACCCGCCGCAGCCGCACGATAGCCCGGATCATGCTCCAGGGCCGGCTGACGCGGACGGCGCCGAGATGGTGAACGGCAACTCCGGCCCGCTGCAATTCATTTTCCAGGCGGCCATGATGGCAAAGCGCGAATTCCTGATGCAATCCAGGCGCTAAATTTTCCGATCGGGCCAGGGTGACGAGCATGGATTCGATGCCGCCAAAGAGATAGCCGCCGTAAATGTGGAGAATACGCATACAAAGAGTATTTTTTAAATGCCGGCCGCCATTACCGCTGAAGGCGCGAGTTGCGCGTATGCGCGGATAAAATGGGCGGTCATGCCCTCCAAGGCGAAGCGCTGTTCCACTGTTTGCCGGGCGGTATGGCCCAAACGCCGGCGCAATTCCGCATCAGCCAGCAAACAACGCAGCCGATCCGCCAGCGCCTGAGATTGCCCGGGCGGGAAAGTCAGCGCATCCACGCCCGGCTGAACCAACTCGACCGCGCCGCCGGCGTAACTGACGATGACAGGCCGGGCACAGGCCATGGCCTCAACGATGATCATGCCGAACGGTTCTGGCTGGGTGCTGGCGTGGATGACGATATCCAGGGCGCGATAGACCGCGGGCATATCGGCCCTGGCTCCGGTGAAACCCAGCCGGTCCGTCAGTCCCAGGGCTTCCGCCTGCCGGCGCAGTTCGGCGATGGAATATTGACTTCCCTGAGTTTGATAAATCGGCGCGCCAACGATATAGGCGCGCCAGGACAAATCCCGGATTTGCGCCAGGGCCTGCATCAACACCTCATGCCCTTTCCAGCGGGCAAAGGTGGCCACCAGGCCCAGGCGCAGAATGGATGGAGCAAGCGGAGGCATACCGGCAGCGGCATCCAGACCGGCAGATGGCCCCTGGGGCTGGAAACGCACCAGATCGAGGCCGTAGTGAATGACCTCGATTGGCGGCTGGGCTGAAAAGATAGCCTGCAAATCCTGGCTGACACTGACAGAGTTGGCCACAGCCAGATTACAGCGGCGGCGCAGGGCGCGCAGCAAGCGCGACATGAAAGGGCGCGAGCCGGCGTAGTCATGAAAATGCCAGAGCAGGCGGGCACGCGGCCGGGCCAGAGCACTGAGTATGTGCATTTTGAAACCGGAAGCATGAACTACATCGGCCTGATGCTCGGCCAATCGCCGGCGCAGCCGCCAGGCATACAGCAGACTGGCCGGCGCCAGTGAGCATAAATTCAGCAATGAAATGGCAGCCGCGGATTTACGGCCGGCGCTGCCCACACTGAAATCACCGGTGCGGGCCAGGACAGAGGGAAATGGCAGGATTTCAACCGCCAGACCCAGAGCGCGAGCCTGTTCCGTAAAAGGGCCTTCCGCCGGCGCCAAAAGCCGCAGCATCATCGAGGGCGCCTGGCGGCGCAATCCCTGAAATAAGCCCAAAAGTGCGCGTTCGGCGCCGCCTAATTCACCGGATACATTTAAAAAAAGAATGCGCATGGCGGCAAGCGAACTGAATGCCCCCTCATTGTACCCGAGCGCAATGAGCCGATTTACATACCTCCGGCCTTTGAGTCCCATCACAGCGCAGCCATTTTTCTTCACGGCCGGCCGGAACCCGTGATGGCCGATGGTTTGTTGGCAGGGTAGCTTATTGGCTCCAAGTGCGCAAGGCGGAATCGGGGTTCACTGCTTTTAATAGATCATGCGCACGTGGCATTTGCGGCATGAGTGATTTATGCTGGAAAGCGCCTGCGGCACAGCCGCTGCGATGTGCAGGCGAAACATTTTCGTTCATGCCCGGCCGGAGCCGGACACTTTGTCCCAGCCGGCCGCTCATGCCTTAGAGGAAAAAACCCATGCGCGTTGGATTGTTTACCGCTTTGCTGGCCCAGGATTCCCTGGCCCAGGTGATAGAAAAGGTTTTGGCCCTGGGCCTGCAAACCGTGGAGCTGGGCACCGGCAATTACCCAGGCGATCCGCAATGCAAACTGGAGATGCTGCAGAACGCGGGCAAGCTGAAGGAATTCCGGGCGCGGCTGGATGATGCCGGCATCGGGATCAGCGCCCTGAGCTGCCACGGCAATCCGCTGCATCCGGATGCGGCCACCCGCCGCGGCTTTCTCGAAACCAGCCGCAAGACCATTCGCCTGGCGGAAAAGCTGGGCGTAAAGACGGTGATTGACTTTTCCGGCTGTCCGGGAGAAAGCGAAAAGGCCAGGAAGCCGAACTGGGTGACCTGCCCCTGGCCGCCGGAATACAGCGATCTGCTGCGCTGGCAATGGGAGAAAAAAGTCATCCCCTTCTGGAAAGAGCATGCGCGCTTCGCCGCCGATCATGGCGTGCGGATCGCCATCGAGATGCACCCCGGATTTGTGGTCTATTCGCCGGAAACCATGCTGCGGCTGCGGGATGCGGCGGGCAAATCGGTGGGCTGCAATTTCGACCCCAGTCATTTGTTCTGGCAGCGCATTGACCCGATTGAAGCGGTGCGCGTGCTGGGCGCCGCGGGAGCCCTGTTTCATGTGCATGCCAAGGACACGCAAATCTTCGAGTCCACCTGCGCGGCGCGCACGGGAGTGCTGGACAGCAAACCCTATGCGGATGAGATCCGGCGGGGCTGGATTTTCCGCACCGTGGGTTATGGCCACGGGGCGGAGTGGTGGGCACATTTCATCTCCGCGCTGCGGCTGGCCGGCTATGATGACGCGCTCAGCATTGAACATGAAGACAGTTTGATGTCGGTCAACGAGGGCCTGCAGAAAGCGGCGCAGTTTCTGCAAGCGCTGGTGATTCGGGAAGCCCGGCCGAAAATATGGTGGGCATGAGGCGGGGGAGCGGAAGCGAGGAGATTTTCACAATGGATGAAGTTCGCATTGGCATGGCCGGTTATGCCTTCATGGGCAAGGCGCACAGCAATGGCTGGCGGCAGGCGCCGCATTTTTTCCCCGGCATTCCCCGTCCCCGGCTGCAGGTGAGCTGCGGGCGCGATGAGCGGGCCTTAAACGACGCAGCGGCGCAACTGGGCTGGCAAGCCACGGAGACCGACTGGCGCACGATGGTGCGGCGCGAGGATGTGGACGTGGTGGACATCGTCACGCCGGGGGATTCGCATGCCGCCATCGCCATTGCGGCGGCTGAAGCGGGCAAGCACGTGATCTGCGAAAAACCGCTGGCCAACAGCCTGGCCGAAGCCCAAGCCATGCTGGCAGCGGCGCAAAAGGCGAAAGTCCGCCATATGGTGCTGTTCAATTACCGGCGCGTGCCGGCGCTGGCGCTGGCGCGGCAGATGATCGCCGAAGGCCGGCTGGGACGGCTATTTCATTTCCGCGCCCAATATTTGCAGGATTGGATCGTGGACCCGCAATTTCCCCGGGTCTGGCGGCTGGATAAAGCCATCGCCGGGGCAGGCGCGCTGGGCGACCTGGGTGCGCACATCATTGACCTGGCCCATTATCTGGCCGGGCCGGTGCGCGAGGTGCGGGCCACCACGGTAACCATGATTACCGAACGCCCGCTGCCGGGCCAGCCGCGGAAAATGGCTCCGGTGACCGTGGACGATGCGGCTACCTTTTTCGGGACAATTCAGCGGCAGGAGGGCGAAGTCACGGCCAGTTTCGAAGTCAGCCGGCTGGCGACGGGGCGGAAGAATTATCTGGGCCTGGAAATCAACGGCAGCCAGGGTTCGCTGCGCTTCAACCTGGAGCGGCAAAACGAACTGGAGTTTTATGACCGCACGCTGCCCGAGAAGCTGCAGGGCTGGAACAACATCCTGGTGACCGAAGCCTCGCATCCCTATATCGCGCACTGGTGGCCGGCCGGACACATGCTGGGCTATGAACATGCCTTTGTGCATGCCTGCGCCGATTTTCTGGCCGCGCTGAAGACCCGGACCGAGCTGCATCCGGACTTTGCCGATGGAGTGGCGTGCAATGCCGTGCTGGACGCGGTCGAACGCTCGGCGCAGAGCGGGAAGACGGAAATGGTTCCGCATTAGCCCGGCTTTTGATCCATCCACCATGAAAATCACCGACCTGCGCGCCACCACCGTGACGGTGCCCCTGGAAGCCCCCCTGCGGCACGCCAACGGCTGCCATTGGGGAAGGTTTGTCCGCACCATTATTGAAATTGAAACCGATAACGGCCTGGTGGGGCTGGGCGAGATGGGCGGCGGCGGAGAGTCGGCGGAAACCGCGTTTCGCGGACTGCGGGAGATGCTGCTGGGGCACGACCCGGCCCGGCTGGAACGACTGCGGTTTCTGATCGCCAACCCCACCGGATCGCTCTACAATACCCGCCCCCAGATGCTGGCGGCGATCGAGTTTGGCTGCCTGGATTTATTGGGCCCGCACTGGCAGGCGCCGGTGAGCGAAATTCTGGGCGGACGATTGCGGGAGGAGGTGCCGTTCGCCTCGTATCTGTTTTTTCGTTATCCGCAACATGGCCGCGGCGAGGTGCGGACGCGGGAACAACTGCTGGAGTGCGCGCGCGCGCTCAAGCGGCGCTGCGGCTTTCACAGCCATAAGCTTAAAGGCGGCGTATTTCCGCCTGATTACGAATTGGAGCTTTTCCGCGCCCTGGCGGCGGAGTTTCCGGCAGACCGGGTGCGGTTCGATCCCAACGGCGCCTGGTCCACGGAAGAAGCAATCCGCTTTGGACAAGCGATCGAAGGCCTGCATAACGATTACCTGGAAGACCCGGTATTCGGACTGCACGGCATGCGGCGGGTGCGGGAAAAGGTGAGGATTCCGCTGGCTACCAATACCGTGGTGGTCAATTTCGAGCAGCTGGCGGCCAATGTGCTGAACACCGCCGTGGATGTGATACTGCTCGACACCACGTTCTGGGGCGGCATGCGGCCCTGCATCAAAGCCGCGGGCGTATGCGAAACGTTTCAACTGGGCATCGCGGTGCACTCATCCGGCGAGCTGGGAATTCAATTGGCGACGATGCTGCATCTGGGGGCTGTGCTGCCCAATCTCAGCTTTGCCGCCGACGCTCATTATCATCATTTGACGGATGACATCATCGAGGGCGGACTGATGCATTACCGGGATGGTAAATTGCCGGTGCCGCAAGGGCCGGGACTGGGAGTGAAACTGGACAGGAAAAAACTGCGGCGGTATGCGGATTTATATAAGCAATTGGGGAATTATCCTTACGACCGGGATCCGGGCCGGCCGGGCTGGATCGCGATGACGCCGAACCAGGAATGGGCCGACCCGAAAGATGATCGAATTCCGGCTATGAAGTCATTTACTTGATACCCCGGGCCATAAGGTTGGGTCGCGGCATGACGGGTACGGGAACCAGCTCGTATTGATGCGGGCGGGGCTGGTTGGCGATCATCTCCTGATGCGCGATGGCGGTCTGCAGATGACCCATGTCGCGCACGACATCAAGAACATCTTTGGCGGCAGCGGGATTGTTTTCCGTGGTCACCGGAAGATTGGGCTTGACCCAGCCGAAATTGCCCAGGGTGGTCTGCACGCCGTGCCAGGCTTCGAAATGGACTTCGATTTCCTCCCAGACCAGATTCTGCACCTGGTAGGCCTGCATCAGCATGGGAGTAAAGTAACGGGCCAGGTTGATGCCATTCGCAAGCTGCGCGGCGGTGAAGGTGCCGATTGGTTTTTGATCAATCAACAGATTGTATTGGGGCGACGTGAGACCCGTGACTTCAAGGCGCTCCTGATCGAGCTGGCGGGTGAAGCCGCTGAGCTGGTCAATCAGCGCGGCGGCTTTATTGGTGTATGCGGGAATGGGCTGGGGCGGCAGAAAAATAGTCCAGGGCAGGAACTGCTTCCATTTGGCGTGCAGGCCGAGCACCGGCATGGGCAGGGAGCGATCCAGTTGAGTCCAGCTTAAGGCGCCATTTTTGCGGGTAAGACCCGAAACATGGGTAGCCGCGGCCTGGATTACCCTGACCGAGCCGCCGCTGTGGATTTGCACCCGGCTGACCAGCGCGGGGGCGCCCCAGGCCTTGAGCAACTGCTGGGCCATAACCATTTCCATGGCCGCGCTGGGATGAATGCGGCCGGGGAAAAACTGGCGTGCCGGACCCCAGGGGTTCTGGTGATAGGCCTCGAGCAAGATGTGGTTCATGGGAGTATTGAAGTCCACCACGGGAAGATGATATTGCCGGCCCAGGCGGGTGACGTACGCATCGTAGCGCTGGAGCACGGAATTGTAGCCGTCTTTAAATCCTAATTCATCGTAGGGCGAGGTCAGAAGCAGCACGATGCGGACGCCGGGAAGATGCTTCTGCAATTGCCGGATGATGTGAACATAGCCGGTTTTAAAAGTGTCGTAGAGCTTGAGATTGAAAGGCTGGTAGCCGGCATCGTTCATGCCCAGCATGATGGTGACGACGTTGGGATGGAAGGGATAGACGTCACGCTGGAGGCGCAGATCAATCGGGCCGGCCCAGCCGCCGGTGACACGGTCACCGCCGACGGCGGCATCTATATAGCGGACGTGCAGATGGGGGAAACGGGTCAGGACATAGGTCTGCACCTCGGCCGGGTAAAAGCGCTGTTCGGTGATGCTGTCACCGTAAAAGCAAACGCGGTCGCCATCTTTCAAAAAGAACTTCTTATGTGGGGCCGGTGCGGCCGCGGCCGCCAGCGACAGGAAAAAAGCCGCCCCTGCGCCCAGTGCGCACAGGCCGGCCAGGGATTTGGAAAACCTGAACATGAAGTTTATCTCCCGAACAGCACTTTGCATGGTACGCGGAGGAGGCAGGAATTTACAAGCAGAGGACTGCGGGCGGACAACGCAGTGGGCGATGCGGGTTTTTGGTGCTGGAGGGGGGACTTGAACCCCCACGAAGCTAAGCTCCGGCAGATTTTGAGTCTGCTGCGTCTGCCAATTCCGCCACTCCAGCCCTACGGGTTCCATTATAAACGCAGAGATTGCACGTGACTAAAGCGGTATCAACGCCGAGATCAAGGACGAATACAAAGGACGGTCGAGCGTTGAGAACCACACTTTCAGAC
>VFSW01013107.1_pt1 | contig 11541 bp, 7 predicted proteins | sample 5358111 | NCBI WGS metagenome assembly VFSW01 (sample SAMN11554181, study PRJNA540505) | mine drainage metagenome | isolation source: sediment from site ElyBrook_90M | place: USA: Ely Copper Mine, Vershire, VT | collected 2017 | reverse complement strand
AATGAATCGAATTCCTCGGAGTCTTTCTTTTCGTCGTCGTTGGTCAGCGTCAGATCCATTTTCGCGTCCTTCAGCTTGCGCAGCATCTCGTCCACTTGCAGGCCGTCGGCGCGCAGAGGCTTGGGCTTCACGATTTGCCACTGATCTTTATCGCGGCCGAACTCGATATCCTGCTTTTTGGCGACGAGTTCCACGCGGCTGAGCTTGTCCTGATCGAACGTCAACAGGCGTTTGTCGCGCAGATCGTTCAGAGACTTGTCGAGGCCGGTTTTTACGTAGCTAGCTACGGTAAACACGCGCGGATCGCCATCCAGCATGGCGTAGGAGCCGCTGTTGGTGGGGGTATCGTCGCCGATCTTCAGCTTGCTCACTTTGCCGCCCTTGCCTGTGATGTCAACTTCGAGAGCCGGCGAATTCAGCCCATAGGCCGAGAGATTGGAGGCTTTATCTTCGACCACGCGATCGGAGCTCACGTTCGCGGCCGATGCCACTAGCTGACTGACGGCGTCTTGATCGGCCAGATACGGCTTGGGGGCCGTAAGCTGCCACTTGCCGTTGGTTTTCTCCAGGACGGCCGGGTCGGCGCCTTTCTTCTTCAACTCCACCTTTGTGATGTCGCCTTCGGTGAGCGCGAGGATCTTCGGAGGCGCGTCGGAAGGAGGCTTGGCGGCCTCCGCCGCTTTCTGTTTGTTCGAGAAATAGAGACCGGCGCCCAAGGCGGCCAACAGGACGACGGCGATTAACAGACCTCGGAACCGCATCGTCCTTATCTCCTCTTGAGCCAGACCATCACTCCGCCAAAAATCACGATCAGCGGCAGGAAGAACTGGCTGGTGATTTGCACCGACCGGAACTGCGCGCGCGTTAAGTTAATGCGGCGGTCTTCCGGCTCTTTGGGGCGAATGGAAATGAGGTCCTCATCGGACGACAGCCAGTTGATCATGTTCAGCAAGAGATTGCGGTTGCCACTGAAACCGAGCGCCTGATTGGAAGCCCAGCCGGAATTGCCGACCACGACGAAGCGCCCGGAATCGCTGGGCTTGGCGCCCGCGTAAGTGCCCGCGACGGCCAGCGTGAACGGCCCATGTTTGTCTTTGGCTGGGTTGATGCGAATCTCCGACGACGCGAGATCGGAAGTGGCGTAGCTTTCGGCGGACGTCGAGAACAGTTTGGTGATGGTGGTTTTGTCGGTGTTCTTGGTCTCGAGCGAGCGCGATAACGGAAAAGCCGTGGAAACGTTTGTGAGATCGTTGACGATTGGATGCGAGTCATATTGCAGAATGACGGGCGCTTCCGGCCCTCCGCCCAGCAACTGCGACGCGGCGCTTTCGTCCAGGAGCAAGTCCTTGTCGGCTGTAACGCCCCAGCTTGCCAGAAGATCCGTCAGGGCCGTGTTATCGCCAATCTGTTTGCGTCCCAGCTTCAAGGGCGGGTCCAGCATGAAGAGCGCGCGTCCGCCACCTTCGACGTATTTCTTGATGGCGTCCACTTCGGGTTGGATGTAATCGCCGGTTGGGCCGCCGACCACAAGCACGGTGCAATCGGCCGGCACTTCCGCCTTCTGCTGCAGATTAACGCTTTGAACTTTGTAGTTGTCCCGCTGGACAATAGTTTGAAAGCCGGAGAAACCGTCGCTTTGGGAAGAATCGTCGAGCCGATGCTCGCCGTGGCCAGAGACCACGCAAACCTCGCGCTCGCCGCCCTTCAGCGCGCGGATCAGCGCGCCGGTGACGCCTTCTTCATCGAACGTCTTGGCGTCTTCGCGCCGGGCGCCCACCGTGACTACCGCTTCGCCTTCCCGCGTTACATTTTCCGCGCGGGCCAGAGTGGGATTTTTCAGCAGATCGACATACTGGATGTGCAGCTTGGGCGAAAGATTCTGATAACGATCGAGAAGATCCTTGGCGCCTTGCATTCCGTTGGCGCGATCGAAATAGCTGATGGTGACGTCCTGCTTCAGGTCGCCGACCACTTTCTTGGTTTGATCGGACAGCGTGAAGCGCTTGTTCGCGGTAGCGTCGAACGACTTGTTGTAGCGGTTAGCGAGGAAATTCGCCACCACCAGCACGGCGAGAATCACAAGGATATAGACCGTCGCATACGCGGCGAACTTAGTTTGTCTGGTTTGCATCCATCCACTAGCCATTTAAGACCTCCACCGCAGGGATTCCAGAGAGCGAGAGGTTAGAAACAGCCCCAGGAAAATCACGGAAACATAATATACGGCGTCCTTGGTGTCGAGAACGCCTTTGGAAAACGAATCGAAGTGCGTGATGACCGACATATACGCGAGAACTCTTGCCCAGGTTGCCGTGTCGGAACCAGCGGGCCATTCCAAGACCCACAGCAGCAGGCAAACACCGAACGTGGCGGCGCCGGCGATGATCTGATTCCTGGTCAGCGTGGAAATGAAGGTCCCGATGGCCAGCAGCCCGCCCGCTTGCAGCAGCAAGCCCAGGTATCCGATGGCGAGCGGCTTCCAATCCGGATTGCCGTAACGGAACAGGAACGCAAAATTGACGGCGCTGAAGAGCAACAGCACTCCGTAGAGCATCAAGGCCGACAGCCACTTTCCGATAATGATTTCAATGTCGCGAATGGGCGAAGTGGCCAGCAGTTCGATGGTGCCCATGCGCTTCTCTTCGGCGAACAGACGCATGGTAATCATGGGAATGAAGAACAGGCCAACCACGCTGATGTTGGACAACAGCGGCCGGATCACGTATTCGTTCACGCTCATAGGCATGGCCTGGCCGCTCATCTGGGATTGCAGGCTGGCGGCGTTGAAATATTGAACGGCGTTCCAGAAGAAGAACCCGAAAATGATGGCAAACATGGTCAGCAGCAGATAAGCCACCGGCGACACGAAATAGCTGTTTAGCTCTTTTCGGCAGATAACCCAGACGTTCCTCATTGGACCTCTCCTTGGGCGACGGTCTCGGTGGGGACTGGCGCGTCGATCTTCTCTTCGCTTGTCTTTTCTCCGCCAGTCAGTTGCAGGAAGACCTCTTCCAGGCTCATCGCTGAGGGCCGAAGCTCGTTCAGGTTCCAGCCGGACTCTACGATGGCGCGCGCCAGATCGCCGCGAATGAAGCGATCCTTTAAACTCTCCACTTCAAACACAGACCGGTTATCGCGGGAGTCCTTTAGTACGACGCGGCTGACGCCGTTGACCGTTTCCAAACGATGCTGGATGGTCTGCGAGTCGATGGCGCCGCTGCGTCCCTCTACTTCCAGGACCACCGATTCGGCGCCGCGGGCCCGGGCTTGCAGGTTGTGCACCGAATCCGTCGCCACCAGCTTGCCCTTATTGATGATGAGCACCTGCTCGCAAGTCTGTTCCACTTCCGGCAGGATGTGCGTGCTGAGGAGGATCGTGTGATCGGGGGCCAAGCTGCGGATCAGATCGCGCGTTTCGTTGATCTGCTTGGGGTCCAGTCCGGCGGTGGGTTCATCGAGAATGAGAACGTCGGGATTGTGGATGATGGCCTGAGCCAATCCTACGCGCTGCCGGTAGCCTTTGGACAGCTTGCCGATGAGTTTATTCTGGACGTCGGCGATAGAGCAACGCCCGGCGACTTCGCTCACCCGGTCGGCCAGGCTCGCGCCCGACATCCCTTTCAGCCTTCCGACAAATATGAGGTATTCCTGGACCTCCATTTCCGGATACAGCGGCGGAGTTTCCGGCAGATAACCGATCCGTTTTTTCACTTCCATGGGCTGTTCGAGCACGTCGAAGCCGGCCACGGAGGCGTTGCCTTCCGAAGGCGGAAGAAAACACGTCAGAATGCGCATGGTTGTGGTCTTGCCGGCGCCATTCGGTCCCAGAAAACCCACAATCTGGCCCTTCTTCACTTCAAACGAAATGTGATCCACCGCAAGCGTGTGGGCGTATCTCTTCGTGAGGCCTTGAACTGTAATCATAGTTAGACTCGGAGGAACTGCGACGACTGGCCGGAAGCGCCTCCTAGGAAGCCGGATCCGATCAGGCTGCTGCAATCACATGATAAAAATCGCTGGAGGCGAATGTCAATTTGAATAACGGCTTGGAATTGGCTAGCGGCTTCTGGTTCACTCGATCTGTTAGACGTAGCTGCCATCATTCCGTCAGGGCAAAGCCCATAATTTGCATGCCTGCATCGACATAAATAATGTTACCGGTGACGCCGCGGCCTAGATCGCTGGCCAGAAAAACGGCGGTGTCAGCCACTTCCGCCGGGTCGGTATTGCGGCGGAGAGGGGCCACCTTCGCGCCACCCTCGAGCATTTTAGAAAAATCGCGGATGCCGCGCGCGGACGTAGTTTTGACGGCTCCCGCCGAAATTGCGTTTACCCGAATGTTAGACGGACCAAGGTCGGCGGCCAGATACCGGACGGAAGCTTCGAGCGACGCCTTTGCGACGCCCATTACGTTGTAATTCTCAACGACGCGCGTGGATCCAAGATAAGTCAGCGTCATAATAGAGCCGCCGCCTTGCTCAGGGGGGGGCATCAAAGGCGCCGTGGCGCGCGCGACGGCCACCAGGGAGTAGGCGCTAACATCCTGAGCGAGGGCGAATCCGGTCCGCGATGTCTCCACAAATGGGCGGCTTAGATCCTCGCGGTGGGCGAACGCGATACTGTGAACCACGGCGTTGAGCACTGTTCCCTGGCCCTTTAGTCCACTGGCTAAGGCGTCCAGTTGGGCGTCCTGGGTTACATCGCAGGGCAGGACTTGGCGCGCCTTTAGTTCGGCGGCCAACTCCTCGACGGTTTGTTTTTGGCGGTCGCCCTGGTAAGTCAGGATCACCTGCGCCCCTTCGCGAATAAAGGCTTTGGCGATGGCGTGGGCGATGCTCCAGCGGTTCGCGACTCCGAGGACAAGGGCAATCTTGCCCTCCATCATTTGGGGCATCAAACTAACCATTGTAACGCTGTGCCGAGTGACTCGCCTGTTTTTCCGCGTGGGCGGGTTGTGCGACCGGTGATGTGAGGCGAACAGGCATGTTTGCGGCATCCGAGGAGCCAACCGCACATTCATCGCTACTTCCCCGCGTTCCCAGGCCAAACACGATTACAGACTCAACCGCTCTAGCGCCGACGGGACCTTGGCGCAGCGGTGGGCGATACGCCCATCCAAAACACGATTGTCGACGCGGCACGCGGAAGCGTCACAACGAGTGTATTGCGGGCCGCGGCGTCCATCAGAACGTGAAGCGGAGTTGCAGCTCCAGGCGACGGTTATCGCCGTTTTCGGAAAAGCCTTCTCCGTTCAGCGTCCCCGCCGTTTGATTGGCCTGTCCAAACAAAGGCGACGTGATGTCGCCGATGATGGGCCCCGGATTCGTATGGTTCAATACGTTCCGCGCCGCCAGGGAGACGCTGAAGTTGTAGCGCTGGCTGGTGGAGGGCGCCGCAATGATGGATCCCAAGCCCCGGCCGGTGGCCAAGTTTGGATTCGCGGCTCCGGTGGCCTGAGCTTGCCCTCCGCTGGGCCTCTTTTGAGATCCGCCGCGCTCGCCGCCAAAGCCGAAGGTTTTCGAGATGCGCAGGTTTACCGAGATCTGCCCGGGTCCGCGGCCAAAGTTTCTGGGCACCAGTGTCTCACCCGGGGTGGGATTGGGGTCGAGGTAGAGCCCATTGTACTGATAAGGCGTCGGCGTTGGTGAGATGCCGGGACGCGCGTTAAACAGCGTGGTGCCGTACAGATCGCTGCCCGTGGTGATGTCGAACGGGACGCCGGACTGGAGCACGACGAATGGGTTCAGCCGGATGTTCCAGCGGCTGTTAATAGATCCGCCGATGGTTGCGCGATTCCGCACATCGGTAGCGGCGGGACCGTACTGGCCCGTGAAATTGTAAGGGTTGGGGGGCGATGTGCCGAGCCCGTCCGTATTGCTCATGGCGCGATTGAGTACGTAGAATCCGAACAGCGAGACCGCCGGATTCACGCGGGCATTCACGTTCACCACCAACTGAGTCTGGTTGTATAAACCCGAGGATTGCATCAGGAACAGCGGGTTGGGTTCGCCCAGAGGAAATACGCCGCTACCGGCGACGCCTGGCGTATACGTTCCCGGCAGCGGCGCGTTGATGTCGTTCGTCAGCAGTTGATGCAGACCGTGGGAGTTGGTGTAAGTTACCGCCAGCGTTGTGTTCCAGGGCAGTTGGCGCTCCAGCGTCGCCGACGATTGCATGATGTAGGGCGCGCGCAAATTGGAGCTGATCTCGTCGATCGCTTGCGGCGCCGCTTGCAATCCATTGAGCGATGGTATGGACGGGAAAAAGTTCGGAGCCGTGATGACATACTGTTGTTGCAGCGATCCATTGTAGCGGCGCGCGGTGATGATATTCGCCAGCGCGAAGCGATCGTAGAAAATTCCGAAGCCGGCGCGCAGTACAGTCTTCGGGCGCGGATTCTTCGCGCTTCCGCCAGGCGCCCAGGCAACCGCTAGCCGGGGAGCGAAGTCGCGCCAGTCGTGAATATTGGTCTGCGTCTCATAACGCAGTCCAAGGCTGAGAGTGAGGTTAGGACGAACGCGCCAGTCGTCGCCAACGAACGCCCCCAGATCCGCTTGATGAACCGCCAGTCCGGGTTGTCCGGCATTGATGGTAAACTGCGCGGGTCCCGCGCCTGGCGCGCCGAGGAGAGTCTGGCGGTAACTCTCAATCGAGTTGAAAATGAACGTTCCGTTGAAGTCGTTGGGCGAGACGTTGTCTTCCTGGTATCCTCGCAGGCGCACGCCGTACTTCCAGATGTGCGCGCCTTTCACGGTGGTGGTGTAGTTTTGCAGCTCGAAGGTATTTTGGGTGTCGTACGACTGGCCGAATTGCGAGCCGCCATTATTGAACGCTCCCAGCACTTCAATCTCAGGGGCATCGCTTTTCGCCAGACGGTGCGTCGCGCTGCGAAAATATTGGAAGCGGGTCTCGTTGATGCTGCTGCCCAGAACGGCGGTTTCGGTGACTTGCACGGTCTGATTTAGATATCCGTAGTCATAACCGCGCGACGGCAGGTCGAAGGTGCCGATTCCCGCGCCATTGATATCGGACTGCGTGATCGAGTAGCGGACGATCAGCGTGTTGTTGTCGTTCAATCGATAGTCGATGCGCGGGCTGGCGCGGGTGAGAACCTGCGGGACCGTGTAGATGCTGAAGTAAGGTTGAATGCCGAGCGTCTGCGGATTCAGCGCGATGGCGTTGACGATGGCGCCGTTGTCCACCGTGTTGCGCTGGCCATCGAAGGTGAACGACGCGCGCTGGCCGAGCGGTCCGCCAACGTTGCCCTCGATTTCGTTGAGAAGCAGCGGCGCCTTTTGCGCCGAGTACGGATTGCGCGAATTCCAGATATCGTTCGCGTAGTTGTAGTTCAGTGTGCCGCGGTAACGATCGGAGCCCGGCTTGGTGAAAAGTTCGACGCGGCCGTAACCGAGCACGTCGTATTCGGGCGCAAACGGGTTTTGGTTAATGCGAATCTCGCGGATGGAATCTTTGGGCGGAATTTCGCCGCCGCTGAATCCGTCGACAAAAATCGTGCCGCCGCCGGGACCGGCGGATGGACCGGCCAGGGCCTGCAGATCCGAAGCCAGATCGTCCGGATCGTCGGAAAGGGCCTGCAAATCGTCGCCGCGCAGGACGAGCGCCCCCACGTTATTCGAAGGGTCGGTGCCTACCGCTGGCGACGTGTCTCCTTGAACAACGACGTGCTGCGTGGTGGTGACCACGTCCAACTGGAGATTCAGCGTTTGAGTTCCCGGACCGAGCGTTACCGGCGTTGGGCGCGGAGTAACCAGATCGGGCGCGGAGCCGGCCAAAGTATAGTCGCCCGGTGCAAGCCCGGTGAAAGAATAAGCTGCGTTGCCGTCGGCGGCCGTGGATCGGACTTGATCGCCCGGGCCGGTTAAGGTGACGTTCGCGCCCGGAACCAGAGCTCCCGCCTGATCGGTCACTTGCCCTCGTAATGTTGCGGTCTGCGCCAGCGCATTCGAGGCGAAGGCCAAAAAAATCGGAATCAGGCATTTCACGCGAGGGCTCGTGCTATAGGCTAGCTGAGACTGCTGAAGATTGTCTGAAGACGTTTACGCTAACAAGCCGCGGAATTTTGGATTTTCGTATCCGGGGAACACGGATCGCAAGTTGGAATTGCCCAAGTGCCGCGCGACCAGTTCACTGAGGACATCGCGAAAATCGGTGGTGAGCGCCAGGTCGCGGCCGTCATAGAGTTGCTCTTCCTGAAGGCCCGGCCAGTCGCCATACACCTTGCCGCCGCGCACGCCGCCGCCGAGAACGAACATTACATTGGCGTGCCCGTGGTCGGTTCCCCGATCGCCATTTTCTTTGACCGTGCGGCCGAACTCGGACATGGTGACCAGCGTGACGTCTTCCATTCGATCCCCGAGATCCTGATAGAAGGCCGCGAGCGCCTGGCCGAATTGCGCCAGATTATTGGCGAGCTGGCCGTTGGTAGGCTGGCCGCCTGTTTCGTTCACGTGCGTATCCCATCCGCCGATATCGGCGAACGCGACTTCCACACCCACGTCGGCTTTGATCAATTGTGCGATCTGCTGCAAGCTCTTGCCGAAGCCGCCCGTGCCATAACTCGCGCCATTGGCCGGCACGTAGGTCTGCTTCTGGATCGACTGCATGATCTTGACCGCGCTGAACGTCTCTTTGCCCGTCCCGTGCAGCATCGTGTCCAGAGTATTTTCGTACATGCTCTCAAACGTGGCGGCTCCGCGCGCGTCGTGTACCTGAAAATCGTTTAAGCTGCGAACCGCGACCGCGTCATTGCGCCCGCGCAGCGAGCGAGCCAGAGTGTCGCCGAGGCTGACCGCGCGCAGCGGAGACGGAGCGCCCGGCTCCATGGGTAATGCCCGGTTCAACCATCCGTCGGTGGCGCCGTGGAAGCCGGGCGTGCCGGACTCCATGTAATCCTGCGCGTCGAAATGCGAGCGCGTGGGATCGGGCGAACCTACGGCGTCGACAATCGCCAGATGCCGTGCGTCGAACATCGGCTTGAGCGGGGCGAGCGCCGGATGCAGTCCGAAGAATCCGTCCAGATCGAGGGCCGACGCGGGCGTGCCGTCCGGCTTGGGGATGGCGATGGATGGCCGCAGCGCGTAATACCGCGGCTCGCCGAAGGGGATTACCATGTTCAAGCCATCCACGGCGCCGCGCTGGAAGATCGCAACCAGGATCTTCTTGCGGGCTGCGCTGGAGTCGTCGGCCGCGTAGAGGGATCGCGACAGCCATACCGGCAGTGAGCCGACGCCGAACATCGCGAGAGCTGAGCCTTTCAGGAAAAGACGTCTGGATGGCATATTGGTGCTACCTCTTTACCTCTTCTGGAAATCCGGCGACCCAATCACCAACGCTGCAACCAGCGCCGGGTTCTTCTTCTGCCTATTATCTTGCAACGCCTGCTCGATGGCCGCGCGCGTTTGGGGCGACATGGCGCGGAACATCAGGGCCTTGGCCACTTCACTCGGGTTGTCACCGAAGCGCGCCACATTCACTTTCACACTCTCCACGTGGTTCTGCGCCAGTTGGAGAGCGAAGTTCATGCGCCCGAGCAACGACGCGGAGTTGATCCATTCCGAATTCAAGTTCGAATAGCCGGTGGGCTCGAGTTTGCGATAGAGCGGCTCGCCCAGCGTGCCCACCTGATTGGCAAGCGCCCAGCCGTCGATGACATTGGCATCCAACGCACGAGCGGAACTCGCCACCATCTCAAACGGCGACTTCACTTTGGATCGATAAGCGCCCTGGGACCAGAATTCCTTCGAAGCGAGCATCGTTTTCATCGTTTCGCGAATGCTGCCGTTGGTGGAAAGGAAAGTCTGCGCCATTTTGTTCACCAGCGACTCGGGAGGATTATCGGCGACGAAGCGCTGGGCCAGTTCCCGGGAAATGAAATGCGCCGTGGAGGGATGCCGCGCCAGAATATCGAGCACTTGCTCGCCGTCTTCGATTCCGCCGCCGGCCGCGATCACGTGGCCCAGCACGATCTTTTCGCCCTTGTCGTGCAGCTTGTCGTTGTAGAAGAAGCTGCCGCCTTTGCGCGGTTCTTGAATGGTCCAACCCGTGAAGCAGCGCGCTACTTCGGTGACGTCTTTCTGCGTATAGCCGCCGTTGACGCCCAACGTATGCAGCTCCATCAGCTCGCGCCCGTAGTTCTCATTCAGGCCGCGCTTCACTTTCCGCTTCTTGTCGTTGGCGTCCAGGTCCGCACGCACGGATTCGGAGTTGTCGAGGAAGAAAAGCATCGCCGGGCTTTTCGCGGTGGCTTCGAGCAGATCGCGAAACTGGCCGAGCACGTGCGGCCGGATGGCATCGCGCTCGTACTGCGGAAGCATGAACCGATCCGCGCCTTTTTCGTAAAAGACGTTGAAGTGATTAAACCAGAAGTCGTCGAGCTCTTCGGCGAGCTGCCGCGTGCTCTCGACGGCGCGCAGCATCTTGGAATCGACAAGATCGTACGCCACTACCTGCTGCGGACCGTTCAGCAAAAAGATTTCGCGCCGGATGGTGCTGGACGCGGGGCCGAAAAGCTGGAGGCGCTGGCGCTGGGTCATCGCGATCAGCATGTCTTCGATCCTGTCCGGCGGCATGGATTCGAGCAGTTGGCCCTTTTTTTCCCCGTTGCCCGAGCGCACGATTTCCAACTCGGCCGGAGAGAGGACCTCATCGAGCGTACGCATCGGATCGAGGTCTTCTTTGAAGTCCGGAGGAGCAGGCGTGTTGGACGCCAAGGCGATTCTCGTTCTGTACCGCACCAGAAAGCGCTCCACACTGGCGCGCAGCAACAGATCGTCGGGCAAGGGCTGCTTGCCCTGCGCAATGGCGCGGATCATCTGCGGCGTCGGATAGTGCTGCACGGCTTCGAGCGGCGTCATGCGCAGCGATTCCAGCGCCTGGAGCCGGGCTTCGAGCACCGGATTCTCGTCCATGCGATCGGGATGAAGCTGCTGGTTCATCCATTTCTTCAGGCCCATCCGCTTCACGCGGTCGATGTCGCCGGGCCGCGGGCCAAAAGTGAGGCGATCCAGCGCGTGCAGGATCTGGTCGTCTTTGGAAAGCTTCTTCTGGAAAAGTTTGTTGTCGTCTGCCGGCTTGGATTTCTTGGGTTTCGCGGCGGTTGGGATGCAGAGGAGCATGCCGCAGAGGACGGGGGCCAGACAAGTACTGCTGGTTTTCATGAGCCTACAACCATTAAACGTCATTCCGGGACAGAAGTTTACGGCGATTTGCACTTAGCGCGAACTTAGGTCTGGATAGTGTATTAATACACCTTAACGTCGCGCCTGTTGAGAGCTCGAAATCCGCGAAGCGCTCTCGACGCAGCAAGGCACGGGTGGGGTTCCTGACGGAAGAGAAGCCGGCGGTGGAAGGGCTGGGGCGGCAGCGCCGTATCCGCCAAACTGTGGCGAACGAACTGCAATCCGAGAGGAGAACGTTCCTATAATGAAGCATGTCCTCCAGCGTGCCAGCCACATTTTTGCACCAGAAAGGAGCTATGCCGGAAGAGATCGCCAAGTACGAGCCCGTTATCGGGCTTGAGGT
>VFSW01013106.1_pt1 | contig 11542 bp, 9 predicted proteins | sample 5358111 | NCBI WGS metagenome assembly VFSW01 (sample SAMN11554181, study PRJNA540505) | mine drainage metagenome | isolation source: sediment from site ElyBrook_90M | place: USA: Ely Copper Mine, Vershire, VT | collected 2017 | reverse complement strand
CAGCGCCTGGAACAAGGGCGCGCAGAAGATGTACGGCTACACCGAGGCGCAGGCCGTGGGGATGAACATTCGCCACCTCATGCCGAAGAACAGGCTCATCCGGGCGCGCGAGCTGGTGCGGGTCTCGGCGGCGCCGGTCGAGACCCAGCGCCGCACGAAGGACGGCCGCATCCTCGACGTGCTGCTCACGGTCACGGTGCTGCGCGACGACAAGGGCCAGCCGGTGGAGGTGGCCACCACGGAGCGGGACATCTCCGAGCTGAAGCGGGCCGCCCAGGAGTCCCGCATGCTGCACGCGCGCGTGATCGCCGCCCAGGACACGGAGCGCAAGCGGCTGGCGCGCGAGCTTCACGACGGCGTCGGCCAGATCCTTTCGGGCGTCAAGTATCGCCTGCAGGCCGTGCCGGGGAAGATGATCCTGAGCGCGGAGGCCGAGGCGAAGATCCTGAAGGTCGGCGGATTTCTGGATCACGCCATCGCGGAGATCCGCCGCGTCTCGCAGAACCTCATGCCTTCGGAACTTGAGGATTTGGGTCTCGAGTCGGCGCTGCTCGCGTTTTGCCGCGATTTTAAGGAGCGCTCGGGAGTCGCGGTGACGGTGAGAACCGTTCCGGCGCCCGTCGCGCCCGAGCTGGCGTTGGCGCTTTTTCGCATCGCTCAAGAGGCGTTGAACAATGTCGGAAAGCATTCCAAGGCGACGATGGCCGCGGTTTCTCTCTCGCTCGAGGGAAAGGAGATCGTCCTGAGCGTCAGCGACAACGGGATCGGGTTCAAGCTCGGCGTCGGCCGCCCGTCGGCCGGCCGGGGCATCGGCCTCGGAAACATGCGCGAGCGGGCGGAATCGGTCGGCGGCAATCTCGAGATCCATTCGATGCCTCGGGCGGGGACGACGCTCAAAATCCGCGCTCCCCTGGCGACTCTCGGAGGTAACGCCTCATGAAGAAAGTGAAGAAGAATGCGGCCAAGGTCAAAGTATTTTTGGTCGACGATCATCCCGCCGTGCGCGAGGGGGTCCGCTCTTATCTGACCAGCGAAGGTTCCGTGTCGGTGGTGGGCGAAGCCGCCGACGACAAGGAGGCCCTGCGCAAGCTCAAGAAGCTCGCGCCCGAGGTCGTCATCCTCGACATCAATCTTCCCGGCGTGGACGGCGGCGAGCTCGCGCGGCGGCTGCGCCAAACGCTTCCCCGCGTCAAGCTCATCGCCTTCAGCATCCATGCCAGCCAGGAATACGTCGTGCGGATGGCCCGCTGCGGCGTGCACGGCTACGTGATGAAGGACGCGCCCACGGCCAAGCTCGTCGAGGCCATCCAGCGCGTCCACAAGGGGGGCCTCGCGTTCCCTCCCGGCATGACCGACGCCATACTGGCCCCGAGCTCCAAGCCGTCGGCCGAGACGAATGCCGTCCTGACCGCGCGCGAGCGCGAAGTCCTCGTTCTCCTCGCGGACGGCTTGGCCAACAAGCAAGTCGCGCGGAAGCTGGGCATCAGCGTCAGGACCGCCGAGACGCACCGGGAGCACCTCTCGCGCAAGCTCGGCATCGCGCCCATCGCCACGCTGACGAAATACGCCATACAGCAGGGGCTGACGCCGCTGAGCCTTTCGGCCTTGGCCGAACCCGCCTCTCGGTAGTCGTCCCCATCGCGCCGCGTAATAATACGGATAGCGGCGACGCGCGGTCTTGGGTATGCTGATGGGATCATGCGCGAGACGGCCGGCAAGCAAGCTCTTATCCGAGTGTTCCTCGTGGACGATCATCCGATCGTGCGCGAAGGCGTGCGCTCCTATCTGACCAACCACGCGATCGCGGTCGTGGGCGAGGCCTCCGACGCAAAAGAGGCGCTGCGCAAGGTCAAGAAGGCTTCGCCCGACGTGATCGTGCTCGACGTGAACCTTCCCGCCATCGACGGGGGAGAACTGGCCCGGCGCTTGCGCCGGCTCATCCCCAAGGCCCGGCTCATCGCCTTCAGCATTCATTCCAGCGAGAAGTACGTGGTGAAGATGGCGCGGTGCGGCGTGCAGGGCTACGTGACGAAGGATCAGCCCGCAGGGCGCCTTCTCGAGGCCATCACGACCGTGTTCCAGGGCGGACTTCATTTCCCCGAAGGCATGGCCGACGCGCTGCTGGCCCCCGCGCCCGATCCTGCCGCGGGCGGGGGGGGCGCCGGCGTATTGACGGAGCGTGAACTGGAGGTCCTGACCCTGCTCGCCGACGGGCTCTCGAACAAGAATATCGCCAGCAAGCTCGGCATCAGCGCCCGCACGGCGGAAACGCATCGGGAAAATCTGTCGCATAAGCTGAACATCCTGACGGTCGCCGGCCTGACCAAGTACGCCATCAAGCGAGGCCTGACCTCGCTGAGCCTCTCCCCCGGGCTCAATCCTTGATCCTCTCCGTAATCCCCGTTATTCCCGCGTAGAATTCCGGATTGGCAGGGTCCCCGGGCCGCGGTATGATGCGGACATCATGCGGCCGACAGACGGCAAGCGAAGCAATATCAAGGTTTTTCTGGTGGACGATCACCCCGTCGTGCGCGAAGGCGTGCGCACCTACCTGACCAACCACGCGATCACGGTCGTCGGCGAAGCCGCCGACGCCAAGGAAGCCCTGCGCAAGGTCAGAAAGGCGGCGCCGGACGTCATCGTGCTGGACGTGAATCTCCCTTCCATCGACGGAGGGGAGCTGGCGCGCCGCCTGCGCCGACTCGTCCCCGAGGCCAAGCTCATCGCGTTCAGCATCCATTCCAGCGAAGAGTACGTGGTGAGGATGGCCCGCTGCGGCGTGCAGGGTTACGTGACGAAGGACCAGCCGCCGCTCGATCTGCTCGTGGCCATTAAGGACGTGCTTTCCGGCGGCCTTCACTTCCCTCCGGGCATGAGCGACGCGCTGCTGGCGCCCGGGCCGGACTCCTCCGAGGAGCGGCCCAGCGGCGCCGTGCTGACGGGCCGGGAGCTCGAAGTGCTGGCGATGCTCGCCGAAGGCTTCTCGAACAAGGGCATCGCCGCCAAGCTCGGAATCAGCGTGCGCACCGTGGAGACGCATCGCGAGAACCTGTCCCATAAGCTCCACATCCTCACGGTCGCCGGCCTCACGAAATACGCCATCTCGCACGGCTTGACCATCCTCTAGCCGGGCCCCGATCGTGCTTCGGTCGATCTCGATGGTCGCCGCGGCGTCGCCGCAGGTGCGGCGAATAATATCGGGGACTCATTTCTCCGTAAATCCCCGACGCCGACGACGCGGGCGGATTTAAGTTCCCGTCGAGCGGAAGCCCGAATCTCCGTATTATTCGCGCGCGCCCCGTAGAATTCCGAATATCCGGTCTCGCGCGCCGAACATATACTGCCTCCATGAACTTAGCTCTGGAGACAAAAATGAATTCGATTCCCCGGATGAGCCGTCTGATCGTGGCCGCAATCTTCATGGCCGGATCTCCGGGCTCGGTGTTCGCGGCGGGCGCGATTACGCCGGCGCTCGCGAACAGCGGCGGGGCCCGCACGCTTCCCGCCGGCGCCAAGATTTTGGACAAGGGAGCGCGGGTGCGGATCCTTTCCGGCTTCGCCGCCCGTCCGATGAGCTTCGAGAAGAACATCGGCCAGACCGACAAGTCGGTCAAATTCTTCAGCCGCGCCTCCGGCTACAACCTCTTCCTGACTCCCACGGAAGCGGTCATGGTCCTGGCCCCGGCGAAGACCGCCAAGGACAAGGCGGGAGCCGTGGTGCGCATGAAGCTGAAGGGAGCCAACGCCGCTCCCGCGGTCTCGGGCGTGGATCTCCAGGCCGAGCACAGCAGCTATTGGCTGGGCAACGATCGGTCGAAGTGGGTCAACGGCGCCGAGCACTACGCCCAAGTCAAGTTTCGCTCGGTCTATCCCGGCATCGACATGGTCTACTATGTGAAGCAGGGCCAAATCGAGCACGACTTCATCGTCGCGCCCGGCGCCAGCCCGGACCGAATCCTCGTCTCGTTCGAGGGCGCCCGGAGTCTCAAGCTCGACGCGCAGGGGAACCTGATGCTGGGCGTCGACGGCGGGCAGGTGACCTACAAGGCTCCTTCCCTTTATCAGATGTCCGGCTCCAAGCGCGTCCATGTCAATGGACGCTTCATGTTGGCGGGCAAGAACGCCGTCCGCATCGCGGTCGGCGACTACATCAAGACGAAAGCTCTCATCATCGACCCCGCGCTGGCTTATTCGAACTTCCTGGGCGGCGCGACCTCCGATCAGGCCTATTCCGTCGCCGTCGACAACGCCGGCAACGCCTACGTGACCGGAACGACGGATTCCGTCGCCTTCCCCACGGCCGGAACGCCGATTCAGGCCGCCAAGGGCACGGGCTTCGATGTGTTCGTCACCAAGGTCAACCCGGCGGGAACGGCCCTCGTATGGTCGACCTACTTGGGCGGCGCCGGATCCGACATCGGCTACGGCATCGCCGTGGACCCCGTGTCGCAAGCGGTGTTCGTCGCGGGCGACACGACCGACGGCACGACCTTTCCTCACGTCGGAACTTACGGCACCGGCGTTCTGACCGGGTTCGACGCTTTCGTCGTGGGCATCAACGCGGCCGGCACCGCGACGCTCTTCTCCAAGGTGTTCGGCGGCGGCGCCGACGATCACGGCTACGGCATCACGATCGACGGCTCGGACAACGTCTTTGTGACGGGCATGACCACCTCCATCGCGGCCGGCTCCTTTCCGACCACGGCCGGCGCGGTTGAGGTGAACGCCGGCGGCGGCGCGTCCCAGGGCTTCGTCTCGGAGTTCAGCGTCGCCGGGGCCCTTCTAGCCTCGACTTACGTCGGAGGCACGGGTGCGTGTCAGGGCAACGCCATCGCCCTCGACAGCGGCGGCAAGGTCTATGTGACGGGCAATACCACCGATGGCTTCCTCGCGGCGGCGACCTGGCCGACCGTGTTCAAGAATACGGTGACGGGAGCCGGAGATGCGTTCATCGCGATCCTGGCCGCGGGCTTGGCCAGCTACACATACGAGACCTACGTCGGCGGCTCCGGACCGACCATCGACAACGGCACAGGAATCGCCGTGGACGCGGGCGGCAACGTCTACATCGCCGGAACGACCGGGTCCGCGGACTTTCCGGGCGCGGGCTTCGTGACCGTCGGCCAGACGACGTACGGCGGCGGCCCGGCGGACGGGTTCATCTTCAAGCTGCATCCGGGCAACCCCGGCGGCGGCACCAACGACGGCGTGTACGCCACCTACTTGGGCGGCAACGGCAACGACGTGATCACCGGCCTCAAGGTCGACGTCTCGGGCGACGCCTACATGTCCGGCTGGACGACGTCTCCCAACTTCCCGAGCGTGGGCGCAAACGCCTCGGCCGGTCAAGCGACGTTCGTCGGCACGCCGGAAGCCTTCGTCGCCATGCTCGGCCCGACGGGAGCGACCGTCGGCTTGGCCACATGGTTCGGCGGCACCGGGGCGACCTACGGTCAAGGGCTCGCGCTGGACAGCTCGAAGAACATCTACCTGGCCGGCTATACGAATTCCGGCGCGGGAACTTTCCCGCTCGTCGCCGGCGGCTTCCAGCAGGCCTACGGAGGCGGCTTGTACGACGCCTTCATCTCGAAGTTCGGCAGCGTGACGCCGCCGCCCAGCTGCACGATCACGAGCCTTTCTCCGAATTCCGGGTTCACGGTCGGCGGAACCACGGTGACCATCAACGGCACCGGCTTCGCGGGTCTTCTGGCCCCGGGCATCACCTTCGGAACGCCGGCGGCCTCGACCTATACGGTGGTCAGCCCCACGCGGATCACCGCGCTGAGCCCCGCGGAGGGGGCGTCCTCCGTCACCCTCACGGTGAAGGCCGGGGGCGGATCGTGCACGTCGACCTACATATTCGCCGTCGCTGGAGCCGGCAACGGCGGCGCTTGCGGCGCCGAGTTCTTCTATCCTTCGCCGGCCACGGGCCCCACGGGCACCTTCCAGTACTGCATGTCGTATCCGGGAACGATGCGCGTCAGGGTCTACAACTCGATCGGCGACATCGTGGCGAAGGTGGAGGATGCGACGGCGGCCGGCGGCCAGAGCGCTCACCTCAACACGTCACGGCTCGCCCCGGGCGTTTATCTGTACCTGCTCGACAAGGATTACGGCGGCGGCAACGTCGTGCACCTGCCCGTTCAGAAGTTCGTCGTGAAGCATTAAGGAGAAGACTCTCATGAAAATGTCAACGATCGCGATAGGGCTCCTCTCCGCCGCCGTGCTCTGCGGCCGGGCGTCGGCCGCGGAAACATACTACGGCGCCGCCGCCAACGCCGTCCCGCTGCAGCAGGCGGGAGGAACGGCGAGGGCGATGGCGATGGGCTCGGCTCTCATCGCGGTTCCCGACGGTTCGGGCTCGCTGCTCATGAACCCGGCCGGATTAAGCCAGATGCCGTGCAAGGAACTCGGGCTCCACAGCAACACGGGCCTGGGCGGCATCGTCCAAGAGGTCGCGGTCTACGGCATGCCCTTGGGAAAGATGAAGGACGACTGCTCGGGCGGCTCGTGGGGCGGCATCGCCGCGTCCCTCGGCTATGTGGACTACGGCACCTTCAACGGCGCGACCGCGGCCGGCGTCCAAACGGGAAACTACGGCAATACGGGGGACATCACCGGAAGCTTGGGCTGGGGCAAGGAGATTCTGCCCGGCCTTTCCGGCGGCTTCTCTTTGAAGGAGGATCGCACGAGCGTCGCCAATACGAGCTACGACGCCTTGACCGCGGACGCCGGCGTTTTATGGAAAGTGCTCGACACCGTCGACCTGGGCTTGGTCTACTCCAACCTCAACCTCGGCAACGCCGTCGGCGCGATGCAGCCGGCGGCGGGCTGGCGCTTGGGCGCGGGCTGGAACGCGACCAAGCATTGGCTCTTGTCCGCTTCCGGAGAACTGCAGCATGCCGCTCTGCAGCGCATGGAGATGGGCACCGAGTATCTGGTCGGCGATCTCGAAAAGAAATCGAACGTGTTCGCGCTCCGCGCGGGCTACGTCGTCAACTACCCCAGCCCGCAGCTGACCGGCATGACGGGCATGACCTTCGGCTTGGGCTACACGGTCACCAAGGCGCTGGCCGTGGACTGGGCCATGCTGCCGATGGGCGCTCTGGGAAACTCGCAGCGCTTGAGCTTGACCTTTAAGTTCGGCTGCCCGGTGAAGAAGAAGGCCGTGATCGTCGCGGTCGTGCCGGCCGCGGTCGTGGTCGCGGCCCCCGTCAAGGCGGCGCCGGCCGAGGCGTCTCTCCCGATCGTGCTCACGTCGGTCGAACTCAATGATCAGCATTTCGACTTCGACCAATCGACGCTCAAGCCGTCGGGCATGGCGGCGCTGCGGGACAACATTCGGCTTCTGAAGGAAAATCCGACGTCCAAGGTCCGCGTCGCGGGCTACACCTCCATGAGCGGAACCGCGGAATACAACCAGAAATTAAGCGAGAGACGCGCGGCCGCGGTCCGCGATTTCCTGGTCGCCAACGGCGTCGCGCCGAACCGGATCGCCACGATCGGCTTCGGCGAGAACCGGCCGGCGGTGTATGAAGCCAATGTCAAGGACATCAACTCGGCGGCCGCCAAGTCCAACATGCGCGTGCTGTTCGAAATGACCGTGCAGTAGGCGCCTCGCGATTCGCCGGCTGGCCGCTTGCCAGGAGCTTGCGGCCCGCCGGCCTCCGTCATTCTTCCGCGCGGCGCACGCCGGGTGAGACCATGAGAGAACGCGGCCCAACGCAGCAAAAAAGCGACGTTCCGGCCGTGAGCAAGCATGCTCATCTCGTGACGTTTCTTGGCGCGCTCCTGGCCTGCATCGGCGTCGTCTTGTGGATGATCGGACCGTATCTTCTGGCGCTGTTTCTCGGCGGGACGCTGGCCATGCTCGCCCACCCGCTGTTTCTCTGGCTCCGCGCGAGGCGCTGGGGCCCGCGGACGGCCGCCGCCGCGGTCACCGCCCTCACGCTTCTGCTCGTCATCGCGCCGTTGACCGCATTCTCGATCCTGGCCGTTCGACAGGGGGTCGCCATCGGACGCGATCTGGCCGAGCTCAAGGAATTCTCCCCGAAGGCGATCACCGCGGACCTGAGCGGGTGGCAGGTGGTCCGGAGCGTGATCGGCGATCCGGCGCAGGTGACGGCGCGGATCACGGCGGCGGTCCAGGCCGCCGGCCAATTCACGAGCGGGGCCGTTCTGACGCTGGGAGCGGGCGTCCCGAAAATCCTGCTTCAACTGACGCTGGCCTTGATCGCATTCTTCTATTTCCTGCTGGACGGCGACAGGTTCATGGACTGGCTCCTCGGCCTCGGCGCGCTCGACCGCGAGGTGCAGAAGAAGCTCGTCGATTCGTTCCGCGACACCGCGACTTCGGCGGTCTGGGCCGGCCTCGCCGCCGCCGCGGCGCTTGCCGCAATGATTTCAGGCGGCTTCCTGCTCCTCGATGTCCCGGGCGCGTTTCTGGCCGGGGGGTTGACCTTCATCTTCGCGTGGATTCCCGTGCTGGGGACCGCGCCGGCTCTGCTGGCGGGGTTTCTCTATCTTTACGCCCGGGAGGCCGCGGTCAAGATGGCGCTGATGATCGGCTTGGGCGCCGCGACGACGATCGCGGATCATTTGATCCGTCCGATGGTCCTCAAGGGGCGGGACGGCATGCATCCGCTCGTGGGATTGGTCGCCATCATCAGCGGCATCGAGATGTTCGGGATCCTCGGGGTCTTCATCGGCCCGATCCTTGCCGCGATGCTGCTTTCGCTGCTCAGGATCTGGCCGGTCGTCGGGTACCGTTTCGGGATCGACCGCCGCCGCGCCGATGAAATGGGGAGCGGCGCTTCATGATTTGGGAGAAGCTTCCGGGCTCGGTCGTCCTCTCGCTCGGACTGCACGGCGCGGGGCTTGCGTGCTTTGGCCTCCTGCTGCGCGATGCGCCGCGGCGCGCGCCGCTTGTGGTCTCGGAAGTGGGTCTTCTGATCCGATCTCGGAAGCCGCCGTCGTCTTCGAACCGCGCCGTGAAATCGGAGCCGACGAAGCGCGCGGCCGCATCCGCGGTCCATCCGGAATCAAAAAATCACGGGACACCCTTCCGGGATAGGAAGCCCGTCGGAAATCGCGAGGAATCCTTGTCCCGTTATCGCAAAGGCGCGGAGGCGGGAGATGCCCTCGCCCAATTTTCGCTGGCGGGGATGCTTTATCTCGGAGTCCGGGGCGTCCCGGATTTCGGGCAGGCCGCGTCCTGGTACCGAAGGGCCGCGGAGCAGGGCAATGTCCGGGCGCAAGCCAATTTAGGGACCATGTATTACCAGGGACGAGGCGTGGAGAAGAATTTCCCGGCGGCCGCCTTCTGGTACCGCAAAGCCGCGGGACAAGGCTACGCGGACGCGCAGTACATTCTGGGAGTCATGTCCTGTCAGGGAAATGGAGTCGTCCAGGATTACGGCCAGGCGCTCTCGTGGTTCCGCAAGGCGGCGGAGCAGCGCTATGCCGACGCCGAATACTATCTCGGATGGATGTATCGCGAGGGCCGCGGCGTGGCCCAAGACGACGGGCTGGCGGCGTTCTGGTTCCTTAAAGCCGCGGAGCAAGAGCATGCGCCGGCGTACTGCGCCCTCGGGCTGCTGTATTTCTCGGGGCGCGGCGTCGCCAGGAATTATGAAAAGGCGATGTCATGCCTGCGCAAGTCGGCCGAGCTGGGCGATGCCGACGCGCAATACATTCTGGGCGAGATGCGGGCCTCGGAATCTCGCGGCGAGGCCGGCGGAGCCCCGCACGGGGCCCAGGGGCCCCGGCGAATGCCCGTTTCTCCCACCTCGGCGTCCGATGAGGAGATTCGCGCGATGATTCAGGCCGCCGAGAGGCGTTGAGCCCGGCCCGGAGAAGGGCGCGTCACGGTTTCTCGGGCGCTCCGCCGCCCAGCGATTCGCCTCTCTCGCGAAGACGCGCGCCTCGCAATCTCTTACGTTCGATCTCGGGGTTCGGCTTCTTGGCCGGCTCCGGTGCGGCTCTTTTTTTGCGGATTCTCCGTTTGACCCTGATGGGCGCGGCGGGCCGCGGCGGCGCGGCCGTCGGCGCGGCGGGATATGACGGCGGCGGCGGGACCAATCCGCGCCGGAGACGACTCGTCGGAAACGCCCAAAATAGAGCGATCAGCGCCGCGAGCGCCAAAACGCGGAGGCGGTTCTCCAGACTCATCTGGTCGATCTCGCGCGGCTATTCGGCCGCCCCATCGAGATTCAAGCGCTGCGCCGCTTCGCGAATCGCTTCGGCGCCGCCGGCTTTCATCGCTCCGAGCGCCGCGGCCGCCTTGACCCTGAGCGGAACCATCGCGCTGAGCTTGCTCATGATCGATTTCTCCCTTTCGCGACCGTCGCGAAGCCAGTCGCCGAAGTCCTCTCGCGTTTCCCGGCCCTTCTTCGGCGCGAAGAGCACTCCGAGCACGGCGCCGACCGCCATGCCGCCGATCATGTACCACAGCCCCGACTCCGAGCGTCTTTCCTGATGCATGGACCGCCTCCATTCGCCTTTTTTCCACTCGAACCGCTTCCGCGCGCGGGCGCAATGCGGACTTCTCCCGGGCGGTCCGCGTACAACAACTGCACAGGAGGCCGGCGACGCTAGACCTTGATGTTTTCGTCGACGGCCGCCCGGAGATCCTCTATGCCCTGATCCACGCCGGCCTTGAGGTCGCCCCAGGCCTTTCCGCTCGCGCGTTTGAGCTTGGTCAATCTTCTCAGAAGCGTTTTGCGCCGGGCTTTGAGCCCCGCGAGCTTTGACTTCCTGTCCTCATGCGCCGCGGCGTCGGCCGTTTTCAGCTTCTTCTCCAATGAGTCGATCTTGCGGCTGAGCTCTTCAATCGCGGCGCGGGCGTTCTTGACGTACAGGTCCTTCGCTTCGGCGAGCTTTGACGCTTGCGCCGAAGCGCGAGGCGCCGCCGCCGCGGCGAACGCGCATGCGAGCGCGAGGATCAATGCGAACGGTTTCATATCGGGCTCCTCTCCGTCTTCGAGCAAGTATAGGCTTGGCTTGATCGCCGGGCTATGCGGATTAATACCTGGCGCACTGTGTAGAACTCCGCATAGGCGCGGCCGGACGGAGGGAGTATAGTCGCTGGGACGGTGAGGAGGAGAGTGTGAGCGATCGAAAAATGCGTGCGCCGGCGAAACACAATTCGTCAGGCGCGGGTGAATCCGCCATGCCGAAGAATGCGCGCCCGCTCACCGCTTCCGCCTCCGCCGCCGATACGGCGGAAGGCATGACCGAGGTGCGGCGCCAGGAGACGCTGCTCAAAACCGGAGCCCTCCAAAACGCGATTCTCAACAGCGCGAACTTCTCGAGCATCGCGACCGACGCCAAGGGCGTCATCCAGATCTTCAACGTGGGCGCCGAGCGCATGCTGGGCTACGCGGCGGCGGACGTGATGAACAAGATCACGCCGGCCGACATCTCCGATCCGCAGGAGGTGATCGCGCGTGCGCGTGCACTGAGCGCCGAGCTTTCCACACCGATCATGCCGGGCTTCGAGGCGCTGGTGTTCAAGGCCTCGCGCGGCATCGAGGACATCTAC
>VFSW01013105.1_pt1 | contig 11542 bp, 11 predicted proteins | sample 5358111 | NCBI WGS metagenome assembly VFSW01 (sample SAMN11554181, study PRJNA540505) | mine drainage metagenome | isolation source: sediment from site ElyBrook_90M | place: USA: Ely Copper Mine, Vershire, VT | collected 2017 | reverse complement strand
CCGCCGATAGGAGCGAAGCGACTGAGGGAACGGCTTGCCGCGGGGTAGTTCATGGGAAGCGGGTCGGGATCGTTCCGTATATGCTATAATTAGCGTAGCATGGCTAATATTATTGAGGTAAAAGACCTCACCAAGAAATTCGGCGATTTCACTGCAGTGAAGACCGTGTCGTTTTCGGTCGAGGAGGGCGGTATCTTCGCGTTTCTCGGCCCCAACGGCGCGGGGAAGTCTACAACAATCAAGATGCTGACAACCCTATTGCGGCCGACCTCGGGGAGTATCCAGATAAACGGTCACGATCCGGTTACCGATTCCGATCTCGCGCGCCGTTCCTTCGGTATCGTCTTCCAGGACCCGTCGCTCGATGACGACCTCACTGCGCTCGAGAATCTTCAACTTCACGGCGCGCTCTATCGCGTGTCGAAGGACGTGCTGGCGAAACGCGTCGACGAGCTGCTCACACTCGTCGAGCTCTCTGATCGTCGTAATGACTTCGTTCGGGATTTCTCGGGCGGCATGAAACGGCGTCTTGAGATTGCGCGTGGGCTTCTGCACCACCCGAGGATCATATTCCTCGACGAGCCGACCCTGGGTCTCGATCCGCAGACGCGCAATCACCTCTGGAGCTATGTGCAGAAATTGAACGCCGACGAAGGCGTCACCATATTCTTCACGACGCACTACATGGAAGAAGCCGATCGTGTCGCGAGGACCATCGCCGTCATCGACCACGGTGTGATCATCGCACAAGGGAGCAGCGACGCATTGAAGAAACAGACGGGTACAGCAACGCTCGAAGACGCGTTCCTTGCGCTCACGGGGAGCGATATCCGGGACGAGGTGGGCAGTTCGCTCGACCGGATGCGCACACACCAGCAAATGTGGCGCGGTGGGCGCAGATAATATTTATATATGCAGGCTATCTATACCATGTGGTTGCGGGAGGTTAAGCGGTTCACCCGTTCCAAGAGCCGTATCGTGGGCGCTCTCGGTCAGCCGCTCCTCTTCCTTATCGCGCTCGGCTACGGGCTCGGACCGGTGTTTGCGAAGGCGGGACAGGGGAATTATCTTCAGTTCATCGCGCCGGGCATCATCGGCATGTCGATCATTTTCACCGCCATTTTCAACGGCATGCAAGTCATCTGGGATCGGCAGTTCGGGTTTTTAAAAGAGACGATGGTCGCGCCGGTCTCGCGGCTCTCGATCATGTTCGGCAGGACGCTCGGAGGCGCCACGGTATCGGCCGCGCAGGGCGTGCTCGTGCTTATTATTGCGACGATTGCCGGTTTCCGCCCCGTCTCGTTGCTCGGTATTGTGCCCGCATTCGTCGTCATGCTCCTCATCGCGCTTCTCTTTAGTGCGATTGGCATTGCAGTCGCCTCTCGGCTGCAGGATATGCAAGGATTCCAACTCATAATGAACTTCCTCGTGATGCCGCTCTTCTTCCTTTCGGGCGCCCTGTTTCCCTTGAATAACGTCCCGTCCGCACTTCTGCTTGTCGTGCGTTTTGACCCACTCTCCTACGGCGTCGACGCGCTGCGGTATTTCCTCATCGGCACTGCGACGTTCCCGCTCACGCTTGACTTCGGTGTCCTTCTCGCCGTGACCGCGGTCTTTCTTGTGCTCGGGTCGTATTCCTTCTCCAGGATAGAGATTTAAGAAAGGGCGCGGAGGTGTTCGGTGAGTGCGTCTACTTCCTTGTAGAAGCGCTCGCTGCGCGTGTCGCGCGGTCGCGGAGATTCGACGGCGAGCGTCTTCTCTACGTGTCCGGGGCGTGCGCCCATGACTATGATCTGATCGGAAAGCTCGACGGCGTCCGGAATAAGGTGATTTACCATAAGAACGGTCATGCCGTAGGCGCGCCATATCTTCATGAGGTCAGTCTTGAGCGCCTCGGCGGTGATGGTGTCTAGATTTGAGAACGGTTCGTCCATGATGAGGAGGTCGGGTGAAATCGCGAGTGCGCGGGCAAGGCCGACTCTCTGGCGCTGCCCGCCCGAGAGGGCGCTCGGGTAATGGTTTTCAAGATGCCCGAGCCCGACTTCTTTTAATTTCTCTCGCGCAATGCGCTCGCGCTCGTGCCGCGGTACCTCTTCCATATGCAGTCCGAAGGCGGCGTTGTCGAGCGCGGAGAGCCAGGGGAAGAGGGCGTAGTTTTGAAACACCATCGCGCTTCGGGAGAAATTCCGCACGATGGTACCGCTTTCGTGCGGCATAAGCCCGAGAATGACGCGCATCAGGGTTGACTTCCCGGCGCCGGACGGCCCGATAATTGACACGAACGAACCCTTGGGAATGGAAAGAGAAATATCTTTCAGTATCGGAATGTCTCCTCTTTTTGCATCGTCGAAATTCGCGCTCACGCGCGAGAGAACGAGCGTCATGCGTGAAGACTCATTCGGCATAGCGTTTGCTGCTCGCACTCAAGAGCGGCGTCCAGACGAGGCGGTTCACGACGAACACGATGACGAGGATTGTGAGCATACCGGCGACCGCTACTTGGTTCACTCCCGTGGTGCTCACGGTTTTTATAAACGCGCCGAATCCGCCGGCGTTCGCGATTATTTCGGCGCCGATGACGGATTCCCAGCCGATGGCGATACCGACGATCGAGCCGGTGAGCATCGCGGGGAAGGAGAGCGGGGCGAGGTAGTAGGGGATGCGCCGGAATCCGCGCGCACCGAAGATGGTTGCCGCGTCGTTCAGATCCGTGCGTGCGCCCTTGACGGCGGCGAGGATAGCGAAGAGTATCGGCCAGACGATAGAACTTACCGCGAAAAGAATGATCATCTGGTCGGTGTAGCCGAGGAAGTAAATAAAGATGGGAATGAGCGCGAATGAAGGAATGTTCTGCAAGATGTCGAAAACGGGGAAGAGCGTATCAATGAACGGACTCCAACTGACGAGGAGCGCGATAGAGACGCCGAGAACGAGCGCGACGCCGTAGGCGAGCGCAAGCCGATATGTGGTGCGCAAGACGGCTTCGATGAGCGTTGGCCACGCGACTGAGCTGAAATAGCCAGAAGCACCGAAAAGAAGGGCGATAAGAATGACGGCCGTCATGATCATCCATGATCGACGATGACGTTCCACGTGGGCTCGGTGCCACGCACGGGTTTGGGTATGCGCAACGCTGCGGATCATGCGTATAGTTTAACGCATCTGCGCGTCCTTTCGTGCGCCGCTTTGTTACTATGTTCATGCCGCAGTAGAGAACCACCTGATCGTTTGGTTGATTTGCTTGGTGAAGCGGTTGAACAAATGGCGTTTTTCAAGTATCGTGCAACCACGTCGCGCGGGTCGTGAGTGTCACGCGCGAAGTATTGCCAGATCGTCTAATGGTAGGACCTCAGACTCTGAATCTGAGTATCTTGGTTCGAATCCAAGTCTGGCAGCCAGCTTGTGCTAGCACGATATACGTGTTGTAATATATAACTCGAGCTTCGTCCCAGGCGGCCAGCTTGGTTAACAGGCACGCACTTGCTCGTGAAGCAGTTAATTATTTGATCATTCACTTCGGGGCCGTGAGATGGTGCTCCACCTTAGATCATTATAGTGGTTAATCTCCTCAAGAAAGCGGTCCAAAATTTTTTTGACGAACCACTTTTATTAATCCATACCCCGTAGCTCTGCTACGGGGAACCTTGGAGGAAAGTTTGAAAACCCTCGGTTTTCAAACCAGTTAGCGCGAAGCTCCTGGATACCCCGCCGATAGGAGCGAAGCGACTGAGGGAACGGCTTGCCGCGGGGTAGTTCATTCGGGCCTCTTTTCCGTGATGATATAGTGTGGAAATGAAATACCGAAAACTACCACATTTGAACGAAGACGTGTCAGTTATTTGTTTGGGCACCATGAACTGGGGCCAGCAGAATACAGAAGAAGATGCGCATGCTCAGCTCGATTACGCGGTCGAGCACGGGGTTAATTTCATCGATACAGCCGAGGCGTATCCGATTCCTCCTGATCCGGAAAAGCAAGGAGCAACAGAGCGATACCTGGGCAGCTGGCTTAAAAAGCGCGAGAAGCGCAGCAACCTTATCATTGCAAGCAAAGTCGCAGGCGTCTTCCAAAAATCTATGATCAAACAGCGTGATGCCAGCGCCGGCTACACACGTGAGAATATTCGCGCGGCGGTCAATGGTTCACTCGAGCGGCTCGGACTAGAGTATCTTGATCTCTATCAAGTGCATGTGCCTGATCGCAAGGCAAATTATTTCGGTATTCGCGGTTTTGAGAACGTGGCAGAGGAAGATGTGACAAGTATAGAGGAAACACTCGCCGCACTTGATGAGTTGGTGAAGGATGGCAAAGTGCGTGCGGTGGGTGTCTCAAATGAGACACCATGGGGCGTAAGTGAGTATCTGCGCATTGCGCGTGAGAAAGGCTATACGCGCATTGTGGCTATTCAAAACCAGTACTCGCTCATTAATCGCACCTTTGAAATCGGCCTTTCGGAAATATGTCTGCGTGAAAATGTAGGACTGCTCGCATATTCACCCCTTTCGGGTGGCGTGCTTTCAGGTAAATATCTTGATGGTGCAAAGCCAGAGGGTGCACGCTTCACACTTTTTTCGCGCAACAGCGAGCGATACAACAATTTGCGTGTGCAAGAGGCGGCGCGCCGTTATGTAGAACTCGCAAAGAAACACGATCTTAACCCATCAGCGATGGCGCTTGCGTTTGTGGCGAGTCGTTCGTTTACTACGAGCGCCATCATTGGTGCGACGACAATGGAACAGCTTAAGACTAATGTTGCCGCGGGAGACCTCGAGCTTTCAAATGAAGTGATGGAAGGTATCCGAGAGATTCATGCAAATTTGCCAGATGTGCAGGTGTAAATCCCATTCGAAACAAGCAGTCTAGTTTGATATCGATGGACTAAGATGCATCTCTTTCATCAGATCCATATTTTTATCGTTCTCAATTTAGAAGAGTAATTTTTGTATTTCTATATTTTGAGCAATTGAATCAGATCGAATCTTAAAAAAGGTCAAAATGCTATGATTGAAGAAATGAAAAATAATCGTGGCAAAGTTGAAAAGCGGATTCTCATCATGCTCGCGATACTTATAGTCGGAGGCGGAGCATATTCCCTCATCCATTCACAAACATCATCGCCGACAGACGCGACTACGACTACTTTCTCTGTAGTAGCTAACACTTACGGAATGGTCCAGTATTCTGATCCAGAGTACGGTTTCTCCTTTTGGTACCCGAGCGCGTTGCGGGCGCTAGCAACGACTACGCAGAATGCTACAGATTTCCCAGGAGGGGTTGCCGTGGAGACTGTGCAGATCGGCTCCGCAGGAGGAACGTCGGTGATCGTAGTGGATTCACCGGCGGCAACTATAACCGATGAACCGTACAACCACGCAAGCCCAATTGCCCAGACCAAATATTTCTATGACAGCGCGTCGAAACAATGGATGGTGGCTTATCCGCAAGGCACTATTGGCCCGGGTTCAGACGCGACAACAACAGCTGATGTTTCAAAGACAACCATGTCGGGTTTGATCATGCTACCAAGCGGACGGCGCTTTGACACAACCATTATTCCTTTGAACACGACACGATTCCTTGTTATCGGCGATGGCGGGGGAAGCTCTTTTACTTCGCAACTTACACAGACAGTCGCACAGTCAGGCGCATTAGTTGGTGCCTTGACCGAAGCAAATGCTTTTCAGGCGGAGGCAGCTGCATACGCAAACGCGTACCAGTAGTTTGGGTGAAGAATCGGCATTACCTCTAATAGAGGTAATGCCTAGCGCACCTCCAGCCACTTTTAAGTGGCGAGGATCAGGCGGTCGTTTTAGATATGTGATTTTATTAGCATCGCAGGACCCTTCTTCATTAGTGGCCTTGTCCTGAAGTAGAAAACCTTATATGAGCCCATAGTAATTTACGTATTATTCCTATCACTCCTTGATTTCGTTCAGATCCATAAGGACTTCATCTGCATGTTTTTCGGGCTTTACCTTCCCATACACTTTCGCAATCTTTCCTGAAGGATTAATCAGGAACGAGGTGCGACTTGTGCCCATGTACGTCTTCCCCATGAACTTTTTCTCACCGAAAACTCCGTACTGCCCCACAACCTCCTTATGCTCGTCGGCAAGTAGAGTGAAAGGTAGGTTATAGGTAGTTATAAATTTTTTGTGGCTCGCGATCGAATCAGTTGAGACGCCAAGCACTACGGCGTCGATTTTCGCGAAGTCTTTGAACCGGTCGCGGATCGTGCATGCTTCGACGGCGCAGCCGGGAGTATCATCTTTCGGATAGAAATAGAGAAGCACCCATTTTCCTTTATACGACGAGAGTGAATGCGCTGCTCCATCTTGATCAGGGAGCGTGAAATCGGGCGCCTTTTGTCCTGCAGTCGGCATGGTCATACGGTACAGTATACCAAAATGGTTGATTAGCCGTGCGAGAAATCGGCATGGCGCGACAAACCTCATGTCGACAAGCGCGTTACACAATATGTGTCGTTGCCCTCTACTTATCCTGGAGGTTTTTTTGTTTGCGTTCTCCTTGGATAAGCGGTGCTATTGGAAATAGTTCCGGCAGACGGTTCAGGTAGGGAATATAGGGGAAAAGAATGAAGAGGAGCATGAAGAACCCAAGAATGAATGCTGCGTCGCGATCGCCATATGGATTGTTCGGAAGATTGAACATGCTATTGACAGCAGCGAGAGGGAAAAGCCACCAGGAACCAAGCGGAAGCTTCCATGTGCTGCCGGTTTCGTCTTTGACCATCCCCCACTGCTCGGTGTCCATGTTGAGTGTCGAAGCTTTTGCTTCGGGAATGCCAAGATCGTCTAAAAAGCGTAGGCTATAGGTATAGTTGGCGCTGGGATTCTCTTGGTCCAGAATCGATTCGTAAAGTCCGCTTTGTGCCAGCGGCATAAGGGTGTTAATCATCGCGGTAACATCTGTCGTGCTTGCGACCGTGCTCGTTCCTGCGGTGGCAATATATCGTTCGTACGGCACGGTAACGTAGACCTTTCGGGTATCGAAAGTGTAGGGGTCTATGGAGTCAAGGTAGGTTGCTGTACCCGAGGTATGGTCAAATTCTTGTTGGAGCGTCGTCGCAACAAGACTCGGATCGCTGTTAGCGACGTCGGAAATACGCACCGCTGGTACATACGGCGAGTGAAAAAAGAACGCGAGTACGAGAATAAGTGTCACGAGCGCACCGCCGCGAATGAAGAGCACTCGGTGATCTGCAGGGACCATTTTGTAAGAGATGTCTTTCCGGTATGGACGCGCAATGCCATAAGTGTGCTCGAGCAGATAATGAGCGAGAAACAGGAAGAAAATCGTCAGCGGAATAATTGCAGTGTGAATGATGAACGTCTGTGTGTAGTTGAGTGGGTTTAGCCAGTAGCCGAGATATGCTCCGTTCCAAAAATCGGCTCCAGAAACTGCTCTGAATTGCGAAGCAAAATCACCGCGCAAGCCGTAGCCGAACTCGGTTTGGATGAGTACGAGACAGAAGATGATTGCGCCAAAGACCCACACCATCCGGCGCGGAGCACGGAATCCGCTCGTCGAGAATCCGACAAGGAAGTGAAGGATGAGAATGAAGATGAACGCCTGTACTGTCCAGAGATGTACACTACGCACAAAGATGCCCCACGGTGAGAAGAGCCACCACGTCTGTCCCATGAACCCCATCGTAATGCCGGTGATGGTGAGCAAGAGGAGGCAGGTAAGTGCCATGAATCCGAGCGAATAGAAGATTCGGTTTCCATAGGAGGGTAGCCGGTGAAAATACACCTTGTCTCGGAGCGTTTTGAATGCGTTGGTTTTCGGACCGTACTCAATAGGGTCTTCGTCGTTCATCATAATAACCCTATCATAGGTATGGCCAGTGCGACCTCGGATGTTAACATCATAGGCAATGATTAATCGCTGGAGCGACAGAACGGAAGGGTTTCATTTGGTAATAGAACCCACGTCTCCGCTCATGGAAGAATTGAGTGACACCATCAAGAAACTTGCTGCTGAATATAGCGGCCCAGTCTTTATGCCACACGTGACGTTGCTTGCAGGCATATCCGCTGGATCCGAAGAAGACATATTCGCAAAGGCACGGGCGGTAGCGGATGCGCTCGCGCCCATCCGGCTTACGCTCGAAGAAGTGGGTGCGGAGGACGCCTACTTCAAAGCGCTTTATTTCAGAATTAGAGAAACAGAAGAAATGAACGCGTACCACGCACGCGCAAAGCGGATCTTCGGAATCGAAGATAACGGATATACGCCGCACCTGAGCTTGCTCTACGGGAATTATCCACGCGTGAGAAAGGAACAGACCATAAAAGCCCTTCCAGTTTTGGAAGGGAACACGTTCCTTGCGGATCGTATATACCTGTACAGGACGGAGGGGAAGGCCGCGGATTGGCAAGAAATCAAACAATTCAGTCTAACTACTTAATCCGATTTAGAGCCCGATAGCTGAGAGAAATGTCGTAAGTTCCTCGCCCTCGATGCGGCGCCAAGTTCCAGACGCGAGATTGCCGAGCTTTATGTTCAGTATGCGGATGCGCTCGAGTCCGACCACGGTGTTGTGAAGAGCCGCGACCATCCGGCGTATCTGGTGTTTTTTGCCCTCGGTGAGCGTAATGGCGAAAGCGTTCGGGCCGGTTTTGCGCACCAAGCAGTGCTTCGTCAGATAGCCCTCGATGTCGACGCCCGCCTCCATCGTCTTCTTGAAACTGTCGCGGAGCGGGTCGAGCGTCCGGACTCGGTATTCCTTGTCGTGAGCGTAGTCCGGGTTTAAGAGCCGATCGATCACGCGGCCGTCATTTGTCAGGATGATAAGACCGCTTGAATCTTTGTCGAGTCGTCCGACGGGGAACACGTCTTTTGGTAATGAGACGCTCTGCTTGATGTCTTTCTCGCCCATTTGCGGCGAGTGCGTGATGACGCCGACCGGCTTATGATAGGCGTAATAGAGATACCTCTTCTGAGTGGTTTTTCCGATAATCTCGATCGTGTCGGTTGACTGCACTTTGTCGCCGAGTTTAGCGACGCGACCGTTGATGCGCACGCTCCCTCTCGCCACGAGCTCGTCTGCTCCGCGTCGCGTCGTGACGCCTCTCTCTCGCGCGAGATATTTATTGATGCGCATCGGATAGGCGTCCGCAGCTTTCGGGACCGGTGTAGGCATGCGGGCACTATACCTTATTTTCCTTTTTTCCTTGAAGTACGTTAGGGTACTCTGATGGCAAGAGAAGAAAGCGTTATCCGCTTTGAAAAGGTCTCGTTCGAATACGGCCACAACAAACCGATCCTCGACGAGGTCGATTTTCCTATTCGGCGCGGCATGAAAATGGCGGTGATGGGACAGAATGGCGCAGGGAAGTCTACCCTTTTCGCTCTCATGACCGGCGCCCTAAAGCCCGAGAGCGGCGAGATACATGTTGCGCGCGGCATGACGATAGCGACGGCGCCACAGGTTGTCCCGCGCGACCGGGCAACGCTCACCGTCCGCGAATTTTTCCAGAAATGTTTCGCGGAGCCAGTGTACGACATTGATCCGCGCATAGACGCAGTGCTTGAGGCGGTAAACCTCAAGGCCGACCATGCTCGTGCGGTAAAGAGTTTTTCCGGCGGGCAGCAGGCGCGGCTCCTGCTCGCCTCGGCGCTCATCCAGAATCCGGATCTACTTCTCCTCGACGAGCCGACCAATAACCTCGACGCCGCCGGCATTGAGCACCTCACCAAGTTTCTCATCGGGTACCCGAAGACCTGCATCGTCATCTCGCATGACGCGAGGTTCCTCAATGCGTTCACCACCGGCGTCCTCTATCTCGACGTCTTCACCCGCAAGATCGAGCAGTATCCTGGAAATTATAATGACGTGCAGCGCGACATCCTCACGCGCATCGAGAGGGAGAATCGCAAAAACGCGCAGCTCGAGAAAAAGATCCAGGACAATAAAGACAAAGCGAACTTCTTCGCACAGAAGGGCGGGAAGATGCGGCTCGTGGCGAAGAAGATGCGCACCGAGGTCGAGGAGATGGAAGAGGCGAAGGTGGACGTGCGTAGGGAGGATCGGACCATCCGGCCGTTTACGATTCCCGTGCAAGACCACTTAAGCGGCGTTGTCCTCTCGCTCTCGTCATACCGGGTGCAGAAGGGTAAGAAGGCCGTAAAAAAAACAGCGAACGTCTCGCTCCGGAAGAATCAGCATCTCTTGCTCAAGGGGTCGAACGGCATCGGGAAGAGCACGCTTTTGGAGGCGATCGCGTCCGGCACCGCGGAAGGCGCAGCTATCGCGCCGGGAGTGAAGATCGGCTACTACCGCCAGGATTTCTCCACGCTTGATTTCGACCAAACGGTGTATGCGACTCTCGCTCGCGCCATGGGAAAGCCGGATGAAGAGCGGTTGCGCGCGGTCGCTGCCGGCTTTCTGCTCACCGCGGACGTGATTCACACCAAGATCGGCAACCTTTCCGAAGGGCAGAAAGGCCTCGTCGCTTTCGCTGCGCTCGTGCTTGAGCGGCCGGGGCTGCTCATTCTCGACGAGCCGACGAATCACATAAACTTCCGCCACGTGCCTGCCATCGCCAAAGCGCTCGACGCATATGCGGGCGCAATGATCCTCGTCTCGCACGTGAGCGAGTTCGTAGCCCAGATCCGCATCGACGACATCCTTGATTTAGAGAAGTGAAAATTGGTGCGGTATAGTGTGACGATGGAGCCGCAGACATTTGAAACAGGAGTTAAGAAGCCAGAGAAATTGTTAGGGAAGGGAATCGGCTTCGTGAAGAAAGAGGAGAAAGTTCTCATCAGTAAGCGACCGTTCAAGCTCGCGGAAGAATATTGGGACACGCTCGGTCCTGGTCTCACCACCGGCGCCGCCGATGACGATCCGTCCGGAATAGCGACGTATTCGCAGACGGGCGCAGGCTATGGGCTTCAGCTCATCTGGCTTTCACTCTTCTCTTACCCGTTTATGGCGATGGTGCAAGAGATGTGCGCGCGCATCGGGCTCGTATCGGGAGAAGGGCTTGCGGCGAATATCCGAAAGCATTATCCTGCGCGTACTTTATACGTGGTCACCGGACTGCTCTTCTTCGCGAATGCGCTCAATATTGCAGCGGATCTCGGCGCGATGTCGGCTGCGACGCGCCTGCTTGCACCGTCGGTCGGCTTCGAGCTGCTTGTCATCTTCTTCGCACTCGTGAGTCTCGCGCTCCAGATCTTCACCACCTATGCACGGTATGCGCGCTATCTGAAATATCTGACGCTCGCGCTGTTTTCCTACGTCGCTGTCGCATTCGCGGTACATCTCGATTGGAGCGCCGTGTTTCTCCATACATTTATTCCGTCGCTCGTCTTCTCACGAAATCAGATTTTCCTCGTATGTGCCGTTCTCGGCACGACGATTTCCCCGTACCTCTTTTTTTGGCAGACCTCGCAGGAGGTTGAAGAGCGCGTACTAAAAGGCGAGACGACTGTCGAAGAACGCCGTGCGCAGGTGAGCCCTCAGGTGGTGAAAAACATGCGGGTCGATGTGTGGAGCGGCATGTTTTT
>VFSW01013104.1_pt1 | contig 11543 bp, 11 predicted proteins | sample 5358111 | NCBI WGS metagenome assembly VFSW01 (sample SAMN11554181, study PRJNA540505) | mine drainage metagenome | isolation source: sediment from site ElyBrook_90M | place: USA: Ely Copper Mine, Vershire, VT | collected 2017 | reverse complement strand
AATTTACCCAACGGCTGGCGACCACTACCGTACCAACTCAAAGCATGGCAATACCTAGAATGGGGCGGCAAGCACGCAGAGTTGATTTGGCACCGAAGAAGCGGGAAGGATGATATTTGCCTACACCTGGCAGCGTGCAAAGCATACGAGAGAGTTGCCAACTATTGGCACATGCTGCCAGAGTATGCACAGGCACGGAAAGCAATTTGGGCGGCAATCAATCCCCACACCGGCAAGCGTAGAATTGATGAGGCTTTCCCGGTAGAGCTACGGCGACACACCCGCGAGCAGGAGATGCAGATCGTTTTCAACAACGGATCATCCTGGCAGGTGGTAGGATCAGACAGGTTTGATGGGCTGGTGGGCTCTTCTCCCGCGGGCATCGTATGGAGTGAGTGGGCGCTGGCTAACCCAGCGGCTCGGGCGTACCTCCGGCCCATGATCGAGGAAAACGGCGGGTGGCAGGTGTTCATCACCACGCCCAGAGGCAGGAACCATGCTTACGCCACGTTACAGGCGGCGCGGAAAAACCCGCAGGCATTTACGCAGATTCTGGATGCTACCCAGACCGGCATCTGGACACCAGAGGATTTGTCCCGGATACTGGCCGACTATATAGCAGATTTCGGGGAGGATTACGGGCGCGGCAAATTTGAGCAGGAATATCTGTGCTCATTTGAAGCAGCAAATCTTGGCGCAATTCTGGCTCGCTCGATTGGCATTGCTGAACAGGAGGGGCGAATAGGAGATCATGTAGAGTTTGACCCCTACGGCGCACCATTGGAGATCAGCGCCGACATAGGACGCAATGACACAAGTACGTGGTGGTTCTGGCAGCCGAAAGTTGGCGGGTATGCGGTTGTCGATTACGACGAGGGGTGGGGGATCGGGGCAGACGAGTGGGTGGAGCGCCTGGCCGATAGGATTGGCCAATATCGGCTGGAAGGTCGCCGATCAGGGTTGGGTAAGATATGGCTCCCGCACGATGCAAGAGCCAAGACATTTTCAGCGCAGCATTCAGCGGTTGAAATATTTATCAAGAAATTCGGAAGCGACAAGATCGGCATAACTCCAAGCAGCAAAAAGTCTGATAGGGTCAACGCTGCACGTACTACCATAGGCCGGGTTGAGTTCCATGCGACTAAGAGCCAAGCGGGGCTGTACGGGCTGATAGGGTGGTCATACGAGTACGATGAGGAGCGTAAAATATTCAGCTCTGAGCCAAAGCATGATATTTTTTCCCATAGTGGTGACGGGTTCAGCTATGGGTGCCAGATCATGCGCCTACACAATCCTGTAAAAAAGAACGAAAATGTAATAAAAGGGTTGACAGTCTTTGATAATAGTGTAACATTGGAGGAAATGTGGGCCGACAAATCATCTCGCAGGAATAACAGAATTTGAAGACCGCAGCGCAACTCACCGAGATCATTTCCCAGTATGAACGAGAGTTCAAAGCCTGGGAAAATCGCGTAGAGAAGATCATCAAACGGTATCTCGACGAGCGCAAGACTACCTCCCAAGCGTCACGCCTAAATATTTTATGGTCGAACGTCAAGACCTTAAAGCCCGCAGTATTCGCACGACTCCCCCAGCCAGACGTATCACGTAGATTTAGAGATTCCGACCCAGTAGGCCGTGTTGCTGCATCAATCCTTGAACGTGCTTTGCAATACGAGATCGAGCATTACCCAAATTACCGGGAGGCGATGAACAATGCTATTGAGGATCGTTTTTTAGGTGGCCGCGGTGTCTCGTGGGTACGTTACGAGCCACACTTGAGAGCTATTGAGCAGGAGCCAGCAGACGGCTATGGTGTCACCGAGGATGTAGAGGGGGGCGAGCAAGAGCCAGAACAAGCAGAATACAGCGAAGGCCAGCAGGAGATTGAATACGAGTGCTGCCCTTGTGATTATGTCCACTGGCGGGACTTTGGGCATAACGTAGCCCGGCAATGGGACGAAGTCCAAACAGTATGGCGGCGTGTTTACATGGACCGCGAGGCACTGGTAGAGAGATTTGGCAAAGATGGCAAAAACATCCCGCTCGACACCATGCCGGAAGAGCTGAAAAAGATGTCCGGGGCGGCGAGTGATGCCAGCTACCAGGCATTGATTTACGAGGTCTGGGACAAAGGCACCAACACAGCCTATTGGTTTTCCAAATCCCTGAATAAAATTATTGATGAGGTGGAGGACCCGCTTGAGCTGGAGAACTTCTGGCCATGTCCAAAGCCTCTCTTTTCTACAACTGGCACAGACCGCCTTGTTCCGACACCAGATTTCACCCTGTACCAAGATCAAGCTAACGCCCTAGATGTCCTGGCTGACAGGGTTGATGGTTTGATCACTGCTTTGCAAGTTAAAGGGGTTTATGACTCCTCTATCTCAGAGCTGCGGAGGCTATTCACCGAGGCGACTAACGGCGAGATGATACCGGTGACAAACTGGTCGGCATTCGCAGAAAAGAGTGGCCTGAAAGGGGCGATTGACCTGGTAGACCTGGCTCCAATCGCCAACGCGTTAATGGCCTGCTACAACTCCATAAACGAGCAAAAGCAACAAATCTACGAAATCACCGGCCTCTCTGATATTATGAGAGGCGCGACAGACCCCAATGAGACGCTGGGAGCACAAAAGCTCAAAGGGCAGTTTGGTTCAATGCGCCTGAGAGAGATGCAAGACCAGGTTGCGCACTTTGCTACCGAGCTGTTGCAGATCAAAGCGCAGATCATTTGTGGCCAGTTTGACCCGGACTCAATCGCCGAGATCGCAGACGTTGAAACGCTATCCGATGCCGACAAGCCATTAATCGGCCCGGCTATCCAGTTGCTCAAAGACAAGTCATTAAGCAAGTTGCGGGTGAGCATTGCTGCCGACTCTCTGGTAATGATGGATGAGCAGCAAGAAAAGGCCGACAGGGTTGAGTTTTTGACGGCGGCGGGGGGATTCCTAAAGCAAGCGGCAGAAGTAGGCGAGCAACACCCAGAAATGGCCCCTTTGCTCCTAGATATGCTTAAATTTGGGATAGGTGGCTTTAAGGTCGGAAAAACGATAGAGGGAAGTTTCGACCAGTTGTCCGAAAAATTACGATTAGCCGCAGAACAGCCCCAGGCAGAGAAGCCAGACCCCGCAGCGCAAAAGCTACAGGCTGAAGTAGCCATGAGACAACAGCAAATGCAGCTCGACCATGCCAAGCACCAAGATGAGATGGCAATGAGAGCGCAGGAGCAGCGAAACATGGCTGCTCTTGACCAGCAGCGCAACCAAATGGAAGCGGCGCGGGAAGAGAAGAAAGCTCAAATGGATATGCAGGAGCGGCAGCACGAGGCCCAACTCAAAGCGCAACTTGCGGCAATGCAGCAACAGTCCGAGGCCCAAAAGGTTGAGTTTGAAGCGTGGAAAGTGAAGGTGCAAGAGGAAACTAAAATCATCGTTGCCGAGATCAGCAAGGCGGCGCAGGTTAGCGCGGCACAGGATCAGGCGGCAGACGCAGCAACGGAGGGGCTACCAAGTGCCAGTCTATAGCATATTTTGCAAGACTTGCGGAAAGATTGACGAAATAGTCCGCACTATTGATAAGCGTGAGGATGTGCCAGAGTGTTGCGGCACCCTGATGGTGCGGAAAATGTGTGCCCTGATGGTACAGAGCGACATTACGCCGTATAAATCTCAAGTTACTGGCGAGATGATAACAACCAGGAGAAAGCATCGTGAACACCTGAAGGATCACAAGCTAATTGAAGTCGGTAACGAGAAGGTTTACACACCACACCTGGCCCCTCCTCCTGGCCTGAAAGAAGAGATAATTAAGAACGTGATGAACTACCGATGATACCAGAAAAACTAAAAAGCATATTGCTCCTGGCTCTTAGTATTGGCTTTTTTGGCGAGATAACCATCAAGTTTCAGGGTGGAAAGATCACCCAGATAGAACGGAAGGAAAGCATCAAGATTTAGCAGTACACAGTACACTAGTCTAAAGCGGTATCGAAACAATCGAGCCACTTATTCCCATTACGGGAGTAGGTGGCTTTTTTTTGTCCAAAAAAAGGAGGAACCAATATGGCGTTAGCAAGAGATATTATGGGGGGCGGGGCAAGCGCAGGACTGGCGGTGGCAATCGGTGGAACTACTGGCACCGTAGCTGCAACTGGCAGTTCGGCAGCAGATGCAGCACTGGTGCAGTTTTCAAACGGCATCGTAACGGCAGCAGACGGGACAAAAGGCGTTATCCTCCCTGCGAGTCAGCCGGGTGAATCGGTGGAGTTGTTTAACAATTCTGGTTCGACACTCAAAGTGTATCCGCCCACCGGCGCGGCTATTGTCGTGAATGGTACAGGTCTTGGTACAGCTAACGCAGCCTTCAGCCAGACCACGTACAAAGACACCATTTACAAGTGCATTTCTGCCACTCAGTGGTTTGCCGTAACTAGCGCATAAGAGGATTCCAATGGAAAACAACGACAGCCAGACCACTTTGGCAGATGAGGCAATCGTAGGTAATGCCGACAGCACTACCAGCACTGAACTACCAGCACCATCATTGCGCGAATCACTCGCGGCAGGACTTGACGGGCTAAATTCCGAAAAACCGGAAAAGCCCCGTGACGAGGTAGGTAAATTCGTACAGAAAGCTACAGAAACGACAGCGACCGGGCCAGTACGCCCTACCACGTGGAAGAAAGAGTACCTGGCGACCTGGGATAAGATTCAGGCCGGCCAGCCGACAACGCCCGAAGAGATGAAGGCATTGCTTGAGTATACAGGCAACCAGCGCGAAACAGAGTACAAGACCGGGGTCAGCACTTACAAGGCCGAAGCAGAACAGGCCAAGCACCTGCAAGCGGCAATTGAGCCGTTCATGGCTGATTTACAGAAACACAATATACCACCGGCACAGTTCATCTCGAATCTTGGCAACGCCCACCGTGTACTTGCCTTGGGAAGCCCTGAACAGAAGATAGGCTTATTCCGCCAGCTGGCGCAAGATTACGGCGTGCCGCTTGAGACATTGAGCCAAGCAGACAACAGTGTCGTTCAAACGCTAATGAGCCAGATTGACCAGCTAAAACAGCAAGTAGGCGATGTAACAAACTGGCGTGCTACCAGGGAGCAAAACGAGATCGCCGGCACGATTAAATCGTTCCAATCCGCAGTTGACGACAGCGGCAATCCAAAGTACCCGCACTTTGAGACTTTACGCGAAACCATGGGCCAAATCCTTGGAAATGGCATGGCGAATAGTCTCGAAGAGGCGTATGAAAAAGCCGTTTGGCTCAATCCCGACACCCGGACACTTGCTACCTCTCAAGGGCAACCGGTTATGAGCGGGGCAGAGAAAGCGGCATCAGCAAAGAAAAGGGCAATTAGCCCGAAATCATCGGCCCCAACGGGAACAGCGGCTAGGGTGAGTAGCTCTAGCGACCGAAGGGCCGCACTAGAAGAGCATTTTGACGCTGCCACGACAGGCAGAATATAGGAGGTAGGCTATGGGTTTTCCCAATTCGGCAGTCAGCGATATTATTGCGACTACCATTCAATCCCGCTCTGGTGTCCTTGCGGATAACCTGAGCAACAACACCCCGCTTACAAAGCGGTTGCAACAGAAGGGCAATGTTCGCCCATTCTCTGGTGGCAACGTGATTCTCGAAGAGATCATGTACAACGATGCCAACACGGACACGGCTAACAGTTATTCAGGTTATGAGCCGATTAATACCAGCCCTGACAGCCCTATTTCAGCGGCTCAATTCTCGATTTCTCAGTATGCCAGCTCTGTAACCATGTCTGGCCTTGAGATGTTGCAGAACTCAGGCAAAGAGCAGATTATCGACCTGCTTGATGGCCGGATGAAAGTTGCAGAGGCCCGGTTGTTAAACCGTATCTCCGGGGACTTATTTCTGGACGGAACAGGCAACGGCGGGAAAAACCTGACCGGCCTTGGCTTGGCCGTACCAGACGCTCCATCTTCCGGCACTTATGGGGCGATTGACCGCGCCTCATGGCCTTTCTGGCAGAGCAAGAAATATTCCGGCTTGACCGATGGCGGCGCCGCTGTTTCATCGGCGAATATTATAAAGTACATGACCGCCCTTGCCTTGCAACTGGTGAGAAACCAGGATCATGCTGATTTGATTGTGGCCGATGCCAGCTACTACAGCTTGTATGCGAACGCTTTGCAGGCCATTCAGCGTGTCACCTCGGAGGATTCGGCGGCGGCTGGTTTTGCTTCGCTGAAATTCTACGGCGGCGGCACTTCTGCTGATGTGGTTATGGCTGGCGGTGCTGGGTCTTTAGCAACGGCTAACCACATGTGGTTCTTGAATACTGATTACCTATATCTGCGGCCTCACAAAGACCGCAACTTCGTGCCAATCGGCGGCGAGCGGCAGGCAGTCAACCAGGACGCCATTGTTAAATTAATCGGCTGGGCGGGGAACTTAACATGTTCCGGTTCTCAGTACAACGGCGTGTTGATCGCATAGGAGGAATAGAAAATGGCTTATACAATTTTGAGTCCACAGGCCGCAGGGTTTCAGCCTATTGCGGTTACTGACACCACCAAAAACCATGCGTTAGGGACTCGGGTCCGGGCCGTTGACCCGACTTATGGCGAGGGTGAATTTATCTACCTTAAGGGTTTGGCTACCACGGCAGTTGGTACGGTAGTCACTTACTTGCAGTCCACCGGCGCAACTGTCTTGCTGGCCGCCAACGCCATCGGCCCTGTTGCCGTAGCCATGAGCGCCTGTGTAGCTAGCAATTATGGTTGGTACCAGATTTACGGCACCGCAGTTGCCCTTTCTGCCGTCTCTAATGCTGATGCGGGGCTGGTTTACGCCACGGCTACTGCCGGAACTATTGATGACGCAGTTGTTGCAGGCGACCGGGTAAAGCTGGCAATCAACGCCTCAGCGGTAAACACACCATCAACGGGTAAAATACTGTTGGCTATTCAGTACCCGTACATGGATGACGCAACGGCAGCATAACACCTGAAGATTACTCTTTGGGGATCGGAATAAACGGCATCTTTGCTCTCAATCCTAGGGGCAAAGATGCCTATCTCAACTTCTTGAGGAACATAAAATGGAATTAGCAAGCGATTTAAACAACCAAGAGTTTGACGGGGCGGTAAATCCTGACTCCCGGCTGGTCGTGCAGTTCTTTTCAAAGCCAGTCCAGAACAATTTCGAGTCAGAAAAACAGGGCAGGCCCATTTTTGAGGATGTCGATTTTGTTAAAATTTATGTGCCTGGCGATGCTACGAGTGTGACTATCACGCCGGCGCGCGCAGACCACAAAAAACGCTTTCCTCTTCATTGGGCGCACTACCAAAACCAACACGCAGGCGATGCCCGAGAAATCGGGACACCAATAGCGCAATGGCCAAGGGTAAGCGCGGCACAGGCGGAAGAGTTGAGAGCAGTTAAATTTTTCACGGTTGAGTCAATAGCACACGCTTCTGACTCCCAATTGCAGGGACTGGGCATGGTGGCCGGCATGAGTCCGTTTGCCTTCAGAGATCATGCTATTCGATTTTTGCAGATTGCAAGTGATGACAAAAAAGTCCGTGAGCTTGAGGATGCTAAGAGCAAGATGGAAAACGAGCTCGCCGAGACTAGAAAGGAAATGGCAGAAATGCGGGCCATGATGGAGGCGCTAACCAAGCCTGTAAAAGTGGGAGAAAATGACCCTGAGGCCGGCAGAAATAAAGGCGGCAGGCCGCCAAAGGTAGATCGAGGGTAAACCATGACGACACTGCTTTCATTGCTTCAACAGGCCATTTCTGAGGTAGGAACTTCGGACACGCCTATATCAATTGTTGGCAATCCTGACAGGCAAATAAAGCAGTGGCTCGCCCTTTTGAATGGCCTGGGCCGGGAGCTGAGGAAGTCAGACTGGCAGGCATTACAAAAAGAATATCGCTTCACAACTCAATACCAGACGCTTACCGGGACAACAATACTTGGATCTGCTGTAGTAACTGGTATCACATCGACGGCGGGGCTGACAACTGACTACATGGTCACTGGGGTAGGCATAAACACTGACACCATGATCGTGTCGGTTGACTCCCCAACCCAAGTTACTCTAAGCCAAAGTGCCTCAGCCAGCGGCACAGTATCGCTCAATTTCTGCCAAGTCGCCTATGCCCTCCCTTCAGATTACGTAAAGCTCATCAACCGAACACAGTGGGACAAGTCGAAGCACTGGGAAATGCAAGGGCCAGAGACTCCCCAGCAATGGCAGTGGATTAAAAGCGGCTACATCTCCTCCGGGCCTCGTGTTCGTTTCCGGGTCATGGGCAGCAAGTTCCATATCTGGCCGGCAATGGCGACTAACGAGTTCTTGGGTTTTGAATACACCAGCAATGGATGGGTAGAGAGTTTAACAGGCGTAGCGAAGAGCCTATTCTCGGCAGATACTGACACCTGCATATTCCCTGACAACGTAATGATTTCCGGGGTGAAGATGCGGTTTTTCGAGGTCAAAGGGCTTGACGCTTCAGCTTTCAGGGCTGAGTACATGGAGGCCTTGACCGCGGCAAAGGGAGCAGATGCAGCGGCACCAACGCTTTCAATGGCCCCGCGCCCGTCAACTGTGTTGATTGGCGTCCAGAACCTCCCTGACAGCGGGTATGGTAGATAGTGGGCAAGTCCTCTTCGCTTTCCATAACGGCCCCAATTGGCGGTTTAAATGCCCGTGACAGTCTTGCGGCTATGCCTCCGCAGGATGCCGTGATATTGGATAACTTTTTCCCAACGCCGACAACGTGTGATTTGCGGAGAGGCTATGTCAAGTGGTCAACGGGATACCCGGCAGCAGTCGAAAGCCTCATGCCATACCAGTCAGCGACCACCGGGAAGCTATTTGCTGCCAGCGGCACAGCGTTTTACGATGCAACTGCGAACGCAGCAGTAGGAGCGGCGGTTGTATCTGGCCTCACTAATGCAAGATGGGAACACGCTAACATGGGTACTCCGGGAGGGCAGTTCCTTATCTGTGTGAATGGCACAGACAAAATGCGCCTGTATAATGGCACTGCGTGGGTAACGATAGACGGCACCTCGACACCGGCAATCACCGGCATTGCCACAACTACATTCGCGCATGTCAATCTATTCAAAAATCGCCTTTATTTTGTTAAAAAAGATTCTTTTTCCGTCTGGTATCTGCCCTTAAACAGTATTGCCGGGGCGGCGACAGAGCTTGATCTCTCCCCTCTTTTCAAGCTTGGAGGGTATCTCCAGGCCATGGGGACATGGACTATTGATAATGCCTCTGGCATCCAAGAGTATGCGTGCTTTATCTCCTCTGAGGGAGAGGTCGCGTTATACCAGGGATATGACGTATCAACAGCCGATGGGTGGGCGCTGGTCGGCATGTTCCGCGTGGGTAAGCCGGTGGGCAGGAGGTGTTTCGCCAAACTCGGGGCTGATCTGATATTGATTTCTGCAGATGGGGTATTTCCTCTTTCAGAAGCCCTTTTGACTGACCGGAGCCAACAGCAAGACGCGCTTTCAGCCAAAATTGTCAACTTGGTCAATAATGACGTGCAAAATTACGGGGCTAATTTTGGCTGGCAGCCTATCCTGTACCCAATTGGCAATAAATTCATAATCAACGTGCCGCAAATTGAAGGTAAAAATCAATATCAATATGTGATGAACACCATTACCCGGTCATGGTGTAGGTTTTTGGGATGGGGGGCAAATTGCTTTGCCACATTGGGGGATGACTTATATTATGGCAGCAACTTAGCGTGGGTAAATACGGGGTTTGTTGCAAAATGTGATACCGGTTCAGCTGATGACGGCAACTATATTACAGGAGAGGTTAAAACGGCATTTCAATATTTCAAAAAACCGGGCCTATTAAAACGGTTTACAATGGTTAGGCCAGTATTTTTGACAGCAGGAGTAACGAGTCCGGCTATTGGCCTTGATGTTGATTTCGATAATCAAGGCCCTGTGAGTCAAGCCTCTTTTTCAGCATATGTTGGAGCAAAATGGCTTGACTCATGGGGTAGTAGTTGGGGCAGTGGGTACACTATTCAAAAAGATTGGCAATGGGTAGCAGGGATCGGATATTCAGCGGCGTTGCATATGAAGGTTATCAACAACGTGTCGTCTTTGCAATGGATGAGCGTTGATTATTGCTTTGAGACTGGGGGAATATTATGACCCCTATTTTTGGAAGAGACCAAGAAGTCAAGGCGTGGGTTGAAGCCGCTATCGGCTTGGGTGAGTTGCAATCTCCATTTGTGGCAATTGGGATAGAAGATAAAGGTGGAATAGTCGCGGGGGTGGTTTACAATAATTACCGGAATGGATGCGATATAGAAGTCCATCTAGCCGGTAAAGCGGGTAAATTATGGGCAACAAGGGAAAATCTTGGTGTGTGGTTCGGCTACCCCTTCAACCAACTTGGAGTCAAGAGAATCACATCAGCGGCGGCAGGGAAAAACATCAAATCACGTAGGTTCACCGAGCATGTGGGCTTTACTCAAGAAGGAATTATGCGGGGATCACTTCCCAATGATGACTTAATCATTTACGGCATGTTGAAAAATGAATGCCGATGGATAGGAGGTATCAATGGGCAAAACCAGTCCGTCACCACCAGCAGCACCAGACCCGGTAGCAACCGCCAACGCACAAGGAGCGATGAACAAGGAAACGGCGATTGCCAATGCTCAGTTGAATCTAGTAAATTGATTATATACTTATTGCAATCTGAGCTACACCGATACGCCAACAGGTAGTAATCCATTACAGCAAACAAGCACTGTTAGTCTGGCTCCTGCACAACAGGAATTGCTTAATTCGGAGAACAATCTCAGTCAAAAATACGCTGACTTAGGCACCGAAAAACTTGATTCTCTTTCTAAGGCTTTACAAGACCCTCTTTCCTACTCTTCGGCCCCTGCAATCCAACAGGGAACGGCACAAAAGGGTATTGATGAAGCTACGATGAAGCAGCTAGCGGATGCGTCATACAAAAACGCAACAGGCTACCTTGACCCACAGTGGCAAGAATCGCAAGCAGCCCTTGAAAGCAAACTCGCCAATCAAGGGGTAATGCAGAACAGCGAGGCGTGGAACCGAGCCGCTGAGTCACAGGCAAGACAAAAAGAGTTTGCTTATTCTCAAGCCAGAAGCGGTGCAGTAAATGAAGGGTTCACGCAAGGGTTGAATAGTGCCAACTTGAACAACTCTGGCATCCTTCAGGACTACAATACATCAACTGGGGCTAGGACTCAGGCCATAAACGAACTGACCGCGACCAGGGCCAACCCCCTAAACGAGATCAATGCACTTCGCACAGGGGCGCAGGTATCAACGCCGACATTCAACAACTCTCCACAGGGGCAAATGGCAAGCCCTGATTTTATCGGCGCGACCAATGCCAACTACCAGGGGCAGTTGAACGCTTATAACGCCGACACCGGCAGCAATAATTCGTTTATGTCTGGCTTGATGGGGATCGGCGGCTCTCTGGTAGGCGGGCCTATTGGCAAGCAAGTTGGTAATTTTT
>VFSW01013103.1_pt1 | contig 11543 bp, 6 predicted proteins | sample 5358111 | NCBI WGS metagenome assembly VFSW01 (sample SAMN11554181, study PRJNA540505) | mine drainage metagenome | isolation source: sediment from site ElyBrook_90M | place: USA: Ely Copper Mine, Vershire, VT | collected 2017 | reverse complement strand
GCGCATGGCTTGGGACATCAGCCGGGCTTGCACGCCCATGTGGCTGTAGCCCATCTCGCCGTCGAGTTCGGCTTTAGGAACCAGAGCGGCCACCGAGTCCACCACCAGTACGTCAATGGAACCGGAGGTGATCAGCGCGCTGGTGATTTCCAGCGCCTGCTCGGCGTAGTCGGGCTGCGAGACCAGCAGATTGTCGACGTCCACGCCAAGCTTACGAGCGTAGATAGGATCGAGCGCGTGCTCCACGTCGATGAAAGCGGCCATTCCGCCGGCCTTCTGCGCTTCGGCGACCACTTGCAGCGCCACCGTGGTCTTCCCGGACGATTCCGGGCCGAAGATTTCGACAATGCGGCCGCGCGGGAAGCCTCCGACGCCGAGCGCGTTATCGAGCGAAATGGAGCCCGACGAAATCGCCGCCACCTGCACGATGGCTTCCTTCGACCCCAACCGCACAATGGAGCCTTTCCCGAACTGTTTTTCAATCTGGCCGAGGGTGAGTCCGAGGGTGCGTGTGCGTTCTTTTTCGTCCATGCGTGATGATCCTTAGAGGAGGCCTTTCGCCGGGGGAGTAGCACTAGTATAACAGCCTCGGGATTGTAACAGCCGGGCGCTCACAATTTCGGGGCGTAGTATCCTTTGCGGGCGCGTACGATCAAGTCTTTGTGCCCCTTCACGCGGATCTCCACCGGATGATAGAGTCCGTCGGCTTTCAGCGGTTCGGGGCGATAGAAGATGTTGTATTGGTGGCGCAGCTCATTGGCGATGTTCTCGAACGATTGACTTAAATCCGAAGCCTTGAACGGGAAAAAGGCCTGGCCGCCTGTTTCGCCGGCGAAGTAGCGCATTACTTTGTCGCCGTCCGTCTCGATGCGCGTGATGTTGGTGGAAATGGTGTAAATGTTGACGTCGGCCTTCTGCGCCATCTCGAGCGCCTGGTCACGCGTGTAGCGGCTCTGATTGTCCTCGCCGTCGCTCAGGATGACCATGGCGCGGCGGAATTTGTAGAGCGGCTGATCTTCCATCAGCTTGTCGCGGCAGGCGAAGAAGATGGCGTCATAGAGGGAAGTGCCGCCACCGGGCCGCAAATTCTCGATCGCCTTCTCCAGGTCGCCGACGTTGTCGGTCAGATCCGCCACCAACTCGGCCGCGGTGTCGAAGCTCACGATCATAGCCTTGTCGTGTTCGGGCCGGACCGTGCCGTCGATGAATGCGGTGGCGGCCTCCTGCTGGAAATGGAACCGGTCGCGAATGCTGTTGCTGGTGTCGATCAGAATAGCGAGGCGCAGCGGCAGGTCGGTTTCAGCCGCGAATTCGATGATGGTCTGCGGCTTCTTACTTTCGAAGACCTCGAAGTCGTTCTTGGTGAGATCGGTGACGAAGCGACCCTTCTTATCCGAGACCGTGTAGAGCATGTTGACGCGCGAGACGTCGAGAGTGATGCGGGTCCTGTCGGCGGAGTCGGGCGGCGCGGCTTGGTCGCTCCTGGTGGCTTGTTCTTTGGATTGGCCAGAGAGCAGCAGCGAAAGAGCGCAAAGAGCGGCGACGGGGTACAGCTTCTTCATGGGCGGTGAGACCATTATAGGATGCACAGACGGCGCTATGTGCCACGGGACCCACCCAGGGCGCGATAGACATAGATTCAATCGATTTTATTTTTTGGTCAAACAATTGACATCCTGCAAATGCTCCCATATACTTTTTCAATCAGACCAAGCTGACTGATAGGCCGTCCTGGTGCTTCCGTCGCACTGAATGCGACGCACCGCCACGTGTAGCGAGTCCGTTTCTCGCAGACCCAACCTTAAATTTTAGGAGTTGTGGCTATGCGTGCGAGACGGGGCTATTCTCAGCTTTTCGTTCTTCTTTTTCTGACTGCGGCTGCATCCTTCAGCGGCTTTTCGCAGTCCACAACGCTGCTTCGCGGCACGGTGACCGATCCGCAGAGCGCGGTAATCGCAGGCGCGGTCGTAACGTTGAGCGACGCCAGCACCGGGTTCAACCGCTCCATCACCACCGACCAACGCGGCGAGTATCAGTTCGTCCAGGTTGCGCCGGGCACTTACAACATCGACGTGGAAATGGCGGGCTTCGCGAAATTGACTCGCACCGGCGTGCAGTTGCTGGTGAATACTCCCACCACGCTCGATCTTCGCCTGGAACTCGGCAAGACCGCCGAGACGGTCAACGTGGCCGCGGAAGCTTCCACCATCAACACCGTCGACGCTTCGGTGGGCAACGCATTTTCTGAAATGCAGGTGCGGGAACTTCCTCTCGAGACCAGGAACGTGGTCCAATTGCTCAGTTTGCAGCCGGGCGTCACCACCAACGGGGAAGTGTTGGGCGCGCGCCGCGATCAGAATAACATCACGCTCGATGGCGTGGATGTGAATGACAACCAGAACGCCGGCCTGGTCACCCAGAACACCACCACGGGCAACTCGTACCAGGGAGTTAACGGGAACGGCGCGAACGTAAACTCCGGCTTCAATTCGGTGCTGCCGGTTCCGCTCGATTCGGTTCAGGAATTCCGGGTTACCGTGGGCGGCGAGGGTCCCGATCAAGGCCGATCTTCAGGCGGCCAGGTGGTGCTGATTACCAAGAGCGGCAGCAACCAACTGCACGGCTCGCTGTACGAATACAATCGCAACACCGCGACATCGGCGAACACCTGGTTCAATAACCAGTCCGGCGTGCCGGTGCAACAATTGGTCCGCAATCAGTTCGGAGCCTCGATCGGCGGACCGATCAAGAAAGACCGGCTCTTCTATTTCGTCAATTGGGAACAACGGATTGACGCCAGCAGCGTGGCTCAAGTGAGGGCGGTGCCCTCCGAGACCCTCAAGCAAGGGATTCTCGGGGTTCAATTGACGGATGGGACCGTGCAGACGATAAAACCCTCGCAACTTCCGCTGGTCGATCCGTTGGGCATTGGCCTGAACACACCCTACCAGAAAATCCTGAACCAGTATCCGGTAGGCAACGACCCGGCCTTCGGCCAGGATGGAGGGCTGAACTTCAGCGGTTATCGCTTCAACGCTCCGGACCGGCTGAATGACATGGCCTGGGTCGCAAAACTGGATTACAAATTGGACGAAGCCGGCAAACATACTCTGAGCGTGCGCGGCACACTCGGCGACAACACCATCGATCAGATCCTGGCGGAGTTTCCAGGACAGGCGCCTGCATCCGTCGAACGGGACAACAACAAGGGATTGTCGGTCCGCTACACGGCGGTCCTCAGCCCCACGCTTGTGAACACTTTTACGTACGGCCTGACCAGCTTGGATGAAAATCTTTCGGGCGCCTCCGGGACCGGATTCCAATTCGAGCCGACGGCTCTTTCGCCGCTCCAGAATTGGGGCGCGCGCGCCAGGGGAAGGGCGAATCCACTGCATAACGTGGTGGACGATGTGAACTGGACCAAGGGGAAGCATACCATCACGATGGGATTGAACTTCCGCTACAACCGCAACAACACGTCGACGTTTACCAATGCTTATCCGCTGTATGCTTACGGCGCCACCGAACTGATCGGACTCGGCGAAGACATCAATACGTCGGTGCAAACTTATCTGGCCGGCCGGCTTGGCAATCCCAACCTGCAACTGGCCAATCCCACCGCGGTGACCAACGCCTCAGCCACGTTGTTGGGCATATTGAACGATGTTTTTGTGACCTATCAGTACACCAAGAGCGGACAAGTGTTGGCGCAGGGGACGCCGCAGCAACGGTCGTTCGTCGAACATAGTTACGAGGGCTACGTTGGCGACACGTATCGGGTGAGCCGCGAGCTTACGATCAATTTGGGATTGCGGTATGAAAATTTCCGTCCACCTTATGAAGCGAACGGGTTGCAGGTGGACACCACGGTGCCGCTCAATCAGTATTTCGCGCAGCGGAACGGATTGCAGTCGTTGGGGGTCCCGGCCAATCAAATGCCCAATTTCACGCTCAGCTACGGCTTGAATGGGCCGGGCAATGGGAAGCCCTCCTGGTGGAGTCCCAACAACGCAAATTTCGCGCCGCGCTTCGGACTGGCCTATGCGCCTACCGACCACGCTGGTTTACTCGGGAAGCTTTTCGGCAAGAATGGCGCCTTTCGCGTGGGCGGGGCCATCGCCTACGATCAGTTCGGAAACGATCTGATCGTCAATTACGATCAGTACGGCTCTCTTGGCCTTTCCAATCCAACCAATTTTCCCGACTCCTATAGCTTCACCACTTCGCCACGCTTCACGGGTACCTATCCGGCTCTTCCGCCCGCGCCCGCCGGCGGATTTCCCTACACGCCTCCCGCCATTGCCGCCATCACCGGTACTTTCCTCGGCATTTCGCCCGATCTGAAAACTCCGTATTCGATCATCATGAATGCGGACTACTCGCGCGAGCTTCCCGGCAAGGTCACGATGGAAGTCGGCTACATCGGACGGCTTTCACGCCAGTTGCTGATGCAGGGCGACGTGTTTACTCCGCTCGAGAATTACAAAGATCCCGGCTCCGGTGTTACCTGGCAGCAAAACGCGCAGATTGTTTATGGTTTGGCCAACTCGCTGGCGCACGCCGACGGCGTGCCTTACAACAATGCCGCTGCTTTGGTGGCGCAGCAGGTGATGAACAATCCCAAACTGGTCCCGAATCTGCCGTTCGTCAACGACATCTGGCCCGGATACAAAAACTTCTATTTTCCGGGCAGTGCATCGGCGAATTACTTCTATAGCGTTTATGGTGTCTTCGGAAGCAGCTTCCTGGACAGCCTGCACGCGGCCGATCGCATTTCCGGCGCCTACATCCCAGGCAGGTGTCTGAGCAATCCGGGTTGCTATACGTTCTTTGCGCAGCAAGGCAGCACCATGCCCATGTGGATGAACGCCGGCGAAGCCGATTTCCACGGGCTCACCGTGGCCTTCCGTAAGCGCTATTCAAACGGCCTGCAGTTCGATTTCAACTACACCTGGTCGCACTCCATCGACAACGGTTCGGCGGCCGAATCCGGCGCTGGCGAACAGGGCGCCTCCATCCAGGATATTTACAACCTGAGCGCGTTCCGCGGTTCGTCCGATTTCGACATCCGCCACAACTTTAACGCCAATTTCATGTACGCGCTGCCGGTTGGGAAAGGACAATTGCTGTTGCACGGCGCGCCCGGGTGGCTGGATCAGATCGTCGGCGGCTGGCAGGTCTCCAGTGTCTGGCGGTATAGCACCGCGCTGCCGAGCGCGGTTCAGGGCGACCTCGCTTACAACAGCAATTACTGGCTCAGTTCGCTCGCGGTCGTGAATACTCCTACGCCTTCGGGCGGCGTCCACATCGATCAGAATGGAATCCCCAGCATTTTCTCGAATACCAGCGTGTCCAGCAATTTTCAGGATCAGCCGCCGGAAGGGACGGGGACGCGCGCGGCGGTCCGTCTGGATCCGATTTTCAACGTCGACATGGCGCTCACCAAAGCGTTCCGTCTGCCGTGGGAAGGGAAGCGGCTTCAGTTCCGGGCGGAGGCTTTCAACGCGTTCAATCACGCCAACTTCACGAACCCGAGTCTGAGTCTGGAGTCGCCGCAGACCTTCGGTGAGTTTCAGGGGACGATGGAGCCGCGCTCCATGCAGTTCGCGCTGCGCTTGGAATTTTAGGATTCCAAGTCGCTGAGCGGCCGGGGTGTGGTTTGACGAACGTAAGGAATGCCCGTACACTGAAAACGAAACTAAATTCCGCAAGCATTACTTATCATGAAGACAACCCCTGCCGAAGAACGAGTCGGTCGAGTCGGTCAGCGCCGTCAGGTGGTAATCCCTCGCGAGATCCTCGAAACGCTTAATCTTAGGGCCGGGGACTTGGTGGCATTCGCCGAGCAGAAAAACGGCGTGCTGATCAAGCCGAAGCGTGCGGTCCCCTCCGACGACACACTATCGCCCGAGGAGGCTAAGATCGTGCGCCGCGGCGAGGCACAGATCAAGCGCGGTGAGTCGAAATCCTGGCGCACCGTAAAGCATGCTCTTCCACGTTGAGGTTTCCCGAGAAGCCGAAAAGCAGCTTTCAAAGTTTCCGCGCAAGGTGCGGGACCGGATCGAGCGAGCCATCGACGAGCTTGAGGAAAGAGACGACTCCCAATGGAGCAACATCAGGGCGCTCCAGGGACCCGAGTGGAAGGGGAGGCTGCGCAAGAGAGTCGGCGCTTATCGGATCATTTTCATGAAATTCCCCGATCGCGGGATCGTGGAGATTTCGGCCATCCTAATCAAATCCAAGGGCACTTATGAGTGAGGTGAATTAGCGGAGAACTCTGGCAATCCTGAAAAACTACGCCGGGGCGGGAAGGCTCAACGACGATTTCGCCAGCGCGCCTTGCAGCACGCCGATGGCGTCGAACTCGGCGAGGCCGCGCGAAATGGAGAGTTCAGTCACCAGCATGTGCCGGGCGCGTTCCAGCATTTTCTTTTCGCGGAAAGACAGCGGCTTTTCCGACTGCAATATCAGCAGCGTCTTCAGGACCTCGGCGATCTCGAGCAAGCTGCCATGCCGCATCTTGTCCGAGTTTTCCTTGTAGCGATCCTTCCAGTCGGCCTTGCGCTGGGCGTTGCCCTCGGCCAGGAAGCCGAGCACACGCGCGATCTCCCCATTGCGAGTCACCTTGCGCAGTCCAATTTCTTGGACGTGCGAAAAGGGGACCATCACCGTCATACTGTTATAGGTGAGGCGCAACAGATAGTAGCGCTCGAACTGCGCACCGAAAGAACGGGTGCTGATATTCTCGACGGTCCCAATGCCATGATTGGGATAGACGATCTTCTCGCCGATCTGAAATAAGGTCATACATTGACCGCCTTGCGCCGTGGCCTAGTTGTCAGCCAAACTACTGACTAACTGGATAGACGATGTTAAGACCTATGGGGGTTACTTGTCAATAGGCTTTACAAGCTCATGTCCGCTCAGAGACTTTGGGTGTCTCAGTTCATACACTTTACCGTAGTGTCAATTCCGAAAACGAGAGGCGGGAATGGGAATGTCACTGGCGAGCCAGGAGCAAATCCTGTATTCTCATGGATAAGCCTCATTTCAAGTCTGGTGGCAAGCTAAGTGCTAAAAGAGTGCGCTAAATTAACAGCGCGAAGTGTATTCTGAAGCAGAGAAATTGTTTTCTGGGGTTTTAGCGGAGACGGCCGCTTGAGGGATCTTAAGACCCAATTCGCCAGTGCGCTGCTGTTCGTACTGACAGTGGCAGCGGTGTGCTGCGCCGTCATTAATTTCCGCCAGCAAAGTCTCTATCACCTTCCAGATGATGGAATTACCTGGGTGGACCGGGTGGCATCCGATGGCCAAAACCAGGTCTTAGCCCTGCATGTCACCGCTGGGAGCCAAGGTTACAACGCCGGTATCCACGCTGGCGACGTCCTGCTCAAGGTAGCCGGCAAACCGATCGGAAACACCATCGACGTGCCGCAGGCCCTGCAGCAAGTCGGCGTCTGGAACAAGACCGAATATATCGTGCGGCGCGACAATGTTCCTGTGCCCGCGCAAGTTATTGTGGGCGAAAGCAGCGTCCTGGATCGGTCTTTGTACTATCAGTACGCAGTCGGCATCGCATATCTGTTGATTGGACTCTTTGTCTACTATCGCCGCGTCGGAGCGCCCCGGTCGGTACATTTTTACGTGTTGTGCCTGGCCTCGTTTGTCTTATCCTGCTTTCATTACACGGGAAAACTGAATGCATTCGATGAAGCGATGTATTGGGGCAACGTGGCCGCCGGGCTCCTGGCCCCGACCATCTTCCTGCACTTCTGTCTGGTGTTCCCCGAGCGCCCCGCCTGGTTGAAGCGGGCCGGTGCCGGTGCGCTCTTGTATGTTCCAGCGGTAGCGCTTCTGTCGGTCTATGTCCTGGTAGCGAAGGGGATGCTTCGGATCGCGGCATCGGCGGTGGAAGTCAACTGGTTTGAGGACCGGCTCGGGATGCTGCTCCTCAGCGGCTTTTATTTGGCGGGGACGGTTGTGCTGGCGATGAAAACACTGCATGCCGAAGACCCGCTGGTTCGGCGGCAGTTGAAGTACATGCGGAACGGCGCGCTGCTGGGCGTCGTGCCGTTCACTTTGATCTCGGCGGTGCCATATCTGTTCGGCGCGCTGCCAGGGCATTACCAGAAGATGGCTGTGCTCTCGCTGATCCTGCTGCCGCTGACTTGGGCTTATGCCATCCTGCGCTATCGCTTGATGGATGTCGATATTATTTTCCAGCAGGGTTACGTTTACACGCTCGCCACGCTGGTGGTGCTGGGAATTTTCTACGGCCTGATCTTCTCGTTCGCGAGCCCTTCCAATCTCAGTCCGGCCGCCATCGTGGGGCTGATTCTGATTGCGACGTTCATCTTCCAGCCCATTCGCGACTGGCTGCAGGAACAGTTGGACCGCTACTTCTTCTATAAGGATCGCTACGACTACCGGCGAACGCTGATCGAGTTTGCGCGCGAACTGGGATCGGAAACGAATTTGGACGAGATGCTGCGCTCGGTGGCCGACCGGCTGCTGCACACGCTTTCCATCCAGCATGTGGCGTTTTTCCTATTGAACGAACCAGAGAGCGAAGCCGGCCAGTTCCAGCTTCACATGACTCTGGGCAATCGGAAAGAGCGCGGCCAGAAACCGGGGCAAGAGCTGGATCTGAGTTTTCTGAAAGCGGAGTCCGGCAAGGCCTACCTGTTTTTTGAACGCACGCGGCATTTGCTGGATGCGGTGTCGCATCAATGGCCGGTCTCGGTGCGGCGAACGATTTCGGAGTTGGATCTGACGTACTATTTCCCGTGCCGGGTGCGGGGCCGGACCATCGCCTATCTGGCCCTGAGCCGGACCGACAAGGGCGATTTCCTTTCGAGCGACGATGTGGAGCTGCTTACCACCCTCGCCGGCTATGTCAGCATCGCGGTGGAGAACGCGCGCCTGTACAGTTCGCTGCAGCGCAAGGCCGAAGAGTATGAGCGGCTGAAGGAGTTCAGCGAGAATATCGTCGAGTCCATTAACGTCGGGATTCTGGCGGCCGATCTGAACGATTGCGTGGAGAGCTGGAACACGCAGATCGAGCGGTTGACCGGCATCCGCAGGGAGGCGGCGCTGGGCCGTCCGCTGTCCGAGCTTTTCCCCGCCGGGCTGTGCGAGATGTTCGACCAGGTGCGCGGGCAAACCGGCGTACACAACATCTACAAGTTTGTTTTGCCGGCGCCGGCCAGCGACCCGGCGGCTGCGGCGAACGGGAACGGTCACGGAAACGGACATGGGAACGGAAATGGCAGCGGCAATGGAAACGGTAAACCCAGCGGGTCCGCGGTACACATCCTGAATCTTGCGATCGCACCGCTGGTGTCCAAGGACATGCGGCAGATCGGCCGTCTCATCATCTTCGACGACGTCACCGATCGGGACGAGTTGGAGCGCCGCCTGGTGCAGGCCGACAAGCTGAGCTCCATCGGACTGCTGGCCGCCGGCGTGGCGCATGAGGTGAATACGCCGCTGGCGGTCATCTCGACCTATGCGCAGATGCTGGCCAAGCAGATTTCCGAAGACGAGCAGAAATCTAAATTGCTGGACAAGATCGCCAAGCAGACGTTCCGCGCCAGCGAGATCGTCAACTCGCTGCTGAGTTTTTCCAGGACGTCGCCCACCGAGTTCGTGGAAGTGGACGTGAGCAAAGTGATCCAGGAAACCTTGAGTCTGGTGGAGCATCAACTGCAAAAATCGGGTGTCGAAGTGAAGCTGGACGCCCCGTCGACGTTGCCGGCCGTCAAGGGCAACTCGGGCAAGCTGCAACAAGTGTTCCTGAATCTGTTTTTGAATGCGCGCGACGCCATGGACGCGGGCGGCACACTCACGGTCCACGCCTGGAGCGAAGGCGGATTCGCGCGCATCGATGTAGCGGACAACGGGCAGGGAATCGCGCCGGAACATCTGGAGCGCATCTACGACCCGTTCTTCACCACCAAATGGGCGCGCAAAGGAACCGGCCTCGGGCTGGCGGTTACCTACGGGATCGTGCGCGAACACGGCGGTACCATTGAGGTAGAGAGCCATTTAGGAGCAGGATCGCGATTCCGGGTGGAACTCCCCTTGGTAAGAAAGCCGGTGCATGCCTGATCCACTGCCGCCCGATGAACCAGCCTCTCTCCCCAAAGGCCGAATTCTAGTAATCGACGACGAAGTGGACATCCGCGAAAGTCTGGAGACGCTGCTGTGCCTGGAAGGCTACACCGTGGAGATGGCGCAGAACGGCGGCGAAGGGCTGCGCCGCGCCGAAGCCGCCAATTACGACATGATCCTGCTGGATCTGATGATGCCGGACCGCTCCGGCATGGAAGTGCTGCGCGACATCCGCGAACGCGATGCCGAGACGCCGGTGTTCATGATCACGGCCTACGGATCTGTGGAAGTGGCGGTGACGGCGCTCAAGAACGGCGCCAACGATTATTTCTCGAAGCCCTGGGACAACGAGAAGCTGCTGATCGAGATCGATCGCATGATCGCGCACAGCCGCTTGGCGCGCGAGAATGCGCAGCTCAAGAAAGCGCTGCGGCAGCAGTACAGCTTTCCAAACATCATCGGAAAGAACGACCGCATGCTGCGCATCCTGGATCTGGTGACGCAAGTGGCGCCCAGCCGCGCCACCATCCTGATCACGGGCGAAACCGGCACGGGCAAGGAGTTGATCGCCAAAGGCATCCATGCGAACTCGGCGCGCGCCGACCAGCCGTTCGTGGCGGTGAATAGCGGTTCGGTGCCGGCGGACCTGCTCGAATCGGCGCTGTTCGGGCACGTGAAGGGCGCGTTCACGGGCGCCATTACGTCGCGCAAGGGCTATTTCGAAACGGCGAACAAAGGCACCATTTTTTTTGACGAAATCGGGACCATCAGTCCGGAGACGCAGGCCAAGCTGCTGCGCGTGATCCAGGAGCGCGAGTTCATGCCGGTGGGGTCGGCGGAGACGATTAAGGTGGATGTGCGCATCATCGCGGCCACCAACGCCGAGCTCAAGCGGCTGGTGGACGAAGGTAAATTTCGCGAGGACCTGTACTATCGGCTGAACGTGATCAATCTGGCGCTGCCGCCGCTGCGCGACCGCAAGGAAGATATTCCCCCGCTGGCGGAGCATTTTCTGACGAAATTCAGCCGGGAAAATGAAAAGTTTTTAGATCCGGACGGAAAAAGCCTGTTGCGCTTTGAGCCGGACGCCATGCAGCTCTTGATGGATTACAACTGGCCCGGCAACGTCAGGGAGCTGGAGAACGCCGTCGAACGGGCGGTGGTGCTGGCCTCGCAACCGACCGTGCCCGTGGACGTGCTGCCGGATTCGATCCTGCAAGAAGGCGGCGTCAAGATCCGGCGCGACGAGAGCGGGGCGCTGCCGGCCGACGCGTCGCTGCCGGAGATTTTGGCCGACTTCGAGCGGCGCAAGATCATCGACGCGCTGGAAGCGGTGAACTGGAGCCAGACCGACGCGGCCGAGAAGCTGCACATTCCGCTGTCGACGCTGAATCAGAAGATCAAGCGATTGAGCGTCGAGATCAAGCGCA
>VFSW01013102.1_pt1 | contig 11544 bp, 8 predicted proteins | sample 5358111 | NCBI WGS metagenome assembly VFSW01 (sample SAMN11554181, study PRJNA540505) | mine drainage metagenome | isolation source: sediment from site ElyBrook_90M | place: USA: Ely Copper Mine, Vershire, VT | collected 2017 | reverse complement strand
CACCAACGGGGACATGCTCGCGCTGCTCGATCTCGCGCGCAAAGTACCAGGCGACGGCAGAAAACTCTTTAGCCGTTTCAGGCGAAGAGGCGGCCCAGCCGTCGGTATCGGTGTCGTCTTCAGGGTAGTCGGAGGCGCGTTTTTTCACGATGAGCAGGCGGATGCGCGGATTGTCGGCCTTGGGAAGATCGGCGGCGGCGGTCGCTGCCTTGCGCATCTCGAACTCCATGTTGGACTGACCGGAGGCCACCCAGACATCGCCGACGAGCACATCGTGGATGACGAAAGCCTGGCCGCCAGCCGAGTCGGCGGCCTTGACAGTAAGTTCAAAAGGGCCGCCGGCGGCGCCGGGCTTAAGGTAAGCATTCCAGTGGCCGAGGCGGTCTGCAGCGACCGTCCTGGTCTCGCCGCGGAAGGTGACGCTGACTTGTTCAGCGGGAGTTCCGCGACCCCAGACGTGAACGGGAAGATCGCGTTGGACAACCATGTGGTCCGAGAGGATTTTGGGGAGGGTAATCTGGGCGGTGAGAGCGGAAGACGGCAAGACGGCAAACAGAAGCAGAGATCGCAAATTCAAAGAGAAGCCCTCGTTCACTGGGAAGTTGCCGGAGAGTCGCAGCGGAGTTGCAAACGATTTTCCGGAAAAGAGAACGTTATCAGATGACGGTGCCGTGCGTCAGGCAAGCGCGAAGGTCGGCAGTGATTGACGTGGCACGGAGACTTAGCGCTGGAGTGAGCGCAGAGCGACATTTGTTCCGGCCGGCGGCTGTTTGTGGAATATTGGGTTCGCGGGCGCTACCCGGTTGGACCAGAACGCTCGCCCGTGCTGACTCCCGATCGGCTTTCTGCATTGACATCGACCGCGCCTGGCGCTCACAATCCGGAAAGCGCGGGTGCCCGGGATCCCGCGGCCGCCGCTGACAATTTTCGGCCGATATCGGCTAGCGCGGAACCGATTCCCTGGACGAAAGAGATCGTCGCCAAACATGAGTAAGACCGACTCGCAGAATTTCAAAAACCACGCCCGATTCGATCCTGGCTTTCACTTCGTTCTGGCTCCAGTGCTGCTGATCAACCTTATTTACAGCGTCGTTCACCTTGTTCGGCATCGCAGCTTTGGCAACTTGTGGTTTGTAGTAATGTCGCTGACATTCTTTTTGCTTTTGCTGATATTGCGCCAATACCCTTTGAAGGTGCAGGATCGCGTGATCCGGCTGGAAGAACGGCTTCGGCTGCAAGCCCTGGCACCGGCAGAATGGCACACGCAGATCTATCGGCTCAGCGAAGACCAGCTTGTGGGGCTGCGTTTCGCGGGAGACGACGAAGTGGTTTCTCTTGCAAAAAAGGCTCTGGAAGAAAACCTGACCCGCAAGCAGATCAAGGAACGCATCCGTAACTGGCGCGCGGACAACTGGCGCGTGTGAAGCCCGCGGTCCGGAGGGACGACGGCGGAGGTTAATCCGCCGATCCCTCGCTGGGCCTGTTAACAACGCCATCGATTGGCTTCTCTGTGGGCGCGTCTATCTGAGCCAGGGATTCAGTATCCAGCCCGTGCTCCTCGCGGTAGTGATCCACCGGCATCTTGCCATCCAACCATGCACCGTGCATCGGGTAGACATCGGGATCAAAGAAGACCTGGTAGAAGTGCCACACCACGATTGCGAGCGTGGCGAGTATGGCTTCGTAGTAGTGTACCGAGGTCGCTACGTCGACCCACCAGCGGGCCAGCAGGTTGCCCACCCACACCTTGGCCCAGAGCATGACGCCCGTAACGCCCATGAGTCCCGTGCCCCAGACGAGCGCCCAGTATTCAGCCTTCTCGGCATAGTTGAAGCGGCCGAAAGAAGGCTTCTGGGTACTGAGGCCCAGGTAGTAACGCATGGCCACGAGCGCGTCAAATCCGTCGTTCAGGTTTGGCGTGATGTCGCGCAGGAGCTTGCGACCTTCGCGCGCCGCGATCAAATAGAAAACGTGGTAGATGCCGGCGGCGATCAAGGCCACCCCGGCGATGCGGTGAATGACGCCGCGCAGTTTTTCGCCCATTCCCAGCAGGTGTGCAAACGAAGAGTCAGGGAACTTGAGCGCAAAGCCCGTAATCACAAGGACGATGAAGCTTGTGAACAGAACGAGGTGCTGCCATCTTTGATTCGTGGACATGCGCACCATCATGGCTGGGTGCGCGCGACGGCGGGCGGCCAATTTGCTGCGCCAGATGATGAGGTTGTGGAGGAACATCGCTCCAATGACGAGGATGATGAGGGGCACATAGATGAGTCTGACCCATCGATTGACGACGGAATCGATGTCTTTGAACTGCTTGCCTTCCTCCAGATGGACCTTGGTCAACGTGAATTTCTGGGTAACGCCCTGGTGGCACTTTCCGCAGGTGGCGTCGAGATTGGCGCGATTGATGGTGGAATGGGGATCGCTCGAAGGCAGGATGTTATGCACGCCATGGCAACTGGCGCAGTTGGCGGCGACCACCGAGCCGCCCTCTGCCGCAAGGCCGTGATAGCTGTCGTCGTAGCTGGAGACGCGGTTGCCGGGGAGGCCGAACTCCTGCGAAAGCCGCACCCCTTCGTGACAGCGGGCGCAGGTGTCATGGGAGAGATTCTGGCCGGCAACGGGCGAGGTGGGATCCTTGTGATTCTTGATGGAGTGGATTCCATGGCAGTCGGTGCAAACCGGGGCCATGCTGTTGCCGCGCGCAATTCCCTGCCCGTGGATGCTGGCCATGAAGGTCTGCTGGATCTGGGAGTGACACTTGCCGCAGGTGGCGGGCACATTGAACTTGTAGATGGGCGACTTCTGATCGTTGGCGGGGATGATCTCATGGGCGCCGTGGCAATCGGTGCAGACGGCGGCCTTCTGCGAGCCTTTCTCAATGGCGCGCCCGTGCACGCTTTCCTGGTAAGAGATGAAGGTCTGGGCGCTCTGTCCGTTCGACTCCATCAGAAACTTCTGGCCGTGGCAGCGCCCGCAGGTCGTGGGGATATTGGAGTGGCTGACGGGCGACTTGGGATCATCCGCGCCCACAACTTCATGCGCCCCACCGTGGCAGTCGTTGCAGGTGGCGGCAACGGCGGCTCCGGCCCTGGTCGGCTTGGAGTGGAGGCTGTGGGAGTACGCCGTCATGGCGTCGGCGTGGCAGTCGGCACATGAGACTTTTTTGGGGGTGGACTCGTGAACAAGTCCTGTCAAATCCTTGTGGCAATCGACGCAGTAGAACATGCCGCCGTGGATGGAATGCTTGAACATGGCGCCATCGACAAAAAGACTGACCTTCTGGCCGGTTACTTCGTTGCTCAGCGTGGCATCGGAGTGGCAGGTAAGGCAGTCCTCGTTAGTGGGTTTCTTCTCGGCAGAGACCGCGGCAGTCCAACAGAACAGGGATAGGACGACTGTACAGGTGAAGATTCTTACTGATCTGATCACGCTCTAGAGAAGATGCCTTTGGGGAAAATCCTGCCGTGACAGGAGTCACAGCTTCTCCCATAACGGGAAACCCCTGGGCTCTGCGGAGGCGCCGGACTTGCGGGGAAGCGGGCAATTTCGCATCGCACGCCGCCTTTGTTCAAGCCTGCTTCGCGTAATCGGACTCGATCTATCAGTCGATTCATGCGCATAACTTCTGCGTCGATGCGAAAGTGACACCAATCACAACCAAGTGTGCGCTTTTTCGGGGACAATTGGGCCGCAGCTTGAGGAACGTCAATGAGCACTGCCACACTGTCGCGAACCAGGACCATGCTCACCCTTCCCACGGATGCAGTACGCCAGATTCAGTGGCGATATGCGGATCGCTTTGACTTTCAGATGCTGGTGCAGTCGGCCCGCGGCGTTGCTCGTGGCACGGTGGCACGCCTGGTGGCGGCGGGCGGCCGCAATACGCACGAGTGGACAGCCGGCAAAGACGAAATGCTGGACGCGTTTGACCGCTCCGGGCTGAGCGCAATCTTCATGGACCCGGAACAAGGCGGCTTCATTGCCGGCCCCAAGAACCTGGCGCTTTCGCTTGCAGCTTTTGAGCTTGCCTGGGTAGACGGCGGCGCAGCGACGGCAAGCCTGGCCGGATTTCTGGCACTCTCGCCGATACACGAGCGCGGCACAGCGGAGCAGGCGCAGCATTACATGGCATTGGCCGCACCGCCGCAGCCGGGAGAGAACCGCAAACCATGGCGCGGTTCCTTCGTGCTGACGGAGCCGATACCGTATGTGGGCGTGGACACGGGAATGCTGAGCGGCAAGCTGAGCATAGCGGAGTGGAAAGACGGCGAATAACCCTGGCTTCAGATTGACAAGCGGGGCCGGTTCATCACCAATATTGCCTTCGCGAACTTTGTGACCGCAGCCGTGATTTCAGACGATCCGCGAATCAAGGGCAGTTGCATCGTGATCCTCGAAGAGACCGATGAAGGGCTGTTCGATCACGGAACGCCGACGAAGAAACTTGTTCATCAATTGTCGTCGACCGGCGATCCGGTGTTTAACCTCAGGGTCCCGGCGAGTCGTATCGTTGGCGGATACACCGTCAAGGACGGGGTCATCATTCCCAATTACAGTCACGGGGAAGTCATCGAGGCCGTGTTTCGCAGGACGCGGGTGACTGTTGGTCTGATGACGGCAGCCAAGCTGCTTTCCGCAGTTGAACCGGTGATTCGCTACCAGCGCGAGCGTTTTCGGGGAGCAGAAGGCGCCAGGCCGGGAACCGTGCGCTATCAGCAGGGCATCCAGCAGCGGGAAGACGCCCTGCATCGCCTGGTGGACATCTGGGCGTGCGGAGAAGCCGCTGCATCGCTCGGGTTTGCGACGGCGCGCCTGTTTGACGAACTTGATCCCATAGAAAAGCAGAAGGATGCAATTCTGAAAGAACGCGGTGTCACGGGTGGCCGTGCCAGGATGAAAGCCCTGCGCGAAAGCGAGCTGCGAGCCATCGAATTGCTGAGCATGAACGAGGGCGATGCGCGGCGCGGCGATTTGGAAGCCGATCCGCTGGTGCAATTTGTGCTCAAAGACTCCGAAGCCAACGTGCTGTGCCCGGCGACCAAGCTGTGGAACACCGGACATGGCGCCAACATGATGCGCGAGGCTGTAAGCCTGATGGGGGGCTACGGCATCACTGAGGATTGCCCGGGATTCCTGGCCAGCAAGTGGATGGATGCGCAGCTTGAGGCGACCTACGAGGGCCCTGAAGCTGTGCAGCGCCGCCAGTTGACGGTGACGATGACGAGCGACATCTTTCTGGCGCAATTCACGGCGTGGACCGCGGAGATGCGCCGGATAGCATCGAGACGGCCGGAGACCGGCGCCTGCACACTGGCCACTGCGATGCAGATGTGGCAGTGGACTTTGAAGCATCTTCGCGAAGCGACAGACGCGCTGGGCAACAAGCTCTACCACGGACAGCGCCAGGGTGTGACGTTTCCCATGGCCGATGCGCTGTGCTGGCTGCTGGCGTCCCGCTGCCAGATGCTCGATGTGCTCGAACTGGAGCAGCGCGGCGCCGGAGATCCGGCTATGGCCGAGGAGCTGCCCGGTACCTTGCAGTTCATGAGCGACCTTTGCCGTGTGCAGTCGGCACAAGCTGCTGGTGAAGTCAGCCGCATTTGCGCCGAACTGGTGTTTGGATACAACCGCCATCCTGTGTGGGACAAGGAAGGCAGCGTGCGCTGCTTCTCCAGTTGCGAACTCGAAGAGTATGAGCAGACCATGCCGGGGATTTCGGCGTTTGCCCTTGACGTGCTGGCAGAAGACGGCAGCCATCCGCAAAAGGCAGGCCCGTGCGCCGGGTGTGCGGGCTCCGAAGAATTTCTGCGGCTCCAGAACAAGCTGGCGCGCTGTCTGAGCGGTTCCCGCCTGGCTAAAGACCGGGCTGCCGAGAACGTCAGTACGGTCATGATTCCCGAGAAGTTGGATTACCCCGTATGAGTACAACCAGACAATCCGGCAATGGTCTTGCGACAGTTGATTTGAACACGGATGCCCTGCCGCCGCTTAATGTCCCAATCACTCAATCCGAGGTATCGACGGAGGTCGATCGCCAGTCTGTGGAAGTCGATATCGCCTGCGCGGGGTTTGGCCCCGCAACGGGCGGCTTTCTCACGACCCTGACGCGCGCCTGGAAGGAAAACCCGAACGACCCTGCATTTGAGAGCAAGGCCGTTCCGGGCATGCCATTGCAGGTGGTTTGTTATGAGCGCGCTGACGATCTAGCTGCCGGAGTAAGCGGAGTTGTGACATGCGCAAAGGGTATCCGCGAATCGTTTCCGGATCTGAAACCCGACGAAATTCCGATGGCTGCCGATGTCTCGCAGGAACGGATTCTCTACCTCATGGACCCGATCGGAGCAAGCCGCCGTTCACTGCCGCTGCGCATGGCGGATCGCCTTCTGCGGACCTGCGGAGGGCCGCTGGGAGTGAAGGATCAGGCCTTTGAACTGCCGTGGACCCCGGGGGTTCTCGAGAAACGCGGCGGAATGGTTCTTTCGATCGGCCAGTTTAACCAGTGGGTCAGCATGCAACTGATGTCGAGCGGACTGGTGCAGATCTGGCCCGGCTCGCCAGTGGAAGAGGCGCTTTTCAACAACCGCACGGTCACCGGAGTGCGGCTGTCGGATCAGGGTGTCGACAAGAATGGCTTGCCCGCTGACGAGTATCTGCCGGGCATGGATGTGCGGGCCCGCCTCACCGTGGTGGGCGACGGGCCAGTAGGTGCCGTGGGTCAGTCCATTGACCAGCGCATTGGACTGCCCGCCGGACATGCGCGGCGCGAGTGGGCCCTGGGCATGAAGATGGTCATCGAACTGCCGCCTGAGGCAGCCAATGCGGAGCCGGTGGATAAATCCGCGCTGGCTGCGGACGGCACGTTGAACGACCCTGGATTGGCCGATCCGCTGCTGCAGCCGGGCACCGTTTGGCACACGTTCGGCTATCCGGAACCGGAGATCTTCGGCTTCCTTTATGTGCATCCTGACCGGTTGGTCTCGGTCGGCATATTCGTGCCTTCATGGATGGTCGACCCGTCGCGCACGGCGTATCGCTATCTCCAGCACTATATCCAGCATCCGGCATTGTGGCGATACCTTAAGAACGGCACGCTGCGGTCGTGGGGAGCCAAGTCGCTGGATGAATCCGGCAGGCTCGGCGAACCCTATCTGAGCGGCAACGGCTATGTGCGTATCGGCGAAGGATCGGGAAGCACCAACATGCTGACGGGATCGGGCGTGGACGAAGCCTGGACGACCGGCGTGCAGCTAGCCGAGTCGGTGATCGAATTGCTGCGCGAAGGAAAGGAATTTACCGAAAGAAATCTCGAGAACACGTACGAAGCGCGGCGCCGGGCCAGTTGGGTGGAGCGCGGGGCGCGCGATGCCGAAAACGCCCGTGCGGGCTTCCACGGCGGTGTTGTGAAGGGATTGTTTGGGATGGCTCTCGCCGGTCTGACGGGTGGAAGGCTTTCACTGAGCGCCCAACTGGCACCGACACACAGGCAGATACGCCGCGCTGATGAAGAGGCGGAACGCAAGCGCGCTGCCGACCTTGCCAGGGTAACTGGCAAGCCGCTCCACGAAGCTCTGTTGTCTGCGCGGGGATGGCCGGACATTTGCTATGACGGTCGCCTGCTCGTGACGCAACAGGATGCGTTGCTGATGGGGGGCAAGGTGCAAGCGGCACCGGGATTCGCGGACCACGTGGTTTTCCGTGATCTGCGACTGTGCGCGGCATGCGATGAGAAGACATGCATCGCCATGTGCTCGGGCCAGGCCATCACGCTGGCAGACGACGGAATGCCGGCGTTCGAACGCGAGAAGTGCATACACTGCGGCGGCTGTCTTTGGAATTGCGCCAAGTCAGCGGATGGAGAGACCAGCAACCTGGAGTTTCGCGCCGGATCGGGCGGTCTGCATTCGGCTGAAAACTGATTCACTGACACGTCGCTGATTTGCGAGGAAGAGTAAATGCCCATTGCATTGCATATCGTCGTCTGCGCGGGAATTGTTCCTGACCCGTTGCAGACGCTCGAGCCGATTACCGGACCCAACGGCCCGGGGCTCAAGAACGAAATGATTTTGCCCGCCGTGCTTGATCCGTGGGCGGCCAATGCCCTCTACGAGGCAGCCGCACTGGCCGCCAGGAATACGGGAAGCAAGGTGTGGCTGGTGTCGCTCGGGCCAAAGGCGAAACTGCAGCAGGTGATGATGACGAGCGCCCAGAAGGTGGCGTTTGAACTGGTGCCTGTCGACGGACCGATTGGAGGCTTCTCTGATGGGCATGCAACGGCCGCGGCTCTGGCCGACGCCATCTCAACGATCGCCGGGCTCGATCGCGATCGCATGCGGCTGTTCGGGGGCTGGGAGGCGGCGACGCGGGGTGCGGGGATCACGCTCCAGATCATTGGGGAACGTCTGGGCATCACAGAGCAGTTTCAAGGCGTGGACCAGATCCATCTGCGCGAAGACGGATCGTTTGAAGTGCTGGAGCGGGTGGAAGGCGGCCGGCACCAGGTTTCTGTCTGCGCAGGCACGCCCGCCGTACTGGGATGGGCCACGGGCAATCTTGCCGAGCCGCGCAACAATCCGCAAATCGGCATGACGAATATGCGCAACCTCATGCCGGCGCTGCAGAAGGCCAAGTCTGTCACGCTGAATGCAAATGGCCTGCGCTACCAGTCAGTGAGCTTACCGAAGCAGCAGCGCACTACGCGCGTAGTGAAGGACAAAACGCCTGACGAGATTGCGGGCGAGATTATCGAGTGGATCGGAGCGAACTAAGACGCTATGGAATCAATTCTTGTGCTGACCCACGTCGATGAAACGGGAGCCGCGCTCACGCGGGCGTCCCGCGAAGCCGTAACAGCTGGTTTAGCACTGGCTTCGCGAATGGCAGCTTCGCTTGCCATCGGGATCGGGGCTGTGGACGCGACCAACGCCGCAACCGCAGTGGGGGCAAGCGGCGCACGGCTGCTGGCTACTTCGGGCGAGGCGTTCGGACAAGCTCGTTACGCTACGGACGCTGCGGCCTGCGAAGCACTCTGCCGCGCCGTCAATGCGACGATCGTGTTAGCGCCCGGAAGTTCGCGGTTCATGCGGGTCGCGGCGGGTGTTGTCCAGCGCCTGGGCGGCGTCATCGACACGCATGTGTTGAGTTTGGGAAGCGGAAAGTCGATTGACGCCGGCCGCTGGTTTTATCGGCAGAGAATCGAGGCGGTGCTTAGCCGCGATGTACGCCCCTGGATACTGCTCCTCGCTCCTGGGACGCACGCTCCGTTCAGCGGCGAGTGCGGCTCGACCGAGGTTGAAATCGTACATGTTGAGGAGCCCGTAACGCGCACTACCGTGACCGGCGTCCGCACTCCGCCCAAGGACGCGCAGACGATTCGCCCCGACGCGGCGATGCTCTTTGTAGCGGGCGCGGGCTGGACCAAGAAGCAGCCGGACGGACAGGTCCACGCCGGCGAAGCAGGCGAACTCATCCTCGGATTTATCAATGCCGCAGGCGCATCGCTGGGCAGCAGCAAATCCCTGGTGGACCAGGGGAGCGACGGACAGCCGGTGCTTCCCTTTCTGACGCACATGAACCAGATCGGCCAGACCGGCGCAACCCCGCGACATGCCAAGGGACTGGCGACCTGCTGCCACGGCGAAGAACCGCACGTGGTGGGATGGCGTTTTATCGGCGAACGCCGCGCTATTTCTCTTGACCCCAACTGCGGCTGGGCGCGCGGTAAAGCGGATGTGGTCTACGTCGCCGACGCATTCAAGGTGATGGCCAGGGTGAACGCAGATCTTGCATCTCGAAAGGCTTGAAAGGGCCAGGTCGCGACTGACTGAGGCGCTCGCCGTATTCATTTTTCGCTAATTTGGGTGTGGTAGTTTTAGTAATTGGAGTAAGCAAAAGCATGTCTTCAATTACTAAATTCATCAAGCATCACTACCGTCATTTCAATGCCGCAGCGCTGGTTGATGCGGCCAATGGATATAACGAGCATCTCGCTTCGGGCGGCAAGATGTTTGTCACCATCGGCGGCGCGATGAGCACTGCGGAACTGGGCCTTTCGCTGGCGGAGATGATCCGCCAGGACAAGATTCACGGCATTTCGTGCACGGGCGCGAACCTCGAAGAAGACGTCTTCAATCTTGTCGCGCACGACTACTACGAGCGCGTTCCACACTATCGCGATTTGACGCCCGCGGACGAAGCCAAACTTCTGAGCCGCCACATGAATCGTGTCACCGATACGTGTATTCCCGAGATGGAAGCGATGCGGCGCATCGAGAACGAAGTGCTCAAGGAGTGGGTTCGCGCAGACCAGGCTGGTGAGCGCTTCTTTCCGCATGAGTTCATGTACAAGATCCTGCTTTCCGGCGATCTGGAGAAGTCGTATCAGATCGACCCGAAAAACAGCTGGCTGCTCGCTGCCGCCCAGAAGAACCTGCCCATGTTCGTTCCGGGCTGGGAAGATTCGACGCTGGGGAACATGTACGCCGGGCACTGCATCTCGAAGGACGTGGAGAAGGTGCACACGGTGCGCACGGGTATCGAGTACATGATGGAACTGGCTGAGTGGTACACCGAAACCACGATGACCTCATCGCTGGGATTTTTCCAGATTGCGGGCGGTATCGCGGGGGACTTCCCCATCTGCGTGGTGCCGATGCTGCATCAGGATCTGCAGCGCACCAACGTGCCCCTGTGGGGTTATTTCTGCCAGATCAGCGACTCGACCACCAGCTATGGGTCCTACTCGGGTGCCGTGCCCAACGAGAAGATCACCTGGGGCAAGCTGGGAGAAAAGACGCCGAAGTTCATCATCGAGTCGGACGCCTCGATCGTGGCGCCTCTCATTTTCGCCTACATACTCGGCTGGTAGGCTCTCCAACATGGCGTCGATGCGGCGATTCTCGCGCAGTCAGCGGGGTATCGCCGCAATTGTTTTAATGGCGACAGGCTGTGGGTGCGGCAGCAAATGCCTTTGTGACGTTGATGCCCCAGTTGCCGCAACGCCGTTTGAATGCCCAAGCCTTAGTCTTCGGGAAGGACGACGAAGGGACCTGTTCCCTTCTGCCCGGCAGCAACTCCGGCGAAAGCAGGCTGACTCATTGCAGGAGCAGTCAGTCCCCAGGCAGGGGACGGAAGCTCGGGCATCGGCTTCGCCTGGAACAGCCGCTTGCACTGCCGCGCCGTCCAGCGCGCCCACGCCTTTGACTTCTTGCGCCGCGCACTGTCGGTGGAAATGCCTGTTCCTGCATACATTTGCCGGTAAAGCTTCGACAAAAAGATGAAGGCGATTCTGGCGGTAAAGTTGGGGGTGCAGGCGGAACGCTCCCAGATGGCGCGCCAGTTGTAGAACCTGTCCCAGACCTTTTGCGTGCGCTCACGAATTTCGTCGGAACTCATTGTGGGATGGGGAGTGAACATTTTAGGGCGAACTTCGGTAGGAATCATCCAGTATCGCGTGATGGGGACGTCGCCTACCATCGAAGGATCCTTTGCCTGCTCCTTCTCCCAGCGCCCGAAGTCGACGGTGCCCGGGAAGGGGGTCAT
>VFSW01013101.1_pt1 | contig 11544 bp, 13 predicted proteins | sample 5358111 | NCBI WGS metagenome assembly VFSW01 (sample SAMN11554181, study PRJNA540505) | mine drainage metagenome | isolation source: sediment from site ElyBrook_90M | place: USA: Ely Copper Mine, Vershire, VT | collected 2017 | reverse complement strand
TATTAGAATTGAATAAGGTTTTTAGAGATTTTCGTCCGGATTGTCTATATCCAACGCGTGTGAATCCAAGTCTTCATCATCGCTGATTTTATCGTCATCTCCATCTTCAATTTCGTGACCACCTCCCGCAATGAGTTCAGAGCTAATATCGTCGACTTCAGGCGTGTCGATGTCTTTATGATGACGTAATGGGTCGCGAAAGCCGATATCGTTTTCTTCATCAGTATCAAAACCAGGTCTATTGTTTTTTCCACTCATAGTGTATGTGTGACTTAATTACTATCTATTAATGGGTTCATTTGTACCAAATACTTTCTCACTTTGCAATTCTAATATGAGACACCTGTGGAAAAATGATGTTCTCGGGCAAAAAAAGTCAGTCCAATAGCAATAGCGTCATATTCATCGTCATATTTAGGTTCTTTAGATATATGGACTAGTTTTTTTACAAGCTGTGCAATCTGTTTTTTATCGCTCGCGCCGTAACCAGTGACAGCTACTTTTATCTGAACAGGCGGGTATTCATAAATTTTTAAATCACAATTGCTGGCGGTGGACAAAATAACGCCGCGAGTTTCAGCGACTTTAAGTGCGGTTTTCTGATTTTTGCTAAAAAAAAGTGTTTCTGTTGCAAGAGCTTTGGGTGAGAATAGGGTGATTAGTCGCTCTAATTCTTTCTGCACGGCTACTAACCGAGCGGGGTGAGAAAGAGTCTTTGGCGTTTGAAAGCAGTCGGAGTGAATAACCGTCTCTGGTCGTCCGCTCTCTAAAATAGCGATGCCAAGCCGATCATATCCCGGATCAATAGCAAGGACTCTCATTCAGCGTTAGTAAACACTTCTTGGACTTCGTCGTTATTTTCTAATTCATCGATAAGTTTGCCAAGTTTTTCACCATCATCGTTATTTAGAGTTACGGAAGTTTTTGCTGTCCATCCATCACTCATTTTTTCAAATGCCCACGTGGCTGAGCCGGGTGCGGCCAAAGCGGTGCCATGTCGGACAAGAATGGCTTTTACCTCCTGAGCTGCTTTGTTCCGATTGCTGGTTAAGGCTTCGATAACGAGAGCGGAGCCGCCAGGGCCGTAGGCTTCGTAGGTAATTGTTTCCATGGCGGTGCTCTCTCCTGATTTTTTAACCGCGCGTTCTATGGTGTCGTTGGGCATATTAGCCTCTCGCGCTTTTCGGATAGCGGTTTCTAAGCCTGGCGAGAGCGGAGCGCCTTTTACCAAACTACTAACCCCTAATTTTTTAGCCTCAACAGTAATGGCGCGAACCAACTTGCCAAAAAGCTTACTTCTCGCGGCATCCTCCGCGCCTTTTTGCCGTTTAATTTTTGACCATTTGTTGTGTCCGGACATTTGATTATAATTCTAGATTACTTTGTGATTTTTTCAAGTTGAGATGTTGGTAGGCGCTTGGGGCGGCGACACGGCCGCGGGGTGTTCTTTCAATCATGCCAATTTGCATAAGATAGGGCTCGTTGAATTCCTCAATGGTGGCCTCTTCTTCGGAAAGTGAAGCGGCTATTGTTTCTAGGCCGACTGGCCCGCCGTTGTATTTTTTGATTATGGTTTCTAGGACGGCGCGGTCGGATGGATTAAGACCAATGGCGTCTATACCGAGCAAGGTCAGGGCTTCAACAACCATTGAATCGTCGATATCTTTCCTTTGCATCTGAGCGTAATCACGGATGCGTTTCAGAAGATGATTGGCGGTGCGAGGCGTAAAGCGACTGCGTTCCGCGATTGTTGTTGCCGCGTTGGCTGCTAAGGTTACTCCTAATGTTTTAGCGGATCGTTTAACTATCTCGGCAATCTCTTCAGTAGTGTAGAATTCTAACCGAAAAATGCCGCCAGAAAAACGAGAGCGTAACGGCGAGGAGAGTGATGCTATTCGCGTCGTAGCTCCAATAAGCGTAAACGGTGGCAAAGGAAGCTGCACGGTCCGAGCTGACGGTCCTTTGCCGATAAGAATATCCAGCGAGCCAGACTCCATAGCTGGATAAAGTATTTCTTCAACGGTTTTGTTTAAGCGGTGGATTTCATCAATAAATAGAATATCTCCACTGGCTAGGTTGGTTAGCACAGAAGCCAGGTCGGCGACTTTCTCAATAGCGGGGCCAGAAGTAACTTTTATCTGGCTGGAGAGTTCTTTGGCAATTAAGTATGCCAGGGTTGTTTTGCCTAATCCTGGTGGTCCGTAAAAAAGAATGTGTTCAGGAACATGGCCGCGCTCGCTGGCGGCCCCGAGCAAGATTTTCAAATTCTCTTTTATAATTTTTTGACCTATGTAGTCGTCCCAACGGCTTGGACGGAGAGCGACATCTAAAAAAGTATTTGTTTCCTCTTTTTCTTTATCCAACTCGTTTTTTTCGTCGACTAGTGTCGATATTGACATAAAAATTATTTTGTGCTAAGATACTACTGTTCCATTACAAAAGAACATTTTTATAGAGGTATCTCTCGTATAGTATAGATAAGACTATCTGTAACGGTATCTCGCGTCCACTTCGGGAATCTCTAGGTAAAGGCCCTTTTAAGGCTTCAGGGTGTTTTCGCGAGGATGTGCTGGTTCGCTCCTTTACTGGTGCGTTACTGTCGCTCTCCTTAGGAATTCACTTCACTTTTAGCGTGCGTGTTAAAAGTCTTACCTAGAGATTCGCGCAGTGGATTCGTCGGAAAGCACTGTCGAATCTCTTACTATTTATCGTACTCCTTTCTTTGTTTGAGGCAATAGATCTTTGTGGTTAGGGAAGGCTTTAGCAACAGTGTCAAACTACCCGCAGCGTTAGCTATTGGCTGATTTTGTAACCTCCCCAGATACCGGCGATACCTCCGATTGTACTAAAAATAACAGACGAAAACATACCGCCACCCCATAAAAAGGGCAAAACGCCACCAACGGTGGATCCAACAAAAAGTCCAAACCAAATAAAAGATTTAGTGTTCATATAATTTACATTTTACCATTCTTCCTCAAGGTCAATAACTCGTTCTACTTCCGCAATAGAGGTGATGCCATTGATTATTTTTGTAATACCGTCTTGACGCATAGTGAGAATGTTTTGTTCGGCGGCGGCTTTTCGAATTTCTCGCTCGCTCGGATTTTGATTAATCGCTTTTTCCACGGCTTCGCTGCGCACAATAGCCTCATAAAGCCCGAGGCGGCCTTTGTAGCCGGTGTTGTTGCAAGCGCTGCAACCAACGGGCTCAAAAATGTTTGAAGGGACGCTTAATTTATCATCGGGGTCGGTGATTGAGTTGGCAATTTTTTCAACAAGTTCTCGTTCTTTTCCCGTAAGGGGAACGGATTTTTTACACACTGGACAGAGTTTGCGCACAAGTCGCTGAGCCATTGCTACTGATATGGCAGAAGTGATGATTTTGGCGTTAGTTTTTAAATCAATAAGTCGAGGAAACGTACCTGCGGCAGAATTGGTATGTAGCGTTGAAAAGACTAAGTGGCCGGTTAAAGCGGCATTCACAGCGATACTTGCCGTCTCAGCGTCACGGATTTCGCCAACCATAATCACATCAGGGTCTTGGCGCAGTGCTGCTCGTAACCCTTCCAGAAACGTATAGTTTTTTTCTTCATTGATTTGGGTCTGGACGATGCCAGGCAAATGGTATTCAACTGGATCCTCAATCGTTATGATTTTTATATCGGGTGTATATACTTTTTTTAAAAAAGCATAGAGCGTCGTCGTCTTTCCAGAACCAGTTGGTCCGGTTGTCAGAATCATACCTTCTGGTTTGTTGATTTCTTTTTCTAGTAACGCGAGGAGTTTGGGAGGGATGCCTAATGCTTCCAGTGGTACAGAAATGGAACTTGGATTAAGGACGCGCATAACAATAGACTCGGCGTAATTGGATGGCAAGATAGAAGAACGGATTTCAATTTCTGAATTGGTGACGATGATGCTGAAGCGACCATCTTGGGCGCCGCTCGTATTAAGCTTCATACCTGACAGGAGTTTGATACGAGATAGCAAGAGTTGATAAACTTTGGCGGTAAATTCAGTGATTTCCACCAGTACGCCGTCAAGGCGATAGCGAATTTTTACAGCCTCCGCCTCTGGCTCGATGTGAATGTCGGACGCGCTCAAAGCTAGGGCACCAGAGAGAATGATTTCTAGTAAACTGGAAATACGGTAGCCTTTTGTTTCCGCTAAGAGTTTGTCAATAAGTTGCCGCACATCCTCAATGTGGGTGATGTTTTTTATTAGGTTGTCGATTTGTTCGTTGGAAATATCAACGGCACCACCGTGGGTTTTTTGAGAGTAGGATAAATCACTGTAGCGTTTCCAAACTTTACTTAAACTTTCTACTGATGCCATGTAGACTGTCGGAATGTAACCTTTTTTTTCAAGGGATTGTATAAGTGTTTGAGTGACTGGATTACTAGGGCTTAACACCGCGATTTTTATTTTTCGATCAATCATGTCAAAAACTGCTAGGTTCGCGGCGCGAGCCTCTTCTTGGTTGACGACGCGAAGAGCATCGCTGTTTATAGGAGCAATCGTTAAATCAACGTAACCAATATCGTAACGTCCCGCCATAGTTTGAGCGAGATCTTCTTCTTCCCTGCGTCGCAATTCCATCAGTTTTTCTTTTTGTTTCTCATCATCAAAAACAGCCATGGCTTCATTATAACAGAGTAGAGACTAAAGCACTTTTTTCGTGCTATGCTTCTTGGCGCATGAATGATTTCTCTTTTACCGAGCACACAATAGCTACTGTTGACGACATGGACGCGGCTGCCCGAGATTTTTTGGCGGCGATTACGCGTGCGCGGCCTAGTAAAGGAGCTGTCGTCGTTGGCCTTTCCGGTGATTTAGGCGCGGGAAAGACGTCATTTTCTCAAGCGGTTGCTCGGGTACTTGGTGTTATTGAAACAGTTACAAGCCCGACATTTGTGATTGAAAAAATGTACGCCATCCAGCCGCCTCGAAATGGTTTTTCGCGTTTAGTGCATATTGATGCCTACCGGCTCGAATCGCCGGCAGAGCTCGCTAAGCTTGGCTTCGCTACTATTTTGTCTGATTCTGGAAATCTTCTTTTAATAGAATGGCCCGAGCGACTTGGCACGCTTTTACCGGCTTCTGCCCCGACTCTTTTTTTTGGCCATGTTAATGAGACGACGCGATCAATAAAGGCTGTCTAAAATTTGCTATAGTTGACGAATGGCCAAGCAAAATGAAACCAATAAGAAGGGAAAAGGTGCTGGAGCTTCACCGAAGCGTCTAGTACTGCTCGACTCTCACGCAATTATTCACCGCGCATACCACGCTTTACCTGATTTTGCGTCGTCACGCGGTGAGCCGACGGGGGCGCTCTACGGCTTAATGGCGATGCTTTTAAAGATTGTTGAAGATCTTTCGCCCGATTACGTGGTTGCTTGCTACGACTTGCCTCAAGCAACACATCGTCACGAAATTTATAAAGACTACAAAGCTGGACGAGCCGCGATTGATAATGAGTTGGCAACTCAAATTAACCGCTCGCGCGATGTGTTTAAAGCATTCTCTATTCCGATCTACGAAAAGGCCGGATTCGAAGCTGACGATATTCTCGGCACAATCTGCGAACAACTGAAAAATGACGTAACTGTCGATATTGTTATTGCCTCAGGTGATATGGACACGCTGCAGCTTGTGACGGGTGATCGAGTGCGAGTGTACACTTTGCGGAAGGGTATTAAAGACACAATAATTTATAACGAAAACGCCGTGAATGAGCGTTTTAGTTTTGGGCCGGAATCGTTACCCGACTACAAAGGTCTGCGCGGCGATCCATCCGACAATATTATTGGTATCAAAGGTATCGGCGAGAAGACGGCGACTGTGCTTATTCAGAAATTTGGAACGATAGAAAAAATGTACGAAGCGCTTAAAATAGCGGCGGTAAAAGAGGATTTTTCAGTATTTAAAAAGATTGGCGTAAGTGAACGCGTCGTTGGTTTGCTCCGCGATGGCGAAGAAGAGGCGCTTTTTTCCAAAGTACTAGCAACGATTCGTCGCGACGCACCTATAACATTCGCTTTGCCGGAAAAGCTGTGGCTGCAAGTAATTGATTTAAAAGCTGTTGACGCTCTTTGTGCCGAACTAGAGTTTCGCACCCTGCCGGCACGGGTGCGAACGGTTTTGGCTATTTCTCAACCGAGCGAAACGACAGTTGCGGTGGCCGCGCCGGAGAAAATTAATCACTCTGAACTCCAAGAAACGGCAGTGGCGCTATGGCTTGTTGATTCCAATATTACTAACCCAGAACTCACGGATATTTTGCAATTTACTCATGCTACTGCTTTTGCCACGGCGCGTGCCGCTATTTTTGAGGAAATAAAAAAGCGTAAATTAGAGGCACTGTGGGAGGATATTGAGCGGCCGCTCGTTCCGATAGTGGCGGCAATGCATGATCGGGGCATCACTATCAACGTTGACTATCTTAAAAAATTAAGCGCTGAGTATCATGTTGAACTGGAAAAATTAAGAAAAGAAATTTTGCGAATGGCTAATGAGGCTGATTCGACGATTGGTGATTTCAATCTCAATTCGCCGCGTCAGCTCGGAGACGTGCTCTTCGTAAAAATGGGCTTAAAGGCAAAAAATCAAAAGAAAACTGATGGCGGCGCACTTTCCACTCGCGAATCAGAGCTCGCAAAAATCCGCGATCTCCACCCCATCATCGGTCTTATTTTAGAATATCGAGAGTTTCAAAAATTACTTTCTACGTATATCGATAACATTCCTGATTTACTCGGTCCTGACGGTCGCCTACATACGACATTTATTCAAACGGGCACGACGACCGGCCGGATGTCGTCTCAGAATCCTAATTTACAGAATATTCCCATAAAAACCGAGCTCGGTCGCCGCATTCGGGCGTCGTTCGCGGCCGCACCGGGGTGCCGTCTCGTTAGTTTTGATTATTCCCAAATTGAATTGCGGGTGGCGGCGATTCTTTCAGGTGACGAACGACTCGTCTCTATTTTTCAAAGCGGCCGTGATGTCCACACCGAAGTGGCTTCTCAGGTATTTAAAGTACCGTTAGAAAAAGTGGATAAGGAGATGCGTCGTAAAGCTAAAGTTATTAATTTCGGTATTCTCTATGGTATGGGCGTCAATGCGTTGCGCGGGAACTTGGGTGGCACGCATGCCGAAGCTCAGGGTTTTTATAATGAATATTTCGCCACATTCACTGGTCTGGCAAAATATCTTGACCAAAGTAAGGCTGATGCTGAACGTAAAGGCTACACAGAAACTCTTTTTGGCCGGCGGCGTTACATTGACGGTATTCGTTCCAAAGTGCCGTACATCAAAGCGGCTGCTGAGCGGATGGCTATTAACGCTCCTGTTCAGGGGACTTCGGCTGATATGATTAAATTGGCGATGGTGCGGATTGACTCTTATCTCCACGAACAAAACCTAGCGGAACAAGTGCACCTCATTCTTCAGGTACACGACGAACTTATCTATGAAATGTCTGAAAAACTTGTCGCGGCTGTAGCCCCTCAAATCAAGGAAATTATGCAGTCAACATTACCGCCAGAAAAAGCCGCCGCCGTACCGATAGTCGCCAACGGCAACACGGGTGATAACTGGGGTGATATGAAGGAAATAAAATCATGATCTATCTTATTCATGGCTCAGATACATTTTTAGCGCGAGCGAAGGCTCGTCAGTTAGTTGAGTCGTTGATTACTAAAAAACCCGATGCTTCGTTTAGTCGCTATAATGTGGAAAATTTTGAGCCAGGAATGCTCGATGAGCTTATTGGTAGCCAAGGGCTTTTTGTGGCCCGACTCATTATCGAATTAGATACTCTTTTTACCAATGCCGAATATAAGACCGCCATTCTAGATAATCTCACTCGCTTGGCTGCTTCAGAAAACATTTTTATTATTCTTGAGGAGAAATTGCTAAAAACAGAGTTGCGAGCTTTTGAAAAACACGCTGAAAAAATTAGTGAGTATTCTGTCGCAGATGGTGCTATTGTGAAAAAAGGGAAAACTGGAGCGCCGCCTTTCGCTCTAGCCGATGCTCTTGCTCGTCGTGACAAAAAAGAGCTCTGGGCTTTATATATACAACACACAACAGCTGGTGTTGCCGCTGAGGAACTTCACGGTCTTTTGTTTTGGCAAATTAAAATGATGCTTTTAGCCACTATTACGCCTTCTGCCGAGGCGGCCGGTATTAAATCATTTGTTTACAACAAAGCGCGCGCGGCCGCCGTCAATTTTTCGACCACCGAGCTTCAAGCTCTGTCTCGAAAAATGGTTTCTATTTATCACGATGCCCACCGCGGTTTGGGTGATCTTAATATTTTACTCGAGCGGTGCATCTTGGAATTATAGTTATTTAATTTTTAAGAAAAAACCCCGCAGTGAACGGTGCGGGGTTATTCGGTATAGCGGGATTCGAACCCGCAACCCTCGTTTTAAACGGCGCTCTACCTTTTGAGCTATATCCCGTTCATATTGCTATCTACTAAAACTTCATTGTATTTATAGTGGCTTAGGAAGTCTATTATGGTTGCGACAGCTCTGGCCATATTGTGTTCGGTTCCTTTACCTGTTAACCAAAGCACACTATATAGTTCACCTTCGATGTCTTCCACCCGAGCCTCGATTTCTGGTATTTGTTCGAGTCTCTCAATGAGCGACTTTATTGCCGGGTCATGAAAAGTGCCAGAAAACTTAAACTTCTTATTCATATACATGGAGTACTCCTTTAAAGAACTCTAAATATGCCGCCTATCCTACTCGTTTACTGGAGAATTGCAACTTTTTCCATTGGCAGGATGCTAGCTTATTTTTCGAGTATACTCATTGCTTCCATCACTGCTTGCTCGAAACAGCCTTCATTATTATGGACAACAGCATCAAATGAGTTAGTAAATGACATTTCATATGCGGCAGTGACGAGGCGATTTTGTAGCTCGTTTTCAGGTATATCGCCCCGTACCGCTAGTACTCGCTTTCGGAGATTCTCTATGGGACCAGGATTAACAAAAATCATGAGCGCGTCTGGAATTTTCTCTCGCAATGTCCGCGCTCCCTTGACGTCAATAATTGCGAATACAAAATCAAACGATGCTAAGCACGAATCAAGCTCTTTTTTCGATGATCCATACAAATTACCATACACTTCCGTGTATTCAAAAAAATCGCCTTCATTTATTCCTTTCATGAATTCTTCCAGAGTAATAAAAAAATATTCGTCTTTTTCGCCCGGTCGCCGACCCCGTGTCGTTTTAGTTTTTAGCCGCGTAGAATTAGGAATCCGCGCAAGCAGCGCCTTAACAAGCTCGGTTTTTCCCGATGCTGACGGTCCTATAATCACAACAAATTTTCCTTTCATATAGTTAACATGCTAACATTTGCTGGAGAAAGCATAAAATGCTACGTTGAGGCAAGATTTAGAAAGGAGATTGCTATGCGTGAAATGACTGTTGGTTTCCTTTTGCGAGGAAGAAGCAGCACAACCGAAATCCTTCTGGGTAGGAGGAAGAGCGGGTTTGCCGAGGGTTTATTTAACGGCCGAGGAGGTAAGCTTGAGGCTGGTGAAGATTTACTCACCTGTCTCTACCGAGAGATTAAAGAGGAGGTTGGTGTTAAGGTATGCTTATCCGCAACAGTTCATGTTGCAACTGTTAATTACTTTCACCCCATCACTCATTTGCAGCACGAGCTCCGGCGGCGAGTACACTTCTATACCATTACCAAATGGGAGGGAATTCCTCGGGCAATCCAAGGATTCCATAGTGTAGAGTGGTTTTCTTTAAAAAATCCACCCTACCGAGAAATGCATCCAGATTCCCAATATTGGTTGCCGGCAATGGTGAAGGAGTTGGTAAGCGAACATGGAAAAATACTTGGCGTGGATGTCTACTATGCCGACGATGATATTGTTACTGTTACCAAAATGTCGCACTGGCATCTCGGTCCAATCCCACAAGTATTTCCAGGAAGGTGATGAGCCTTCCTTTTTCATAAATTACTAGCCCAGCTTAATCACCGAAGATTTTTATATAAAAAAACCGTTTTCAACCTTGTGTTGAAAACGGTAGGGAAGGCCAAAAATAGGCGCGTAATTAGTTGTTTGGTGTCTGGGCCGTTTTTTCAGTTGTATGAGCACCAAACACGGAAGATGTTGTTTTGTCGACAGACGTCGCGTCTGAGAAATCGTAATATTTTACAATATTGTTGCTGTTTAAATATACGAGCAACTGTCGCTTTCTCGACGTTGTGGTGCTGTTGACTGGAATTAATCCGCCAAAAGGCACCAGGGATTGCATCACGGTTTGGCCAGTCATATTACTGTTGGTATCTACACCGTAATACATAAGTTCCCGATCGCCGTTCGGGAACAAATTAATGTTGTACGGTGGGCCAAACATCTGCTCGATTTGAGCCTGTGTTGTTTTCCCTTTAACAATCTGGTGCACTTTTTGCGCAGATAGGGTCTGTGCCCCTGATTGCATTGACGAGCAACCAGGGAGAGCGATGAGCGCCAGGGCCAATACCGCCAGTCCTGTTAGACAGAGATTCAGAAACTTCTTCATGGTGTGACTCCTATTTGAAAGATCTCTTAAGTGCTTTTCGACACAATGCCGAAAAAAATCACTAAAACGCTTTATATCATTATATATGAATAAAGTCAAATATTTTGGGTAATGTGCACACACATATGGCGGTTTCTTATTAGACTAATAGTATTTTAAAAATTGGATGATATACTATCGTTATGAAAATAACCTGGTTTGGTCAAGCTTGCTTTCTCATAAAAACTGACGCTGTTGCGGTTGTTACAGATCCATACGATCCTAAAATAGGGCTTGTGTTGCCTAAAAATCTTACGGCTGATATTGTCACCGTGTCGCATCAGCACCTAGATCATAACTACGTCTCTGCCGTCGGCGGCAATCCTTCGGTTATAGAGAAAAGTGGATCGACAACATTGAAAGATATTCAATTTACCAGCATCGACACATTCCATGATGATGAAAATGGAAAAAAGCGAGGACCAAATATTATTTTTAAGTTTACGCTTCTTGGCATAACTATCGCCCACTTGGGTGATTTGGGACATATGCTGAGTGATTCGCAGATTTTAGAGCTTGGAGGGGTTGATATTCTCATGATTCCTGTCGGCGGTGGTTATACTATTGGTGGCACGATAGCAGCTCAGATTGTCGAAAGGGTACAGCCGAAAATTGTCATACCGATGCATTACGGAGTTAAAGGACTCGGATTTCCCCTTGACCCTGTTGAATTATTCACAGAAAAAATGACCTTGCCCGTGAAGAGGTTGGAGATATTGGATGTGGTAGTAAATCAATTACCTACAAAGCCGGAAGTGTTTATTTTGAATTTGACGAAGGTCTAATTACTTTTTGGAAGAGTTAGTGCGTAAAGGGTAGAGGTAGTTTTTATCATTGTGTTTGTAGCAAACGTTCCTTCTAAGGTATATTTTTGACCGACGTTCATTGTGGTTAAATTAGCACCAATTATAGAAAGATCATGGGAAGAAACAGCTCCAGTT
>VFSW01013100.1_pt1 | contig 11544 bp, 11 predicted proteins | sample 5358111 | NCBI WGS metagenome assembly VFSW01 (sample SAMN11554181, study PRJNA540505) | mine drainage metagenome | isolation source: sediment from site ElyBrook_90M | place: USA: Ely Copper Mine, Vershire, VT | collected 2017 | reverse complement strand
GATAGGGCGTATTGCGAGTAGCCTTGAGGTGTTGGGCGCTGCCGTACATCGGACGGTGGCGCATTGAAATCGCAGTGACGACCGAGTGGCATCATTCCGTCGTTGCCCGCAGTAAGGACGCAACGTGGTACACGTCAGGGAGGTAGCCCAGTTCCGTGGGACCTTCGGCGACCCGTTTACACCCGCCCAATACGTAGTTTGCCCTCCGGCCGCCGCGTGTCTCGCGCACCGTGGCCGATCCACGGGGAGTTGCGCCGATGCGTGCCGCTCCCTCACCCAGAACTCAAGGAGTACCCGTCGTGAGCGACGAGACCACCACCCCCACACCGCCGGCTAGTCCCAGAATCGGCGACACCCGCCCCGCTCCGCAAATCGGTGATACCCGTCCCTCGGTGGGATCATCGCGCGAGCAGCCCAGCCCCTCGTCACCTTCGAGTAACGGCTCTTCTTCAAGCAATGGTCAAGGCGGCGGTCAAGGCGGCAACCGTCGTCGACGTGGCGGCCGTGGACGGGGCGGTCAGGGCGGTCAGAATCGCTCTGGCGCTCCCAGCCAGGGTGCACCGAATCGGCAGAGTGCGCGTCCCGTCGAGGCGCCGGTCGAGGCGTCGGCACCGGATTTGGACGGCGACGACGGCGCACGCGCGCGTAAGGGCAAGCGACGCGGAGGAGAACGCCGCACGCGGGCCCAGGGTCGCTATTTGATGTGCGTGCACACCACCAAGGAGGCCACTCACATTGCCACCCTCGAAGGTCGCACCATGGTGGAGTACACGGTCGCTAAGGCCGCCGACGAGACCAACCAGATCGACGGCAACATCTACGTCGGCCGCATCCAGAACGTCCTGCCGGGCATGGAGCTCGCGTTCGTCGACATCGGCATTCCCAAGAACGCCGTGCTCTACCGAGGCGACATCTCGCTCAGTGATGACGACATCGAGGGAACCACGTCCAACGACAAGCGTATTGAGCAGATGATCAGATCTGGCCAGACCATCGTGTGTCAAGTCACCAAGAACGCGATTGGCGCCAAGGGCGCTCGCCTCACCCAGGAAGTCTCGATTCCCGGTCGATTCGCGGTCCTAGTGCCCAATTCCAGCACGATCGGCATTTCGAAGCGCTTGCCCGACGGTGAACGACGTCGGTTGCGCAAGATTATCGACGACGTCAAGCCCGCGCGCCACGGCATCATTATTCGCACGGCGGCGGAGGGTGTGGCGGCCGACGACCTGGCGCGCGACGTCACCTCGCTGTGCGAGAAGTGGGACGCCATTGAAGCCGAGGTGGCCAAGTCCAACCAGCCGCGTTTGGTCTATCGCGACCTGGACCTCGCGGTGCGGGTGTTGCGCGAAGAGTTGAACGACGACTTCCGTGGCGTCATCATCGATGACGTCGACCTCTACAACAAGGTGCGCGACTACGTTCTGGCGGTGAACCCGGAGTTGGCCGACCGAATTGAGTACTACGACAGGTCCAGTGAGGAGCTTCCCCTCTTTGAACGCTATTTTGTGCACGAGCAACTGCACCGGGCACTGGACCGCAAAGTGTTTCTGCCCTCGGGCGGCTCACTCATCATTGAGCGCACCGAGGCGTTGACCGTCATTGACGTCAACACCGGCAAGAACGTCGGCACCACGAACCTCGAAGAGACGGTGTTCCGCAACAACCTCGAAGCCGCCGAAGAAGTGGCGCGACAACTTCGCTTGCGCGACATTGGCGGCATCATCGTGATTGACTTCATCGACATGGAAGCCAAGTCTCACCGCGAAGCGGTGGCCTCGGCACTTCGACAGGCCCTCAGTCGCGACAAGACGCGCACACAAGTCTTTGATATCTCCGAACTCGGACTAGTTGAAATGACCCGCAAGCGAGTCAACGAGGGACTGTTGGAGTCGGTCTCCAAGGTCTGTGCCGTGTGCGATGGACGAGGTTTCGTCGTCGCCACTGGCCTGTAGGTCACGCAAGGTTACGGATTTCGGCTACTATAGAAACCCTATGTACGCCGTCATCCGAGTAGGCACATCTCAAGAGCGCGTCACCGAGGGCCAATTGGTCCGCGTTGACAAGCGCGCCGAAGAGAATGGTGCTGTCATTGAGTTCGAGCCCGTGTTACTAGTGGACGGAGACAGCGTTCTCGCTGGTCCGGCGCTAGAGGGCGCCAGAGTAACGGGCACCATCGTTGGTGTGGAGAGCGGTCCCAAGATCCGCGCCCTCACCTACAAGGCCAAGTCCATCCAGCGCAAGCGCTGGGGGCACCGTCAGTGGTACACCACCGTGGAGATCAACAAGATCTCTCTGAAGCCGGCTAAGGCCGCCAAGGCGGCTAAGGCCGTCGAAGCCGTCGAGGCGTAAGGAGCAACTATGTCAAAGACTAAAGGTGGCGGTTCTACCCGTAACGGCCGCGATTCCAATGCCCAGCGCCTGGGCGTGAAGGCCTTCGACGGCACGCTCGTCAAGACCGGTTCGATCATCATTCGCCAGCGTGGCACTTTGTTTCACCCGGGGCGCAACGTGGGCATTGGCAAGGACGACACTCTGTTCGCCCTGGCCGAGGGCAAGGTGAAGTTCGGTTTTCGTGGTGGCCGCAAACTCGTGGACATTTTGACCGAGAGTTAATTCTCCAAGGTTCAACTTTGGTCGATCTCCTCAGGGCTGCGCCCTGGGGAGATCTTCTTTAGTGGCGTGTCCCTCTTAATCGGTGCGGTCGAGGGCCCTGATGAAGGTGGCGCAGGTCAGCTGTTCTGGCTCTGCTCCTGCGGCCAAAAAAGGGGAGGTCGACGACTAGCCTCGGAGTAGCTTTCGACGCAAGGGAGGGCAGTGCCCGATACGAGATCGCTCCGCCCCTGGACGAGGCGAACTGCGAGTGCGCCAGTGAGTGAGGCCTCGTCCCCATCTCGACCCGTGGCGCTGGCGTCCCTGGTGCTCTCGCTCGCGTGGATTGGCGGAGTCGGTTCAGTCGCGGGAATCGCGTTAGGGTTCTTCGAACTGAGGAAGTTTCACGCGGGAGAGAGCCTGAGGCGCGGTACTGGTTTGGCCATTGCGGGTGTCCTCGCCGGGATCGTTGGTCTGGTGCCGGCGGGCGTCATGTGGAGCGACGTGTGGGCTCACAGTGCGAGCAATGCGATTCTGGCTGACCCCTCGTATATTGACGGAAGGACCTACGCCGCGGAGAGTTTCTCCAACGCTGCTCGCGAGTCGTCTGTGTGTTCCGCGTCGAACGTTCAGAGCCAGAGCGACAATCTCGCGTTGTGGATGCGGGGCTGCCACGACGCGTGGTTGATTGCCGTTTCGAGTCCGAGCGGCCTCAACGTGCAGAGTGGATTCTAAAAAAACCCGACGTCCCTTGGATTCTTTCCAAGGGACGTCGGGTTGGTCTCAATTTTTGCGACATCCTGCACACAATCGCAGGGGAAGCCGCGGGGAAGTCTCCACCACCGTGCGAGAACTATCCCTTGACGGCCTTTTTGAATGTCGAACCAATCGACACCTTGGGGGCACGTGACGCGGCAACCTGGATTGCCTCGCCGGTCTGGGGGTTGCGAGCCGTACGAGCCTTACGCTCGACACGCTCGAAGGACAGAAAGCCCGACAGCACGATCTTCTCGCCCTTGGCGACGTTCTCTACGACGACGTCCTCGAATGCGCGCAGGAACTCCATCGCTGCGGCCTTCGTCGCTCCACTCTCGGCAACAATTGCATCTACCAACTCGGCCTTGTTCACCGGTCGACTCCTTACTCTTCGTTAAATCGGACTGGGAGAGTTCCCTGAACCGGAGCCATCTTTATCGCTAAAACGCTGCAATTTAGGGATTTAGAGCAGATATTTAACCTTCGTCTTCCGTAGGACAATTGATAATCCCTGACCACAGGCTCGATAGCTTCCCTCGGTGTCCCTGGAAAGTTGGCTCGTTCACCTACCATGGGGCGATGGAGTCCTTTGATCGTCAGCATTTGACGCAGTTGGTCGCTCGCGAGCGCGGCCAGTACCGTCGGGCCAACCCTCGCTCGCTCGCCGTCCATGAGGCAGCTCGCCACCTCTTTGCCCGGGTGCCGATGACGTGGATGAACGAGTGGTCCGGCGGGTTCCCCTTGGCCTTTGAACGCGCCCACGGCGCGATGATCACCGACGCGGACGGTCACGAATTGGTTGACTTCGCCTTGGGCGACACCGGCGCGATGGCCGGGCACTCGCCCGACGCACTCGTGCGGGCCCTGGAGGAGCGTGTCGGGCGACTGGGCGGCGTGACGACGATGATGCCGACATCAGATGGCGAGTGGGTCGCGCACGAATTGACTCGACGGTTCGGGCTGGCGCAGTGGTCGTTCACGCTCTCGGCGACCGACGCCAATCGCTGGCTGTTGCGACTGGTGCGACTAGTCACTCGACGTCCCAAAATCCTGGTCTTCTCCTACTGCTACCACGGCAGCGTCGACGAGACTTTCGTGATCGTCGATGCACACGGACGTCCCGCGATGCGACCCGGCTGCGTCGCACCCGCGGTGGATCCAACCACCACGACCCGGGTGGTCGAGTTCAATGACCTCGAATCCCTGGAGCGCGAATTGCGACACGGCGACGTGGCCGCGGTGCTGGCCGAACCCGCGCTGACCAACATCGGCATCGTGTTGCCCGCGCCCGGATTCTGGGAGGGCGTGCGACGACTCTGCGATGAGACCGGCACCTTGATGATCCTCGACGAGACACACACCTTCTCCGCGGGTCCCGGGGGTGCGACCCGGCGCTACGGACTCCAGCCGGACGCGCTGACTATCGGTAAGTCGCTGGGTGGGGGAGTGCCCTGTGGGGCCTTCGGGTTGAGTGAATCGCTCGCGCAACGCCTCATGGGCGCACTGACCGAGGGGGTGGACATCACCGACGTGGGGGGAGTCGGTGGCACCTTGGCGGGCAACGCCATGAGTTTGGCAGCCATGCGCGCAGTCCTCGGCGAGGTCTTGACCGATGAATCCTTCGCGGGTATGGAAGTGCTGGCGACGACCTTCACCCTGGGGGTGCGCGAATCGATCACTCGCCACGGCGTGTCGTGGTCGGTGAGCCAACTCGGAACGCGTTGCGAGTACCGCTTCATGGATCCCGCCCCGACCAATGGTGGCGAATCCGCCGCGAGCACCGACAAGACGCTCGAGGAGTATCTGCACCTGTACACCATTAACCGTGGGGTCGTGCTCACTCCGTTTCACAACATGGCCCTGATGTGCCCGGCGACGACGAGCGAGCACGTGGCCCAGCACCAGCGGGTGTTTGACGCCGCGCTCGATGAACTGGTCGGATAGCTCCTCGAGGCGGGTCCTAGGATGGAGCGGTGAGTAGCTTCGTCGATTCGGCCCAACTGCACGCCAAGGCCGGCGACGGTGGCGCGGGCTGCGTCTCGTTTCGCCGCGAGGCCCACGTCGCTAAGGGTGGTCCCGATGGCGGCGACGGTGGCAAGGGGGGTGACGTCTGGCTGGTCGCCGACCACAACCAGGCGTCGCTGCTGGGCTTTCGCGATCACCCCTTTCGCCGAGCCACCGACGGTCAGCACGGCACGTCCAAGCGCATGCACGGCTCCAACGGTAAAGACATCATCGTCGCGGTGCCGGTGGGGACACTGGTGCACTCCCAGGAGGGAGAGTTGCTGGTGGATCTCTCGGGACCCGGCGACCGTTGGCTGGCCGCCGCGGGGGGGTTGGGTGGACAGGGGAACAACCGTTTTCTTTCGAACCAGCGTCGAGCACCCGCCTTCGCCGAACAAGGCGAAGTGGGCGAGGAGCGTTGGTACAACCTCGAGTTGAAGCTGCAAGCTGACGTGGCGTTGATTGGCTTTCCCAACGTGGGCAAATCGACGTTGATCTCGCGCGTGTCGGCCGCGCGACCCAAGATCGCGGACTACCCCTTCACGACCCTCGTGCCCAATCTCGGCGTGGTGCGCGTGGGCGCTCGCTCGGGTCGCCCCCAGGACGCGACGGAATACGTCATGGCCGATATCCCGGGATTGATCGAAGGGGCGGCGGAAGGTCGAGGTCTCGGACACGATTTCTTGCGCCACGTCGAGCGCGCCCGCGTGCTGTGCGTACTTCTGGACCTCTCGGAGTTCGCGCCCCTGGGTCCCGAGGAACAGCTGGCCATTCTGCTGCGCGAACTCGGTGACTACCAGGCCGACTTACTCGATCGCCCCCGAGTGGTCGTGGGTTCCAAGGGCGACGTGGCCGCTCAGGAGGTCGAGGGAGTCCCGACCATTTCGGCGGTAACGGGATCTGGCATCGACGCACTGAGTGCGCGCCTCGCGGGACTCGTGCTCGAAGTGCGCTCGCGCGAAGCGGAACAGAACGAGCACCAAGTGGTGGTGCACAAGCCCGTGCCTGACGAAATCACGCTCGAGAGAACGGGTGAGACGAACTGGCGAGTGAGCGGTCGCTCCGCTGAACGCGCGGTGCGGTTTCAGGACCTGACCGACGACCAAGCCCTGGCCGAGATCGTGAAGCGTCTCAAGGACCTCGGCGTCGACCGCGTGCTCAATCGCGCGGGAGTGCGCGATGGTGACGTGGTCACCATTGGTCCGCTGTCCTTCGAATGGTGGCGCGACGAGGTGGGTTCGGGTCTCGATCGTGGTGAGCGACACCGCGTCACGCGCCGCGAGCGCCTGGCGCGCCACGGACGTCTCGATGGCGTCGGAGGCGACGATGACGACGATGACGACGAATCGTAGCGTCGTCGTCAAAATCGGGACCACCTCGGTGACCGACGCGCACGGCGGCGTCGCCCACGATGTTCTGTCGTCACTGGCGCACGACGTGGTGACGCTGCGCGAGCAGGGATGGTCGGTGGTCGTGGTGACGTCGGGGGCCATCACCGCGGGCTGGGCGCACGTGGGCGAGGGTCGAGGACGACCGACGGATTCGACGATCCTGCAAGCGGTGTCGGCGGTGGGACAGCCACTGCTGATGGACGCGTGGCGGCGGGCGTTCGCCCCCCATGGGGTCGCCGTGGGTCAAGTCTTGTTGGCCCCCCTCGACTTCTCGCACCGCGGACAGTACCTGCACGCACGCTCTACCTTGACGGCTCTGCACGCACTCGGGGTGGTGGCGGTCGTCAACGAGAATGACGCCGTGGCCGATGAGGAGATTCGTTTTGGTGACAATGATCGCCTGGCGGCGCTGGTGGCGAACCTCGTGACGGCGAGCCACCTGGTGCTCTTGACCGACACGCCGGGACTACTCACCGCCGACCCGCGTTTGGACCCCTCGGCCACCTTGATCGACGTCGTCACCTCGATCGATTCGCGACTCGAAAACGTCGCGGGCGCGAGTCGATCGGGAGTGGGTAGCGGTGGCATGGCCTCGAAGGTGGCGGCGGCGCGTATGGCGACCTGGTCGGGGGTCACCACCGTGATCGCGCCGGCGCGCGCCGAGACTCCGTTGCTGCGCGCGTTGACGGGAACCCACGACTTCGGAACGACGTTCGAAGCGCGCGGCGAGCGACTGTCGGCCCGTAAGGCCTGGATCGCCTTCGCGGTGGCGTCCTCGGGAGTTGTTTCGATCAACCAGGGCGCCCTGGAGGCTCTCGAGAACCACGGTCGCAGTTTGCTGCGCGTGGGTGTGGAGTCCATCACGGGTGATTTCGTCGAAGGCGACGCCGTGGAGGTGCACGGTCCCGGTGGCGCGGTGGTGGCCAAGGGTCTAGTGCGCGCCAGCGCCGAGTCGTTCAACGACGCCGACGACGTCATCGTGCACCGCGACGACCTGGTGCTGCTGCGGCGTCCGTAGCGGCCTCCAGTACGATTGCACCATGTCGAGTTCACTGGCCGCGCAGGGCCGCAACGTCCGCGAGGCCGCGCGCGCCCTCGCCCAGGCCAGTAATGATCAGCGAGTAGCCGTCCTCCTACGAGTGGCTGACGCCCTCGAGAAACGGGAGGACGAACTCCTCACGATCAACGCCGAGGAGGTGGCGGTCTACGTCGAATCCGGCGCTGGCGTCGACCGATTGACCCTGACGAGTCAGCGCATCACCGCGATGTCCGAGGCGTTGCGCGAAATCGCCGCCTCGAGTGACCCCCTCTTCGAAATCGTCGACGCCAGCGTGCGACCCAATGGACTGCGGGTGGAGCGGTTGCGGGTACCCCTGGGGGTGATCGGCGTCGTGTACGAGAATCGACCCAACGTGACCAGCGACGTCGCGGGCCTGTGCGTGCGCAGTGGCAATGCCGCCTACCTGCGGGGATCCTCGTCGGCCCAACGGTCGAATCAATTCATTGTCGACCAGTGGCGCGACGCGTTGCGCGCGCACGATCTGCCCGAGGACGCGGTGGCGCTGGTGCAGGACTCATCGCACGAAGTGGCCGTGAAGTTCATGCAGATGACCGACGTCCTTGATTGTTTGATTCCGCGCGGCGGGCCGAGTTTGATCGCCGCGATGCGCGAGCACGCCCGGGTGCCCTTCGTCCTCGACGGCGACGGTAACTGCCACATTTACGTGGACGCCAGCGCCGATCTGGAACAGGCCCTCAGCATTGTCGTGAACGCGAAGACGTCGCGTCCGGGAGTGTGCAACGCCGCCGAGACCGTACTAGTGAATGCTGCCGTGGCCCCGCAATTCCTCGTGGCGCTGGCGAACGCCATTCCCCAGGTCGAGTTGCGCGGTGACGAGCGCACGAGGGCGGTGTTGCCCGCCGCGACACCCGCGAGCGTCGACGACTACGAGCGCGAGTTCCTGGACCTGGTTCTGGCCGTCAAGGTCGTTGACTCGCTCGACGAGGCGGTTGAGCACGTCGCGACCTTCGGTACCGGTCACTCCGAAGCCATCGTGACGCGCGACGCCACCAACGCCGAAGCGTGGGTGCGTCGGGTGGACGCCGCGGCGGTGGTGGTCAACGCCTCGACGCGGTTCGTCGACGGCGGAGAATTGGGCCTGGGTGGCGAGGTCGGCATTTCGACCCAGAAGCTCCACGCGCGAGGTCCCATGGGACTTCGCGAATTGACGTGCCTCAAGTGGGTGCTGCGCGGCGACGGACACGTGCGGTGAGCGCCCTCGATCCGCGTCACGAGCTCGCCGAGCGCCTGGGGCTGACCGAGGTGCCCCCGGTGCGATTCTCGTCGCCCGAGGACCTGCACTCTCGCTTGGCCGAGCACGACTACCTCAGTTCAGACGCCATCTCCTCCGTCACCTTCCTCGCGGATCGCCTCGCGAAGCCGGTCCTGGTCGAAGGACCCGCCGGTACGGGCAAGACGGCCTTGGCCAAGGCCGTGGCCGAGTCGCTCGGTGCGCGACTGATCCGCCTGCAGTGTTACGAGGGGCTCGACGAGACCAAGGCGCTCTACGAGTGGAACTACCGCAAGCAACTTTTGCGTATTCAAGCTGGGCGACCTGAGGGATCCGCTGAGGTGTGGTCCGAACTCGAAGAGGACATTTTCGCCGAGGAGTTCCTGCTGACGCGTCCCTTGCTCGAAGCCATCACCGCCACCGATCCGGTGGTGCTCCTGATCGACGAGGTCGACCGCGTCGAACTCGAGACCGAAGCGTTGCTCTTGGAGATTCTCTCGGAATACCAGGTGTCGATTCCCGAACTGGGCACTCTCAAGGCTCGACAGATTCCCATGGTCTTCTTGACGTCGAACAACACCCGCGAACTCTCCGAGGCCCTCAAGCGGCGTTGCTTGTACCTGCACCTGGGATATCCCGACGTGGAGCGTGAGCGCGACATCATTCTCTCGAGGGTGCCCGGGATCGCCACGGCCCTGGCCGAGCAGATCTCTCAGGTGGTGCGCTCGCTGCGGATGATGGACTTAAAGAAGTCACCCTCGGTCTCTGAGACCCTCGACTGGGCACGGACGCTGGTGATCCTGGGACGCGAAGAACTAGGTGAAGACCTGGTAGCCGAGACCCTGCACGTCCTGCTCAAGTACCAGTCCGATATCGAGAAAGCGACGCGCGAGATTCTCGGGCGTTCCTCTTAGCGCGTGCTCGATCTCCTGAGCTCGTTCATCGGAGAATTGCGCACCGTGGGCATTCCCGTCTCGATGAGCGAGACCGTGGATGCGGCGCGGGCCCTGGAGACCATCGACGTGGCGGACCAGTCGCTCTTTCGCTCCGCCCTGTGCGCCACGCTCGTCAAGAGCGGTGACCACCTCGGCGCCTTCGACACCGCGTACGAGGTTTTTTTCGCGCATCGACGCCCAGGTGGCCCCCTCGACGCGACGGACGCGGCGATGCCCGGGTCGCCCAGCGGGGATTCGCCCGACGCGCCGCAACGTTCGGGCGCGGAGTTGGCCGAGCAGCTCTTTGACGCGTTGCGCGAGAATAATCGAAGAGCCCTGCGCCAGAGCGCGGCCGAGGCCGTGGCGCGCTACGCGGGTATCGAGCCCGGCCGGCCCGTGGGCGGCGCCTACTACCTCTATCGGACGCTGCGTCAGCTCGACCTCGAAGAGATGGAGCGGCGCCTGGCCAGCGTGAACCTCGCGGTCGGTGAGGACGCGCTCAGCGAACGCCTAGCGAGTGATGACGCGCACCAGCGCGTCGAGGGTTTCAAGACCATGGTCGAGGTCGAGATTCGAGAGCGACTGGTGCAAGATCGCGGGGCGGAGGCGATGGCGGAGTCGGTGCGCGAGACCCTACCCGAAGACATCGACGTCATGCACGCCAATCGTGAGGAGATGGTGCAACTCGAGCGGGCCCTGCGTCCACTGAGTCGCAAACTCGCGGTGCGCCTCGCGCGTCGGCGTCGCCACCGCCACCGGGGCCCCATTGACCTGCGTCACACGGTGAGAAGTTCGCTCTCGACCGGTGGGGTCCCCATTGACGTGAGATTCAAACCGCCGCGTCCCGCCAAGCCCGAGATCGTGGTCATCGCCGATGTGTCGGGCTCGGTGGCCTCGTTCGCTCGTTTCACGCTGCACCTGGTGCACGCCATCTCCAGCCAGTTCGCCCAGGTGAGAAGTTTCGTGTTCGTGGACGGCCTCGACGAGGTCACCCACCTCTTCTCCGAGACCGACGACCCCGCCGAGGCCGTCGAACGCATCGCCGCCGAGGCCGACGTGGTCGCGGTGGATGGTCACAGCGACTACGGTCGAGCGCTCGGTATCTTCGCGCGCCGCTTCGCTCCCGAGTTAACCCGTCGCACGACGGTCCTCATTCTTGGTGACGCGCGTAACAACTATCACCCGGCGCAGGCCGAAGTGCTCGAGGACATCGCGCGCCGAGTGAAGGCGCTGTACTGGCTCAATCCCGAGCCGCGAAGCTACTGGAACAGCGGAGACTCCGTCTTGAGTCTTTACGCACCGCATTGCTCGGACGTGCTGGAATGTCGCACGCTTCGCCAACTCGAGGCATTCGTGGGTGGACTCAACTGATGGCGACCGAACCACCCCAGGGCTTTCGAACGAGTGGCGAGGAACCTCGAGGTACCCGACTCGTCCTGGTGCGACACGGCGAGGCGCACTGTAACGTGGCGGGAATCGTGGGCGGTCCCCTGGGATGCACTGGGCTGACCGACCGGGGTCGAGAGCAGGCGGTGGCCCTGGCTGATCGACTCGCTCGCACGCGCGAATTCGACGACG
>VFSW01013099.1_pt1 | contig 11545 bp, 17 predicted proteins | sample 5358111 | NCBI WGS metagenome assembly VFSW01 (sample SAMN11554181, study PRJNA540505) | mine drainage metagenome | isolation source: sediment from site ElyBrook_90M | place: USA: Ely Copper Mine, Vershire, VT | collected 2017 | reverse complement strand
AAAACGCGCTGGCAAATATAAAATTATACATATCACGAAATGTGATCGGAACCGCATGGATCGGCAAGGACTCATTGCGCGCGAATACGTGCTGCACATGGGCAAGATTATTGGCTACCTGGCGCGACAGCCATTCAGTTTTGTTCTGGTTGTTCCAAACCCTTCGATCCGAAGCATAGATGGCGAGTGCTATTACGACAGCGGCGGCCCCGTTCTGGAAATCCTCATTTTCTCGCGTGTCGGTAGGCAGATCCACTGCAATGGACAGTATCCCCATGGAAGAGGTCGAAACATGGCCGTGAATTGGAGGGAAGGTGTCATATCCTCGCCACTCGGGCCGCTCGCTCATGACCCCAAGGACGGCTGGCATCCATTGACCAATGACCCTGACTGGCCGTTCCGGCGGGCTCCCGACCCAATCTCCGCCGGACATGCCTCCCATGTCCAGCAGCAGGCACTCGCCACCATGTGCATGGCCTCGCCTGAGGACTACATCGTAGAGACCTATGGCGACACCCGCGCGGAAGCCGAAGCCATCGTCAGAAACTGCCAGCCGCAGGATGAAGATCCAATGGAAATCTCTTAGGGGCAGAGATGGGGCGACCAAGACCTGAAATGCAACGGCCAGTAGAATATACCGAACAATGGGCCGATGAAATTTGCGAGCGCCTAGCCGACGGCGAATCACTCAAATCCATCTGCACTCCAGAACATATGCCAGGCAAGGCGACCGTGTTTAGATGGTTGCTAAGATATCCTCATTTTGAGGACAAATATATACGCGCGCGTGAAGCTCAGGCTGACGCAATATTTGATGAGATTCTTAATATTGCAGATGACGGCTCTAATGACTGGATCGAAAAAAACGGCGAGGTTGTTCTGAACAGTGAGGCAATCAATCGCTCACGCCTTCGTGTTGATGCGCGTAAATGGATGGCCGGGAAGCTGCGACCGAAGAAATACGGCGACCGTGTCGGCCGAGAGGATGACGGAGACGGCGGCAAGAATGAGCTTGTGATCACGGTCAAGGGTGGGATGCCGAGTGAGTAGCTATCTCCGCACGCCATTCTGGAGCTGGGCAATTATGTGGGGCGTCTACGAGCCAACCACGCATTGGGACCACTATTGGGGCGCGTGATTGTAGCAATTTTATACAATAATGCTCCGAAAATCGGGCTTGTATTAAGGTTTTGCTACAATGGATGGATTCGGCAATGCCGTATACCATTTGATGCGGCATTGTCAGTCCGACGTTAGCAATTTCTAATAAAATTGATTACTGCTTGAGAAGCCGCAGTTGCGGCCTGGTCGGAGCAATATTCTCCTTCTTCTCCATGTGAAGAATCATTGGCTGCGGTTTGAATCACGTTTTTTATGTAAATCACAATTTCATCATCTGTAATATTAGGACCGCATCCCGTGGTTTCTATGATGTAGGATTTAAGTTTTTCGAAAGCGGTATTCATCGGTGAATCCCCTGCATCGCCATGCCGCAGATGATCTGCTCCTCGACAGCAAGCGGTCTCATCGAGCAATCGACGATGAATTGATTGCAGGTGGCGTGCTGAATTGAATGGGGTCCGAGGCGCTGATTGAAATCATCGGCGTCGGCTTGGCAGAGATCAGCGTCCGTGTGGACCGGGCCATGGTAATTGCATCTGGCGTCGTAAGGATAGGGCATCTCGGCGCAGGTGATCATTTGATAGCCGGTGAGCACGGCGGCATGGGTGGGGACCGAAAGCGCAAGGAATATCGCCAAGGTGAATTTCATCTTATCCATGGTTCCACCATATCCAAATACGAAGACCGATTTTCCAGACGATCGCGGCCACGAAGATATCCGCGAGGATGCGGCCTTGCGTGTCGGGATTGGGAGAGATAGCGCCGGGGTTGAATAAGGCCCAGATCACAAACAGCAGCATGAGTGTGGTGAAGAGCTGCTGGCCTTTGTATTTCTTCTTGGTGAATTCAATCGTTGTATGATTGGTCATTTCCGTTTTTCCTGTTTCTCAAGATATAGATCGACGACCCGGCGCACGAGCTCGCCGATGGAGATTTCAAGCCGCTTGGCTTCAGCCTTTAAGGCTTTGAGCCGATCGGCGGCGAATGAGATTGAAAGACGCGTCTTGCTATTCATGTGGTGCACAAATGCACCATTTTCTTATTCTGTCAAGGTCTGAATGCCCGAGGTTTCGATCGAACTGCCCACGTTCCATCCGGGGCAGGTTGCGGCGCTAAGGGCTCGCACGCGCTATTCAGTTTTACGTTGTGGACGGCGGTTCGGAAAAACGGAGCTATTAGGCACGGTCGGGTGCCTTGATGTGATCCAAGGCAAATTTGTCGGCTACTTTGCGCCAGATTACAAACGGTTGTCGCCATTTTACAAATGGATCAAGGAACGCTTGAAGCCGATCATCACGCAATCGACGGAGATGGGAGGCGTCATTCGCTGTGTGACTGGCGGCGAGATCGAATTCTGGACGCTGAACGATGACTCGGCGGGACGCTCTCGGAAATATCACACATCGTTGATTGATGAGTCTGCGTTCACGGGTCCAAATATGATGGATATATGGCGGGGCTCGATAAAACCAACCTTGCTTGATTATCGTGGTAGATGCATCGTTTCCAGCAACACCAATGGCATCGATTCAGAGCAGTTTTTCTGGAAAATTTGCAACGAAAAAGAACATGGATTCGGCCCGGAGAATGAAGACGGCACGTTTGGATTTCATGCAACAAGCTATGACAATCCCTATATGCCAACCGAAGATCTCGAAGAGCTCCGGCGGACAGAGCACCCATTAGTTTTTCGCCAGGAATATCTCGCCGAATTTGTCGATTGGTCAGGCGTCGCGTTCTTTTCTCTCGATAAAATGCTGGTCAACGACAAGCCTATCCCGCAGCCCAAGCGGGTGGATGGCGTGTTCTGCACGATCGATACCGCGACGAAGACGGGCAGCGGCAATGACGGCACTGCGGTCATCTGGTGGGGGATTAACCGGCTGGGCGACAACTTCCCGCTCTGTGTCCTCGATTGGGATATCGTCCAGATCGAAGGCGCCTCGCTGGAGAACTGGCTGCCTTCGGTGTTTCAGATTGCCGAAGGCTACGCGAAGGATTGTCGCTCTCGTGGTGGGTTCCTCGGGGCCTGGATCGAGGACAAATCATCGGGGATGGTTCTTCTGCAGCACGCCAGGAATAGGGGCTGGCCGGCGCACCCGATAGAATCCAAGCTCACCAGCATGGGCAAGGATGAGCGGGTATTTTCAGTGTCGAGCTATTTCACGCAGATGAAGGTCAAGCTATCCGAGCACGCCTATACGAAGGTTGTGACCTACAAAGGCACGACGCGGAATCATCTCATTTCGCAAGTGACGGGCTTCCGGATCGGCGATAAGGATGCATCGAAACGAGCTGATGATTTGCTCGACTGCTTCACATACGGATTGGCGATCGGGCTTGGGAACGATCAGGGATTTTGAGTAATGGGCGGCTTTATCGGCCGCCCAATGTTCATGTGAGTTACGCCGCGAGTTCTTCAGTGTGATCGGAGTGTCCGTTTGCGACGGGGCCGCACCAAACCCAAGAGCCACGCTCAGTGGTCTTGGCAAGGCCCTTTTTGCCGAGGCCCATGAGAGCGGCGCGGATGGTGCCGGCCTTGCCATCAATCTTGCCAGCAAGATCGGCGAAGGTCATGGGGCCACCTTCGTTTGCAAGCGCATCTTTGATCGCAGCGGAAATGCCGGTCTGGCGAGGCTTGGATGACTTCGCGGGTTCGCCGAGAGGCTTGCGAGGCTTGCGAGACTTGTGAGGTGAGGCGATCGGCGCCTGAGCGATCAAACTTGGATGAGTCTTGATGAATTTTTGCGGGATCAAAGTGCCGAAGCTAATGTCCACAGACGGCGAAACTAGCTCCTCATGATCAAGCGATGCCATAAACTCGGCGCGTTCGCGTTCCTGCCGAATACCGAATTCGATGGCTTTTTGAACAATCGACATGTCAGTCACTGCATTCTCCTATAATGTTGGTGAATGCCATCTATATGCGCAGTGTTACAGACAATGCAAGAGATTGTGACTATCTATGGCGGATGTTTCAAACATCGAAACGGCACGTCGGCGAATTCAAATCGAGGAGCGGTATCAAGAATCCATACATATTTGCGGTATTATGTAGCAAGCTCACCTTCTAAAGCCTAGCAATTTCAATGCCATAACGCCAAGTATCGAGTTCTCTTTTGCCTGGAATTTTAACTATTCCCTCGCGGAGACCGATAAAAACTCCATACGTTAAAACGTTTATCTGGCTTTGTGATGCACACATAGAGAAGGTTAGTAGGGAGGCGATCTGTGACTGATCTTCTATATCCGGCAGTTGTTAATAGGGTTTGCGAGGACGATGGCGGGGGTTATTTAGCCCATGCCTTGGATCTTAAGGGCTGCATTGGGGATGGCAATACCCCGGAAGAAGCGATTGCAAATCTTAAAGATGCCATTATCGAATGGATTGACGAAGCACGCCGGTTAAATCGCCCAATACCGTCTCCGGGAGAATCCCTGGAAAAGGCTCATAAAGAGCGGCGGGAATTGATTGGGGTGGTACGTAAGCAGGAAGAGCTAATTAGCCACCAAGCTGAATCATTCGATCGACTCAGAGATGAAATTGGTCATCTGAGACAACAGATTGCGGAACTTGCCGACAAGAATGAGGAAGATGACGCTGATCAGGTGTGGTGGCGAGAAGTCAAGGTTTGCTTACCTCACGTCAAGAAAATTCGCCATGGTAATGACGGAGTTCCCAATTAAGCTGGTCTCTGCCAATAGCCCTTCCATTGGTGAGAAACCGGATGCGCCAACGCCGCATTTGTAGCCATAAGATATTGCTCACCATTGCTCACGCGACGATTGTCTTCGCGCCAAGCCATTTCGGAAGCATAGGCTGAAAGATAACGCCCGCTGATATGGTGATGCGTGCCGATTTCAGCGCGGCGAAGACGGGAGAAGAAGCTCTCGGCTTGGTTGGTGCAAGCATCACCGTCAGAATAACATTCTTCATGGTTGATGCGCTTGGTCAAAAAGCGCTCGTGCAAAATATCCCAGTGCCGGGCTTCGTCGGCATGGACAATGGCACCACCATCAACCCGGCTGGCGATTGTCGCGATTGATTGAGCCTCGGAGCGAAACACGAAAGGAAGCGTGATCCCGTTGCGCTCGCGCATGATGACAACAACGCGGCGCTTGCCAGTTTGGTTTTCGGCAAGCCGCCGGTCGCGGCGGTTCTCTTTCCAATTAGCTGGCTTCGAATAGCCGCCAAAATAGGCGCCATCGATTTCAACTTCGCCGGAGACGGTTTCGTCTTTCTTTTCGTCGGCAAGCGCCTCGCGGATCTTGTGAGCCAAAACGAAAGCCGTCTTGTATTGGCAATCAAGGTCGCGTGACAGTTGCAGGGCGCTATGGCCTTTCGCGCCGTTCACAAAGATCGCAATGGCAAGGAGAATGTCACGGATTGGCATTTTCCGGCTGGCGAAAATGGTGCCAGACGTAACGCTGAATTGGTGATTGCAAGCCTTGCACTTCCAGAGCTTGCGCGTCTCGTACTTGTAGGTCGCTGAGCATTGGCAGCGCGGGCAAACGGGCTCGCCATTGGTATCGGTCCAGCGGATTAGCCGGAAGGCGTCATGGGCTTCCTGATCCGACATGCGGGCGACTTTCGCTAGGCTTAGCGAACGTGCCGCAGTGGAAAGGAGGAAGTGCTGAGCCATTTAGATGCCAACGAATTGCGTTGACATCATTGATAAGCGTTGAAAGCGTTGGTGTCAACACAAATCGTTGACGTTGACTGTTTTTGTTGCTATCAGGCTGGCATGACTCCAGAGCAATGCCGCGCCGCTCGGGCATGGTTGAACATATCTCAGAACGATCTAGCCAGCGTTGCGCGCGTCGGTGCTTCAACGGTGCGCGATTTCGAAGCTGGGCGTCGCATTCCGATTGCGAATAATCTAGCGGCAATGAAAGCTGCGCTAGAAGCGGAAGGGATCGCCTTTGTTGATATCGGGGACGGCGGCCCATTAGGGATCACCTTTTCGAAAAAGGATTGATTCTGCTCTAGACTGATCCGGGATGGTATGATTCAAAAAGTGGTGGAGGCGAGGGGTGTCGAACCCCAGGGGGAGACGCTGCAAATCGTTCCCTGGCACCGGCCAATAATCGCCCCCATAAAGAGCGGCCCAGACGTAACTGTCTGGGCCGTTTCTATTTTCAGAATCGAATCACTTCCTGGATTCAGACTCTGGGGCGGCCTGGAGTCGAGGGGGATAACTAAAAAAGAGTGTATAATCCCCGCTATTCCCAACAAAAAAACCAATATAGGCAAAATCAAAAATTCTTCTTGGTGAGCCTGCTACATAATACCGCATATTTGGACCCAACAGATGGATGTTCAAATACGGATGCTCCGCGCCGAGTTTTCGATGAAATGCGCCATCGCCAAAGGTTTGCGGGACGCGGAGTTGCGTGAGCTCGATCATGGTGTTTCTGACGAGTGGAAGGTGACATTCTAATGGATAAGGAAGAGAAGCGGCTCAGATGCCTGGAGATGGCTTTCTCGGCCTTTGAAGCCAGCGCTGGAATGACATTGGTTCAGATTCTCGAATTCGCGAATGTCCTGGTTGCCTTTGTCGAAGGCACGCTTCTTGAAGAGCAATTGAAAAATCAATGAGGGTATACGGCAGAGTTTATGATTCCGCCGGGAACCCTACGTGGTTCACTGTCGAGACGGACAGTTCCGGAAATAATCAATATGTGTATGCGACCGCTCTCGTTCAGGCGCTCCGGCTCAACCTTGGCGAATCACCATTCTATGGGGATTGGGGCATCCCGGCGCGCAATTCGGTTCTAACGCAAATAGCACCGGATTATTATTTGGCGCTTACGCAAGTCCGGTGCGCACCGAACTTTGCCAGCTTGTCGATCACTCGAACGAAAGCCTCGACGCCGCCCTATGTGCCGAGCACACCGACCTATTCGATCAATATCCTGTTCACGACCGGGACGAAGTTTCAGGTGGATATCGACCAGGAACGGGCGCCGCTACCTGGCAGCCCGCCGCCGGCGGTTCCGCAATATGCGAGCGGATTCTCGCCGCAATATGGGAGCGGGTATAGCCCGACATATTGAAATGAACTGGCCAGCAATCTTTGTTGTTTTCGTGGTTCTCGCGACTCTTTCTCTCCATTTTTGGATGAAATAGAATTTGTCTACCGTCACCATTAGCTCAACCACGGATTGCGGGAGCAGCCCTCTAAACCAGGTATTGCTTTGCCGCGAGATCGTACCTGGCGACGAGCCGTCTTACGAAGTCTGTAAGATTATTTATGAATTCCATCCGATCGGCAAGAAAATGGTGGATGCGCCGATTTCCATGGCGCAATGTCAGCCGAGGGTGATCAACATCCAGAAAGGCCCGGAGGATCGTTGCCGGGAGGCGTTCCTGGAGGAATGGAAGCAGATCAACGCGGATCGATACATTGCGAATGTGATGCGGCTGTCGCGGATTTATGGCATTGCCTCGATCGCGATCAAGGTCGAGGGACAAGCGGATGATCAGCCAGTTGATTTCCGCAAGCTCTATGGCAAGGAGATTTCGTTCAGCGTTTTTGATCCGCTGAATACGGCGGGCTCGCTCGTTCTCAATCTCGACCCGAACGCCTTTGACTTTCTGAAAACGCAAGGGATCACGGTTCAAGGGAAGAAATACGATCAATCTCGAACCGTTGTGATGATGAATGAGGAGCCGATTTATCTGAGCTATACGGTGTCCGCGTTCGGGTTCGTCGGGCGTTCGGTTTATCAGCGCGCGCTCTATCCTCTGAAATCGTTCATTCAGACGATGATCACGGATGACATGATCACCCGGAAAGCTGGGGTGATCATTGCCAAGATGCGGACGTTCGGCGCGATCGTAGATCAGGTGATGCAGCAAGCTGCGGCACTCAAGCGGGCGATCCTGAAGGAAGCGCAGACAGACAATGTGATTTCGATCAATACCGAGGAATCGATTGAGTCGCTGGATCTGCAAAACCTAGATACGCCATTTGCTTTGGCGCGCAAGAATATCCTCGAAAACATCGCGCTTAGCGCGGACATGCCGGCCAAGATCCTGAACGCGGAAACCTTCGCCGAAGGATTTGGCGAGGGCTCTGAGGACGCCAAGCATATTGCGCAATTCGTCGGTCGGATGCGGACGACGATGCAGCCGCTATATGACTATTTCGACAAGATTGTAATGTTCCGCGCATGGAACGAGGATTTCTATCAGCAAATCCAAAAGGAGTTCCCGGAGACTTACGGGAAAGTTGCTTACGAAGATGCCTTCATCAAATGGCAGAATTCGTTCAAGGCGAATTTTCCGAACCTTTTGGAAGAACCAGACAGCGAGAAGTCAAAAGCCGAGGATGTGAAGCTGAAAGCCATCATTGCGATGGTCGAGGTGTTGCTTCCGCAGATGGATCCGGAGAACAAGGCCCGCGTGATCGAATGGGCGTGCGATAATTTCAACGATTTCAAACTGCTGTTTTCGGCGCCGCTTTTATTGGATTTCGAGGCTATCGCGACATATACGCCTCCGGCGCAACAAGCGATGATGAAGCCGAAAGCAGAGGCGCCGTTCAGCTCGAAGGACAGCGAGCTCGTGGTTATGCCAAAATTGCTGCGGGCATTGAACGGGGCGCATGGACACTCGTAGCCGCGCGACATTTTATGATGTCCTATCGGCGGCCATAAGCGACATCACGGAACACGGGTTCGATCAGTCGGGCAGGTTGGAATATTGGATCCAGCAGCTTCGGGAGGCTGCCGAGCGGCACATGCAGCCGCTGCATTACATGGAGCAAATGCTCCGGTCCGGGCTCTGGACAATCTATAAGCGGCTCGTTGAGAAAGGCGGGATCGCTAAATATCATGAGAGGATTGCGAAGTTCACGGTCCAGCAATTGACCACGCAAATGCGGTCCGAACTCGACAAGCGCATTCTCGCCTCGGCGAACCTGATTAAGCTAAACCGCCAGCAGGCCATCGAAAAGACGTTGCAACGTTTTACGGGATGGTCAACTTCGATCCCTGCTGGCGGCTCCGAGACAACAGCCAAGCGTGAGACCGCGACGGAAATCAAGAAAGCTCTCTCGCAGCTCCCATTTCAAGAGCGGCGGGTTCTGATCGACCAAGGCCACAAACTCACGGCCTCGATCAATGAAGTCGTAGCGACCCACGGCGGCGCGATCGCGCTGATATGGCGCAGCCATTGGCGCCAGGCTGGCTACAACTACCGCGAGGACCACAAGGAGCGGGACGGGCAGGTCTACGCCATACGAGGCTCATGGGCGCTTGAGAATGGCCTCATGAAGCCGGGAGAGGCGGGCTATTACGACAAGATCACCGCAGTGGCTGAGGAACCTTTCTGCAGGTGTTATGCTCAATACATCTACAATCTAAGCTCACTGCCGAAGGACATGCTCACGAAAAAGGGCGAGGAAGAATTGGCGAGGGTTCGCGGAAAATAATGAAGGAAAACGGATCATGCCTCTGACCGCAAAAGGTGAGAAAATACTCTCTAATCTTGAGAAAGAATATGGCACCGATCACGGTAAGCAAGTGCTTTATGCAGGCAAAAACAAAGGTACGTTCACCGGCATTGATTCCAATAAAGAGCCCGAAGTCCGCACGGGTGAGAAAGAGCCCGCGCCAAGACTGGACTCCGACAAGGTATATCGCTTGATGGACGGGGTGTCGCAACTCGCCGCGCGCTTCGATGCAATGTGCACGAAGAGAGATTCCGCACGTAAATGATCCACGCCGCCGGGATTATGTTCATAGCGCCGGGAAATCGCGCGCTATTCCTTAAACGCGGGCCAGGATCTGATTCACCAGGCGCGTGGTGCTTTCCAGGCGGCCATATCGAGGATGGCGAGGATGCCCTCGAGGCGGCCGAACGAGAGGCCACGGAAGAGCTAGGCTATCTCATCGAGGGCCTGCGCATCGAGCACACCCGGACCATTGCCGATGGTGTGGATTTCACGACCTATCTCCAGCGCGTTTCGAGCGAGTTCAAGCCGACTCTGAACGGCGAGCATGTCGGGTATGCCTGGGCGCCGATCGCCGAGCCTCCAGAGCCTCTGCATCCCGGCTGCAGGATCGCTCTGCGCCGACTGACGATGAACGAGCTTGATGTTGCGCGTGCAATCGCGACTGGCGAGTTAACAAGCCCGCAGCGTGTTGGCGATATGTCCTTATATGCCGTTAGAATGTCTGGCACAGGAGCCGCTTACAGAAGAGGGATTGGAGAATACGTCTGGCGCGATAAATCAATCTGGCAGAGCCAAGATATGATAGATAGGTGCGCAGGAGTTCCCGTTATTTGGGAGCATCCTCAGGAATCCATGCTGAATTCTAAGGAATTCACCGACCGTGTTGTTGGAACGATAATGTTCGCTTACCCCAAGGATGACGATCTTTGGTGTGTAACTCGTATATATGACAATGAAGCAATTAGGATGATAAATTCTGAGCAGCTATCTACGTCGCCAGCTGTTGTGTTTAAGGATCCTAGCGTCAATAGTAAAGTCGAATTGGAAGATGGTTCCGCACTGCTTATTGAAGGCGTTCCGAGTATTATTGACCATCTCTGTATTACGCCCCTTGGGGTTTGGGATAAGGGAGGTCCGCCGACAGGGGTTCAGGTCGATGATTTGAACAATGAATTGAGAATGGATAATCAGCCGATTATCACACCAGTCGGGCCGATAAAAAAACGGCTTGATTCGAAAAAATTACAAGACGCGCTTATCGATGCAACTTTGTTGAATGTTCGATTTCGGATTAGATGAATGTATTACGTGTATATGTATACTGATTTTGATGGTTTTCCTTTATATGTAGGAATGGGCAAAGGGAATAGGTGGAAGGCCCACATTACAAGATCGTCGAATCGACGGCTTCATGCAAAAATTCAAAAACATAAGAAATGTGGCGAACATCTTCCGCATTTCAAAATCTTTGAAAATTTGACGGGGGAAGATGCGGAATATTGGGAAATATTCCTAATCGCGTTTTATGGGCGGAAAGATGTTGATTTAGGAGGAACCCTATTCAATAGCGATGCTGGAGGAAATGGGCTTCCAGACCCGTCTCCGGAAGTGCGAGTGAAAATAGGGAATGGGAGAAGAGGAAAAACGCCGTGGAATAAGGGGAAGCTTCTCCCTGAAATTACTGGAGAATTACATCCTATGTTTGGCAAGCCTCATCCACATAAGGGCATCCCGCGCACGGAAGAAGTTAGAAAGAAAATTTCTTTGTCGAAGACGGGAATACAGTTTTCCGAAAATTACATAAGGAACCTGAGCTTGTCCCATATTGGGAAACAAGCCGGGGAAAACCATCCTATGTTCGGGAAAGCTCATACCGAAGAAGCAATAGCAAAAATGAGGGGCCGAGTTTTTACGACGAAACATAAGGAAAATCTTAGCGCATCGTTAAAACTCCGGGCGAT